>OGXA01002750.1_pt1 | contig 12096 bp, 9 predicted proteins | sample 1576171 | NCBI WGS metagenome assembly OGXA01 (sample SAMEA3541587, study PRJEB24748) | human gut metagenome | biome: human gut; feature: human-associated habitat; material: faeces | place: China | collected 2012 | reverse complement strand
AAACCAGAGCGACCGATGCCGGAACAAATGCCGTACAGGCCTCTACTTCGGGCAACGGCTGCACACAGTTCTTCATGAAAGCCGGCGAACAGGCTGTATAATTATTCCAGTTCTTGTTTTCCTTACCCTGCAAATGCATCTTGCTTATGTAGAGAGAGCGGTTACGGTTCACTTCCGGCTCGATGTCGGCATATTTCATCTGCCAGGTAATCACAATCGCCATAATCATGGTAATGGCAAATGCCGTACCCAATATGAATATGGTACTCAGCAACGGGTTCTGCCGTAAAAGTATAAAAGCTTGGCGAATGGTCTGCATTTTTGAGTTATGAGTTATAAGTTATGGATTATGGGGGTTATTCTACTTGACGGCCGTCGAAGAAGCGGATTGTCCTTGAGGTCTGTCTGGCTTGCTCTTCATTGTGGGTTACCATTACGATGGTGCGCCCGTCTTCCTTGTTCAGTCGATGCAGCAGCTCCATCACTTCCGCTCCCATTTTGGAGTCCAGGTTACCGGTAGGCTCATCGGCGAGGATTATCTCCGGATTGCCGATAATGGCGCGTGCGATGGCAACACGCTGGCACTGACCGCCGGAGAGCTGTGTAGGCATGTGGCGCATACGGTGGCTCAGACCTACTTTCTGCAACACTTCCTCTGCCAGGCGGCGACGTTCTTTGGACGATACCTTTCTGTACAGCAAAGGCAACTCCACGTTGTCCAGCACATTCAGCGAGTTAATCAAATGGAAAGACTGGAACACAAAGCCCAGCTTCCGGTTACGGAAAGCCGCCAGTTCCTTGTCCTTCATACCGTCCACCTTGGTACCGGCTATTTCAATCGTGCCGCCGGTAGGCGCATCCAGCAAACCCATAATATTCAGCAAAGTAGATTTACCGCAACCGGAAGGTCCCATGATACTGAGAAATTCCCCCTTGTTCACTTCGAGGTTCACATTCTCCAACGCTACGGTTTCAATCTCGTTGGTACGATAAATCTTGTTGATGCCAGTTAACTTAATCATAATGGTAGGTATTTAATTGTTATTTCAGTTTCAGCTTATTCTTGTTCTTATATTGGCTCATGTCGCTCACCACCACCTCATCGCCCGGTTGCAAGCCGCCAATAACTTCCACAAACTCAAAGTTGGAATCGCCCAACTGCACTTTGCGTTTCACAATCTCCTTGTCGGAATTGCGTACAAACAGTTCGTACTCCCCGCGACCCACGTAGTAAGAGGCGTTGGCTATGCGCATCACATCCTCTTTCACGGCGTTCATCACATACACGTCCGTCTTCAGGCCGGAGCGCAGACGGCGGTTGTTGTCCTCGTTCAACTGTACGGTGAAGGAGATAACACCATTCTTGGACAACGGAGTGACGCTGCTCACCGTACCTTCCAGCTTCTCGCTGCCTATCTTGACTATCGCCTTGCCGCCGGCGGCAACACGGTCGCCGTACGTGTCGGCTATCTCGCCCTCTACCTTGAAGTGGCTCAAATCGGAGATGACGGCAATCTGCGAGCCTTCCGCCACCTGCGCGCCGATCTGGTTGTTTATGTAAGTGAGGATTGCCTTGCGGGGCGAGCGGACCTGCGCATCGTCCAGCGTGCGTTTCGTTTCGGCAAGCGTCTTCCTGAAGATGCTGAAGTCCAGCTCCTGTACCTGATATTCGGCATCCAGCACTTCCTTCTCGTTGGCGTACTGCTGCTTCAACTGTTCGTATTCCAGCTCCGCCACGTTATAACTCAACTCTGCCTGACGCACTTTGTCGGTAGTGCCCGAACCGAGGCTGTCGAGGTATTGCTCGTTGCGCAACTCCACCTTTTTGCGGTTCAGTTGCATGGCAGAGACTTTTATCTTCATCTCCAGGTCGTTCAGCTTGGTCATATTCTCAAGCTTGAGCTGCTTCAGCTTGTAGCTGCGCATCTGCTCCTCGTCGAGTTTCTGCTTGTAGTCGGTTTCGGCGCTCTGTAAGTCCAGCTTCAGGATGGGCGTGCCTATATCCACGCTGTCGCCACCTTTCTTATACACTTCCAGAATACGGGTGTTGATGGGCGAGTTGATAATCTCCTCAAAGGCAGGAACCACCTTGCCGGAAGCGCTTACGCTGACTTCAATCGTGCCTGTACTTACCTGGGAGAATACGATGTCCTTCTCCTTCACTCCCGTGCGCATCAATGAGATGAGCACACTGATAACGACGATACCCGCAGCGCCCATGCCGCCATAGCGAATGATTTTCTTGTTACGCTCTTTGTTACGAACTTCTTTCGGAATCTCTCTATCCATATTTTCTGTCTTTATTTACCGTTTTACGTTGCTGCCGTCCTGTTGCGTAAACGGACAGCCTGCGATTCTTCGCCCTTATACTTGCCAAATCCGTGCCAAAAACATAAATCATTGAAAACAAGCATTAAGGCAAAAAGAAGAGTGTCCGTTTTCGGACACTCTGTACATTTTCGGATAGCTGCACTGTACGAAAAGAAGAAACAGACGGAAGAGAAAGCACAATGGTACGGCGGAAGAAATATAAACGACAGGGGATAACGGGGAAAACTCCTCACCTCAGCGTCCGTTTCCCCCTTTGGTATTTGTCATGCCACGCGTTGGTACTTGTCATACCACTCTTTGGTACGGCATGTACCACACTGTGGTACTACGAATACCGCACTGTGGTACGAGAGATACCAACGGTTGGTACTCCGCGTACCAAGCCGAGATATTTCCAGGTACATCCTTTCTTATGAGCATCAAGCACTTACGATAATATTCCCCGAACGTTATCTCAGGCGCAGTCTGTCCCCTACTTCGGGCACATATTCCGCATCCTTGCGGTTCATCTTATACAGATTCTTCAGACGGATGCCGTACTTCTGCGAAATGGAATGCATGGAATCGCCGTCTTTTACAATATAAACGGTATGAGGTTTGGCGGCTTTCTTACGCTTGTCTTTCAGATAGATGATGTCGCCTGCCTCTAAGGTGTACTCTTTATGCAGGTCGTTATACTTCACCAGTTTGCGCCAACTGATGTCGAACTCTTTGCCCAGGAACTGGAAAGTATCGCCGTCGCGGGCCACAACGTAGGCAATGTCGTTGGCAATATACACCTGATGCGGGTTGGCAAGCCAGGGTTTCTTCTTCAGTTCTTTCTCCCACTTGCGGGCCTCGCGCTTGCTCATGCCGCGGCTGTCGTACTTATACAGGTCGTAGTCCTCGATAATGGTTATCAGGCGGTTGGCATAGGAAGGGTCTGTGGCGTATCCCGCTTTTTTCAGGCCGCGCGCCCAGCCTTTGTAGTCGGTAATCTTCAACTTAAACAGGAAAGCATAGCGTGCGCCGCGTTTCAGGAAAAGCGAGTGATCCTCGTAGGAGTCCTTCGGGTGGCGATAGGCACGGAAGCACTCTCCTTTGGCATCGTCGTCGTGGTACACTCTCCGCCCACGCCAGTCGCTATGGCACTTTATGCCGAAGTGGTTGTTGCTCTTGCGTGCCAGTGCGCTTTGTCCCGCACCGCTCTCCAGCAGGCCTTGTGCCAGTGTGATGCTGGCGGGTATCTTATGTTCCTTCATCTGCTCCACGGCAAGCGGGGCATATTGTTTGATATATTCGTTGTAACGGGAATTTCTGCGTTGTGCCTGCACAGCCACGCAAATAAGGAGAAGTGCTATGATAGCAGTCAGTCTGAATATAGGTTTCATGCTTCGAGTGTTGAATTTGACACAAAAGTCTGCAAAAGAATTGAAAAAACCAATCTCTTTCCTATCTTTGTAACATTAATTACAATAAACCATTATTCTATGAAGGACCTGAACATACAGATTGCCATCAAGATATACGAATACGAAGAGCTGAATGCCGCCGACCGCGAGCTTCTGGATGCCGCCCGGCAGGCAACTTACCGCAGTTATGCCCCCTATTCGCACTTCTCGGTGGGCGCGGCCGCCCGGCTGGCAAACAATATCATCGTTACCGGAACCAATCAGGAGAATGCAGCCTATCCGTCGGGGCTTTGCGCGGAACGCACCACTTTGTTCTATGCCAACTCCCAATATCCCGACCAGGCTGTGGAGACACTCGCCATAGCCGCCCGCAACGAACGCGGCGAGTTCCTGGAAGAACCGATTCCCCCGTGCGGCGCCTGCCGGCAGGTGATGCTCGAAACGGAAAAACGTTTCAAACGTCCCATGCGCATACTGCTGTCCGGCGAAAAAGGCATTTATGAATTGAGAAGTGTGGGCGCATTGCTGCCGCTTTCGTTCGATGCGTCTTCCATGTTATAAAACAAATACCTACCTTTGCAACGGCTAACCAACAAATACCACCACCAATGAGAATATCCAAATAAAGACAGCACATTTCGGTAAACATCGCTTTATATATGCTTTTCATATCAGAACGCTGAGCATCACTCAAAAGGAAAATGTTTAGCCTTTACTGTGTTTGTCTGTTCCCCACAGCCTTACAAGAGTTGAAAGTGTGTCGTACAGACACCTATGTTATCTACCCTAAACACAGTAAATTTATGAGTATCATTATTAAAGACCTTAGCTATACCCATACCGATAAGGAAGTTTTGTTTTCCAACCTCAATCTGATTATCAATTCCGGAGAAAAGACCGCGCTGACAGGCAATAACGGTTGCGGAAAGTCCACCCTGATGCGTATCCTTGCGGGAGAAGCAGCACCGGGCACCGGTAGTGTGCATTGTTCCGGACATCTTTACTATGTGCCCCAGCATTTCGGACAATATGACGGCCGGACGGTTGCGCAGGTATTAGGCATAGACCGTAAGCTAACTGCACTCCATGCCATTCTGAACGGTGATACAGCGGAAGAACACTTTGCCCGGCTCGACAACGACTGGAATATCGAAGAGCGTACCCAAGCCGTTCTCCACGCCTGGCATTTGAACGGTATCTCTCTTTTACGCCCGTTAGAGGGGCTTAGCGGCGGAGAGAAAACACGCCTGTTCCTTGCCGGCATGGAACTGAAAGAACCGGACACCCTACTGCTGGACGAACCGACCAATCATCTGGATACTGCCGGGTGGAAACGTTTGTATGATTTCGTACACCGCACTTCGGCTACGGTGCTCGTTATCAGTCACGACCGTACTCTGCTAAATCTGTTACCCGCCATTTGCGAACTCTCCCGCAACGGACTGGCTTGCTACGGCGGCAATTACGACTTCTACAAAGAACAGAAGGAAGTGCACCGCAATGCCCTGCAACAGCAGTTGGAAGAAAAAGAAAAGGCCTTGCGCCTCGCCCGCAAGACCGCCCGTGAAATGGAAGAACGGAAAGCCAGACAAAACACACGAGGCGAAAAGGCTTCCATAAAGAAAGGTATTCCACGTATCCTGTTGGGCGGCCTGAAGAATCATGCCGAAAACAGCAGTAGCAAACTCAGCAATGTCCATGCCGAAAAAACGGACAAGATTCAACAGGAAATAACAAACCTGAAAGGCTCCCTGCCGCAAACAAACAAGCTGAAAACGGACTTCAATGCCTCAGCATTGCATATAGGCAAAATACTCGTCACGGCACAGAATATCAACTTTCATTATCCGGACAGCAACACAAACCTTTGGACGGTTCCGCTCAGCTTTCAGCTACGCAGCGGCAACCGGTTCTGCATTAAAGGTGATAACGGCAGCGGCAAAACAACCCTGCTGAAATTGATTACCGGCGAACTGACACCGACCGGCGGAACGATAGAGCGTGCAGACTTTACCTATATTTATCTGGATCAGGAGTACTCCCTTATCCAAAATGAATATACCGTTTCGGAACAAGCGGAAGCCTTCAATCTGCGGCATCTGCCGGAGCATGAAACAAAGACCATCTTAAACCGTTACCTTTTCCCGCAGGACGTCTGGAACAAGCCTTGCAGCAAATTAAGCGGCGGTGAGAAAATGCGTCTTGCCTTCTGCTGTCTGATGATTGCCGATAACACTCCCGACTTGTTTATTCTGGACGAGCCCACCAATAATCTGGATATCGAAAGTATTGAAATCATCACAGCTACGATACGTAACTATCAAGGTACCGTACTTGCTGTCTCACACGACCGGGATTTTCTGAAAGAAACAGGAATTGAACAAGAAATAAGCTTTTTTCTGTAAAATCGGTAAAAACAAACGTAATCCATATACACAAACTAATTATAAACTCCTTATTTTTGCAATGATAAAACTATTATGACTATGTTACGTACTATCAGACTGACACTTGCAATTGTATTCTTTGCACTCGTCACGCTCCTGTTCCTCGATTTCACCGGAACGCTGCACGGCTGGATGGGCTGGATGGCGAAAATACAGTTCCTCCCCGCACTGCTCGCACTGAATGCAGGCGTGGTACTGCTGCTTGTTGCATTGACCCTGCTGTTCGGACGCGTCTATTGCTCCGTTATCTGCCCGCTCGGCGTATTTCAGGATGTCATTTCCCGGTTTGCAGGCAAACGGAAGAAAAACCGTTTCCGCTATTCTCCCGCCAGGAAATGGCTACGTTACGGAATGTTGGCAGTGTTTGCAGTGACCCTCATTGCAGGCGTGCGCTTTCATGCGGTTGCTTCGCTGCTCGAACCGTATAGCTCTTACGGGCGCATCGCTTCCAGTCTCTTCGCTCCCGTCTATCAGTGGGGTAATAATCTGCTGGCATATCTGGCGGAACGGGCGGACAGCTACGCTTTCTATGAAACAGATGTATGGATGAAAAGCCTGCCTACCTTCATCATTGCGGCCCTCACTTTTGTCGTACTCATCATATTGGCATGGCGAGGCGGACGTACGTACTGCAACACGATTTGTCCGGTAGGTACGGTGCTCGGTTTCCTGTCCGGGTATTCTCTTTTCAAACCGGTCATAGATACCGAGAAGTGCAACGGCTGCGGACTTTGCGCACGCAACTGCAAGGCATCGTGCATCAACTCCAAAACCCACGAAATTGATTACAGCCGTTGCGTGGCATGCATGGACTGCCTGGATAAATGCAGACAGGGAGCCATCACCTACACCCGCCGCCGTCATAAAGCGAATGCTGCGAAAATATCCGCCCGGAATCAGACTCAATGTACAACAACTTCTACCGGACCGGCAGATGATACCCGGCGCGCATTCCTCTCGGCAACGGCAGTATTGGCCACTACCGCCGCTCTAAAGGCGCAAGAGAAGAAAGTAGACGGCGGACTGGCCGTCATCGAAGACAAGAAGATACCCGCACGTGCCGCCGCCATTACTCCTCCGGGGTCGTTAAGCGCACGCAACTTTGCACAACACTGTACGGCTTGCCAGCTATGCGTTGCGGTGTGTCCCAACCAGGTGCTGCGCCCCTCTTCCGACCTGACACGGCTGATGCAGCCGGAAATGTCCTACGAGCGCGGCTACTGCCGTCCCGAATGTACCAAGTGTTCGGAAGTTTGTCCGGCAGGTGCTATCCGGCCGATAACGAAAGCCGACAAATCGGCCATCCAGATAGGTCATGCCGTATGGATAAAGGAGAATTGCATCTGCATCACCGATAAGGTGGAGTGCGGCAACTGCGCCCGCCACTGCCCGGTCGGCGCCATACAAATGGTGGCTTCGGACTCCGGAAATCCGCAATCCCCCCAAATACCCGTTGTCAATACCGAACGCTGCATCGGCTGCGGCGCATGTGAGAACCTGTGTCCGGCACGCCCGTTCAGCGCAATCTATGTGGAAGGGCATATCATGCACAGAACGGTGTGAGAATCAGATGACAAAACGATAAAGGAAAATCTTCGATACGCTTTGGACAACAGACAGTACCGAGAAGAATAAATACGAGTAACTATGGAAGAGAAGAATAATAAGAATAACAGCAAGATAAACCGCCGGGACTTCTTCAAGCTTGCCGGCGCAGGGACGTTTGCATCGGCAGCCGCACTGTATGGCTGCTCCGGCAAGAACAACCGTTCGGACAGCGAATCGGCCGCTTTGGGCGAGATTCCTACCGATAAGATGGTGTACCGTACCAATCCCACCACGGGCGACCGGGTATCCTTATTGGGCTACGGCTGCATGCGCTGGCCTACCCGGAAGCGGGCTGACGGAAACGGAGATGAGGTAGACCAGGAAGCCGTCAACGAACTGATTGACTATGCCATCGCCCACGGCGTGAACTATTTCGACACATCGCCCGTGTATGTGCAGGGTTGGTCGGAGAAGTCAACGGGAATAGCACTGAAACGCCATCCGCGTGAAAAGTTCCTGATAGCCACCAAACTGTCCAACTTTTCCAATTACACCCGCGAGAATTCAATCGCCATGTATCGGAAATCGTTCGAGGATCTGCAAGTGGACTACATCGATTATTATCTGTTGCACTCCGTCGGCAATGGCGGCATCAAGACATTCCGGGCACGGTACATCGACAACGGTATGATTGATTTTCTGATGGAAGAACGCAAGGCCGGGCGTATCCGGAACCTGGGATTTTCGTTTCACGGAACAACGGACGTGTTCGATGAAATACTGGCCATGCACGACCGCATACACTGGGATTTCGTGCAAATCCAACTCAACTATGCCGACTGGCGGCATGCTTCGGGCAATAATGTCAATGCCGAATATCTGTATGGCGAACTCGTTAAACGCGACATTCCCGCCATTATCATGGAACCGCTGCTGGGAGGACGGCTATCCAGACTGAACGACCACTTGGTGGCACGCCTGAAGCAGCATCGCCCGCAAGAGAGTGTAGCTTCCTGGGCATTCCGCTTTGCCGGGAGCTTCCCCAAGGTACTGACGGTACTGAGCGGCATGACGTATATGGAACATCTGCAGGACAATCTCCGCACCTATTCCCCCCTCGACCCTTGCACGGAAGAAGAACTGGCTCTGCTGGAAGATACGGCGCAGGTAATGCTTACCTATCCTATCATCCCGTGCAACGACTGCAAGTATTGCATGCCTTGTCCCTACGGACTGGACATTCCCGCCATTCTGCTGCATTACAACCGCTGCGTCAACGAGGGCAATATACCCAAAAGCAGCCGGGATGAGAACTATCGCGAAGCCCGCCGCGCCTTCCTCATCGGTTATGACCGCAGCGTACCGAAGCTTCGCCAGGCAAGCCATTGTACAGGATGCGACCAATGCAACCCGCACTGTCCTCAAAGCATCGATATACCCAAAAAGTTACAGGAAATAGACCGGTTTGTAGAAAATCTCAAACAAGAGAGATTATAATACAAACGGAAAAAGAAAATACGCCCTATCTTTGGCGGAACAAATAATGAGGAAAGCGATACGAATGAAGAAAAAAAACATATTACTCCTTTCGATAGCCGGTCTTTGGACAATGGCGGGATTTGCGCAGACCGCAAAGGACAGCACACGCATTGCCCGGAACCTGACTATAGACGAAGTGGTAGTAACCGGAACAAGAAACGAAACGGATATACGGCATCTGCCGATGACCATCTCCGTAGTGAACCGCAAGGTGTTGGAGCAACGTTTCCAACCATCCGTACTGCCTGCCCTGACGGAGCAAGTGCCCGGACTGTTCGCTACAAGTCGTGGCATCATGGGATACGGCGTGTCCACAGGAGCGGCAGGCGGAATGAACCTGCGCGGCATCGGCAGCAGCCCTACGGCTGGTTTGCTGGTACTGATTGACGGCCATCCCCAATATATGGGATTAATGGGACATCCCATTGCCGATGCCTATCAGACCATGCTAACCGACCGGGTGGAAGTGCTTCGCGGTCCTGCCTCGGTGCTGTATGGCTCTAACGCTATGGGCGGCGTTATCAATATCGTAACCCGCAAGATGCAGGAAGACGGGGTTAAGACCCATGCGCAAATCGGCTACGGCTCCTACAACACATTGCAGACGGAAGTTTCCAACCGCATCAGGAAAGGGCGTTTCAGCAGTGTTGTCACCGGCTCTTACAACCGTACCGACGGGCATCGCGACAATATGGAGTTTGAGCAATACGGCGGCTATGCCAAGCTGGGATATGACTTCAACGATTCCTGGAAACTGTGGGGCGATGTAAACATCACGCAGTTCAAGGCCTCCAATCCGGGCGAGGCCGGTAATCCGTACATAGACAATGACTCCCGCATCACGCGCGGCATGACTTCGCTCGCTCTCGAAAACCGTTATGAAAAGAGTTCCGGCGCCTTGAGTTTCTTCTATAACTGGGGACGCCATAAAATCAATGACGGCTATCATCCCGGCGGTACGCCGCAGGAATCCCATTTCAACTCCAAAGACCGCATGCTGGGCGTGTCGTGGTATCAGAGCGTAACGCTTTTCGCCGGTAACCGTCTGACCGCAGGTTTCGACTATCAGCACTTCGGCGGCGAATCATGGAACCGAATGGTGTCTACCGGCGAACGTGTTCCGGGTGTAGACAAGCAAATGGATGAATTTGCCGGATATGTAGACTTCCGTCAAGACCTCGGCGAATGGCTCTCTCTGGATGCGGGCATCCGTGTAGACCACCATTCGCACGTAGGCACGGAATGGATTCCGCAGGGCGGCCTTTCGTTCCACTTGCCCCGACAGATGGAAGTGAAAGCAATGGTGAGCAAGGGATTCCGTAACCCCACCATCCGTGAGATGTACATGTTTCCGCCACAGAATCCGGATTTAATGGCGGAAAGCCTGATGAGCTACGAGTTATCTTTCTCGCAACGGGTGTTGGACGGCGCTTTGTCTTACGGCATAAACCTCTACTACATCGACGGCGACAATATGATTATGACCGTTCCTACGGACGGCAAGCCCAAGAACGTAAATACCGGCAAGATTGAAAACCGGGGCATTGAAGCCAATATCGGTTACCGCATTACCCCGCATTGGCATGTAAATGCCAATTACAGTTGGCTGCACATGGAGAATCCGGTGATTGCCGCTCCCGGACATAAACTCTATGCAGGCGTTGACTTTACGCGAGGCCGCTGGGGAGTGTCAACTGGGGTGCAATATATAAAAGACCTCTATACCAACGTAAGCAAAGGCAAGGAGAAGAAAGAAAGTTTTGTTCTCTGGAACCTGCGTGCCAATTATCGTGTATGCCGCTATGCCGATGTCTTTGTACGAGGGGAAAACCTGCTGGCGCAACGCTACGAAATAAACGACGGCTTTCCGATGCCTAAGGCAACCGTTATGGGCGGAGTGAATATCAATTTCTGACAAAATCAGGCATTACTGTTGTCAAGACCGTATTGGTTTGAAATAATAGTTATAACTTTGTAAGTATAAAACAGATTGTTTGATTAGCCGATAAAGATTATCCGACGGACCAATACAATTTACCCGATAAATGAATAAGATTATTTTATAAACGATAAGAACATGGAAACAAAAACTGTAAAACTCTATTCGCTGGATTACAGCAATGCAAGAACTTACTTAATGGCCGCATTGTTCATTGCAGGCAATATGGCACTGCCCCAGCTTTTCCACCTTATACCGCAAGGCGGTATCACATGGTTGCCCATCTATTTCTTCACCTTAATCGGTGCATACAAATTCGGCTGGAAGGTAGGATTGCTGACTGCGATCCTTTCTCCGATAATCAATTCACTGCTGTTCGGGATGCCTCTTCCGGCAGTGCTTCCCGCCATTCTGTTGAAGTCCGTATTACTGGCAGCAGCAGCCGGCTGGGCAGCACATCGTTTCAACCGTATCTCTCTGCCTATCCTATTGGCCGTTGTACTGTTCTATCAGGTAGCAGGTACTTTGGGCGAATGGGCTATGGTGGGCAGCTTCTTCCAAGCCGTACAGGATTTCCGTATCGGGCTGCCGGGAATGGCAATGCAGGTAGTAGGCGGCTATGCGCTGATAAAGTATAGCGCATCGCTGTAATAACCTTGTAGAAATATTAAAAAAGGTTCGGAACTGTTTCGGTATACAGTTTTACGAAAAGCATAGAAGTATCCTCCCGTTTCTACGGCTATCATTCGTGCTGATACGGAAAGGCAAAGAAATATTGCTGGTGCATACACGCAACTTCCGCAGCACGTTCCACGGGGTTGGTAGCCGGCTTTCTCGAAACGGGCAAAACGTTGGAACAATGCGTAGAGCGGGAAGTTATGGAAGAAACGAGACTGAAGGT
>OGXA01002744.1_pt1 | contig 12119 bp, 9 predicted proteins | sample 1576171 | NCBI WGS metagenome assembly OGXA01 (sample SAMEA3541587, study PRJEB24748) | human gut metagenome | biome: human gut; feature: human-associated habitat; material: faeces | place: China | collected 2012 | reverse complement strand
GGGCCCTAATGGTGCAGGAAAATCTACATTAGGCAATGTTATCATGGGTAATTCTCAATATAAAGTAGACCGTGGAAGTATATTTTTCGAAGATGAAGATATCACTTCTGCTAGAACTGATGAACGTGCTCAAAAAGGATTATTCTTATCTTTCCAAAGCCCTATAGAAATCCCTGGTGTTTCTATCTCTCAATTTATCCGCACTGCTATGGAAACAAAAGAAAAAATCCGCCTAAAAGCTTTTCGCGATAAATTAAAAACTGTTACTAAGACACTCGGTATCAATGAACAATGGATTAATCGTGAATTAAACGTAGGATTTTCTGGTGGCGAACGCAAAAAAATTGAAATGCTTCAATTATTAATGCTAAATCCTAAATTAGCTATCCTAGATGAAACAGACTCTGGTCTTGATGTTGACGCTGTAAAAACTGTTTCTCGCGGTATACAGACATTCCAACAAGATGACCAAAAATCTTTATTAATCATCACTCACAATAGCAAAATTCTTGAATATCTCCATATCGATTATGTTCATATCTTAATCAATGGAAAAATCATCAAAACAGGAGATGCTTCTTTAATAAAAATCATCAACGAACAAGGCTATGAACCTTTTATCACTGGACAAGGAGAATAAAATCATGAATGAAGCAGAAAAAAGACAAAATGAATATATAAATCAAACTGCTGAACGTGTAGAAAATCGTTATGATTTTAAAAAAGCAGAAAAAGATGCTTATCGTCTCAAAAAAGGTCTCACGCCAAAAATCGTAGAAGAATTATCTGCTAAAAAAAATGACCCTGAGTGGATGCGTGAATTTCGCTTGCGTTCTTTAGAAATCTACCACAGCTTAGATGTACCACCATGGGGACCATCTATTGATGATTTAAATATCGACAATATCGTAACTTATGTAAAACCAAATACTGATATGCAAGGTTCATGGAACAATGTACCTGAAGATATCAAAGACACTTTCGATAAACTAGGCATTCCTCAAGCTGAACAAAAATCCTTAGCTGGTGTCGGTGCTCAATACGACTCTGAAGTCGTTTATCACAATCTCAAAGAAGAAGTTGCCAAACTAGGTGTAATTTATACAGATATCGAAACTGCTCTCAAAGGCCCTTATGAACCTATGATACGTGAACATTTTATGAAACTTGTAACACCTCGCGATCATAAATTTGCAGCCTTACATGGTGCAGTTTGGTCTGGTGGCTCTTTCGTATATGTACCACCTGGAGTAAAAGTGGACATTCCACTTCAATCTTATTTCCGCCTAAATGCAGCAGGTGCAGGGCAATTTGAACATACTTTGATTATCGTAGATAAAGGAGCTGACCTTCACTTCATCGAAGGCTGTTCTGCTCCTAAATATAATGTAGCTAATTTACATGCTGGCTGTGTAGAATTATTCGTCGCTGATGATGCAAAATTGCGTTACTCCACAATCGAAAACTGGTCAAAAAATATGTATAATCTCAATACAAAAAGAGCAAAAGTAGGCAAAAATGCTACTATGGAATGGATTTCTGGCTCATTCGGCTCTCATATCTCTTACCTTTATCCAATGACAATTCTTGCAGGTGAAAATGCCAAAGCAGAATTTACAGGAATTACATTTGCAGGTAAAGGACAAAACCTCGATACAGGAGCTAAGATGGTGCATAACGCCCCTCATACATCTTCTTTAATCAACACAAAATCCATTTCTAAAGATGGTGGTGCTAGCACATTTAGAAGTTCTGTCGTTGTAGCCAAACAAGCCCAGCACAGTAAAGCCCTCGTTTCTTGCCAATCTTTAATGCTCGATAATATTTCTCGTTCAGATACAATTCCAGCAATGGACGTGCGTACAAATAAAGCCAGTGTCGGACACGAAGCCAAAATCGGTCGCATTAGTGATCAAGCTGTATTTTATCTCATGAGTAGAGGTCTAAGTGAAGCCGCTGCTCGTGCTATGATTGTAAATGGATTTGCTAATCCAATATCCAAAGAATTACCAGTAGAATATGCTGTAGAAATGAATCATTTAATTCAATTAGAAATGGAAGGCGCCATTGGCTAAAAGGAGATATGACTATGAATATAAAAATTGAACATGCAAATAGTTTACCAATGCCAACATGGCGTTGGTTAAAATTAAATGATACAACTATATCTTATGATAATATAGATAAATTAACTCCCCTCAAACCTCAAATCATCAATTCCACGGAAAATATTTCCCTATCTTCACAAAAAGATATAGCTTTTGCCAACTTTCCTCACATCACTACTGGTATCGGTTTAAATGCTGATAATTTTGTAGTAAATAACGCTAGTAACAAAAACTATTTCACTATCAAAGCAAATACGATTACCCAAAAACCTTTAATCTTTATTTATGATTTAACCGATAATCTTGATTTAATTGATGATAATTATATTTACGCTCAAGAAAATAGCCAAGCTACTATAATTATCGTTTATAATTCCCCTTATCATAATCAAGGTTTTCATGCGAGCAGTACAAAGATTTTCGCTGAAAAAAATGCTCAAGTTAAAATAATTCAACTGCAAACACTCGGCAAAGACTATTTTAATTTCGATGATATTGGCACACTTGCCCAAGAAAATGCTCGTATATCCATTCAACAAATTGCTTTAGGTGCAAATAAAAATTATCTAGGTGCAAATATTGATTTATTACAAAATAATGCACAACTAGATTTCCAAACAGATTATTTAACTACTAAAAATCAAATGCTTGATATGAACTATATTGTCAATATCCTAGGTCAAAAGACCAAAACTAATTTAACGACAAATGGTATCTTAATGCATAACGCTCAAAAAACACATCGTGCAACTTTAGATTTTAAACAAGGTTGCAAAAGTTCTATAGGTACAGAAGCAGAAAATGTATTATTACTTGATGAAGATATCCACAATAAATCAATTCCTCTAATTCTCTGCGGTGAAGATGATATCGAAGGCAATCACTCCGCTTCTATCGGTGAAATGGATAAGGAACAATTATTTTATCTTCAAACTCGTGGCTTAAATGAAAGACAAATTCGCCAAATGCAAATTGACTCCAAACTTCAATTAATCACAACAAATTTACCTGAAGAACTTCACGTTTATATTTCCACTTATCAACAGGAGGCTTTCTATCATGAAAACTAATTTTCGCCAAGATTTCCCTATATTAAATGATGAAGCAAACCCTGTCGTTTATTTAGATAGTGCTGCTACTACGCAAAAACCACTAAGTGTGATAAAATCTCTAGAAAATTATTACACATCTCAAAACGCAAATCCCCTTCGCGGTCTTTATAAATTGAGTGCTACTGCTACAAATGAATACGAACAAGCTCGCCACAGCGTAGCACAATTCATCAATGCTAACGAAGATTGTGAGATTATCTTCACTAGAAATACTACTGAATCTTTAAATCTCGTCGCCTACACTTACGGCATGGAAAATATCCAAGAAGGCGATGAAATCGTAATCTCCATTCTTGAGCATCATAGCAATATACTACCATGGCAAATGATAGCAAAATTAAAAAAAGCTACATTAAAATATATGTATATAAATGATGAAGGCATTATTTCTGATGAAGAAATTCAAACAAAAATCACACCTAAAACAAAGATAGTTTCTATCACTCAAGTTTCAAATGTCTTAGGCGTTGCCACTCCTTTAAAAGCTATAATAAAAAAAGCTCATGAAGTAGGTGCTATCGCCATTGTTGATGGTGCTCAAGGTGCTCCTCATATGGCAACAGACGTCCAAGATTTAGATTGCGATTTTTACGCATTCTCCGGTCATAAAATGTTAGCACCTATGGGAATTGGCGTTTTATATGGAAAAAAATCCATACTTGAACAAATGCCTCCATTCTTACGCGGTGGCGAAATGATCGAAACAGTATCCGAACAAGATGCTACATTTGCCCCACTTCCAGAAAAATTTGAAGCTGGTACACCTAACGTATCTGGAGCAATAGCATTAAAAGCCGCTATCGAATATATAAATCAAGTAGGATTTTCCTACATTGAACAACAAGAAGAAAAATTAATGAAAATCGCCATGGAAGAATTATCTAAATTGCCTTATATCACCATTTATGGCTCACCAGATTATAAAAAGCATAAAGGCGTATTAAGCTTTAATATTCAAGATATTCACCCTCATGACGTATCTTCACTTGTCGATTATCATGGAAATATAGCCCTTCGTGCAGGCAATCATTGTGCTCATCCATTATTAAAATATCTAAATGCACAATCAACAAATCGCATAAGCTTTTATTTCTATAATACAAAAGAAGATGTTTATCAATTCATTGAACAAATAAAAAAAGTAAGGAGTTATTTAGGATACGATGTTTAATCTCTATAATGAAATCTTAACTGAACACAACCTTCACCCTAATAATAAATGTTCACTAGCAGATGCTACACATCACCAACACGGTATCAATCCTAATTGTGGTGATGAAATCACGCTCTCCTTAAAACTCAATAACAATATTATTGAAGATGCTAGTTTCCAAGGTTCAGGTTGTGCTATTTCCCAAGCTTCCACAGATATCATGATTGATTTAATGCTTGATCAACCAGTCGATAAAGCTAAAGAATTATGTCGTTTATTCATTGGCATGGTTCAAGGTACAATCACTGATGAAAAAGAGCTTGCCCCTTTAGATGAAGCTCTTACCTTTAAAAATATATCCAAAATGCCAGCTCGTGTAAAATGTGCCGTACTCAGCTGGCATACTATGGAAACAATCCTAGACAAAGCCCTCCAAAACTCTCAATAAATAAAAAGTATCATCTTGATTTAAATAGTTCAAAACTAAAATTAAGATGATACTTTTTTTATCTAAAAAATTACCAACTAAAATCAAGAAAAATCCTGCTAATCCTTGATAAATAAGCTTTTTCACTAAATCCCTTCAAATCTCGTTATCGCTGGTAAAAATAACTAAAATCCTTGTTTATCAATACTTTTAATAGTATAATAAAAACCATAAGGATTAATTTTTCTAGCATTTAACTTTAACAAGAGTTGTATTTGAATCACTTCAAATTCTTCAATAACTTTATTTTCTGCACGCATTTAACTTTAACAAGAGTTGTATTTGAATTAAATTTTTAATATGGTTTTAAATTGTTTATAGAATTTAACTTTAACAAGAGTTGTATTTGAATATAGTAGACTCTTTTACTAAACCCATATTACCTATTATTTAACTTTAACAAGAGTTGTATTTGAATGTTTCACCATCTTGTCTTTCCCATGGTCTTAAAATTTAACTTTAACAAGAGTTGTATTTGAATTTGCACAACGTAAACCAGCACCGCCATATATTTCAGATTTAACTTTAACAAGAGTTGTATTTGAATTAGGCTATAAATTTGAATACTTTGGTTGCTACCCAAAATTTAACTTTAACAAGAGTTGTATTTGAATTCATAAAAAGGGGTTTAAAAAATTGTTATATGAGTATTTAACTTTAACAAGAGTTGTATTTGAATAGCCAAAGAGCATGAGGAATTTTGTACCTATTTAACATTTAACTTTAACAAGTCTTGTATTTTAATTCACTCTCTAACATTAGTATAACAATGAAAAAAGCCTTAGGAACTGACCCTTCCTAAGGCTTTTGTGCGTCATCATGAGTTTGATTTCGTCTATACTTAGTATAATATATTACATAGATTTTGCAATACAAAGCTTGTTATTGTGCAAATAAATATTTATGATAAACTACATCCTAAAAATCAAATAAAAACGGCAACAAAATGGCAACAATAAAAAAGTACCTGCATAAAACAGGCACTTTTATAAATAAATATACGAATATTATTTTCTCACAAAAGTCATAATTATAGTATCCTCACCATAATTATGTTTCATTTTCTCATAGTCTTTAGCCTCAATAGGTGTTATAACTACAGTCTTTAAGCTAGGATTTAATTTATTTACTTTTTCTACCACGCCTAAATGTTCATCACCATGAAAACTTCCTTGTATATGGAGAACTTTTGTATCTTTATGTTCTTTTAAAAGTTCAACAATACTTTCCGCCATAGTATCGTCTTTTAAGCATTGAGCTTTATAGAAAGCTTCTATCCTTTCTGGTGCCATCATCATATGACTTTGACCATCACCCATAGACATATAATTTTTGAATTTATCATAATATCTTTCATATTCTACTAAATGTTTTTTCGGCAAATAAATTTTATCTTTATCTTCAATTAAAGCTAAATCGCCTACTTTTGTATATTGATTAGCTATTCTTCGTGGAATATTTGATGCTAAAACATACATATCTTTTTCTTTAGCAAATTCTACTAATGGTTTATAATCTGTTTGGTAATTTTCCCATGGACGAGAATTATTTATAAATTCTATTTCTGTTATTTCATCATTCAAATATTTATCCATTACTGACTGAACATCTCTCTCAAACATTTCCATAGATAATATCATACCTTTATTTTGTTTATACATCTCTTGGAAAAATGATAATTCTTCTTCATGAATAGATTTTTGGTCGTGATATTCATCAAAAAATACTACATCATAATTTTGAGAAATGCTCACCGCTTTATCTAAATTAACTTTTTCCCCTTGATAATAATACTCTACGTCAGATTTTTCATCTTGTGCTTGAGCCATACCTCCCAAACAACTAGTCAATACCAGCCCACTACAAGCAATTATCTGCCAAAACTTTTTCAAAACACCATCTCCTTTTAGTAAAAATCTATTTATTAATTAAAACAAAGTAGCAAGATTTTATCCTGCTACTTTATTTAATTTATCTTATTATCTTAGAAAGTCCATTCTGCACCCAAACGCCAAATCATACCATCTAAACCAATATCACTAATCTTTTTGTCAAAAATATTATCTACACCTGCATAAACTCTATTTCCTTCACCAAATTTTTTATTGAGTACAAAATTAGTTGTAGTGAAATTGTAATCATTATCATCATAATGGTATTTATTAGCCCATTGTTGCCATAAAATCGCACTATATCCCCAATTATCATGATCATCATATAATAATTGCAATGTAGTCATATTTCTTGCTCTATTATCTAAACGATCACCACTCACTTTATCTGTTGCATCTAGCCAGTTACTTGTTGCTTTTATTGTCCATTTATCGTCTAAATTGCGACCAATTTCCATTTCTACGCCATCAATTTCAGCTTCATCTACATTTATATATCTCTGATCATAATAACTACTACCTATTTGTTTTGTAGTGATTAAATTTTTAACATCATTATTGAAATATGTTAATTTACCAAAATTATTATCTTTTTCAGCTTCAAAACTGATATCCCATGAAGTAGATTTTTCTGGTTTTAAATCTGGATTGCCATAAACATTGACAGTTTGCCCGCCCATTGCACGATGCATTGCCATATACAATTCACTAATAGTTGGAGCTTTAAAGCCTTTACCCCAATTAGCCTTAATGCGACTATTATCACTGATAAAATATGTCGCACCTATTTTTGGTGTAACTTCCCCACCAAAAGAACTATCATGGTCATAACGCACAGATGGAATTACTAATAATTTATCATTCACTTGCCATTCATCTTGGATATATCCTGCCCATGTATTTATTTCTTTATCTGAATAATATTTATTACTCACTATTCCATTTCCTGATTGACTTACTTGATGTACATTATCACCTCCATCACTCAAACGAGTACCTTCAACTTTATTTTGACGATATTCGCCGCCAAATGTCAAAAGATGATTATCACTTAATTGCACAGTATTCTTACCTTCTATGCCCCAAAGCGTATAAGTGGATTTATCCCAATCATATTTTGGATACATTGAACCCAAAATATTTTCCATTGGACCTGGGAAATTATTGCGATAATTATATAAATTATTCTCTTTATCCAATCTACTATAAAAAGTCCTAATCATATAATCACTATTATCAGTTTTGCCACTATAACCTAAACTATAATCATATCTTCTATAATCATACCATTCTTTTTTATCCTTACTAGTTTGAAAAACGCCTGTTGATGTATATTTATCAGCATAATCTGCTTTTGTATGTTCATTATAATAGCCAAGCGTCAAATCAATTTCTTTATTATTGCCTAAATCCCATGTTCCAGCAAAATTAAAATCTTGAATAGGGCCATAATAATTACTGCCTTCGTCTCCAGCTTGCATATTTTTGCGTACATCACTAAAACGCATATCAAAAGTAGAACTGAAATTTCCCTGTTTACCAAAATCTATATGATAATAATTATTTATAGCTTCTGATCCTGTAGAAAGACCTACCATAACTGATGGTTCTTTTGATTTTTTAGTGATGATATTAATTACTCCACCTAAAGCATCTGAACCATATTGTGCTGAAGCACTTCCACGTACAATTTCAATACGTTCAATATTTGACAGACTCAAGCGACCTAAGGCATAAACATTTTGTGTGGCACTTGTATCTTCTCCAGCAAATCTTTTACCATCTATTAAAATTAAAGTATGATTTGTACTCATTCCACGAATCATCACATTATGACCTGCCATACCTGCTGAAGTTACATCTACATTTGCTGCCAAACGAAGTGCAGAATAAACATCTGTTGCTCCTAATTGTTCAATATCTTCTTTAGTAATTACTTCTACAGTTTGCGGTACAGCTTTTACTTCCTCTTGAGTTCGTGTCGCTGTAACTACTACATCTGGTGTATTTATCACGTCATTATTTTGTATATCTTGCGCATATACTGGACTTGATAAACCTAATAACACTGATAAAGTCAATAAAGTTTGTTGTTTTTTTGTAGATAATCTCATTATATTAACTCCTTTGTATGTAATTGTTTATATTAACAATAATCATTATCATTAATATAAACAGATTAAACGTATTATTTGCTTTTCTTTAGCTATGAATATTTCTTATTTAAAAAGTAATCTCTGCTCCTACACGCCAAATTCTGCCTTCTAAATAAATATCTCCTATTTTTTTATCTCCAATATTATCTACACCTGCATAAACTCGTCCACTTCGACCATCATCAAAAGCGAATTTTTTATTTACTACAAAATTTAAAGTATTATAATCATAATTTTCATTAGCATAATGATAATTACTTACCCAAGAATTCCAAAGTTTAGCACTATATCCATTAATATCATTATCATCATAATTCAATTCTAAAGTGAAAATATTATCGGCTGTCGCAGATACTTTTTCCCCATCACTGTCTTTAGCATTGAGCCAATTACTAGTCGCTCTAATAGACCAATTATCATTGAATTGGCGACCTACTTCAAATTCTACACCATCAGTTTTGGCATCTTGAGCATTGATAAATGTATTTTTTCCATTTACCTTATCATATGTTATTAAATTATCATATTTACTATTAAAATAATTTAATTTCAACCAATTATTATCTTTTTCAGCTTCAAAACCGAGTTCCCATGTAGTAGCTTCTTCTGGTTTCAAATCTGGATTTCCATATATCGTAGTAAAACCATGATCTTGCCCAGCATATAATTCCACTAAATTCGGAGCTCTCCATGATTTACCCCAATTCGCTTTTATACGACTATTATCACTTAGAAAATAAGTTGCCCCTAATTTTGGTGTCGTTTTTCCGCCAAATTGTTCATCATGGTCATATCTCACTGCTGGAATAAATAAAATTTTATCATTTATAAACCATTCATCTTGAATATATCCAGCATAAGCAGAATTGTCTTTGCTATTACCTTCACCTAAAGCTAAGATTGGGCCTTCTACACCTATATTTTTATATTCAACACCATAAGTTAATAAATGCTCATCTCCTGCTTGTACTGTATTTTTAGCTTCAATACCTAAAGTATCAAATGTGTTTTGCTTATAACTATTATTTTTACTGCCCTTATATTCTTCCTTATCATATCGATTATAATAAGCTCTAATCATATAATTACTATTATCGCCTTTTCCATTATAAGCTATGCTATAATCTTGATTTGTCTTATCATAATTTGTAGAACTTTTGCCCATTCCCATAGAAGAATAATCTGTTATTTTCTTTGATTTTTCATCATAATAACCTATATAAAAATCTAAATTATTATTATTATCAAATGCATACGTTCCACTAAAATCATAATTTGTTCTAGGGCCAAAATAATTCGTCCCTGTACCACCAACAAATTCACGTTTACGATATTTGGCAAAATTAGCATTCACTACCCCATTGAATTTACCTTGCTGACCTAAATCAAAACGATAATAATTATTCATGACATCGGTTCCTGTATTTGCTCCTACAGTTACAGATTGTTCTTTAGATTTTTTCGTAATAATATTGATTACTCCACTTTCAGCATCTGCACCATATTGAGCGGAGGCTGCACCTCTAACAATCTCAATGCGTTCTACACTAGATAAATTTATCTTATCTAAATCAAAAGCTCCTCTAGTCATTGATGAATATTCATTTGACATTCTTCTGCCATCTAATAATACTAAAGCACCTGCATTTTTCCCACGAACCATCAATCTATGACCTGCACCTATTTGAGAAACATCAACATTTGTTGCCAATTTCAAAGCAGAATAAATATCTGTTGCTCCTAATTGTTCAATATCTTCACTTGTGATGACTTCTACTGCATTAGGTACAGCTTTCACTTCTTGCTGAGTTTTCGTAGCTGTTACCACTACATCTGGTGTTTGGATTACTTCACTGGCTTGCGTACAACTTGTCAATCCCATCAATATAGATAAAGTTAAAAGTGTAGATTTACGTTTTTTTGTTAGCATTGCTCGTCTCCTTTATTATAAAACTAAACTTTATTAATAATAATCATTATCATTTATATCCTAAAAATTATGGCAGTTATCAAAATTAATCATAACTGCCTTATTTTATTTATACATTTAACCTTGTGCTGCTATTGGCTGAACTTCAAAAGATTTTTTGCCCATCAATAATTGTTGTGTAAGTTCTATTATTGTCTGTGTGATATTATTTTGCCAAAATTGACCAGCAATCGTCATTTTATAAGTATGACCACATTTTTCAAATAAACCATATTCCACCCAAATATTGAGTACTTCTTCTAATTGTAAAAGTTCTTCACTATATACTTGAGCTAATTTTTGTATATTTACCATACAATTTTCAGTCTGTGCTTGAATATCCTTAAATAAAACTTTGCCTTCTGCTTCTTTGGTTAAAACCATCAATGGCCATTTTCCTTCATCAATAGCATTCATATAACGCTGTAAATCTCTATTTAAAAACATAGAAATATCTCCTACAAAACCGCCAGCCCCTGAACCAAATGGTATCACATCAGCTCCTGATTTTGCCAAAGTATTATACATACTGCGTTCACGATTTGTTTTTTCCCAATGACAGACACTCAATCGCTTATAACCTAATTCATCTAAATATGAAATAGCTGCTTCTAAATATTTTGCCTGCTGTTTTGTTGTTGCCGCAGGTGGTATTTTGCCATTATCTATCGCTTTTTTTAATGCAGATTGTTCAAACACATTTAATTGATACAAATCCATACCATCAATTGGCAAACTATCTGCTATTTTTAAATCATTTACAAAGTTATCCACATCTTGAGCAGGTAAACCATAAATTAAATCTATGATTAATACTGCTTGATTATAACTTGCAGCTCGTTTGAGATTTTCAATAACAGTTTCTTTATCATCTTTGCGTCCCATACTTTGACGGATAGCTGTATCAAAAGATTGTACACCCACAGATATGCGATTTACACCATGTTTAAACCATACTTGCAATTTTTCATCAACTAAATCATGTACACGAGCTTCCATAGTTATTTCGCAATCATTAGCAAGTGGCAATACTTCATTCATAGTTTTTAATAATCTATCTGCATTATATGGCGATAATGTAGATGGTGTTCCGCCACCAAAAAATACAGCATTGATCACACTATCTTGTACATATTTATATTCTTTTGCCATCAATAATTGCTTGATTAATCTATCTACATACATGGTATTTCGGGGTCGGTTCTATCGTCGCGGAAAGGCTCGCCGATAAAGGCAAGAGTT
>OGXA01002743.1_pt1 | contig 12121 bp, 14 predicted proteins | sample 1576171 | NCBI WGS metagenome assembly OGXA01 (sample SAMEA3541587, study PRJEB24748) | human gut metagenome | biome: human gut; feature: human-associated habitat; material: faeces | place: China | collected 2012 | reverse complement strand
ACCTGCCAGCGCGTGATCGACCTCTGCCGCGCGAAAATGGATAAAAAGTAAGGAGAATGTCGTATGAAGATCCGGCCCAAGGTTCCCGTATGCACAGACTGTAACCACGTTTTCGAGTACAGAGGCCGAAACCCCGGTCAGCTCGGCGGCGTGGTGGTGCAGTTTGGAGAAGCCTACTGCACGAAGAAGAAAAAGCCGCGCTTACTAAAACGCTGGCACAACATGCTCCGCGTGCCGGACTGGTGCAAAAAGCGCATCCGTCCGAGCCTGGTGCGCATCTATGATTTTGCCAGCACGGAGAGCTGGCTCATGCACGAAAATCTCTGCAAATCTCTCGGGCGTGAGATCGGCCCCACGGCATCCAGATATACACTCTCCGAGGTGCGGCAGCTTGATCTGGACGCATATGCGTTCCAAAAGCAGATTCGCACAACACCTGTGGAGGAGCTTTTGAATGTGCATCTGGGGCTGCATCAGGTCGTGGAGGTCTTTGACGGCGTACAGTCCGTCATCCTCTATAAGACGCTGGACGGTTACATCCCCGCCCCGATGTTTGACGCCGAGCGCGCCAGACAGAACCGCAGAGAACAGAAAAAGGCTACCGCCTGACAAAACACAAATGGAGGCGTCTGCCTCCCCAAATACGAAGGAGAAAGACCATGAAAAACAATTTCACCATTTCTCAGAGAAACGCCATCGTGGAAAACCATCTGTGGTGCATCAAGGCTGTCATGAAGCAGAACCGTGCGCTCATCCGCGCGGCAAAGTTGGACACGGACGACGTGTACCAGCAGCTTGCGCTGCGGCTCATCCAGGCGGTCATGTCGTATGACCCGGAAAAAGGCGATCTGGAGCAGCATATCTTCGCGCAGCTCCATTTTGAGCTTCTCAACTGCAAGCGTCCTTACCGGCTGTACGGCATGACCGGAATGCCCGCGGAATCTTGCGGGAATGTGATCTCGCTGGACGCCTGCCGTATGAGGGATGCCGCATGAGTTTACGAGATAAAATGCTGGCTGTCATGGCCGATGTAAATGCCTCTGTTGCGGAGCGTGAAGAACTGGTCGAACTCATCGCCATTGCCCTTCTGACACGGAAGAACCTGTTTATCCTGGGCGACCCCGGACAGGCAAAGAGCTATGCGATCAACGCTTTCCGCAGCCGCATCACGGGTGCGAAGCAATTCGAACGACTCCTTTCCAAGCAGACGGACGAAGAACAGCTATTCGGTCGGCTCGATCTTTCCAGCCTGATCCCCGGCTCCGTGCCGGAAGCTGCGTTCGAGGGTGATGGGATCTACCAGAACCTGCGCTTTGATTTGCAGAGCTTCCTGAATGGTCTGCCGAAGATGAAAAACGAGACGGCGACATTCGAGAAGCTGGCGGAGATCGGCGGCAAGCTGGATGCCTATCGCAAAGCCATCGCCGCGCTGCATCCTTGTGAACCGGTCGTGCAGACGGCGGGTAAAATTCCGGAGGCCGACATTGTGTTGCTGGATGAGATCTTCAAATGCAATGACGGCGTTCTGAACGCGCTTCTGACGGCACTCAACGAGCGGAAATACACCAATGAAGGCCGGACCTATCCCATCCCGACGATCTCCTTTTTCGCCGCGTCCAATGAGATTCCGAATTTCAATGACCCGGAGGAAAAGATCCTCTCGGCGCTCTATGACCGGCTGGAATTAAAGGTCGTCACGGAAAATATCTCCGAAAAGGCGCACCGGCTGGCGATCCTGAAAGACAAACTCGGCGGCTCGTTCGGCGCAGTCCATGCGACGATCTCGCTGGAGGAGCTGCGCACCATGCAGCAGGAAGTCGCAGCCATTCAGGTACCGGACAGCATCCACGACCTGATGGACGACGTACTTTGTGCACTGCGCACACAAATTCCCGTGTCCGACCGAAAATTCCTCAGCTACTTCTCCATTGCGCAGGCAAAGGCGTGGCTTGAGGGACATACGGAGGTCACATCGGCGGATCTTCTGGTGCTGCGGAATTACTTCTGGCAGCAGCCGGGTGACCGCGAATTTGTAACCGGCACGTTGGAGCGCCTGTGCGTCAACCCCATGCAGGAAAAGGTCAGCGACCTCCTTGCCATGGCGCAGGACGCAAAGGACGATTTCGACAGCGCCTGCGGTGCAGCGGAAAATGTACGCACAAAGCAGGCTGCGCTCCGCAAATTCCGCGGGGAACTGGTGCGCCTCTACCAAATGCAGACCGAGATGGCCGCAAACGCCGGCTCTGACAGCGAAAAGGCGCTTACGGACGGACTTCTTTTCGAACTGGAGCGCATCAGCAAGGCGGCGCATGAGGCCATTGGCTTTACTTATACGCCGCTGGAACAGTTGGCAGTATTACAGTAATTGTTGGGAGGTCGAGGAATGGAGAGTCAAATTAAAATCAGAGCAACGGTTCCGGAAATGAATACGTTCTTCGAAGAAGAAAGCGGTGTTCGGTATATGGAAATTCGAGACCGCCGCTACTCTTCAGATGAAATTGAGCGTATGCCGGAATCAAAGTTCAACAGCAAGGTGTTCATGTGGGCTGTGAGGCTTCGGCATCCTAAAGTAGGAAAGGAACTTCACGGCATCTTTACAATTTCCGAGATAAAAAAGAAGCTGGAAGAAATGAAAGCCAAACAGGACTAATTTTCAAGGAGGGTAATTTATGCTGAATCACATTGTAGTTATGGGCAGGCTCACACGCGATCCGGAGCTTCGCAAGACGGCCTCCGGCGTTTCCGTTGCGTCATTTTCCGTGGCAGTAGACCGCGATTTTTCGCAGCAGGACGGAAAAAAGGAAACCGATTTTCTTGATGTCATCGCGTGGAGAAACACGGCTGAATTTGCGGCGAAGTATTTTACGAAAGGCCGCATGGCAGTTGTGTCCGGCCGCCTGCAAATCCGGAACTGGGAAGACAAAGAAGGCAACAAGCGCCGCACGGCGGAAATTCTTGCGGAAAACATCTATTTTGGCGACAGCAAGAAGGAGGACGACGGCGGTTCTGCCCCTGCACCCACGCAGGGCTTCGGTGCGCCTGCGCAGTCGGGCGGCTTTACGCCCAACTTCGGCAGCGCACAGCCCGGCAGCTTTGTGCCGAAATTTGGTGGAGGATATTAAGCGCACATCTTGTCTATGTAGATGTTTTGATTGCATAAATTTCGGAATGCTGGTAAAATAGCAGTAGAAACATTTACAGGAGGTGCTGGACAATGATGTATCCTTTTTTAACGTTGGATGACCAAACCGAGATCGTGCATTCTCAGCTTCTGGACGATGGCAGCGTAAAGGTCTATGTGGAAAAGCCGGACGAAAAGGATTGCTTTCACTATGCGACGTGCTTTCTGCCAGAATACCGCTGGGAAGATGTTTCCGGCTTCTCTGAAGCGGAGATTCAGAAGTATCAGGAAATCATCTCGTCTACGGCGCATCTGATCATGCGGTTTGCCGCAGAGGGAGGCTTGGAAAATGCCGCAGGTTTTTAAGGTCGGTTCTTACTGGGTCTACTTCTGGGCAAATGAAAACGATCCGCTGGAACCGGTGCATGTCCATGTCTGTCAGGGCGCGCCGAACGGCAACGCGACGAAGATCTGGATCACACGGGCTGGCGGTTGCATCCTGTGCAATAACAATTCCAGAATCCCGGACCGGGTGCTCCGGAACATCATGGACGTGATTGAAGCCAGAAGCGCAGAAGTAATTCAAAAGTGGACGTCATTTTTTGGCGAAGCTAGATTCTTCTGCTGAAACAAGAACGTGGGAACGCAGTGCTTATGCTGCGTTCCCTTTCTTTATTCTAAATTTACTACTACATGGAGGTTAAACATGAGTGAACGTACAGTGATCGCTTATTTTGAGGTTGATGAGGACCGTGCCTTTGATGGGTTTGGCGATGGACCTGTTCCTTATCTGGAACATGAAGCCGTCTGTCTGGAGAAAAGCGGCATCTTCCTCACAGGAGCCGCAATCGCCGACGAGGACGCGGATGATCCGAAGGAGGCATATCTGGTGTACCTCGCAAGATTTTGCTTCAAGCACTTTGGTGACAGCGATGCTTGCCCGATGTCCTATAAGAAATGGAGAAACAGCTGAATATGATTTTCAGCTCAGAGAGCAATCGGCATATCCCCAAAATTAGGAAGGAGGCATCCCTTTGAAGCAATATTTTCGCACTGTACAAAGCGTACTGGATTCCCGCTGGGGCAATTTTCAGTATGCCGGAATACCCGCAGCACAGAAAACGGATCGTGTGCTGCAAAGCTCCAAGCTGGAGGATTGCATTTACCGCGATCTGAGCGAGGGCGATGAAAATTTGGAGACCGTCCAGCAGGAGGCAGCATCTAAGCTGCACAGCTTCCCTGCGCTGTCCAGAGACATTTTTCAGTCGTTCTATTCGCTGTTTCCAAAGCGAACCGACGCGGGCAGTCTCACAGCGGAAGCACAGAAATTTAATTCGAAACTGCTCGACCATGTGACCGAGGATGCAGACTATTCCACGATCAAGTCGATCTGCGAAGGCCGGGAACTGCCCGCTTACGAGGCTGCGTCCGAATTTACGGCAAAGATTGGCGCACAGCTGGATGATTTGCTGTCGGAGCTTGGCGGTAGGGACGGCACGCTGAAAACCCTCGAAAAGCTGCAAGAAGCGCGGAATCAGGCGCAGCAGAAACTCGCAGAGCTTTTGGAGCAGATGCGGGATTCTGTGCAAAATCCCACGCTGGAACAAGCGGTGATCGATGCGGCGAATCAGGCCGAGAGCAAAACGCAGCAGGCTGAGGCCGTTGCAAAAATGGTAGATGTCATGGCGCGGAAAAACAAAGCCGCTATATCCGAGTGTGTTTCTGCCGCTGTCGGCGCAGCCGCAGAGAAGGCAAAGGAAGTCCAGACGATCCTCGGCGCGTGGAGTGATGATGCCGGCACGATGGAGAAAAATGCGGTGAACACCGAGCTTCTTCAGAAGGTGCGGCAAAATCCCGCGCTGTTGGAGATTTCAAAGCACCTTGGTCGGTTCCGGGAGATCTTAGCGCAGAAGCGATACGAGGACCTTCGCGCAGGGCAAGCGCAACGGCTACGCCTATGGGCGCGGAGAAAACTATACGCTGGAGCTGGGCAATAATCTTTCCCGCGCTATCGGTTCGGAGTTTGCCATGCTTGCCTCGCCGCAGACGGTTCCGCTCTTTGCGAAGAAGTATCAGCAGCGGCGGCTCAAGCAGTACCGCAGGCGCGAGCCCATCCACAAGGGCATGGGCGACATCATCTGCTGTCTCGATGAATCCGGCTCCACGCGCGGCGACGCTGCCGCATGGGGCAAGGCCGTGGCGCTGACGCTGCTGGACATTGCCGAAGAAAACCGGCGCAAATTCGCGCTCATTCATTTTGCCAGTTCTTCCTCATGCAAGGTAGACGTTTTTCTGCCTGGGCAGTATTCCGTGCAGGATAAGATGAATGCCGCCGAGACATTCCTCGACGGCGGCACGAATTTTAAACGGCCCTTGGATGAGGCGATCCAGCTCATGGACGCCGGCTTTGAGAATGCCGACATTGTATTTCTGACCGACGGCCTGTGTGAGCTGCCGAAGGACTATCTGGCGACGCTCCGCAAAGAGCAGACTGCCAGGAAATTCACCGTGACCGGCATCCTGCTGGACGCAGGCAACCCCGGCATGGCGTTCAGCCTGACGCCGTTTTGTCAGAAGATCTATCGGACTAGTGAACTGGCTGGTGATGAAATTGTATGTCACATAATTAGAACTGCAAGAAATGGCTGCAATGCTGCTTTACATTAGACTATAAAACACCTTTAGACGCTAACTAAATAAATCGGGAATGGGGCGGGCATCTACTTTATGGTAGTTGCCCGCCTCGTTGTTCTTTTAAACTATTTAGGCTGGAAATACAAATTCTGAGACGAAATTCTTGTACCTCTTGTATAAAATAATTCATTAAACCCAAACTATTTTTACAAATAAGAAGAACAAAAAATCATTTTGCGACTTGACAGTTTAGCGCAAAATATTATAAAGTAGATATAATAGATTAAGTGAAAATTAAAAGAAGGGTTTTGCATGGTCAGTAAAACACGAAAAGTAACATTTTACAAACTCGTTCTTGAACAAAAAAATGATTCCAATGATAAGAAAACTTCTACATGTCGTGTTTTGACTCCCCACGAATGTGAACAGGCTTTTATGAATATCTATGAACACAGTTCGCAGAAGTTAGAGAACGGACATCATGCGTTAAAACTGATGGCCAACTCAGTGACATGCGTACTGGAAGTGGTTTCATTTGAAAACCATCGTGCATTTATACAAATTGGACAGCAGAATCCGTCGAATGCAGTAGCATTACGCGATAAAAACACATTGGAAGCAACTGATGTCCCTATGACAGCGACACAGCGTTTGGAATTGTATACCTATTGCCTAATAGATTTCGAAACGGGTATTGTTTCTTACATATGTATTAACGGTGCTCCAAGAATCACAGCTATACGTGAACTGTTTAACAAGCATTTGCTTCCAACGGCAAAAATATTCGCTAATCTTTGCGCTATCCTAACTGATGACATGGTTCCGCTCTTGATAAGGAAGCAGATAATTAGTAAAGTATCTATTTCTATTGCAATTCCAGCGGATCGCATTCTAAGCGACATTGGGATGAGTGAGCGCGAATTTGATAGCATTTACGAACATAATATAAAAGCGCAGAATATGACATATGTTCTATCTGCTGTTCGAAATCGCCCGTTATTTTCTTCTGGCGAAGGTTTTGCGTCTTTTATTTCCAGAATTAAAGGGAAACATGGTGCTAATCTGAAATCACTGTCAGTTAGTGCACGCAATATGGATGAAAAAAGCCAAGCATATAATTTATTAGAGCACTGTTTCACACAAACCGTTTCCCTCGGTGTGGAGGATGACGAATTACTTGAATATGATGATTTTAAAGAAGCCTTACAGCGAACCTATGAAGAAAATAAGACTATCCTGTTGCAGTATTGTAGAGCATAATCTCTCCAGTTGGCGGTGACTGTATTATGAAAAATATAACCAAACAGCGTCAGAACACATTTTTGGTACTAGTTTTAATCGTATCAATTATTTGTGCTATTATATTAGTGACAAACTTGAATTTTGAACCTAATAAAATCGAGAGACTCGAGCCGGATTTTCATTATACAATTATTTCTTTTTCTGCCACAATTGGAGGGTTCCTGTTCACCGGAGTTAGTATATTGCTATCGATAATCGACAAGAAAAGAATTCAACGGCTATGGAATTTTCATTATTTAGACAATTTAATTCGTTCAGCGTTTATTGGCATTGCCGCAAATGTACTGGACTTTATTCTTGGCTTCTATTTGGTGCTATTTTCCGCAACTTCAATTAAAAATTGCTTAATATGTGCAGAGGTCGCCTTGCTCTGCATTAGCGTTATTTTCTTTATTTGGTGTGGAGTGACGCTATTCCGAATAGTCTTCAAATTAAAAGAGGATAATGAATCCACCAATGAAACCAAACAGGATTAGCAACCTTTGCTTTCCCGCAAGTTCTTCCGTATTTTAACATGCTACAACATCACTGCATTCAGGCCAGAACCATTGCAGGTCGAAACAGATGGAGGATTGTGGTAAATATTTTGAGGGCAGGTGTGCCATTAGTTCCGCGCGCAGGAGTTGCTAGGAAACCGTTTGTGCACTAGCCTTTGCTTCCAAATTTCATAAAAGTCAGAAGTTGCTATCCGTTATGACAAAAATCTCCGACATTGTTATGTCGGAGATTTTTTCTTGGCTTTATCCACTACTGGCTATTCCGCTGGTTTTAATGATCGCACACCTTAAAGCAGCGGCGCAATTGCTTTCGCATAAGCTTCCGCCAGCCAGCGTGCGCCGGTTTCGTTCAGATGCACACCATCGGCCGTAAACGTGTCGCTGCCGTGTGCGGCAGCAGCCTGCTGTGCTAGCTCATGTGCTGGGAGAAATACGTCGGCGTACTCCTTGGCCAGTGCACGGACGCACGCCTGCTTCGGCGCAAGATCCTCTGCAAAATACGTTTTATCGGGAACCGGAAATAGATACTGCTCGATCACCATGAGCTTTGCGTTTGTCTCTTTCCGAATGCGCTCCAAAATCTCGCGATAGCGTGCCTCAAATACGGGCAGCGGCATCCAGTCCCGTGCATCCGCGTGGTGCCATGTGTCATTGATGCCAATCAGCAGCGACACCACGTCCGGCTGCAGTGCGATCAGATCCGGTTCGATTCTTGCGAGCAGATGCTGCGTTTCGTCGCAGCCGATGCCGCGATTCCAGAACGTGAAATCAACATCCGGGCGCTGCGCGCGCAGAAGCTGTGCAGCATAATAGGGATACCCAGTTCCAAGATCCAACGGGTCCTCGCGGATACGGTCTGCATCCGTAATGCTGTCACCCTGAAACAGCAGCTTACAGGTTCTCATGTTCATTCGTCCTCCCATTCAGAATTGCACAAATGGTCTCAAGCGGCAGCTTGGGTGTGCGGTCATAGGCGAGCAAACCGTTCTGCTCTGTTTCCACGTCCGTCAGCTGCGTATAGCAGTAGCCACCCACCAGCGGGCAGGCGCGCACCGCGTCAAACAGTTCCCGGAGCTTTTCTGCAAACGCGGCACAGGAGTCTGCCTCGCAGTAACCCCACGAACGCTGTGCTTCTGTACCCGGCACAAACTTCACACCGCCAAATTCTGATAGCAGCACCGGCTGCCCGGCATACGCATGTCTGCCTACAAACAGTGCGCGTTGTGCAGGGCGCAGCGCGAGAATTGCGTCCATGCTGCCAAGGTGTGCGCGCAGCATCTCACCGCTCGGCGAATAGTCGTGAATGGTCAGCAGATCGCCGTTTGTGTGCTCCCAACCGTCGTTATCAACCACTAGGCGCGTGGTGTCCACAGATTTTGTGATTGCGACCATTGCCTCGCTGTGCGCCTGCTGGCGCGGATCGGTCTCAATTTCTTGGACACCCCACGATTCGTTCAGCGGCGTCCAGACGACGATGCAGGGGTGGTTATAGTCGCGCCGAAGCACGTCCAGCCATTCGCGGTAGATGCGGTCGGCATACTGCTCAGAGTAGAGATAGGCGGCGCCGATCTCGCCCCAGACAAGCAGGCCCATGCGGTCGGCGTGATAGAGATAGCGCGGATCCTCCACCTTTTGGTGCTTACGAACGCCGTTGAATCCCATCGCTTTTGTCAGCTCAATATCCCGAATGAACGCTTCGTCCGATGGTGCGGTCAGCAGCGATTCTGGCCAGTAGCCTTGATCGAGCACCAGCTTCTGATAATAGGGACGGTTGTTCAACAGAAATTGCCCGTTTTGTATGGATACCTTGCGCATTCCGAAGTAGGACTGTACGGCATCCACCTCACACCCATGTTCAAGGATGCGGAAGGTCACATCGAACAGGTTCGGCTGCTCCGGTGTCCAGACGAGGTCCTCCTGATAGTTCCACGCCGATAGCGCCGACTGGTCGATCTGCCAGTCAAACGCGCCGCGCACAGACGTGGGCGTTACACTGACTGTGCCCGCCGTTTTCCCTCGGAACGTGATTTCCGCCGTCAGTGTCACGTGCTGCGGCGCGGCACTGAGCGCATACGAAAAGCGGACGCTGCGCTCGTCAAACAGCGGCGTGATCCGGCAGGAGCACAGGTGCATCGGCGAAACAGCTTCCAGCCAGACGCTCTGCCAAATGCCGGTCGTGCGTGTGTAGAAAATACTCTCGGACTCCGGCTTCCAATACTGCTTGCCGCGCGGCATTTCCAGATCGGCGGGATCATCCCGCGCCTCCAGAACAATGACATTCTCACCGGAGGCGTTCAGCGCGTCGGTAATATCGGCAGAGAAGCCGCACTGTCCACCGGTGTGTTCCCGAATAAACTGGTCGTTCACCCACAGGCGGCAAGTGTAGTCTACCGCGCCGAAGTGCAGCAATATCTGTCTGTCATGCATCGGCTCCGGCAGTGAAAAGCTGCGGCGATACCAGACAGCATTGTGAAAGCTGGTGTCGTGAATGCCGGAAAGTTTTGTCTCGCACGCAAATGGGACGAGAATTTTCCAGTCAAAGATCGGTTCGTCAAAGGAAAAATCCCATTCGCCGTTCAGCGGGAGCCAATTTTCCCGCTGAAAATCCGGCCGTGGATATTCAGGTCTTGGAATTTGATTCATGGGTTGCCTTCCTTTTTATTGCATTGTTATCACAAACGAGGCATCGCCTTTTTCTATTGTGGTGGAAATTGGCGAAATCCTCAAGTAACTATCGTAATGACGAATATATTGTCCGGGGAAATTGACGGATTCGAACGAAACGCCATTCGAGCCATCCAAGGCACGATGCTGAATCCAAGTAGCGTCCTGCTTGAAAAGGTCGCTGCCATCATCCTTTGAAAGAATGATCTGGCCCTCATAGTGCCTTAAATAATGGCCCGGTTGATCGACTGATATCAATGAAACCCCTGTGTCAGCCAGTCCCGGTACGACCTTCCACTGTGAAGCAGATAAGAGCATCGTCGTAGACTTATTGGCAATTAAAAGTTTATTCGACGCATCATGATACACATGACAATCCGAAATATTGCTGGAGCGAAGCCGTGCAACTTCGTATACTCGCTCTACGCGCCATTTTTGTGTCGCACTGGTATTCCATGCGGCTTGTACCAGATTTGCATGTTCTGCTGTGGATTGATTTTCTGTGTCAAGATACAATCCGCTATATGCATTCTGAATCCGGAATGCGCCATTTTCGCACGGAACAAATCGCCACTGCTGCGCCGGCGCACGGTTTACATCCCATTGCACCATACGCGTTCCTGCGGCCGTAGATCCTGATGGGTTATCAAGTGCAAGACCACTGTAATTGCAAACCAGATTGAAGTATTCGCCGGTCACATTATCCGTATGCCACTGCTGCGTGCCAAGGCCATTCGCACGCCATAAAATCAATTCATTTCCCCACTCCATGGAGCCAGCGGCATCGTCAATGCAATAGCCAGTTGCTTCATTTACAAGGCGATAGTCTGCATTTGACACAATCAGTTGCGAGCCGTACACATATCCAACACCGCAGCGAATCTCGTTGTATTTTCCAAGGTAAGCGTTATTCAGCTCAAACAACCGATTCCCGTCGGCAATGAATGTACCACTCCAAGAACTTCCGTAATCTTCATTCCGAATAGCCGTCAAGGGCGCATCAATCAATGACCATGTCTGGCCCGCATCCGTGGAAGTAAAGCATTGACTTGGTGAACAATTATCGTTCATTCCACGGAGAATGATACGTCCATTTGCGCTCCCATCGTCAATGCAGGCAATCATCGGGCATTGATAGGCAGAAAAACCATCGCTTGTTATAACCGAGGTTCCCAAGTCTGCCTTGTCGCCCCAATGAATTCCGTCGGATGACGTCCGGCAAGTAATAATGCCGTTGTTCTTAACTGCAATGTTCTCATAGGCCAAGAAGTAAGTCCCATTCGGCAGCTTTGCTACGCGCGGCATTCCCGGCCGCCACATGGACGGATCGACGCCACGAACCCACGTTGGATCGCAAGTGCCAACAATCGTTGTATAATTCCCCCATGTACGGCCACCATCACTCGACGTTTCAAGCGCCAAGCACTGATCATATCCCGGCTGGCGCTCATCGGAATAGTAGCACACCAGTTTGCCATCACTGCTAATGATAAATTCCGGTTCCCAGACGGTTGCGCCGTCTGCCCCACGCGCAGCCAAATCACCATGCCGCTGCCAAGTTGCGCCGTTATCTGTGCTGCGCCAAATATGAATACAATACTGCGCATTTTTATCCCAATCAGATACAGCAAACAAAATTGTACCGGCCGGATACTCCCCAACGGCCTGCGGGAGTATATACAATCCGGGCATTCCTGTTTTATCGCGAGATAATCCATCGTAATTGCTCGGGTCTAACGAACTATATGGTAACCATGAAGATCCGTTATCACTGCTTTTGAAAAAGATATAGCTTTTCATCCCGGACCAATTTGTTTTGATAGGGAACTCGCGGCACCAAGTTGCCAAAAGATCGCCATTCGGGAGCTTGACAGCTCGTTCATAAAAGCACTTGTCATCTATT
>OGXA01002741.1_pt1 | contig 12131 bp, 15 predicted proteins | sample 1576171 | NCBI WGS metagenome assembly OGXA01 (sample SAMEA3541587, study PRJEB24748) | human gut metagenome | biome: human gut; feature: human-associated habitat; material: faeces | place: China | collected 2012 | reverse complement strand
ACGGAGCATTACTCTTTAGGGGACATCTTTATCTATACGTCGGCTGACGAAGAAAAAGGTGTCCTTTTAGAGTTAAAGGGGCGTGGTTGCAGACAGTTTGAAAGTTACCTGCTGGCACAGCAAAGAAGCTGGTATGACTTTCTCATGGACGCACTCGTAGACGGTGGCGTGATGAAGCGTATCGACCTTGCTATCAACGACCATACGGGCATTTTGGATATTCCAGAGCTTGCGGAAAAATGCAGGAAACGGGAATATATCGGAAAGTCCAGAAGTTATAAGTTTTACCAGTCGGGCGAGCTTATCAAGCACAGAGAGGACGACAGAGAATATATGGGACGTACCCTTTATCTTGGTTCGCTGAAATCAGATGTGTATTTCTGTATCTATGAAAAGGACTATGAGCAGTACGTCAAGTTGGGGACACCTTTGGAAGAAGCCGACATAATTAACCGTTTTGAGATACGGCTTAGAAATGAACGTGCCTATTATGCAGTACGAGATTTGCTAACGTATTATGACGCAGAACAGACCGCCTTTTCTATCATCAATCAGTATGTACGATTTGTTGATGAAGAACCCGACAAGCGAAAAAACGATTGGAAACTCAATGACCGCTGGGCTTGGTTTATCGGCGATAACAGACAGAGCTTGAAGCTGACGACAAAGCCAGAGCCTTATACCTTAGACCGTACATTGCGTTGGGTACAAAGGCAGGTAGCACCGACCTTAAAAATGCTGAAAAAGATTGATAAGGGAAACGGTACAGACTACATGGAAACAATCGAACAGCAGGCAAAGCTCACAGAAAAGCATGAAATGATAATCAAACAGCAGACGACCCCTGCAAAAGATTTGGTGGAAAGTTAGGAGTGATAAAAATGTGGGTATTATTAAAAGACTTCCTGCTGGTATCTATGGGAATGGGTATCGGCGTAGTCTTGATGTGTATTTTGAATGTCGGCAAAGAAGCTGACTATGAAATGAAACAATTAAAAGAAAGCGAGGACAAATAACATGAATTTCGGGCAAAATTTGTATCAATGGTTTTTAAGCAACGCACAGAGCTTAGTGCTTATGGCGATTGTAGTTATCGGTATCTACTTAGGTTTCAAGCGTGAGTTTTCCAAACTTATCGGCTTCTTGGTAGTTGCCTTGATTGCTGTCGGTTTGGTATTCAATGCTGGCGGTGTGAAAGATGTACTGTTAGAGCTGTTCAATAAGATTATCGGAGCATAAGTACTTTAAATAATTACTGGAATATGGTACAATTATTATTGCCCTGCCCCACTCAACTGAGAGGTTGAGTTGATATGAGGTCTACGGACGGAATGAGGGCTAAAATTCTATCAATATAGCGAGGTGAGTGTTATTATGAGTAAGATTAGTGATTTGGCAACCGTGATAAGTTTTCTTATGATGATTTGTATAAAAGTTATGAATACGAAAGTAGTAACCTCTCTGCTGTGTGGGGCTATGCAATGAGAAGAAAAAAGAGAAACAAAAAAGTTAAGAAATATAACAAATTTTTTAGTTATAACTGTACTGAAAGAAAAAATAAAAATTTTTCTTACAAAGATTTTAGTTATAGTAATTCATATAATACACGTTTTACCAATTCAATATTTTACGGAAACAGTTTTTACAAAGCTACTATGAAATATTGTGGGTTTAATGGTTGCAAATTTAGTTTTATTGAATTTAAAAGTGTTAATTTCCGTGGTTGCAGATTTAAAGGGGCTCATTTTGAAAATGTAATTTTTGAGAATTGCAATTTATCCAATACGCATTTTCAAAATGCAACTTTTCAAAATGTATATCTTGTCAATACTAGTCTAAAAAGTGCAAAAGGAATACAAGATAAGGATATATTAACAAACATAACTAATTCTAGTTTGAAACTGTCCCTTACTCCTCAGCTTTTAGAAGTTATAGAGGAAAGCAAGACAAATCCTTACATTATAGCTTCTGGAACAATTTTTCAAAAGAAAAAGGGACATTTAAGTAATGCTCAAAAAAGGGCAGAAAAATTATTGCCTAAACAAGAACGAAAGCGTCTACAAAGAGAACGTCAAACAAAACTTTTGGCACAAGCCAAACAGATGTCTTTCAATAAAGTAAGTATTATCCGCTTGTTAGATAATTTCACTGAAAGCGAAGTTGCTCAAGGTTTACATTTGGCAACATTATCTATTGATAAAGATTTTTCATCTCTTAGTTATTTTATACCATATATAAAAAAAGCGAATAGTATCAACTAAAGCAGTTAGTCTTAGGATTGACTGCTTTTTTCTTGCCTAAAATTTCAGATTGGAGTGATGAAATGAACGATATTTTTAAGGATATGCAGGCAAACGTCGGTTGTGAATATCTTTCCGACCTGCCCTCTTACAAGCGTAAGGTGTGGCAGGAAATGAAACGACTGAACCCTGCCAATTATGAAGAAAGGCAGTTAGAAGATTTTTCAAAGTATGTGTTTGGTATGTCGTACCAGACCTTAAAAGATGTGATGAAACAACAGAAAGGACGTGAGGAACAATGCAGGAAACAAGGGTGCTGGTGGAAACGAAAGGAACAACTGGCGAAGAAACAACATCATACTGGTTCGACCTGCCGATAGATGTTGCCGAGTTTGAAGAAAAGTTAGGTATCGGTGCAGAAAGTGGGGATTACCACATTATCGAAAAGGTGTTGCCTTATGCTGATGAAGTCCACGAACATACCAGCGTGTACCAGCTCAACGAATTAGATTTTATGTACCGCCAGCTTTCAAGTGATATGCAGGAAGAATATGTATCACTTCTTACCGTGTATGAAAACTTAGAAGCTCTTTATATTTGCAGAAATGTGATTACGGTTTATCCCGACTGCAAAAGCATGATAGATGTTGCAAGGCAAAAGCTGATGAACGACCCGACGTTCAAACATTTATCCGAGGACTGTCAAGAATATTACTTTGACTTTGAAGCCTACGCTTCTCACTTGCAGGAACACGGGAAATTTTTAGTAACAGAACACGGTATCTTTGAACTGCCAGAGTAGGAAATGAGGTGGTGCTTATGATTGATGATATGGCGGTTTATATTGCTAATCTTGGCAAATACAATGAGGGCTATTTAGTCGGTGCTTGGTTCACGTTTCCTATTGACGAGGAAGATGTGAAAGAAAAAATCGGCTTGAATGAACAGTATGAGGAATACGCTATCCATGATACCGACAACTTTCCCATTGCGATTGGCGAGTATGTTTCCATTGAAGAACTCAATGAGATGTATGAAATGATAGAGGAACTTCCCGACTATATTGTAGAGTGTCTGGACGAATTTATCAGCCACTATGGGACGCTGGAAGAAGTCGTGGAACATAAGGACGATATTTACTATTATCCCGACTGTGAAACCATGACAGATGTTGCCTACTACTACATAGACGAATTGCAGGCACTTGGGGACATTCCACCCAGCTTACAGAATTACATTGACTATGAAGCCTACGGGCGAGATTTGGATATGGGCGGTTGCTTTATTGAAACAAGCCGAGGTATGTGCGAGATACCATATTAACGCTGGAAGATCAGCGACAAGCATTGTTGCTACTGACAGCGTATTTCTCTTTTAAGGGACAGTCTGAAAATGGCTGTCCTTTTCTATTTTGAAAGGAGCTGAAAGAACTTGAAAAAGATTAAAAGCTACACGGGTATCTGGAACGTGGAAAAAGTCTTATATGCAATCAATGACTTTAACTTACCCTTTCCCGTTACTTTTACACAGATTACATGGTTTGTGATTACGGAATTTATCATCATTCTGTTTGGGGATATTCCCCCACTTTCCATGATTGAGGGAGCATTTCTCAAATACTTTGGTATTCCCGTTGCTCTCACTTGGTTCATGTCGCAGAAAACCTTTGACGGAAAGAAGCCGTACAGCTTTTTGAAATCACAGATAACCTATGCCCTGCGACCAAAAATCACTTATGCAGGAAAAGCCGTAAAACTGCATAAGCAGATATTGAATGAAACAATCACGGCAGTAAGGAGTGTGAACTATGTTCCCGATAAAATATATTGACAATAACCTTGTCTGGAACAAGGACAATGAGGTGTTCGCCTACTATGAGCTGATACCATACAACTATTCTTTTCTATCCGCAGAGCAGAAATTTATCGTGCATGACAGTTTCCGACAGCTTATCGCACAGTCCCGTGAGGGTAAAATTCATGCGTTGCAGATTGCCACAGAAAGCTCAATCCGCAGTATGCAGGAACAGTCAAAGAAACTGGTAACTGGAAAATTAAAGGAAGTTGCCTGCCAGAAGATAGACGAACAGACCGAAGCGTTAGTATCTATGATTGGGGACAATCAAGTGGACTACCGCTTTTTTCTTGGCTTTAAGCTCATGGTTACGGAAGAACAGCTCAATCTGAAGAACATCAAAAAATCGGTGTGGCTGACGTTCACAGAATTTCTCCATGAAGTGAACCACACGCTGATGAATGATTTTGTTTCCATGCCGAATGATGAAATCAACCGTTACATAAAAATGGAAAAGTTACTGGAAAATAAAATCTCCCGTCGCTTTAAGGTGCGTCGCTTGGAAATCAATGATTTTGGGTATCTCATGGAACATCTTTACGGCAGGGACGGTATCGCTTATGAAGATTATGAGTACCAGCTACCAAAGAAGAAATTGCAGAAAGAAACGCTGATAAAATACTACGACCTTATCCGCCCGACAAGGTGTGTGATTGAGGAAAGCCAGCGGTATTTACGCTTGGAACATGAGGACAAGGAAAGCTATGTGTCCTACTTTACCGTCAATACGATTGTAGGCGAGCTTGATTTTCCGTCCAGTGAAATCTTCTATTTCCAGCAACAGCAATTCACATTCCCTGTTGATACTTCTATGAATGTAGAAATCGTGGAAAATCGGAAAGCATTAACGACAGTCCGCAACAAGAAAAAGGAATTGAAAGATTTGGATAATCACGCCTATCAAGCTGGAAGTGAAACCAGCTCAAATGTGGTGGACGCTTTAGACAGCGTGGACGAGCTGGAAACGGACTTAGACCAGAGCAAAGAAAGTATGTATAAGTTAAGCTACGTCATACGGGTGTCTGCACCCGATCTTGACGAGTTGAAACGCCGTTGTGATGAAGTCAAGGACTTTTACGACGACCTCAATGTAAAGCTGGTGCGTCCTGCTGGGGATATGCTGGGGCTTCATTCTGAATTTTTACCAGCCAGCAAGCGATATATCAATGATTATGTGCAGTATGTAAAATCAGATTTTCTAGCAGGGCTTGGTTTTGGTGCGACACAGCAGTTAGGAGAAACTACGGGTATCTATATGGGCTATTCTGTTGATACAGGAAGAAATGTGTACCTGCAACCGTCCCTTGCCAGTCAAGGTGTAAAAGGTACAGTTACCAACGCTTTAGCGTCTGCTTTTGTCGGTTCGCTTGGCGGTGGGAAATCGTTCTGTAACAATCTTCTGGTATATTACGCGGTGCTGTTTGGCGGTCAAGCACTTCTGTTAGACCCTAAAAGTGAGCGTGGCAACTGGAAAGAAACACTTCCAGAAATCGCCCATGAAATCAATATCGTAAACCTAACAAGCGATAAAGGCAATGCAGGACTTCTTGACCCGTTTGTGATTATGAAGAATGTAAAAGACGCTGAAAGTCTGGCAATCGACATCTTAACATTCCTTACGGGTATTTCCTCTAGGGACGGCGAAAAATTCCCCGTGTTACGAAAAGCGGTGCGTTCCGTTACCCAGAGCGACAGTCGGGGCTTGCTCCATGTGATAGACGAGTTACGCCGTGAAGATACGCCAGTATCAAGAAATATCGCAGACCATATCGACAGCTTCACGGACTACGACTTTGCACACCTGCTGTTTTCAGACGGTACGGTGGAAAATGCTATCAGTCTGGATAATCAGCTCAATATCATTCAAGTAGCGGACTTAGTATTGCCAGATAAGGACACGACCTTTGAGGAATACACGACCATTGAATTATTGTCGGTGTCTATGCTGATTGTGATTAGTACCTTTGCCCTTGATTTTATCCATTCGGACAGAAGCATTTTTAAGATTGTCGATTTGGACGAAGCGTGGGCGTTCTTAAACGTGGCACAAGGCGAAACTTTATCAAATAAGCTGGTGCGTGCTGGACGAGCTATGCAGGCAGGCGTTTATTTCGTTACCCAGTCTGCCTATGACGTGTCAAAGGAAAGTCTGAAAAACAATATCGGCTTAAAGTTTGCATTTAGAAGCACGGATATAAACGAGATAAAGCAGACCTTAGAGTTTTTCGGTATCGACAAGGACGATGAGAACAACCAGAAACGCTTGCGTGATTTGGAAAACGGACAATGCTTATTGCAGGACTTATACGGGCGTGTCGGTGTGGTGCAGATACACCCAGTCTTTGAAGAACTGCTACACGCCTTTGATACCAGACCGCCCGTACAGAGAAATGAGGTGGAGTGATGAAAGAAAGGATAAAAGGTGCGTTCACAAAAAAGAAGATACTTCACGTTCTCAAAATGGCTCTGTTTGTCGTGGCACTCTCCCTTATCCTGCTTTCACTTCTGGGGACGGTGGCTCATGCGACGGGGCTTGTGGACGATACCATAAATGCAGGAAATCTTTATTCAAAATATCCCCTTTCCAACTACCAGCTTGATTTTTTCGTCGATAATAGCTGGTCGTGGCTTCCGTGGAACTGGCTCGACGGTATCGGAAAATCGGTACAATACGGGCTGTACTGCATTACCAACTTTGTCTGGACTATCAGTTTGTATTTGAGTAATGCAACGGGCTATGTGGTGCAGGAAGCCTATAAGCTGGACTTCATCAATGATATGGCAGACAGTATCGGAAAGAGCATACAGACCCTTGCAGGCGTTACCGAGAACGGCTTTTCTTCTACGGGCTTCTATGTTGGTTTCCTGCTTCTCATTATCTTAGTGGTGGGAATGTACGTTGCTTATACGGGACTGATAAAACGGGAAACTAGCAAAGCACTTCACGCTGTTATCAACTTTGTGGTGGTGTTCGTGCTGTCCGCTTCCTTTATTGCCTACGCTCCCGACTATATCAAGAAGATAAATGAATTTTCATCAGACATCAGTACCGCTTCTTTGGACTTGGGAACAAAAATCATGCTCCCCAACTCTGACAGCGAGGGCAAAGACAGCGTGGACTTGATACGGGACAGCTTATTTTCTATTCAAGTACAACAGCCGTGGCTACTTCTGCAATTCGGTAACAGCAACGCAGAAGAAATCGGGACAGACCGTGTCGAAGCTTTGGTATCGGCAAGCCCAGAGGACGAGGACGGGAAAACCAGAGAGGAAGTCGTGAAAACAGAAATCGAGGACAACGACAACAACAATCTGACGATACCGCAGGTCGTGAACCGTTTAGGTATGGTGTTCTTCTTGCTGTTCTTCAACTTAGGGATAACCATATTTGTATTCTTGCTTACGGGCATGATGTTATTCAGCCAGATACTTTTTATTATCTTCGCTATGTTTCTGCCTATCAGCTTTTTACTTTCCATGATACCGAGCTATGAAAGCATGGCAAAGCAGGCAATCGTAAGGGTGTTTAATACCATAATGACACGGGCAGGAATAACGCTTATTGTAACGGTGGCGTTCAGCATTTCCAGTATGTTTTATAACATCTCCACAGACTACCCGTTTTTCATGGTGGCGTTCTTGCAGATAGTGTGTTTTGCTGGTATCTATATGAAGCTGGGCGACTTAATGAGTATGTTCTCACTTAATGCTGGCGACAGTCAAAGCATGGGACGCAGGATATTCCGCAGACCGTATCTGTTTATGCGACATCGGGCTAGGCGTATGGAACACCGTATTGCAAGGGCGGTAAGTGCTGGCGGTATTTCGGGCGGTGTAGCTGGTGCGGTGGCTGGAAGTGCCGTTGCTGGCAAGAGAGCCGAAAGAAAAAATACGGCTTCTAAAGAAAATCGGGGCAATACCACTTCCAGCATGGGACAGCGTGCAGGTTCAAAAGTCGGTGCTGTTTTAGATACGAAAAATAAAGTGAAAGACAAGGCAAACGCTGTCAAAGAGAATATCAAGGATATGCCGACACAGACCGCTTATGCGGTGTATTCCGCAAAGGAAAAGGCAAAGTCCAGCGTGTCCGACTTCAAGCGTGGCATGGTGCAGGAACAGCAGTCCAGACAGACGGGACGCTTGGAAAAGCAGGAACAGCGTAAGAAAAATATCGCTGACAAACGTATGGAGCTTCAAAAGGCACAAGAAGCAAGGCAGGTACAGCGAAAGGCTGACGGATCAGCGACAACGGGAGCTACCCGTCCCCATGAGCGACCAGCCACAGCTTCAAAGCCGAGTGCGGAAAAAATGCAGGAAGTCAAACGCCCTGCCACAGCGACCACTTCAAAAGCAAGTGAACCAGTCAAGACAAATGTTATCAAAGAGCGTCCGTTATCTTCTGGTGCTTCTGATAGGAAAGCGACCCAGTCTGCACAGCCAGTACATAGGCAGAATGTAGAAAAAGTGGTATCGCAGGAAACACGCCAGAATGACACCAAAGACCGCAGGATAAAGGTTCAGCAGACGCAGACCGTCCAAAAGAACCAGCAGACCACAGAGAAAAAACGTAACCTTGTAACGAAGAAAGGACAAAAGAAAAAATGAAACTGAAACATATCGCTATCATTGGCAGTCTGTTTCCTATCCTCTTTTCTCTGGTGCTTTTCTTTGGTGTGTTGATTAGTGCGGACAGCGACGACGAGAACAGCAATTTTTCTTCTGGCATTACGGGTATGAACTTATCCGCAGAAGTCTTGAAACATCAGCCTATGGTAGAAAAATACGCCAGAGAAAACGGTATTTCCGAGTATGTCAATGTGCTGTTGGCTATCATTCAAGTAGAAAGTGGCGGTACGGCAGAAGATGTTATGCAGAGTTCGGAAAGTCTTGGTTTACCGCCTAATTCCTTAGATACGGAAAGCTCAATCAAGCAGGGGTGTAAGTATTTTGCGTCCCTGCTTTCTTCCTGCAAAAATCAAGGTATCGACGATTTGAATGTAGCGATACAGTCTTATAACTATGGCGGTGGTTATGTGGGATATGTGGCAGGAAAAGGAAAGAAACACACTTTTAATCTTGCGGAAAATTTTGCCCGTGAGAAATCGGGTGGAAAGAAAGTAACCTATACCAACCCGATAGCTGTTGCGAAGAACGGGGGCTGGCGGTATGGCTATGGAAATATGTTCTATGTGGAATTAGTCAATCAGTATTTAACTGTTTCGCAGGTATCGGGAGAGCTGGCACAAAAGGTAATGAATGAAGCGTTGAAATATCAAGGCTGGAAATATGTGTATGGCGGTAGCAATCCCAACACTTCTTTTGACTGTTCGGGACTGACGCAATGGTGTTATGGAAAAGCTGGTATCTCCTTACCGAGAACGGCACAAGCACAGTATGACGCTACCCAACATCTTCCACTCTCGCAGGCAAAGGCTGGGGACTTGGTATTTTTCCATTCTACCTATAATGCTGGAAGTTATGTAACACACGTTGGTATTCTCGTTTCGCCGACACAGATGTACCATGCAGGCAACCCGATAGGATATGCAGACCTAAGTAGTAGTTACTGGCAACAGCACTTAATCGGTGCAGGACGAGTAAAACAATAGAAAGGACTTGAAAATATGTTTAAGAAGAATAAGAAACAGACAGAAACTATCAAAGAACCAAAAGAAAAAAAGGTGCGTACTGTTAAGGTAGGCACACATAAGAAAGCCGTGATTGCGTTGTGGGTGGTACTTATTGCAAGCGTGAGCTTCGGGGTGTATAAGAATTTTACGGCTATCGACCAGCACACGACCCATGAAAAAGAAATCATTGAACTTCGCTTGCAGGACACCAACGGGATAGAAAATTTCGTGAAGAACTTTGCGAAGTCCTATTACACATGGAATAACAGCAAAGAAGCGATTGAAGCAAGAACGCAGGCAATCAACGGTTATCTGACAAAGGAATTGCAGGACTTGAATGTGGATACCATTAGAACCGATATACCGACCAGTTCCACGGTTACAGATGTGATTGTGTGGAATATCGAACAGTTGGGAACGGACACTTTTTCTGCCACCTACGAAGTAGATCAGCAGATAAAAGAGGGAGAACAGACAAGCAATGTGAAAGCAACCTATACCGTAAAAGTCCATGTGGACGCTGACGGGGATATGGTAATCGTTCAGAACCCTACCCTTGCACCAGCAATCGAAAAATCAGACTATGAGCCTAAGACACCAGAAGCAGACGCAAGCGTGGACGCTGATACGGTAAATGACGCTACCGCTTTTCTGGAAACATTCTTTAAGCTGTACCCAACAGCGACGGAAAAAGAGCTTGCTTACTATGTATTGGGAAATGTGATTGAACCTATCGGCAGGGACTACCTTTATTCTGAACTGGTAAACCCTATCTTTATAAAGGACGGCGACAATGTAAAAGTCAAGGTTGCCGTGAAGTTCCTTGATAATCAGACAAAAGCGACGCAAGTATCGCAGTATGAGCTTGTATTACATAAGGATAGCAACTGGAAGATTGTAGGTTAATAAAATATGGAAAGTTTGCTTGACATTCTTTGCTCGCAGGAGTATCATAAGATTAGAAAAGGAAAGTAAACTTTCCATTCGTTCAAGAAAGGGGTATGTTGTGAAAAATCGTTTAGAAGAATTACGAAAACAAAGAGGTATTAAACAAGAAGATTTAGCGACTGCTCTTGAAGTATCTCGTCAAACAATAGGCTCTTTAGAAAATGGACGCTACAATCCCTCTATTATGTTAGCCTTTAAAATTGCAAGGTACTTTCAAATGAGCATTGAAGAAATTTTTATTTATGAGGAGGAAAGTAAATGAAGCATAAGATACAAAAAGTAGAATTATTTGTCGGTGTAATAGTTCTTTTAGGTGGTTTACTAACTTATGGTTTAGGAGTACATCAACTATTACCTGTACCTCGTCCAGATTTGGTTGTCTATGGTACAACACTTATTGGAATAATATTGATTTTAATGGGGTGTGATATATTCAGTAAGCCGACAAAAGAAATGCAAATATTAGAAAATGATGAAAGAAATATCGCAATTACTAATGCTTCTCTTGCGAATGCTTATAAAGTAACACTTACATTATTGGTTCTTGTATTATTTGCTCTTATCTTTATGGGATATATGAGTAAAGTTGTATTTTTTTCGATAGTAGGAGTTATTGCTATCGGACAAATCACATGGGTTATAACAGCTCGTTATTTAGATAAGAAAATGTAGTCTTTTGAAAGGTGGAATTAACAATGAAGAAAAAATTACCATTTATCATTGAAATTATTATAGGCATAATCTTTATATGTTTGGGATGTTTCGTTATTGATACTGACTATTACTCTACACTTTTTTGCGCAATGGGGTTCGGATTAGCTTTTGCTTCTGGTGTTCAATTATTGAAAATTTGTTATTATGAAATGCCAAAAAATAAAGAAAAATTGGAAAATATAAATAGAGAAAATCACATCAATAATGTTGATGAAAGAAAAGTATTTTTAAGAATGAAAGCTGGTTCTTTAGTGTATCAGATAATGACCTTCGTGTACTTGTTTGTTGCGTTTGTATTTGCGTTACTTCATATTGAAGCTTGGATTATAGGAGTTATCTTTGGGTTATTCCTACTGCAAACATTTTTAGGGATTGTTCTGTATAAACATTTTGAAAAACATTTTTAAAACATTCGCTAAATTATGATGAGGTAATACTATGATAGGACTTAAAAGACGAGATATTAAAAAAGCCTTGAAAGCAGGAGCAAAAGCTGGCGGTGTATCATTGGCTGATGTTCGGGCGGATATTGAAGCAACGATTGATGAAGCTATGAACAGCACCGACCCAGAAGTGCAGGCAAATTTTAAAAAGTATTTTGGAAATAAATGCCCTACACCAGAGGAATACATTTATACCATTACGAAAAAGACAAAAGTATAATAAAAGGGTCGTGGAAATGCTTCACAGAATTGTGATCTGCATTATCACGGCTCTTTTACTCTCTGTTTACTTTCAAAACTGT
>OGXA01002736.1_pt1 | contig 12137 bp, 9 predicted proteins | sample 1576171 | NCBI WGS metagenome assembly OGXA01 (sample SAMEA3541587, study PRJEB24748) | human gut metagenome | biome: human gut; feature: human-associated habitat; material: faeces | place: China | collected 2012 | reverse complement strand
TATTCACCGCTTGGAACAATAATGCGTGCCCCTCCCATTTGCATGCACATGGTCTGCGCCAGCGCGTTGTACAAGAACGCGTTGGACGGCGAACCTTCCCACGCCTTGTCCACATCCTGCTCCACGCTCTCGTCGAGAGCGACCAAAAGATACTTGATCTTGCCCGTGTCGATGCCCTTCACGGTCAGGTGCGGGAGCCAGTTCTTCCACAGCGTCATGAAACGGTCCATCACGTCGCCGCCAAGCCGGGTCTCCTGGCTGACGCCCATGAACAGTTCCATATCAAACCACGGTTCTACATCGATTTTTTCCGTCGTGAATGCGGTCATGCTTTCCTCTTTGGAGATGTTCAAAAATACCGTACAATATTGGCGGGCCTGATAAGAAGCCGCCGGACGGGAGAGGCAACTTTACTTCATCCCGTCACTTTCCTACAATACCCAAAACCGCATGACGCGGTTGTTTCAGCAAGGTCAAAGGAGCTACTTTCAAGAAATTTAGGAATATTATCTACATTGCCCATAAAAACAATTTGTGAATTTGATTCACTTTCTATTTTCTCCGCTCTTTTTTTCAATTCGTTATATTCATGTTGGTGTTCTTTGTCTGCTGCACCTGCGAATAAACACCTAATAGTGTAATCTTTTTTTAATTCATCTATAGCAGAAACAAGAATATCTTGCCCCTTTTGCCGACAATCAATCCTTGCAACATTCCCTATTGTTATCGCATGTGTTCTCTCCACCACTTCTTTATATTTCTTACGTTCGAACTTTTCCAAATCAATTGCATTATAAACAACTGAAATCTTTTTAGGAATAATCCCCTCATTAATTATATCTTCTTTTACACTTTCCGATATAGCAATTATTGAATCACACACATAATTTCTATAAAAAATTCTATATTTACTTATATTAGCAAACTGTCCCAAACCATGTATTGTATATATTATCCTTATTTTTCTTTGAAATATCTTCGTAACTATTAACAATTCTGGTATATTAAACGAATTACAATGAATGACATCTATTTTGTGTTTTTTACAAAATGTATTTATTTCAAATATTTCTCTATATTTCTTTTTTGATCCAACACCGGCGGCCACGACCTCGTCCACTGCAGCCTTGTTCAGGTCGCTGACCATCAGATCCGTGTAGCCGTTCTTCAGGATGTTCTTTGCCATGGGCTTGCCCATGATGCCCAGACCGATCAGACCGATTTTCATAAGAAATACCTCCGTACTCATTTTCATTGCAATTCTGTCCGGACAGCTCCGGCCTTCCGGCCCGCTGTCTCCGTTTGAGGCTAGTATAGCGGGAAATGCGGATTCCGACAAGGAATAAAATGCCAAATTGTTGACTGATTTTTTGTAGGAAGGCACCAAAAACACAGCTCGTGAAAAGGAACGTTTCAAAATGAGGAATATCGGTTTCAAAACAGTTCACTGAAACCGAGGGGCTGTGTTGCCCCGCCGGGAGCTTCGTGCTACAATGAAGCTGCAATCCGAAACGGAAACCCAAAGAAACATCCTGAAAGGAGAAATGAACATGTTGTTTCAGACAGAATCCGGGCAGACCGTCGGCCCCATCGGACAGGGGACCTGGTATCTGGGGGAAGACCCCGACCGGTTCGATGCCGAATGCTCTGCCCTGCGGGCCGGTGTGGAAGCGGGGATGAACCTGATCGACACGGCGGAGATGTACGGGGACGGCGCTGCCGAGGAGCTGGTGGGACGGGCCATCCAGGGTCTGGACCGGGACAAGCTCTTTCTGGTGAGCAAGGTCTACCCCTTTAATGCCGGGCGGGGGGACATCCGGGTGAGCTGCGAGGACTCACTGATGCGGATGAAGACGGATCATCTGGATCTCTATCTGCTCCACTGGCGCGGTTCCGTGCCTCTGGCGGAGACGGTGGAGTGCATGGAGGAGCTGAAAGAGGATGGTCTGATCCGGGCGTGGGGCGTGTCCAATCTGGATACGGACGATATGCAGGAGCTGTTCGCCCAGCCGGACGGCACTCACTGTGCCGCCAATCAGGTCCTTTATAATGTCGGAAGCCGGGGCATCGAGTATGACCTGCTGCCCCTGATGCGGCAGCATCAGATCCCGGTGATGGCCTACTGTCCGCTGGCGCAGGCGGGACGGCTGCGGCGCGGCCTGCTGAACCACCCGGCCCTGCGGCAGATCGCTGGGGAGCATCATGCCACGGTGCCTCAGATCCTGCTGGCTTTCCTGCTGGCCCAGCCGGGGGTCCTGCCGATCCCCCGGACGGGCAGCGCACAGCATGCACAGCAGAACGCGGCCGCAGCGGAGATCCGCCTGTCGGCAGAAGAGCTTGCACTGCTGGACGCTGCGTTCCCCAAGCCGAAACGCAAGACCCGGCTGGAGATCGTCTGATCCGGCGGTTCAAAAACTGAAACAAATGAAACGCAGATGCTTTGCTGCGTTTCAAAAAGTGAACGATTTACGAATCTGATAAAAAATGGCCTCAGGCTTGGGCTGAATGCCGATTGTCATTCCGGTTCCTTTTGGTAGAATGAAAACAGAAGAGATCAGAGATGATCGATCGCAGCATACAGTACAACAGCAGAAAGGATCATTTACAGATGGATACATCGTTTATCAAGGGTGTTGTCGTGCCCATTTTGACCATTTGCGACAAGGACGAAAAAATCGATGAGGCCAAACAGCGCGCCCAGGTGGATTATGTCATCAAGGGCGGCGTTACCGGCATTCTGGCATTCGGCTCCAACGGCGAGTTCTATATGCTGGAAGAGGACGAGATGGAGCGCGGCCTGAAGATCATGGTGGATCAGGCGGCCGGCCGTGTGCCGGTGTACTTCGGCATCGGTGCCATCAGCACCAAAAAGAGCTGCCGTCTGGCAAAGATGGCCGTGAAGAACGGTGCCGCCGCCGTAAGTGTGCTGCAGCCCATGTTCCTCAAGCCCACCTATGACGAGCTGTACAACCACTTCAAGACCATTGCCGAGAGCGTACCGGAGACCCCGATGCTGCTGTACAACAACCCCGGCCGTGTGGGCTATACCCTGAGCGCAAAGCTGGTGGAAGAGCTGGCACACAATGTGCCCAACATCATCGGTATGAAGGACACCAGCGGCGATATCACCCAGACCTCTGAGTTCATCCGCCGCACCCGCGACGTGGATTTCAAGGTGTTCGGCGGCAAGGATACGCTGCTGTACGCCAGCCTGTGCCATGGTGCCGTGGGCGGCGTGTGTACCGCAGCCAACTTCATGCCGGAGCTGATCACGGACGTGTACAACAAGTATGCCGCCGGGGATCTGGCAGGCAGCCTGGAAGCCCAGTTCAAACTGAACCCCGTCCGTCTGTCGATGGATGCGGCCAGCTTCCCGGTGGCTGCAAAGGATATGGCCAATCTGCGCGGAAATGACGTGGGTGTGCCGTATCTGCCTACCCTGCCCACCCCGGAGGGTCCCGCAAAGCAGGGTTTCATCAAGGCCATGACCGAGGCGGGTCTGCTGTAAAAAAGGAGATGCACTATGAGTCAGATGTTGCGTAAGGACGCGGACCGGATCATTTCCGCCAGCCTGAAGGCTGTCCTTCCGGACGAGGCGGTGCAGCGCGCCCTGCGGGCGTACCAGCCCCGGGGCGGCCGGACGCTTCTGGTAGCAGCCGGAAAAGCGGCCTGGCAGATGGCGGCAGCGGCCGTCAATACGCTGGGCCATGTGGACGGCGGTGTGGTCGTGACCAAATACGGCCATGTCCGGGGCGAGATCCCCGGGGTGGTCTGCTGCGAGGGCGGCCACCCGGTGCCCGACGAGGGCAGCTTTGCCGGAACACAGAAGGCGCTGGATCTGGTGCAGGGACTCACCGAACAGGATACCGTCCTGTTCCTGCTGTCCGGCGGCGGCAGCGCGTTGTTTGAAAAGCCGCTGATCCCCGGCGAAGAGCTGCAGGACATCACTCGCCAGCTGCTGGCCTGCGGTGCCGATATCGTGGAGATGAACACGATCCGCAAGCGTCTGTCGGCAGTCAAGGGCGGACGCTTTGCAGAACTGTGCGCCCCGGCGCAGGTGTTCAGCATCGTCCTCAGCGATATTTTGGGTGACCCGCTGGACATGATCGCCAGCGGCCCGGCCTATCCGGACAGCTCCACCTGTGCGCAGGCACAGGCCATTGTGGAAAAATACGGGCTGGACCTCAGCCCGGCGGCGCAGGAACTGCTGCGCCGCGAGACCCCCAAGAGCCTTTCCAATGTGACGACGCAGATCACCGGCAGTGTGCGGGAGCTGTGCGCCGCCGCTGCCGAGGAGTGCCGCGCCATGGGATACGAGGCTGTAATTCTGACCGACCAGCTCTGCTGCGAGGCCCGGGAGGCCGGAAGTTTTCTGGCCAGCATCCTGCGCACCCATGCCGGAAACGGCAGGCCGGTGGCTTTCCTGGCGGGCGGCGAGACGGTTGTCCATCTGACCGGCAAGGGTCTTGGCGGCCGGAACCAGGAACTGGCGCTGGCAGCTGCCCCCGGCATCGCAGGGCTGGAAAATGCTGCGGTGTTCTCCGTGGGCAGTGACGGCACCGACGGCCCCACCGATGCCGCCGGCGGCTATGTGGACGGTGACACGCTCACCGCCCTGAAGGCGGCCGGGCTGGATGTGTTCGACGTCCTGCAGAACAACGACGCCTACCATGCCCTGAAGGCCGTGGACGGCCTGATCGTGACAGGGCCCACCGGCACCAACGTCAACGACGTGGCGGTGGCACTGCTGCACTGAACCTTTCTGACAATTCCATTTCTCCTGAATTCTTCTAAACCTTTTTCCGGATCACAGGGAACACCCCCGCGGAGCGCTATCGTTCCGCGGGGGTGTTTCGTTGTCTGAAATCGGAGGTGAAACGGCGTTGAAATGCACCTGCACCAAAAAGCGGCCCTTGTCCGGATCAGGGACAGGGGCCGCCTGTAGTTTTCAGGTCAGATCAGGTAATGGGTGCCGGGTTGAAGATGCACATATCGTTGTGGAAGCCGTACTGGTCACTGTACGGCTGCTTGGTGCCGCTGGCCACATCGAGGATGAGGTTGAAGATCTCGGTGCCCACATCCGCGATGGTGGCTTCGCCGGTGGCGATGTGACCGGCCGAAATGTCGATGAGGTCGAACCAGTGATCCTTCATCTCGTTGCGGCTGCACACCTTGATGACCGGGGCGACGTCCAGACCGTAGGGGGTGCCGCGGCCGGTCATGAACACCTGCAGACCGATGCCGGAGGCCACCTGCGAGGGACCGCAGACGATATCAGAAGCGGGAGTAGCGGCAAAGATCAGGCCGTGTTTCGTAGGCTTTTCGGCCGGAGAAAGAACTTCGACGATGGGGCTGGTGCCGCTCTTGGCGATGGAACCCATGGCCTTTTCCACAATGTTGGCAAGGCCGCCCTTTTTGTTGCCCGGGGTGGGGTTGGCGTCACGGTCCACGCCGCCCTCGGCCAGATAGTCATCGTACCACTTCATCTCGGCGGCCAGCTTGTCCCGGACCTCGGCGCTGACGCAGCGTGCGGCCAGCATGGGCACACCGTCGCGGACCTCGGTGACCTCGCTGAACAGGACGGTGGCACCGCCCTTGACCAGCATATCGGCGGCATAGCCTGCGCTGGGGTTGGCGGTGATGCCGGAGAAGGCGTCGCTGCCGCCGCACTGCATGCCGATGAGCAGCTCACTCAGGGGCAGCTCCTCACGGCGGCGCAGGTTCAGCTTCTGCAGCTTCTTCTCCGCCATATCCAGAATGGCCTGCATCATGGCATCGTGGCCTTCCCAGTCCTGCAGGGTCAGGCAGTTTTCGGGGGTGATGTCCTCCGGGGGCAGCACCCGGTCATAGGTCAGCTTTTCGCAGCCCAGACCCACCACCATGATCTCACCGCCGAAGTTGGGGTGGCGGATGACGTTGGTGATGGCCCGGATGGGAATGTAGGCCAGCGGGGCATTGATGGCCACGCCGCAGCCATAGGGGTGGGTGATGGCCACCACACCGTCCACGTTGGGGTACTTGGGCAGCAGTTCCTTTTTGATCCGCTCCACGGCCACCTTGACCACACCGGCGGCGCACTGCACGGTGGTCACGATGCCCAGCAGGTTGCGGGTACCGGCAGGGCCGACTTTGTTGCGGTAGCCCATCCAGGTCGTGCGGGGCGGGGTGGGCAGCTCGTCCGGGGTCTTGATGCTGGTGCCCCAGGGCATATCGGTCAGAGCCGGGCTCTCGGGCAGGTCCAGCATATGTTCGTTGATCCAGCTGCCGGCCGGGATATCGTTCTTTGCGTAGCCCAGAACTACGCCGTAGCGGAGGATCTCGCCGCCGGCCGGGATATCCACCAGTGCGATCTTGTGGGCCTGGGGAATCTTCTCCCGGGTGACGACGCCGCTTTCCAGCGTGGTGCCTGCGGGCAGGTCGTGGACAGCGACCACGACATTGTCCTGATCCTTGATCTTGATGGACAGTCTTTCCATATCGTTACCACCTTTTCTCTTTTCTTCTTCGACGTGTTCCGGACGCCGGAAAGGCGCTCCGGTTTCTGTCCTGAGTATACGGGTGAAGTATACAAGAGACAATGGGCAAAATGCTGGGAAACAGGCGGCTTTTTTGTAGGATGTGACAAAAAACAGGGGACTTTTCAGTATGGAACGGAGTTTGAAATTTGGAATCGCGAAATAAAACGAAAGAACGACAAAAACACGGGGTGCGTTTCATTTCCTGCAACTTTGGACAGAGCGAAACAAAAATGAAACCGAAATTTCATTTTTTGAAAAGAAGTGCAAAATGCCGGATTTGCCCCCGGTTGTTTGTGTGGTTCCTCTATTGTCGAAAAAGTGCCAATCGGGTATCATAGTGCCAGTGAAAAACAGATCCGGTCCCACGGCACAGACACAGGGCCGCGGACGGAGAGATCTGGAAATGATTCGTGCCAACGCACAAACAAGAAGAAAAGGAGATAGAATATGGGAATCCCTACCGTTGAAAAAATGGAGATCTATCCGGTCGCAGGTCACGACTGCATGGAGCTGAACCTCTCGGGCGCACATGCACCTTATTTCACCCGGAACATCGTCATCCTGACCGATTCCAATGGTGTGGAAGGCGTGGGCGAGGTGCCCGGCGGTGAGAAGATCACCAAGGCGCTGGAGGATGTGAAGCATCTGGTGCTGGGCACCCGGATCGCCGACTACAAGCAGACCCTGAACAAGGTCCGTGCATGGCTGAGAGCCAACATCAAGGACGATGTCCGCGGCCTGCAGACCTTCGACCTGCGCACCGGCGTCCATGTGGTCACCGCCATTGAGGCCCCGCTGCTGGACCTGATGGGCAAGTTCCTGGAAGTTCCCGCCGCTGCCCTGATGGGCGACGGCATCCAGCGCGAGCGTGTCCGTTTCCTGAGCTACCTGTTCTATGTGGGCGACCGCAAGAAGACCGACCTCGAGTATGAGGAGGAGCCGGATGCCGACTGCGACTGGTATCGTCTGCGCCACGAGGAGGCCCTGACCCCGGAGGCCATCGTTGCGCTGGCAAAGGCCACCCACGAGAAGTACGGCTTTGAGGACTTCAAGCTCAAGGGCGGCGTCCTGGCCCCGAAGGAAGAGCTGAAGGCTGTGCAGGCCGTCAAGGCTGCGTTCCCCAATGCCCGCGTCGATCTGGACCCCAACGGCTGCTGGAGCCTGAAGGAATCTCTGGAGATCGCACCCCAGCTCAAGGAGTGCCTGGCCTACTGCGAGGACCCCTGCGGTGCCGAGAACGGCTTCTCCGGCCGCGAGATCATGGCCGAGTTCAAGCGGGAGAGCGGAATGCCCACCGCTACCAACATGATCAACACCGACTGGCGTCAGATGTACCACAGCATCATGGAGCGCAGCGTAGATATCCCTCTGGCCGATCCTCACTTCTGGACCATGGAGGGTTCCGTCCGTGTCGGCCAGCTCTGCAATGACTTCGGCCTGATGTGGGGCTGCCACTCCAACAACCACTTCGATATCTCCCTGGCCATGGTCGTGCAGTGCGCTGCCGCCATCCCTGGCAAGATGAACGGCATCGATACCCACTGGATCTGGCAGGAGGGCCGCGAGCGCCTGACCAAGCAGCCCATGCAGATCGTGGACGGCTGTATCAATCTGCCCAAGAAGGGCGGTCTGGGCATCGAGGTCGACCGCGAGCAGGTGCTGAAGGCACATCAGCTGTATCTGGATAAGTGCTACGGCAAGGGTGCCCGCAACGACGCCGTGGGTATGCAGTACCTGATCCCCGGCTGGACCTTCGATAACAAGAAGCCCTGCCTGGTGCGCTGATCCGGAAGGCCGGATCGCATGTGCCAAACGTTGCATCCCAGAAAAATGAAACGAATGAAACGAAAATTTGAAACAAAGATTTCGCAGACTGAAACTTTGTGAGATGTACAGAACTTTCGATCACTTGTTTATACGTTTTTGCCATTGCGGCAAGACGGGGTGCGGCGTATACTGAATTCAGAAAAAGCGGTGTCGGGTAAGCACCGTGAATGAAGAAGATCGTAAAAGAAAAAAGACATTCGTTAGAAGGAGAACAAGATCATGAGTAAGCTCAACATTTCCCGTCGTGACTTCCTGAAGGCCGCCGGTGTTTCCGCCGCTGCTCTGGGCCTGACCGCCTGCGGCGGCTCCAGCTCCAGCACCGCTGCTTCCGGCAGCGCAAGCGCAGCCGGTTCCACCGCTTCTGCAGGCGGCAGCAACTGGCCCACCGATACCGTCAGCTTCTATGTTCCCGCCAAGGCAGGCGGCGGCACGGATATGACCGCCCGCGTCTTCCTGCAGGGCATCAACGAAGTTCACCCCGGCAACTACATCGTGGTCAACGATGTCACCGGCGGCGGCACGGTCGCAGCTGAGAACGTCCGCAATGCAAAGCCCGACGGCCTGAACCTGCTGGCTTACCATACCGGTCTGTGTACCTCCATTGCGTCCGGCCAGTACGCACATGATCTGAGCGAGTTCACCATCTGCGGCATGTTCATCACCGTGCCCGATGAGGCAACCGGCGGTCTGTTCGTTCCCGGCAACAGCAAGTTCGACAAGCTGGAAGACCTGATCGCTTACGGCAAGGAGCATCCCGGCGAGCTGATGGCCGGTATGCAGAATGGTTCTTCCACCCAGCTGATCGAGGTCCTGTTCGAGAAGGAGTTCGACTTCCAGGCTACCATGGTCGATGCAGGCTCCAACGCCGATAAGGTCACTGCTCTGATGGGCAACCAGATCGACTACTGCTTCATGAACACCACCGGCAACGATCAGTACGTCCAGTCCGGCGACCTGAAGTGCCTGGTGGCCTGGGGCGGCAAGGGCTGCAAGCGCAGCTCCATCATCCCCGACACCCCGACTCTGGAAGAGATCTATCCCGATGAGAACATGCCCCGTCTGGATATGTACGGCTACATCGCAGGCCCTGCCGGCATGAGCGATGAGCTGGTCCAGACCATCAACGATGCCATCAAGGAAGCTGTTGAGACCGACACCGTCAAGGAAGGCTACAAGAAGCTGGCTACCACGGTCGAGTGGGTCTCTCCCGCAGACTCTGTTGAGATCCTGCAGCAGTGCCAGAACGCCTACAACGAGGCTTACGCTCTGACCCAGGGCTGATGCCTTGTCCTGGCTGAAATAAGTATTTGAGAATAGGGCCGACGCGGATGCTCAAGCCTGCGTCGGCCCTTCCTATTGAAAAACAGGAGGTAACACTCTATGCATCGTGATCGGATCGTTGGTGTACTCACCACCATTCTGGGCGCGGCAGTGGCCTATATGACCAGCCAGCTGGCAGGTACCAATATGCCCGGCGACCCCGGCCCCAAAGTTTTCCCCTACATCTGCGCAGGCATCCTGCTGGTCTGCGGCCTGATCCTCACCATCCGGAAGCCCGCCGGAGAGGCAAAGCCCTTCCTGAACGGTAAGGAAGAGGTCAAGCGCTTCATCTCCATCATCCTCGTCATCGCCGCCTACATCGTCCTGATGTGGCTGTTCGGCTTCCTGGTACCCACGCTGCTGGTGGTCTGCCTGCTCTGCTTCATGTTCGCAGAGGGCAAGAACATCCCCAAGTGGCAGCCCATCGTCTACTCCATCATCGTCACCGGTGCGCTGTATGTGGCATTCGTCTATATGCTCAAGCTGCGCCTGCCGGTCGGTACGCTGCTGGATATCAGTCTGTAAGGAGGGCAAAGAACAATGGCTGACGTATTATCTGCTCTGGCTCTGTTGTTTGAGCCTTCGACCTTTATCATGTGCTTCGTGGGCATGCTGGTCGGTGTCATCCTGGGCGCGATCCCCGGTCTGGCAGCCGGTCTGGCCATCACGGTCATGCTGCCCATCTCTTTCACCATGAAGTCCACCCAGGCATTCGCCCTGCTGATGTCCATCTGGGTCGGCGGCTGCTCCGGTTCCTTCATCGGTTCCATCCTGCTGGGCATCCCCGGCACCCCCTCTTCTCTGGCGACTACCTTTGACGGCTACGCCATGACCAAGAAGGGCCAGGCCACCCGCGCTCTGTCCATCGGTACGCTGTCCAACTTCCTGGGCACCGCACCCTCCATCATCATCGCCATGATCGCCTGCCCCCTGATCGCCTCTGTGGCCGTCAAGATGGGCCCCTGGGAGTACTTCGCCCTGTCCTTCATGGCCATCACCCTGGTGGTCTCCATCTCCAAGGGCAACATGGTCAAGGGCTTCATCGGCGCAGGCATGGGCCTGCTGCTCACTCAGGTGGGCTACGCTCCCATCTCCTCCACCGAGCGCTTCACCTTCGGCAGTTACTATCTGGCCAGCGGCTTCTCCATGTCCTGCGTCATGATCGGTATCTTCGCCGGTTCCCTGATCATCATGAACTACGCCCACGGTGTCAACGGCCCCAAGTCTTCCTTTGACGGCAAGCTGACCGGCTTCAAGATCGAGAAGGGTGACTTCAGTTCCAACATCCCCAACATCATCCGCTCCTTCCTCATCGGTCTGGGCATCGGCTTCCTGCCCGGCATGGGCGCTGCCCTGTCCAACATGGTGTCCTACGCAACCGCCAAGAACTCCTCCAAGCATCCGGAAGAGTTCGGCACCGGCATCCCCGATGGTATCTGGGCTCCTGAGGTCGCGAACAATGCTTCCGTCGGCGGCGCAGTCATCCCCATGATCGCACTGGGCATCCCCGGTGACGGCACCACGGCAATGCTGCTGGGCGGCCTGACCATCCACGGCATCCAGCCCGGCCCCCTGATGCAGCAGAATAACCCTGTGTTCACCTACATGATCTTCCTGTCCGCTCTGCTGGCCGCGATCCTCTGCCTGCTGGTCGAGATCTTCGGCATCCGCTGGTTCCCCAAGCTGCTGGATGCACCTTATCACTTCCTGTATCCTGCCATCCTGGCCCTCTGCCTGCTGGGCGTTTACATCGAGACCTTCAACATCGCCAACATCATCATGGCCTGCTTCTTCATCGCGGTCGGCCTGTACATGATGTATGCCGGCATCCCCACCACGCCCTTCATCCTGTCCTTCGTTCTGGGCAGCCAGATGGAGAACTACTTCCGCAAGGCCATCAGCTACGGCAAGGGTGACTGGACCCTGTTCTTCACCCGTCCGGTCTCCTGCATCCTGCTGATCGTGGCAGTCGGCTCCGTCTTTGTGCCTCTGATCAAAGAGCATCTGGCCAAGAAGAAGGCTGCTGCCGCACAATAAGTCCTGAAATAAGTTCAACGGATCGCACCGAAAGGGGGCTGTCTCCCGGAAACGCCCCGCAGGGCGTGGGGAGACAGCCCCCTTTTCCGGTACTGAGAAAGGAAAACACCAATGAAAACGCTGATCCGAAATGTGAAACTGTTCGACGGTACCGCCCTGGCTCCCCGGCCGATGGATGTGCTGTTCGATGAAAGCGGCATTCTCGCCGTGAAAGAAGCCGGAGCGGCCCCGGCGGCAGCCGACGCAGTCGTGGACGGCACCGGCAAGACCCTGACCCCCGGCCTGATCGACGGCCATGTGCATCTGGGCTCCCTGAGCATGAGTTCCCCCACCGACCCCAAGGGCCACACCGCTGCCGGGGCACTGATTGCCGCACAGGTGCAGGACCTGCGCCGCTGGGGCATCACCGCGGTGCGCAACTGCGGCACCGGCGTC
>OGXA01002709.1_pt1 | contig 12273 bp, 10 predicted proteins | sample 1576171 | NCBI WGS metagenome assembly OGXA01 (sample SAMEA3541587, study PRJEB24748) | human gut metagenome | biome: human gut; feature: human-associated habitat; material: faeces | place: China | collected 2012 | reverse complement strand
AAGAGAAAAAGGATTTGTACAGAAAGGAAAAGCTTTTCAGTGCAAGTCGATCGCCCGGATTCCCAACTCTTCGGCGGCGGCAATGAAGATCAGCGAGGCCGTGGCGGCCAATATCGCCGGACGGCAGACGATGATGATCGTGGTCATCTGCCTGGCCGGAGTTTTCCTTGTGGTGCTGACTGTCGTGCTGTGGTTCGTGCTGTGGCAGCACCGCCGCCTGCACAACAACCACGAAAAACTGATCCGCATGAGCGATATGCTCCGCGAAAAGAACCACGAATTGCTCGGCAAGAACGGACGCGCTGACGCAAGCGGCTTTGAGTCATACTGCTCAGGTTGATGGCAGGGACAATGAGCAGGATGAAAAATACGATGTAGCGGATGCGGGTCGTGTAAGCTGTATCGGGTTCAAAGGTCGTATTGCCCAGGGAAATTAATGTGGCCTTTTCATGATTGTAAGGCTGGTTGTGTAAATTGATGCGGTATCCGGTTGAGGCAAGCGACTGGTTGTAGGCCTGCAGTTTACGTTCCACTTCCTGCTGGATTTCCGGAAAGTCACTTTTCTGCTTGGCCAGGATGGTACAGCTTGTCATTCCTATCAGGTTGTGGTGTGAGTTTATTTTTTTTGTGGTTTCCTGGAACACAGAATAAGGAGCCCAGATCTGTGCATATGCAAAATTGGTCAGTATGGTTGCATCTTTTACCACTCCAATGACTCTGTATGGCTTATGGGTAAGCTGGAATTCACGACCTGCCGACTGCGTTGTTCCGAACAGTTTCCGGGATATGCTTTCTGAAATGACCGCCACCGGTATTCCGGCGTTGAACTCTACCTGACTGTAAGGTTTTCCGTCCACAAAGCGGAAGTCGAACACCTTCCAGAAGTTGCCATCCGTCCCCTTGATATCCGCAGGAACCCCATGCTGTCCGGGAATACTCGCCAGGCTTGTGGCGGGAAAAAGATCATACGAAGTAACGGTTTCCGGAGTTGTCAGACTGCCGAATATACCCTTGAATGTAGCCACTGACATTCCCGAGGTAGTGTTCTCTTCTCCCTTTTCCGCGCTGCAAAGCAGGGTGTGGAGAAAACGTCCTCGATTGCTTTCGGGAGCGATGGAAGCTACCTTCACCTGCCGCATCATCACAAACAGCATGATCAGGAAAATAGAAAGGGAAGTGCCGATGATAGAAACGGCACTGATGATGGGTTGCTGTTTCAGCTGAAACCATGTGAGCGTGATATATTGTTTCCACATAATCGATAAATCTGTTATTGGGATGATTATTCTACTTGTCTGCCATCGAAGAACCGTACAGTGCGCGAGGTCTGTCTGGCCTGCTCTTCGTTGTGGGTAACCATGACAATGGTACGTCCGTCCTCCTGATTCAGCTTGTGCAGTAAAGACATCACTTCGGCTCCCATTTTGGAATCGAGGTTTCCGGTGGGCTCATCTGCCAGGATGATTTCCGGATTGCCTATGATGGCGCGGGCAACGGCTACCCGTTGGCACTGACCGCCCGAGAGCTGCGTAGGCATATGATGCATCCGGTGACTCAGTCCTACTTTTTTCAATACCTCCTCTGCCAGCCGGTGGCGCTCTTTCGAAGATACTTTACGGTATAACAGAGGGAGCTCCACGTTATCTATGACATTAAGCGAGTGAATCAGGTGAAACGACTGGAATACAAATCCCAGATTCCGGTTGCGGAAGGCAGCCAAATCCTTGTCCTTCATTCCGTCCACACATGTTCCGGCAATTTTCAGCGTTCCTTCGGTAGGACTGTCCAGCAGTCCCATGATGTTCAGCAGTGTCGATTTTCCACAGCCCGAAGGTCCCATTATGCTGAGAAATTCTCCTTTACCAACGTTCAGGTTTACATTTTCCAAAGCCTGAGTTTCTATTTCCTCGGTGCGGTATACCTTGCTGATACCGCTAAGTTCGATCATATTCATAATTTCAATTTTAATGTATGCTTGTTTTTATATTGATTCATGTCACTGACAATTACTTTGTCGCCCTCCTGAAGTCCGGACAGGACTTCTACATATTCAAAATTACTTTCTCCCAACCGTACTTTCCGTTTGACCAGTTCATTGGAAGACTGCATGACAAACAGTTCGTACTCTCCGCTTCCCATGTAATAACTGCCGTTGGCTATTCGGATTACGTCGTCCTTTACGGCATCGAGCACAAATATATCTGTTTTGATTCCCGATCTCAGGATGGCCTTGTGGTCTTCGTCCAGTTGTACGGAAAATGAGATGACACCGTTTTTGGAAAGCGGAGTTACACTGCTGATATGTCCCGTCAGCTTTTCTTTCCCGATGCGTACAATGACCTGTCCCCCGGCCATTACCTTGTCGGCATATGAATCTGCAATTTCTGCGTCTATCTTAAAATGGCTCAGGTCGGAAATCACAGCCACCTGTTCTCCCTGGCTGATCTGGGCTCCTACTTGTTGGTTGATGTAAGTCAGAATGGCTTTTCGGGGAGAACGGAGCTGTGCATCATCGAGTGTCCGCTTCATCTCTTTCAGACTCTTGGAAAAGATGTTGACTTCCAGTTCCTTTACCTTCAGGTCGGTCGCTTTTACCTGCAACTCATTTTTGTACATCTTTTTCAGTTGTTCCAGCTCCAGTCTTGCGGTATTGACTGCCAGTTCGGCCTGACGGACCTTGTCGGTTGTTCCGCTGCCCAGACTGTCCAGATATTGTTCGTTGCGCAACTCTGCCTCCATGCGGTTCAGTTTCATGGCGCTGACTTTTATTTTCATTTCAATATCATCCAGTTCCGTCTGGTTATCGATTTTCAGCTGCTGCAGCTGGTAGCGCTTCATCTTCTCTTCATCCAGTAATTTCCGGTACTCCGTTTCGGTACTTTGTAAATCCAGTTTCAGCAGCGGGGTGCCGGCATCCACACTGTCTCCTCCTTTGTGGTAGACCTCAATGATGCGTGTATGGATGGGGGAGTTAATGATTTCCTCGAATGCCGGTACCACTTTTCCGGAGGCATTTACGCTTGTCGTGATGCTGCCACGGCCGGCGGTAGAAATTGTCAGTTCTTCGACGGATACACTGCTACGGAATAAGCTGATGGAAGCAATCAGCAAGATGACAATCGTGCTTCCGCATATTCCGTATGTAAGCCGTCTTTTTCTGCGTTGCTGCTTTAAGGCAGTTTCAGGTATTTTTCTGTCCATAACGATGCTGTAGTTTGATTTAGTACATTTTGCTCCTGAAGAAGCAATCTCCGTGCCATAGTTGTAAGGCGTTGTAAATCAATGACTGATTGGTTATGTGGGTGTACGATAACGGACACTGTGTCCGCTTTTATCGGATACGGTGCCCGTTATCGTTGCGGTGTTTATCCCCATTTTATTCTCATGGGAGGGATAGTTTTTGCTTCCGCTTAAGCCTTATTTTATACTACATAGGTACAGTATTATTCATTTTACTGCAGAGGAGAGAATGTAAGGATTTTTACAAATAGAAAGTTAGCGGTAATTTTATGACGCTTTGGGATTATTGTACAATGTGAAGACAGAACGCATAGCCTGATATGCCGTTAGTCTTTACAAGATGGATTATCAATAAAATTTACTTTTTTATTATGAAAAGATTAACGCTTGCATTATTAATACTGACACTGCTGTGCAGCGGCATGTACGGTCAGACAGTAAAAGAAATTGAGAAACAGCATAAGGAACTGATCAAGAGGCTGAAGAAAGAGAATGCTTTGAAGAAGGTGGAAGTGAGAATTGAGAATGACGGTTTCTGGTATTTCTTACTCACCGGAAAAAACAAAATGTATGGTGTGGCCAATCAAGAGGGAAAAGTAATCATTCCGATGCAAAATACAGCGGTTGCCTACTATCCTGCAGAGCAAAAAAGTATAGTAAAAACACGGATTACTGAAAAGTTTTTTATGAAAGCCGGATTTGCTTATTCTTACGAAAATACCCGGCCTTTCTTTCTGACTTTTAAATCGGATTATGGAATTGTGGCACTAGACGGTACGGTAATCAAGGATAAGATTAAGCAGGTCCGAAAAATTCCCGGATATTGGATTATTTCAGATTCGTATGAAAAAATGACTTATAGTCACGATAGTGACAGAGACAATCCTTTTATTTTCTTAGGTAAAAAACTGGGAGTTGTGAAGGGTGACGGCGAGTTACTTGTGGCAACTGAATACGACGAAATATCTTTAGGAGGAATGTATGAACCTAAAGATATGTCTGATTTGGATGAGTTGCCTCTCATACAACTTTGTGAATACTCTAAGAAAAATAACGATGGGGTTACCGTAACCGGAGGAGTGACACTAAATGGTATTCTGCCAGCTTTGCCATGTATATTCAATGGGGTGACGATTGGTACGAAATACGTAAGCGGACAGGGGATGAAGTATGTCTGGAAGGTAAAGCAGACGAAACTGGGGAACTATGAAGAATATACCGGGGAAAGTGACGCTCCTAAATACAAAGATAAGGGAGAAGAACTTTTTGAACAGGGTAAATATAATGACGTGATAGAATATTATTCTCATGCCGGCATTGCCCAGCCGTGGAGCAAATTTTATTCGGGGGGTTCCTTGTTCCATTTGGGGGTTGGGAACAGTACTGGAGCAAAGATGCAGGCGGAATACATTGAAAAAAATCAGATGGACATGTACCGTTCTTTGGTTGAGATGGGGTCTACATTCAACCTGGAACTTTCTAAAAAGCAATACGAGTCGGCTATTGATTTATTGCAGGCGTATTTAAAGGAAGACAATACGTTTAAGACGCAGGCTGAGAGTTATATCAATATATGTAATATGAACATCCAGGATTTGCCTGCCCTCAGAAAACGATATGAGAATGCAATTCTGATGTTTGAAAAGGCAAAACAGGACGAAATCAAACGTCAGCGTGAGGCTGCCCTTCGGGCTCAGCAACAGCGTACAGAAATTATGTTGGGTATCCTGAATGTTTTCGCTAACTCGCTGTTGAAGGCTGCATCTCCTTCTCCGTCTGTAGGAAGCGGTAATGTCGGGGCCGGTTATGTCGCTCCTTCCGGCACTTCTTCTTCAGGAAGCGGTATTGATAATTCTGCAAAAATCGCAGACTGGGAAAGCAGACGTGCGGATGCGGTGAGAAGGCTTAATCACTACGAGGAACAATTGAGTAAAGATCCTGATTCGTCATATTATAAGCAGATGATCCGTGATATGAAAAATCAGATTAATCAATGTGATAATCAGCTTCAGTCTTTAAGAAGTCATTGATGAATTTAGGAGAGGTTGGAAGATATAAATTCCTTGTTGTTTAAAATATACATGAGTTGTATCACTATTGAAAGGCTATTAAAATGATAAAAGTTATGGAAAAGTATTTTCATTTAGAATTTATTTTGAGTAGAGGTCTGGGTAAATTATTTGTCTGGGTTATGTTATTAATGGCAGGTTTAATCCATAGTGTAACTACACAGGCTCAGACACGTAAGTGTCCATATTGTGATGGCAATGGCACTATTGTAAGGCATCTTACGGTGTCGCAATATGGTGTAAGGAATGAAGTTAAAAAGAAGTGTTCTACATGTGGCATATATTATTATCCTTCATCAGGACATTCCCACATTCATTGTAAATATTGTAGAGGAACCGGCAGGATTAGTAATACTGGTGGCTCAAGTAATGCTTATGATAGCGGAAGTGGCAACAGCAGTGGAAGTTATTCTAACGATTATGAAGCAGAAAGCAACCCGGCATTAAAAGCCTGGGGACAGAGTGTCGCGCTTAACATAAGATATGGATTGCCGCTTTCGGAGGAAGAGGATGCTGCTTTTCGTCGTTTTGCTCAAAATAACCCGGCCTGGGCACAAAAATATGTAGAATGGCGGAATACACTGAATTATGGGACAATGTATTTCAATGAGAGAAGTGCCAAGTTAGGTTATGAACCGGTGAAAAGCGTGGATAGTTTCTTTAAGAATATAGAAAATAATCTTCTTCAATGCACAACAGGAATAACATTGCCTCAAGACCTTTATCAGGAAGCTCACAGGTTGGAGCAGATTTATTACAATGCTTACCAGAAATATAGAAATTGGTGTTCAAAAAAAGAAGCCTTAACGAATCTGGAAAATGCAGTGCTGGATTGGCGGCTCAATCAGGCCTTATTTGGCTATTAATCACTTAATGGTTATGTGAAGTGCTCAAGATAATGTATCGTGTAATTCGCGGGACTTGAATCGGGAGATCTTCAGTCTAGGTGCGGAGAAAGCAAACTGTGCCGGTAAGCTGTATTTTGCTTTGCCGGCACAGTTTTTTATAGGAGATAAAGAAAAAAGTTCAAAGGAAGTTGCGCTGCATTTATTTCCGATAATATTGTGCCAATGCAAATGTCCGGTGAAGGGCTGTACGGGTACAAATCAATGCACATACAGAGCCGATGAAAAACAGGATTCCGGTAGATACCATAATATTCCCCAGTCCCACAAGCGGAGAGACAATACCTCCAAAGGCAAACCCCAATGCTCCCAGCAGGGCTGAAGCCATACCTGCATTTGCACGTTCACTGTCCATTGCCAATGTATTGGATGCCGTAAAGGTGAGTCCCAGCATGGAAAGCAGTCCTAAGAGCAGAATTTCGTAAATCCAGAAACTGCAACCCGCACAAAGGGCGATGCACAGGAAGAAAGAGGCTACTACCATTCCGACGCTTCCTCTGTATAAGGCTTGTTCAGGATGAGCAAATCTGACAGATGAAGTGGCTGAAATGACGATGGCAATGGCGTTGGCACCAAAACAGACACTGAACATCAGAGGAGAAAAGCCATAGTGCTGCTGCATGATAAACGGGGAGGAAGCGATATTGGCAAATAAGACTCCCTGGGCAAAACCGTACTGCAGGATATAGCCTACGTAACGGCGGTTACGGATGACGGTAAGGAAACTCCTGTATACATCTGTCCAGCGTGTGTGCTGACGGTATACGGCGGGTAGTGACTCATTGAAGTGCAGGCTTCCCAGCAGGAGCAGTATGCCCAATGTGAACAAAACCCAGAAAATACCGTGCCAGCCTACGCTTTCGGCCATCGTTCCTCCGGCGATAGGGGCAGCTACCGGAGCCACTCCGTTGATTGCTCCGATGATAGCCAGCATCTTGGCCAGCTCTCTTCCGGAATATTTATCGGCTGCAATAGAGCGTGAGATGACAATACCGCCCGCACCGGCCATTCCTTGTATCAGTCTCCAGCCCACAAACTGCATGATGGTTTGAGAATAGATGCATCCCACTGTAGACAGAAGGAAGAGACACATGGCCACGATTAAAGGAAGTCGGCGTCCATATTTGTCGCTCAACGGACCGAAGAACAGTTGGCCTGTGGCCAGTCCGATCATGCTGGCAGTTAACCCCAACTGCACTTGTGAAGAGGTTGTATGAAAATATCCGGTCATGGCAGGGAGGGTAGGAAGGTACATATCGGTCACAAAAGGTCCGAATGCTGTCAATAGCCCCAGAAATACGAGAATGAATAATTGAGAATTGTTTTTTGTCATAATGTCCTTTTTTAGTCCGATGCAAAATTAGGTATTATGTGGCTGTCATGGCTTTCCTTTTGTCGTACAATATTTTTCAAAATCGGAACAATAAGCTCTTTTTAAACGGATAATTTCTGTATTTTTGTTTCACAAAATTACGTTAGTATGGAACTTCCTTTATTGTCATCTCTTGCCGGCATTTATTATTATGAGGGCAATCTGGCTTTTCTGGAGCCTTCTTTGTTCCACTTTGACTGTGGTTTTCAGTTGCTATGTACCCGTGGTAAAGGTCTTCTTTCTACCGGTGCCCAACAGTTCCATCTTCATGAAATGTCGGAACTTATTTTCTGGGAGGGGAGTATTATGCAACTTGTGAAAGCGTCCGGTGACTTTCAGGTCCGGGTGTTGCTTTATCCTAAGAAACTGTTTCTTCAGGCAGCTGTTTCACTGGATACGACTTATTTTAACTACATGAGGGAGTTTCCACAGTATGACCATGAAGAGGGAACCTGGAAGAATGTCAATTTATGGATGGATATGGGGCAGTTGCTTTTTTTCAACCCTCTTCCGGTTTTAAAGAGCGCCTGGAATTGAATTTTCTGCAAAGCATGCTGATGTGGATTTTCAGTTCAATTCCTGATACGTATGTTTCAGTAGCCGAGTCGTATACCCGGAAGCAGCTGCTGTTTCACAGGTTTATGCACTTGATTCATGAACATGCGGCAAAGATGCATCAGGTATCGTTTTATGCCAGTCAGCTTTGTATATCCTCACGTTATCTGAATGAAATTACGGAAACATATTCCCTTGGGAAAACCCCGAAGGAACTGATTGATGAGCAGTTGACAGCCGAACTGAAAGTCTTGCTCAATAATCCGGATTTGTCCATTGCTGAGATTGCCTTCCTCTGTCGTTTTCCGGACTCTTCTTATTTGAGCCGTTTCTTTAAGAAAAATACCGGAATGTCTCCCAAGGAATACCGTACACAGCGTACACGCTGAGTTCCGTTTTGCTTTTGTTTTTTCCATTTACACCGAAGATGTATAGTGCCTCCTTTTATCAAGAATCAACTTCCAAACATTAATAATTCAGATAGTGGAGAGCATATTTACTTTTTATCTACCTTTGTGATAGGGATGAAATAGAACTGCATATCTCTGTTTCCGATGCTGAGGCTGTGCTGGCTTTTCAGCGCAAGGGTGGAAGAAATCAGTGGGGGCAGGAAGCTATGACAGGGATTATGGGAGGGGATTGACAGACAAAGGTAAAAACAGGCATCGGTAATGTATGAACTCAGGACATCGGTCGGCTACATAAGGAAAATGACCGTATGTCGTAATAGATAAAATATAATACTATGAGAAACAAAATTGTAGTTTATGGAATGTTATTCTTTTGCAATCTGATTCAGCTACAGGCAAAGGAGTATGATTATCCGTTCCAGAATCCTTCATTGTCGGTGGAGGAACGGGTAGAGGACTTGATTTCACGTCTGACACTTTCTGAAAAGGTGCAGATGATGAAGCATCAGTCGCCGGCTATAGTACGTTTGGGAGTACCTGCCTATAACTGGTGGAATGAGGCCTTACACGGTGTGGCCAGGACTTCTGAGAAAGTGACTGTGTTTCCTCAGGCCATAGGTATGGCGGCTACATTTGATACAGAAGCATTGGAAGAAACGGCGAGTATGATAGCGGAAGAGGGGCGTGCCTTGTTTAATGAGGATATCCGTGAAGGGAAGACAGGAAGCATTTACAGAGGGCTGACTTATTGGACTCCTAATATCAATATCTTCAGGGACCCTCGTTGGGGGCGTGGGCAGGAAACGTATGGGGAGGATCCGTATCTGACTGCTAAAATGGGTAGTGCAATGGTCCGCGGATTGGAAGGGGATGATCCGGTTTACCTCAAGGCGGTGGCTTGTGCCAAGCATTATGCGGTGCATAGCGGACCTGAGTACAACCGGCATTCGTTCAACGCGCAGGTAGATGCCTATGACTTGTGGGATACTTATTTGCCTGCATTCAGAGAGCTGGTAGTAAAGGCAAAGGTGCATGGGGTAATGTGTGCATATAACCGTCTGGACGGTCAGCCATGCTGCGGCAACAATGAGATTCTGCAGAATATTTTACGTTATCAGTGGAAGTTCGATGGTTATGTGACCTCTGATTGTGGAGCCATCAGGGATTTTGCCCATAATCATAAAACGCATGCAGATGATATGTTGGCTGTGAGTGACGCAGTGTTGAACGGTACAGATCTGGAATGCGGTGACTTGTATCAGTTGTTGGAACAAGGGGTAAATAAAGGATATCTTTCAGAAAAAGACATTGATGTTTCCTTGAAGCGGTTATTTACGATTCTGTTCAAGATAGGACTGTTTGACAGCGAAGATATGAGTCGTAATCCTTATTTTTCGATAGGCAGGGAAGTCTTGGAATGCCCGGCACATAAGGCACAGGCTTATGAGATGGCTTGCAAATCGATGGTTCTGCTGAAGAATGAAAAGCACATATTGCCTTTGAATCCAAAGAATTTGAAAAGAATTGCCTTGATCGGTCCAAATGCGGATGATCCGCAGACGTTGCTGGCAAATTATTATGGAGTACCTAGTGAAATAATTACTCCGCTGAAAGGGCTGGAAAGAAGGCTGAAGGGCAAGGTCATGATTGATTATATGAAAGGAGTGGACCATGTCAGGAGGTTGGATGGCGGACCTTCGTTCCAGGAAATTGCCGGGCGCGCCGGACAGTCGGATGTCATTGTATTTGTATCTGGAATCAATGCAAATTATGAGGGTGAGGCGGGTGATGCCGGTGCGGGCGGTTTTGCCGGGTTTGCCAGTGGCGACCGCACTACCCTGCAGTTGCCTCAGGTACAAGTGGAACTGTTGAAGGAATTGAAAAAGACTGGACGTCCGCTGATTATTGTCAATATGTCCGGTTCTGTAATGAGTTTCGAATGGGAAAGCCAGCATGCCGATGCGATTGTCCAGGCCTGGTATGGCGGACAGTCGGCCGGAGATGCCATCGCAGATGTCTTGTTGGGTGTTTATAATCCTTCCGGACGGATGCCTCTGACCACTTATATGAAAGATGAAGATCTGCCTGCTATGGAAGATTATTCCATGTCTGACAGGACTTACCGTTATTTTAGAGGAGAAGTACGTTATCCGTTCGGATATGGTCTGAGTTATACGAGTTTCTACTATGAGACATGTCCGGCTGATACGGCTGTGGAAACCGGGAAGCCGATTACATACAGCGTAAAGGTTACCAATACGGGAGACCGGGATGGAGATGAAGTGGTACAGTTATATGTTTCACATTCGAAAAAGGGAACTACGGAACGTATGCCTTTGTGTGCCTTGAAAGGCTTCAAGCGGATATTTTTGAAAAAAGGGGAGAGTAAGGTGGTTTCATTTGTACTCTCACCGGAAGATCTGGCTCTGGTGAACTCGAGTGGTATGTTGCGGGAAAAAGCAGGTAAGGCCGATATATACATTGGCGGTGGACAACCTCGGCAGTCACAAGGTGTTTCTTATCCCTTATGTATAAAAGGTGATGTCTTTCAGATTTATTGATGACTGAAAATATGAGGAGGAATCATCATTTCATGAGAATAGAGTGAGCCAGTGTCTGGCAAGTTTAGTTAATCATTATAAGGTAAATTTATGAGGTGGAAAACTTTTTTATCGTTATTGTTTCTTTGTTTGTTGACTGTGGATGTGAATGGGCAGTCAACTCTCAGATTGATGAGCTATAATATCCGTCATGGAGCAGGACTGGACGGACGGTCGGATTTTGAACGTATAGCTGAAGTCATAAAGCGGGAGCATCCGGATGTGGTAGCTCTTCAGGAAGTGGACAGTGTTACCCGTCGGACAGGGGGACGTGATTTTCTGGGGGAATTGGGGGTATCTACCGGAATGCAGCATCTGTATGCACCGGCTATTGCCTTTGAGGGTGGAAAATATGGAATCGGTTTGTTGTGTCGTAAGAAGCCATTGGTCATGCGGAAGGTATCTTTACCTGGAAGGGAAGAGTCTCGGATGCTGTTGATTGCGGAATTTGAAGATTATGTGTTCTGCTGCACGCATTTCTCGCTGACGGAAGAGGCGCGCATCGAAGTAGAGACGCTTCGTGAAGCCGAAGTTGTAGCGGATGCCGCTCAGCTCGCTGACGCCGTGGGCACCCATGGGCGGGGCTCTGTCGAAAAGATAGGGAAGTTGTTGGAAAATGAGAAAAAGCCGGTTTTTCTGGCCGGGGACTTGAATGCGGAACCCGATTCACCTGTCATGACGGCTTTGCAGAAAAAGTTTATGATCTTGAATAGCGTAACAGAGAATACTATACCAGCGGATAATCCTCAATCATGCATCGACTATGTGTTGGGATATGTAGCAAATGGTTCCCGCTATTCGGTCATTACGAATTATGTGGTCAATGAACCTGTGGCCTCGGATCATCGTCCGGTTTTTGTCAGTGTAGGTATTGCTGAAATGAGGCGGAAGTAGGAGGGGCCAGAAGTCGTATTTGTCATAGGATGAATGACGATATGATTGTAGCTCTCGAGTATAATGGGTATAAAGGATCCGGGATGAAGTGGAGAGCGACAGTGCTGTGTGATGCAAAATAAAAATCCCTGTAGTTCTGAACTACAGGGATTTATTATCTTGATTAAGTAGGAATTACTTATTCAAAGCAGTAGCAACGTCAACTGCGCAAGCTACTGTACAACCTAC
>OGXA01002708.1_pt1 | contig 12274 bp, 6 predicted proteins | sample 1576171 | NCBI WGS metagenome assembly OGXA01 (sample SAMEA3541587, study PRJEB24748) | human gut metagenome | biome: human gut; feature: human-associated habitat; material: faeces | place: China | collected 2012 | reverse complement strand
TAATAATCACTTCTGTGTTTGATCGCTGTTACGATCTCATTATAGCGATTTCCTAAATCATCTGATTTAACTAACTGAATTATAAATTGACTTAGATGACGTTTGCATCGTGTTTTAATAAATTGTATCTTCTCATCGACTGTAAAGTGGGAGCGTTTTTGCCATAATCCATTCTTTTCGACCACTTGAATTAACAGCTCAACTTCTTTGTCAGTCAACTCATTAAGATCTATTTCAAAAGGATCATCAAGCATTATGTCACGCAAAAATAGATGTGCTGTTTCATGGGCAGGAGTCCTTTCTGACAATACTAATGAAACATGATTATGCTTATAACGACCAATTTTTTTCAGCAGATTGACTGTATCTGCATAATTTTCAATAATTATAACAGTTGGATCATCTGTTTGATTACAAATATAATCTAATTCATCAATTGCAGATGGTGCGTCTCTTTCAAGATAAAATACTTTTTTACCTTTCTCTAATAAACATATAGATAATGCTTTCAAAAACAGCGTTTTACCATTTCCTAAATCAGAGAGGACAACTATAAAAGGACATCCTGATTGTATTTTTTGTAGAACTACCTCTAATTTATCTAGGAAAACAAAATAAGGAAATGAATCTGCATTTTTTATTGAATATGCAAGCAAATTTTCATCGACATTTCCTTTGACTAACAAATCAATAAAGCTAATGCGTTTACGTTCCGGCTTTTGATTAGTTATTCGAGGAGTAACAAAATGATGAAATGTATATGGTATATCCACATTTATAATAGGTACATTCTGCAATTCTCTCACGAATCCTTCTGTCCCCAATTTAAGAGGTGTACCTAAATCTTCTAATTGCATCAAATCAATATCATTTTCATCGGGGCCAACGATAAAAAATGTCTTTTCTTTGATATTTTTTGTTCGATCCAATAAATGAATAAGGTCAGTATCAGATTGAAGAGAACAACCTACAAAAAATATCGCATCACATAACAATAAATCATCTTCAAATATCTCCCACCAACCTGTATTTTTGATGTAATCTTTATTATAACTCTTATATGTCAATTTGAAAGAATTATCAATTGTTGCTCTTGATAATTGACTAATTACTCCATTTAAATGAACACAAACTGATGAAGTGCGGTATTGTTCACTCTCGTCGGAAAGAGTGACTGATGACAATAGTTTATTGTTTTCGAGGTAAGCTCGTTCTAAAATTTCATCATAGTTTAGCGTATAACATCGTCGCCAAGGAAAATTTCCGAGTTTTTTTTGAGTCGAAGAAATTTTCTTGATTATAAATTCCCGTTGGAGAAAGGCTATGATCTTATCTTCTCCATACTGTCGAATATACCATTGTGACGCTCGACGTAAATCGTCATCTTGATTTTCTTTAGGAACATCACATTCGTTGTATAGTTCATGTGCAATATATTTTGCAATACGAAATGCAGATTTATCTTGCTTGTAATTTTTTGCACCAAGAGAAAATCCTGCACCTGTAAGTAATAAACATTTACCATATTGAATTTTTTGTATGGCTTCTTTAAATTTCATAGCAATATTAAATTTATGCATAAAAATACATTAATTCAATGTAATATCAAAATTATACTTGCCATTTCCCGCCACCTCGCGCCTCTTCCCGCCAGAAGGGGCGCCTTTGGTATTATGAACTGGAAAAAGGTCTTATCTTGCCGGCGGATTTTCACCATTCATTCAATCTACTCATTTAATTATCTGCATTATGGCAAGAGAACAGGAAAAGCTATCGAAGGACGTGCTGGCCGTCCTCGACAAAAAGACGAACGATCTGCGTCTGGTCAGCGAAATGAACGAGCAAACGGGAGAGTTCAACACCGTGAGCACGGCTCCGGGCGATCGGCGCAAAGCCCTTTCGTTCGACAGCCGAACGGTTTTAGGAACCTTTTTCGAGAACCTTCGCAACCAATACGGACGCCCGTCCGACCTGGGCTGAAGTTTCTTTCGGATCGGTACCGAAAAACTCGACCGTATCCTCGATTCCATCATCCAAGTCCGCGAAGGCAAAGATCAGGACGGCTCCCTGGCCAAAGAGGTCTCCGACTACGAACTCAACAACGAGGGGCGTATCGCCAAGTTCGCTGACCGTTATAAGTTCGAGGAACGGGAACTTCCGTGGGATCAGATTCAGGCGTTAGGCCTGAACAAGGAGATCCTGCTGGAGAATCAAAGCATGGGCGACATCCTCAAGGGACGTATTCCCAACAAACTGGTGCCGCTCAAACATAAGATGGACGGCCGCTGGGTCGATCTGGGACTCGGCACGATTTCGCCGATCCGCGACGATGCAGGCAATGTCCAACTCCGTATCTTTACACGTCTGGACGAGCCACAGTACAAAATATCGCCGTATAAGGAGCTCTTCACGGACAAGGAGATCGAGCGCCTCGAAACCGACGGACATCTGGGTTCCACCAAGAAAATGAAAGATTTTACCTCGGGCCGCGAGTGCGAGTGTTATGTCAGCGTCCATGAGGCGACGAACCGTCTGACGACGCTTCCGGTCGATGCGTTGACGCTCCCCACCCGAATCTACGGCAAAGAGATCGGCGACGACATCGAGGCGCTGCGCTCCGGCAAGGAGATCTTCGTCGAAGACATCCACCTCAAGGACGGCCGGGTCATCTCGGGCCATGCCCGCGTGGACGCCAACCGCGGAGACGTGGTGTTCCACAACGACAATAATCCGCATCTGCGCATCCACGATACGGTTTTCGGAGTCAAGGTAAGTGCAGACATTCAGGCGAAACTGGCCAACCACGAGGTCGTCTTCATCCCCGGCATGAAAGTCGGCGGCAAGACGATCAGCACCGACCTTCGTTACAGCGACACGGGCCGGCCCCTGTTCGGCAACAACGCCCGCAATTACCGTTCGCGTCTGGGCGAGGAGAACCCACGTCCGCGCCAGCGCGTCCGCCGGCGTCTTCCGTCGCTTCCCGGCGCACAACCCAAAGGCATGAAAATCGGTTAGCCATTATGAAACGACACGTAGAAGAGAAAGAGTTGCCGTACTTCGCGACAACTCTTACCGCTTATTTGCGCGAAAGCCATCCCGAACTGCTCTCCGACAAACACTTCATCGCCGAGCGGAGCGACCATGCGGCCCAGACCTATGAACGTGCCGTTCGTAACGGCAACAGCGTCTACGAGGCTCTGGAACTCTCGAACGCCGTTCTGTACCAAGACCTGCGCTTCTCGAAATACGATGCGATCTTCGAGGTCGTGTCGGAATGGTTCCCGGAGGTCGCAGCCCGGCAGCGCACCGCTTTCTGCCTGAAACTGCTTCCCGTCTGCGAAGAGGCATTCGAGATGTACGACCTGACCGACGACTTCGAGAGCAGCCCGTCCTATAAAAATCTTCTATTGGAACTCACCGGACTCATCCAAACCCACATCGAACTGCATGGCATACAATAAAAGGAAACATCTGGAGGCGAACATCGCCGCCCTGCGTATCGCTTTCGCTCCATCGACGGTACTTACCCCGCAGCAGCGTGAAGCCTTGACTGCGTACAGCGGCTTCGGAGCGTTGAAATGCGTCTTACAGCCGGCCGCTGCGGACGATGACCTCGCGCAATGAAAGACCGACCGGGAACTCTTCCCGCAGGTGAGGGAGCTGCACGAACTGCTGCGCCATTGTGCCGGCAGCGAACAGCGGTATAAAGACTTCGTGCAGAGCATGCGCAATTCTACGCTGACGGCATTCTACACACCGCCGGCCATCGTGCGTGCACTCGCCGAGGCGCTCCGGGATGCAGGAGTCGTTCCCCGCAGGCTGCTCGACCCCAGCGCCGGGGCCGGGATTTTCCCTTCGTCGTTCCGGAAGGCCGCCGACGGCGAAGTCGAAATCCTCTCTCTCGAGAAAGACCTGCTGACCGGACAAGTGCTCTCCGCACAGGCCCGGGAACGAGAGCAGGTCGTCATCGACGGTTTCCAAACCATCGAAGCGACCTATGACGATTATTTCGACGTAGTAACGTCCAATATTCCCTTCGGAGATACCCGGATTTTCGACACTGCCTTTCGGAAGAGCAACGACCCGGTTCGACGGCAAGCGCTCAAGGCCGTTCACAACTATTTCTTCATCAAGGGTCTGGATACGCTCCGCGAAGGCGGTATTCTGGCGTTCGTCACCTCGGCGGGCGTCATGGACGCTCCCGGCAACGAACCCGTCCGCCGCTATCTGATGGAGCATGCGCAGCTGGTTTCGGCCGTGCGGCTGCCGAACAACCTCTTTACGGAGTATGCCGGCACGGAAGTGGCCAGCGATCTCATCGTCCTTCAGAAATGGAGCGAAAAGCGGGAGCTTACCCCCGACGAGCAACGCTTCGTCAGTTCGTCCGAGATCGGCAACGGAATTTACCTGAACGACTACCACCGGGATTTCAAGCACGCGATCCATACGACGGTTTCGCATGAAAAAGGTCTCTATGGACAATCCGCTCTCGTACTGCACTACGACGGAGGCCCGGAACGGATCGCCGAGCGGCTGCGCGGAATCCTCGCAAATGATTTCGCAGCCCGCCTCGACACCGAACGATATACACAATATCTCCGTCCGCTCCATATCCCGCAGGCGCAAACCGTGCCGCCGACCGCCCGGAGGCAAAATCGGGTCGCGGCTCCGCAATCCGTGCCGCCACCGGAGCCGGCATCCGTTGCACCGACTCCGGCCGCATCGCTTTTCGGCAGCGCTGCCGCCGTTCCGATCGCCCGCCGTCCGCTGGGACAGCGGCGAGCGGGGCGCAATACGGATACGACCGGCATGTCCGATCTCTTCACGCAGGGGAATCTGTTCGCACAACCGGCGGAGGCAGCGGAGGCTGCGGATGCCCCGGCAGCAATCGCTGCACCGGCTTCGGAGAATAAAGATCCGTGGCCCTTTACCGGCACGATGCTTCCGCACTACAAAGAGCGGTCGTTGGTTCTGTTCGAAGGGCAGGTCGGGCGTCTGGGCGGCCTGACACGACAGGGCTGCACGTTCCATCCCGAAGAGCTGGGAACCTTGTCCCGATACCGGGCCGAACGCTATATCCCGCTGCGGGATACCTACCAGCTGCTCTACCGGCTCGAAATGCAGAACGAGATCGAATACAAGGGTCTGCGGCGCAAACTCAACGGATGTTACGAGAACTTCACGGCTCTGTTGGGCGATCTGAACAAGAAGGAGAATGCCGCCTTCATCCTGAACGATCCCGGCGGGCGGGAGGTGCTGGGGCTCGAACGTTTCGTCGAAGGCCGAAAACAGCTCTCCGACATCCTCCGACGCCCCGTATCGTTCGATCCTTACGAGCTCAAACACGTCGATACGGCGGCCGAAGCGCTGACCGCCTCGCTCAACAAGTTCGGACGGGTGGAGTTTCCCTATATGGAGTCGCTCGCATCGCGTTCCCGGCAAGAGCTGATCGACGAGCTGGGCGATCGCATTTTCTACAATCCGATGGTCAAGGGGTTTGAAATCCGCGAACGGCTCGCGGCAGGGAATGTCGTCGCCAAAGCCGAATGAATCGAAAATTACCTCAAGGAGAACCCCGACGACGATGCCAGCCGCCGCTCGCTCGCGCTGCTTCGTGAGGCCGCACCCAAACGCATCGAGTTCGAGGAGCTGGATTTCAACCTCGGCGAGCGATGGATACCGACCGATATTTACGAAGGCTTCTGCGAGCATTTCTTTCAGGTTCCCGTATCGGTAAGCTATTCGGCGAAAATGGATGCCTTCGGCATCGAGAACCACGGGTACAGCCCTCTGATCTCCCAGAAATACGTCGTCAAAGGAGACTTCGAGGTCTACGACGGTATGGATCTGCTGCATCATGCCATGCTCAACACGCTGCCCAACATCAACAAGGACGGCGGCAAGGACGAACACGGCAAGACCATCCGGATTCCCGACTTCGAGGCCCGGCAGAAGGCCGACACGCTCATCACCGAAATCCGGCAGGCGTTCGTCGAATGGCTGCATGCGCAGCCCGACGATTTCAAGGAGCGGCTGACCGATCTCTACAACCGCAAATTCAACTGTTATGTCCGTCCACGCTACGACGGCAGCCATCAGCAGTTTCCGGGGCTCGACCTGCGGGGGCTGGGCATCGACGACTTGTATCCCAGCCAGAAGGATGCGATCTGGATGATCAAGCAGAACGGCGGCGGCATCTGCGACCACGAGGTCGGTACGGGCAAGACGCTCATCATGTGCGTCGCAGCGTATGAGATGCACCGTCTGGGACTGGCCCGCAAGCCGATGATCATCGGTATCAAAGCCAACATCCACGAGATCGCCCGAACCTTCCGCACGGCCTATCCCAATGCCCGTCTGCTCTATCCAGGCAAGGAGGACTTCACGCCGGAGAACCGCCTGCGGATCTTCAGCGACATCAAGAACAACAACTGGGACTGCATCATCCTTACGCACGAACAGTTCGGCAAGATACCCCAGTCGGCCGAGGTGCAGCGGCAGATTCTCCGGCAGGAGATGGACGACATAGATGAAAATCTGGCGTCCTACGAAAAGCAGGGCGGACATGTGGACGGCTGGATTCTGCGCGGTCTGGAGAAGCGCAAAGAGAATCTGGATGCCAAGCTCCACGAGTTGCAGGAGACAATCGACGCGCAAAAGGACGATACGGTGGATTTTCAGCAGATGGGAATAGACCATCTGTTCGTCGATGAATCGCACAACTTCAAGAATCTGATGTTCAACACCCGCCACAGCCGTGTGTCGGGACTGGGAAATACCGACGGCAGTAAGAAGGCCATGAATTTGCTGTACGCCATTCGCACCATTCAGCAGCGCACGGGGCGCGATCTCGGCGCGACGTTCCTTTCGGGAACGACCATTGCCAACTCCCTGACGGAACTGTATCTGCTCTTCAAATATCTGCGTCCCAAAGAGCTGGAGCGGCAGGATATTCCCTGCTTCGATGCGTGGGCCGCGGTATTTGCGCAGAAAACATCGGAGTTCGAGTTTTCTGTGACTAACGAAGTGATCTCCAAAGAGCGTTTCCGCTATTTCATCAAGGTTCCGGAGCTGGCCATGTTCTACAACGAGATTACCGACTACCGTACAGCCGCAGACGTGGGAATCGACCGTCCCGAGCTGGACGAGGAGCTATGCCAGATACCTATGACCGACGATCAGCAGGCATTTTTGGACAAGCTGGTGCTCTTCGCCAAGACGGGAGATCCCGAACATATCGGACGCGCCGACCTGAGCGACGGGGAGGTCAAAGCCCTGATGCTGTTGGTGACGATGTACTCCAACAAGCTCTCGCTCGACATGCGATTGATAAGTCCCGCGTATGCGGATTCGCCGGGCAACAAGGCCAGCCGCAGTGCCGCCAACATCGCTGAATACTACCGGCGATACGAAGATCAGAAAGGCACGCAGATGGTCTTTTGCGATCTCTCGACCTATAAACCCGGCATTTGGAACGTCTATTCGGAGATCAAACGCAAACTGGTCGAAGACCACGGTATTCCGGCGCAGGAGATCCGCTTCGTACAGGAAGCCGCGAGCGACAAGGTGCGGCAGGCGATGTTCGACGCCATGAACGAAGGGAAAATCCGGGTGCTCTTCGGCTCGACGCAGAAACTCGGAACGGGAGTCAATGCCCAGCAACGAATCGTCTGCATGCACCACCTCGACATTCCGTGGCGGCCGATGGATCTGGAACAGCGCAACGGCCGCGGCGCACGGAAAGGCAACATAGTCGCCAAGGAGTATGCCGGCAATAAGGTCAAAGCCTATGTCTATGCCGTTCTGCGCACGCTCGATGCCTACAAATTGAATCTGCTGCACAACAAACAGCAGTTCATCGACCAGCTCAAGCGCAACCGGTTAGGTGCGCGGCGGCTGGACGAGGGGGCCATCAGCGAGGATTCGGGGATGAACTTCGCGGAGTGGATGGCCGTGGTGTCGGGAAATACCGACCTGCTGCAAAAAGCCAAGCTCGAAGGCAGGATCGCGGCGCTGGAGAGCGAGCAGACAATCTTCATGCGCACCCGGCATGAGGCGCAGAGCCAACTGCAACGCTACACGGCGGAGATCGGACGACGGGATGCGATGCTCGAACGTCTGAAACGCGACTGGGACTATATCAACGAGGTGGCGCCGCCGGACGCCAAAGGCAAGCGGGCTAATCCTCTGCGGATCGACGGCGTGGAATCCGCGGATATTATCGCTCACGGCAAACGCCTCGTGGAGATCGACCGCACGGTAAATACCGGCGACGATTACCAGAAAATCGGCACGCTGTTCGATTTCCGCATTCTCGTCCGCACCGAGCGAATGCAGAAAGACGGGCTGGCGCTCACGGTCAATAAGTTCATGGTCGAAGGGTTGGACGGCATCAAGTACACGTTCAACAACGGGCATTTGGCTGCGGAGCCGAAAACCGCGGCGACGAACTTCATCCGGGCGCTCGACACGATACCGTCACTGATGGCGACCTACGAGAAAGAGAAAAGGCAATTCACCCGAGATATTCCGACCTTCGAACAACAGATCGCAGCCGTATGGCCCAAAGAGGAGGAGTTGAAGCGGCTCAAGGCCGAGGCAGAGTCGCTGACCCGGAAGATTCAACTCGACATCGCACAGAAGCAGCAGGAGATGCAGGCGAAAACAGCAGATAACGGCAATGGGCTGAAGATCGAAAACGCGGAGATTGAGGACGAGACCGCCAGACCGTCGAAGGCAGAGCCGCTTTCTGCGGCATCCGGGAGCCAAGAAGAACCGCCGGAAGAACGGGAGCACGTCGTGCCTCCGCCCGAATCGGACTTTATCCGCAATCATATTCTTCTCGTGCGGTCCGCGACGAACATGAAGGCCAAAGGGCCGAAAATATAAATCAATATCCCGGCAAAGCCAGGATATTGATTACAAAAGCTCACACTAAATTCATTTCGATTTGCAAAGGTTGAATATTTCAATTATCTTAATTGCATCAAATGCGATTTTAATGAATTTCCTAATTATTGTAATATGTACATAAAATCAGTACACATTGAAAACTACAAAAGTTACAAAGGTTGTTTCGATATATCGTTGAACGACGGTATAAATATTCTTGTCGGCAATAATGAAGCAGGAAAATCTACGCTTATAGAAGCAATACATCTGGCCCTAACCGGAATACTTAATGGCCGGTATCTTAAAAATGAGCTATCACAATATCTGTTTAACAATGATATTGTTAATGAGTATCTGGACAATCTTAAAAATGGTCGCCCTGCATCTCTGCCGCATATTCTTATAGAGTTGTATATCGGGGGCGATGACTGTCCCATGTTTTGCGGGAATGAAAATAGCCTCAAAGCGGATGACTGCGGACTGTCATACAAGATAACCTTTGACGAACGTTATAGGGATGTTTACGAAGAACTCATCAAACAGGATGTCAAAACGTTACCCATTGAATATTACGATGTCGTTTGGACGTCATTTGCACGGGACGGCTCGATAACAAGTCGCAATATTCCGTTGAAGTCGGCTCTGATAGCCTCGTCCAATACTCGCTATCAGAATGGGTCGGACGTTTATATATCCCGTATCGTCAAAGAGTGTCTGGAACCGAAAGAGATCGTGGATATTACTCAGGCGTACAGAAAAATGCAGGAGGTGTTCATGGGGGAAGAATCTATCGGAAATATCAACACTCGATTAAAAGGGGCCAGCAGAATCTCGAATAAAGACGTGGAATTATCCGTCGATTTGTCCTCGAAAAACGCATGGGAAAATTGTCTGATGACCTATCTGGATAAAATCCCGTTTAATTATATCGGTAAAGGCGAGCAATGCATCGTCAAAACCAAATTGGCTTTAGCCCATAAAAAAGCGAAAGAGGCGAGTATAATTTTAATGGAAGAACCGGAAAATCATCTGTCTTATTCCAAACTGAACGAATTGATAGCTGCCATAAAGGAGCATTGCAAAGAGAAACAGATTATCATTTCGACACACAGCAGCTTCGTTGCGAACAAATTAGGTCTGAAATCTTTGATTCTGTTGCATGATCGAAAGACATTGCGGCTGCATGATTTGTCGCCAAGCACGATTGATTATTTCGAGAAATTATCGGGGTACGATACACTGCGACTTTTGCTCTGCCAAAAGGCAATATTGGTAGAAGGAGATTCCGACGAATTGGTCGTGCAAAAAGCCTACTTGAAGAAATACGGAAAACTACCAATAGAAGATGGCGTGGACGTAATAGCTGTCGGCAATCTGTCGTTTTTACGATTCTTGGAAATTGCCAAATACCTTACGATTCAGGTGACGGTAGTTACAGACAATGACGGGAACATTGATGCTTTGAATGAGAAATACAAGGAATACAAGGATTTACCCAATATTTGCATCTGTTTCGATGACACGATAGATGCCGGGGATTTGCGTATTGGCGATAAGCCATTCAACTACAATACGATGGAGCCTAAAATTGTAAAGGCGAACTCATTGGATAAAATGAATATCATAATGGGCACTGCATATGAAAATATTGATGATTTGCACAAATACATGAAAGCACATAAGACGGATTGTGCTTTGGCTATTTTCAATACAACCGAAGAGTTGGTATTTCCTGAATACATAAATAGAGCTATTCTGTGAACAACAAAGTCATTATAGCAGCTGCGGGTTCCGGCAAAACGACGCATCTTATAGAAACGGCACTCCTATTGCGGAATGCCACTATACTTATCACTACATTTACAGACGAAAATGAGAAGGAAATACGAACCCGTTTTTTTGAAAGAAACGGATGCATACCATCCAATGTCGTCATTCAAACATGGTTCTCATTTCTGTTACAACATGGGGTCAGGCCCTATCAAGGATATTTATATGACAAGAATATCGTCGGGTTATCTTTAGTAAACAGCCAATCCGCTTTGCGTAGTCAAGAAACGAATGTCGAACGTCATTATCTTACTGGGGATAAAAAAATATATTCCGACAAAATCGCCAAGTTCGCCTGCCGCTGCGACGAACGCTCCAATGGAGCGGTAATATCCCGATTATCCAAAATATATACTCATATTTTCATTGATGAGGTGCAAGATCTTGCCGGATATGATTTGGAATTTTTAGATAAGTTATTTCTTTCTCCACTGGAAATTCTATTAGTAGGAGATCCTCGTCAAGGAACTTTCTCAACAAATAGTTCTGCTAAACACAAACAATTCAGACGGTCTAATATATTGGATTATTTCAAAAGTCGCAAAATGAAATTTAACCTCGATATTGATTCACAATCTTTGAATGTAAACCATCGGTGTGTATCTGAAATCTGTGATTTTTCAAATAAACTATATCCTGATATGATTGCAACAACGTCTGATAATACATCTGAAATAGAGCATAAAGGGGTATATTTTCTTCGGCAAACAGATGTGGAAGAATATTTACAGAAATACAGTCCTATTCAGTTACGACAGAGTAAAAGTACCGATACCCATCCTGCATACCCGACATTGAATTTCGGGGTATCCAAAGGTTTGTCATTCGATAGAGTTCTCATATATCCAACAAAGCCTATTTTAGATTGGATTATCAGAGGAATAGAATTGAAACCGACAAGTAAGTGCAAGTTATATGTCGCTATAACGCGGGCACGATATAGTGTCGCCATTTTATATGATTATAACGACAATGTAAATATATGTGGAATAACAAAATATAAATGATAATTGTATTGCACCTCTACTATTTGAACCTCTTTCTTGAATATGTAATTAGTAGAGGGGTAAAAACTTGTTAGCAATCTTATTATTTTGTCGCGGACGGCTTAATGAAGCACCGTCCACAATGCCAGCAGAGGGGCATAGTCTTTCAGTGCTACGCGAAGTTGCTCTTTGGCTGTCTGGAGCCGGTAGTTGATCTGACGTTCCGAAAGGCCGTACAGCCGTTCGATCTCTTTGTAGCTCATATTCTCTATACGGTGCGCGAGAAAAACGCGCCGCGTGCGCTCGGGCATCCCCCGGAGCGTGCGTTCGATGATCTCGCTGACTTCCGCATAGCGCATCGTTTCCGGAAGCGTCGTTTCCAGAATATCGAGGTGTTGCTCCAATGTCCGGACAGCCGATGTGCGCAGTTTGTCGTGCGCCTCATGGTGCCGCTTGCAATCCCGCAGATAGTTCAAACATCGGTTTTTGACCGACGAAAGCAGGTAGGCCGGAATATGTTCCGTGTCCACCGTCGCACGGCTTTCCAAGAATTGAATAAAACTTTC
>OGXA01002705.1_pt1 | contig 12281 bp, 9 predicted proteins | sample 1576171 | NCBI WGS metagenome assembly OGXA01 (sample SAMEA3541587, study PRJEB24748) | human gut metagenome | biome: human gut; feature: human-associated habitat; material: faeces | place: China | collected 2012 | reverse complement strand
CCTGAAGTACTGGAGTTTGATATCGGATAAGCCATAAGAGCAATCGGCTTCATTGTCGGATGGATAGCATTGCGCTGAGGTTTGTCGAAATTCCAAACAGTGGTTTGTTTACGATCAGAGTTCCATTGATGTCCGGCACCTGGTTTCCAACCATAAAGACATGGTTCATGTTGCCATTGGTAATCTTGCCGTCCCATGACCATAGAATTCTTCACCCATATACAACATTGTGCGATTTTAAAACCGGCTTTACGAAGCGATGCACGAAAATTTTCCCCTTCACTATCTGCATGGAAAATATAATAAGATCCCCCTGGTTTAAGTACTTCATACATAACTGAAAACACTTGCTTAAGGAATGTGGCAAACAAATCGTTCTCCATAGAATCATTTTGAATAGTAAGTTCCGCTTCTGTACCCCCTTCGTAATTTACATTATACGGTGGATCCGTAACACATAAATCTGCACGCTGCCCATTCATCAGGGTAGTGACATCAGATTTAGAACGGCAATCTCCACACATTAAACGGTGATTTCCAAGTAACCAAACATCTCCCGGCTGGGCGAAAATCCCTGTGGTGTCTTCTGATGACGGAATAGCAAAATCGACATCATCTTCCATAATACTGTCTGATTCATGTTCTTGGGCAAACAAAGGTGATACCCCAAAGTCCATAGTCTTCACTTCATAGCCAAGATTAAATCGTTGAAGTGTATCGGAGTCAATATTATATTTCTTGAATAAAAGCGTATCCGGATTTTTAATGGCAAATTCAGAATTATAAGCTGCAATTTCTTCTACAGCTTCTTTCTTGTCTGCTGCAAAGATGGGTTCATAAGGAATTTCCGGGATTGTAAATCCGGACTTACGCAATGCGAGCAGTGCTTTCCGCCTCTGATGGGCATCGATAATCCAGAGCTTGCCATCCGGATCCTGCCAGGCTTTGAATGCATACTTGAAACCGCGTGTAATGATGAGCATCTGCAGTTTCGATAACTTATCAGGATCAGATTTCTTGAAATCTTCCTGAAGCTCTAAGAACGAATCCAGCGGGGCAGTAGGTAAACCACCCAAATTAAATACTTCTATTAGCTTTTCCATTTTACTTTTGAATTTGAAAATCTTGTAATATTGTTTTAAACAGGGCTTCTCGCTCGCGATGACGACGGAGATTTTCCCTATCTTGAGTACGTCGGCCTATACGGTCGGACCTTTTCAAATAAGACTCGTATCTGCGAATGTTATCCGTTACATTCTTATGTAAACGCAAGAACTCTTGCGTATCCGTTTTCAATAGCTTTTCCAATTGTGCTCTCTCTGACTGGTGAGCTATAAGTGGATGAATATAGAGAAACTTCCCAGTGTCGTTGAACGATTGCAGCTCATCGAATGCCTGCAGATTCCGGATACGAAGTTCTACCATGTCCATGATATCACGCTTCGTCGGTTTCTTATCCAAACATTCGTCGAGCTGCTTCATTTGTTTCCATGTAACAACACGATCATTATAAATGAGTGTTGCTATTTGGACTTGCGGGTCGAAGAGGTTGTCCCAGTCGATTTGCGGGTACTCTTCTTGCTTTTGGATTTTACGGGAGCTTGAGACTTCTCTTTTTTTTTCTCTTCCTCCAAAGCTTCTTCAGCTACCTCGGCGCGTGCTTCAGCTTCTTCTTTTGCTTCCTCAGCTTCCTCAAAGTTGGCTTCTGCTTCCTCAGCTCTTTCAATAGCTTCTTCTAATTGTTGCTGTAGTTCACCTTCTCCGTTTTGAGGAGTGTCACCGACACTGTCGGTAACCGTTACCGGTTGTTCGTGTTCCTCTACCTTGGAAGAATCAATTGGAGTTCCAGCTGTTTGAACTGGAGGAGTCTGACTATCAACTGTAGTAGTTGCTTGAACAGTAACATCAACTGTGGAAGGATCTACAGTCATTGTTTCAGTATTCATCTTAGAACGGCGGAACTCACGAATTTCTTCACGCGTGGAATAATCCAACAAGCTGTAAAGAATATCATTAGCATATCGTTTAGAATTCCGGGAATAGGTAGAGATTATCGGAAGATTAGGTTGCTTTTGTATGAGCAATTCAAGGTCATATTTCGCGGCATCCGGATTAAGGAGCGCATTGAAATGCTTCTTTTTTTCTTTAAAACTGTACATAATGAAAAGATTTATATCTTACAAGCTAACACACTAAAAATTAACGTAGTATATCAGCTTGCAAGAATGGTTCCTATTAAGCTGTCTGGACACGACTTCCCTCAACTTCAATAAGGGTGGAAGGATCCAATACCTGGAAAGTAATGGAAGAACCTGCTTTAGCAGTCCATGTTGCACCGTCAATCAGAATGAATGCACTGCTTTCCGCAATAGTAGCAGCTTTATCCGTACCTGTACCCTCAAGAGTGATATAACGTCCTTTATCATTTGCCGTCAACCCGTCAACTGTGGAAATGGCATAAGTTGCTTCACTTCCATCAGGAATTGCATAACGATTATTGGCCGGCTTAATCGTCAGTTTAGTAGCATCCGCTGCGTGCGAAGCTGCCGGCACTCTAATAATATCACCGACATACTTGTAGTACTGGTCAATGCTAGTACGTTTAAAGGTGAAGGTTATATAACGTCCATCTTTGTCATTTTTAGCTTCGAAAGATGATAATACCATCGGACGGTCATAATTGCCAAGGATATACCACTGTGTTTCACCGACCTCTTTGAAAATTATAATAAACTTACCACCTGCATGTTGCTCTACAAAGTCAAGTAACTGGTCACGCATACCACCCATGATAATGACGAAGTTATTCTCTCCACTGGTCGTGATATCGCCTTTTTCACCCGTAGCCGTAAATGTAGGAATGTCATGCGCTATGAAGTATTTCATATATTGTCCTTCTTTCATCGGAATCGTGCTAATTTCCCTATTCGCGTTGGGCAGAGGAAACGCTACATCCGGATTTACCTGATCAATATCAACCAAATAGACCTTATAGGCTATGTTAGAGCCATGGGTCTTACGGTCGGATACATCATCAACGTCACCTATAGCCATCAATGCAGCCATCGTTGTACCGGAGAAGCCTGTAATTCCCAATGTAGAATCAGGTTCAAGAATCATACCGACAACAAATACCAGTGCGATGAGTGTCATCAGTGAGAGAAAAAAGCGGAGTTGTATTCTACGAGCCGCCTTGTTTCCTTTAAGAAAAGGATCTGAAATTTTTATTGCTTTCATATCAACAATTAAATTAGTTAGTTTTGAATAAATAAAAAGGGCGGGCTATCTTTACCCGCCCCATGTCACCTAAAAACAAACAGATTACCTTATACCGGAATTATCTGACACCGGGAACATTAGGCTGCAATTCAGCATTGACCTTACGTACGCCGCCTACCTGCCGTTCCAGTTCCAGGAAATTCCCCTTACTGTTCAGGATTACCATAATGTAATCACCGACTTTGGTCGGAGTATAAGCAGCTGTGATATCTGCAAATTTTCCCGTCTTGGCAATAGTAGTAGCATTATCCGTATCGCCACATTCGATAATATATGCCACTCCTGCCTTGGCATTGGTAATATCAGTTATGGCTTTAGCCGCAGTATTGGCTGTGGTTACTTGCCAGAAACCTTTTGATGCGTCCATAGTAGTTGCATCCGCTGCCATATCTACAGCCGGTTTGTTCATGAAGATCTGCTGCCATTCATAGTTATTGGCTTTCAGTTTATCCAAACTGTCGAAACGACGGCCGGTAAAGGATGCAGAACAACCTTCTTTCCAAGTGGACCAGGCTTTGACAAGTTCCATGTCTTCCTTATACTTGATAGAGAGCATTTCACCCGGTACATATTCCAAGAACTGAAGGTTGCCGGGGATATCCATGAACATGAACGGGAGCTGTCCCAGGTAAGGTAGCCACACGATACGCATATTAGTGTCAGGAACTATGTGCAGATAACTGTTCGGGCCGGTGAAGTCTATATCCTTGCCATACTTGGTGCGGATATTCTTAATCCACCAAGGCTGATGCATCTTATTAAGGTAAAGAACATGGTTATCCAAATCCATATCTTCCGTACAAGAAGCTGTAACGTCACCGAGAAACTCCTGAACGGCGTCCAGCATATCAGAAGCCGTATAAGAACGGTACTCTTCATTATCATGAGACAGGATCTTGAATTCATGCATGTAGCGGATAAGCGTGTAAATAATACCTGTACCCGCATTGAGATAACTGCCGGCAACACCGGTTTCCGGTTTCACATAAATACCGCGCATACGACGTTTATTCTGTTCTACCTGGGCAGTCTCCAAAGAGTTCAAAATACAGAACTCTATCATATTCCACTTGATAGGATCCGAACCTTCCTTATTCAGATAGGCAATGTACATGCGTTCCAACTCTTTCATCGGACCAAACTTGAGTTTGATCATGGCATCATCTACATGCCCCATCTCGTTTTCAAGTTTCAAATCACCTTTCCAGATATCACCTTGCTGATAAGCCTGAGAAACTTCTGAGAAGAAAGCGTTGAATACGAGGTCATGATCTTGGATACCGTAACGTACCGGGAAATATTGCGTGAGATCGCGTTTCGCGAGTACACGAGCAATCAAAGCATCTTGACGGAGTACTACATGTTGGTTACCTACACCTGCTGTATTAACACCTTCATAATCCGTAGCAAATTCACCAGCAGCCAGGCGCTTGGCGTCGAGCATACCGTTGGCGTGCAGGTAAGCATAACGCTTCTGCAAGGAACGGGAGAAAGCAACAGCTTGTTTGCGGAACGATGCACCTTCAGTCTCTTCATCCCAGGCTCCCAAAGAAGCAGCTGCCGAAGGATTGAGGGTGATTTTGTTCCAGCGTTCGCTCATTGCGAACATCGGACTTTCAATACCAAAAAGGAACTGAGAACGGTCGGCGGGACCGGTAAAGGAAACAGTAGAAGCGGTAACCGTATGTGCCGGAACATCATCGGCAGCGCGGTTATTCATACTGTTTACCAAGCCTTGTACGGCAGTAGCAAGTTGCACAAGACCTTCACCTGTGATAGGCTGATGGCTTGCTGTCTGGGCTGCTGTAGTTCCAGCTCCATTATTTTCAGTTCCCGGTTCCTCTGTAGCAGAGGATTGCATAGGATTGATAATACCGTCAAGTATCGTTTGTACTTGGGTTATCTGTTCAGGAGAAATTACATTTGCCTGCTGTTCCACATGGTATGCAGCCAGATCATCTTGTAAAGTAGCTTGATACTCCTTCTCGTAGGAGTTCACAATCTGTGCCCACTCCTCATGGGTGAGCTGATTGGCTTTTGCTTTATCCCACAATTTCAACTTTTGCAGGACAGTTTGAAGTTTTTCTTTAAAATTCATGATGAATTGAGATTAAGTTATAAATAGTTGAGAGCACTTTTCTTTATTTTCTCCAATTCGGAATATCCATTACCGAGTTCTACCGCTTTGGCAATGACCTCAATAAAAGTCATGGATGCGTCAATAAGCCCTTTTTCGATAGCCTGCGGTGTACTGAATGTTTCGCCACGAAATACAGGATCGTCTTCGGGCAGGTTACTTAATTGTGGACGTTCCGCCAAAACGGCGGAAAGGAACTGCTCATTGAGTGGATCCAGGTCTTCTTTTATATACTGTTCAGGTTTGCCATTTAACAAGTCCTCACTTTTCTTGTTTTTCAGATCGGATTTTGAAGCACGAGCCACGATACGCTTAATACCCATTTTCTCGAACCAGCCATCGTAGTTGAAGGCTTCAAGCATAGTACCGATACAACCAATCGTATCGTTGGATGTAAGTGAAGCGATAAAAGAGGAGTGGCAAGTAATGTAATAGCAAGCAGAACAATTGTACTGTTCCACTAAAGTAACAATAGGCTTGTTTAACGAACGCATCGTTTCACTAAGCCGGTCAAGATACCAGGCTTCACCACCCGGAGAGTTGACATGCAGCAAATGGCATGTTATAGCAGGATTTGCTTCCGCTTCCAGCAAATCATATTCAAACTGTTTACTGGAAAAGTACCAACGACAATCCGCAGTAATAAATCCCCAAATACGATGATAAGCAATACTTCCTTCCGGCAGATCCTCAGAGGAAAAGTTATCAGTGATTGTTATACCTTGAAGTTCCGAACGGGCTACTATATTTTTCAAAAGAAGAGAAAGAGCTTTCTGTGATGTCTCTTTATAGGTAGGCGGATCATCATCGAAAAAGAAAGAGGTTGGCTGCTGGTCATCAGCAGTGACTAAAGGAAAAGCCTCCATCATGGCAGAAGCAAAACCTTCTGCCGTAATAAGAAGCTGATGAGGATTTAATGTAAGAAGCTGACGTAGATAAGTTCTGTTCATTGCATATCTTTTCAGCGAAGATAGGCAGCATTCAGAACAGGGTGAAGGACGCTATAGGAACGGGGATTTAAGCATTTTACACTCTATTTTCAGTGTCGCTGAATTTAAATTGGGAGAAATAGCTACGATAGCCGGTAGTTTGTTGTCTCCAATTTGGATATTTCGATGCCTTGTGTCTGTGAATTCAACAATAGCAAATCTTCCTGGCAAGAAGTCGGTTATCACATTCTCCGGCGGAAGGTCTATAGTGATATCTTTATTGCAATTAAAACAACGACCTGCAGCTGATGATTCCGATATTGGAGAAAAAGTAAACTCATCAGCTGTAAAATGGTAGATATCCTGACGCATTTTATTGACAGGACGTACTTTGATTTGGATAGAAAGTTCTCTCATAATAGATAATATATATTTGATATTCAACAAGTTCGCCACGCATTGGACGTTTTTACCGCCATTTTGAGACAAAAAGCATAGTTTGGTCGGTGATTTTTTTAGCTGCTTTTTAACTTCTTTTTATATTCCCGACGTTTTTTCCGCTTCCTTATATTATCCCTCCAGCGATAGAAGTTTTTAAGGAGTGCATCCTCCGTAATACTATCAATGCAATAAGAACACAAGAAATTATGGACGATATCAATATTATTCAGTTCATGCCCGTTCTGATCGTTTTCGTCCATCGCGGTATGGAGCTCTCGATTAAACATACGGCGTACCTCATTCTCTATGATCTTGACTGAACGGGGAGATAGATAGTTATATACCTGTGGATCCTTTCCAATTCGTCTATCAGGTAAAATCAGAGTCAAATTACCTTCATCAATAGGAGACTGGTTCTGATGCCTTCGCGCCATTAATGCCCAAACAACATGGTATAAATCCGTATTGTCAGGAATACGGAAAGGTTCATTTGCGCCATTATTATATTTTCCACGCAAATATTCAGCAAGGTAAGGTGTGATTGTAATGCTTGTTGTAATCATGATTATTAACTCTGAAAATATTTTTGAAATCGTTTTTTATTTATTTCTGCTTCCAACCGTCCAACAGTCCAACACATATATTAAAGTTACTGATTTTTATTTAGTTACACAAATTTAATGACTATAAAATACCGTTGGATACCGTCCAACATGTCCAACAAACCGCATTTTTTACATTTTTTGTTGGATTTACCCTGTTGGATGGTTGAAAATCTCAAATCCAACATGTCCAACACCGTCCAACAAAACAACACCTCTGTAGTATATATATATGATTTAAAAAGAAAATATATACTACTATACAACAGCGAGTTACGTTTTGAAATATTTTTTCTTGTTGGACTGTTGGACTGTTGGACACTACTTTTGAAATATTTTCTTTTCAAAACTCTCTCTCTTTTGCTTTTCTTTTTATTCCAGGGGGTACGGGGGATTGAATGATAGGGAACAAGAGTATATCGATTAATATGAAGTGCGAAATTTGTCCGCAAATCAGAATGTAAAAAAGCAATTACTCCCGATGGGGTTGCCACCGGGAGTGAAATGGAAGATTGATTGAGAAAGTTAAAGTCAGGAAAAATAAGCCGGTAGTACCATGGCATCTGGATAACGATTGATGAACGAAAGCATATTCCGTTCACGTTTCTGTTCTCGGCACCTCTTATGATAGGCATGTTTTCTCCGGTAACGTTCCAGTAAATCGGCCAGCAAGTGCTCATAATCTTCAGCACCGACCGTATAGTAAATGCCACAGATGTTGAACACACCAGTGATGGCAACACCGTTTTTACGACGCTTGCCAAGAATGCGGATGGAGAAGTCTTGCAGGTCGATACCCATGGAGTGGAAATAGTCGTAAGGGTTGACCGTAGAGAAATTGATACCCGTTTCGTGGGCGGACGTTCCGAAGCTGTTGGTAGCAGCGGTGGAAACTTTTGCATTGTCAGACATAACAATAAGTTTTTAAAATGAAAGTATCCGTGCCTTTCCCGCTGTCTATCACATCTACCAAATGCTGTGGGCGCATTAACGCTCCACGCGGGGGTACACGGATACCATATATGGTACATAATATGTCCGGGCATAAAAAATGCCTGCACCGAAAATGCAAGCTCGCTGCCCGCATTTGATAGAATATGTATGATAGACATTGCAAACATAGTGATTATTTTTGGATTGTGCGGCATTTTACCCGAGGATTTTTATTCTTCGCTCACTTCTTCAGTTGAAAACGGTAGATTCAACTGGCGGTTGTTCGCCCTCCAGTCCTCGATGGTGAGCTTCATCACCTGATTCAACTCAGACTTAGCCTCATTCATCAACTTCTGTGCATCCTTGAAGCGGCGCTGGCACTCTTGGTACTCGGTCACTTTCTTCTCCATAACCTCCTGCTTTTGTTTGAGGAAGGTTTGCGGCTCGGTGAAGTGCTCGAACAATACTTTGTAGCACTCCGTCTGATAACGCAGGACGGACTCTCTGGCATTTTCGTTGACTTTGGATGTGTCGATGGAGAAGAGCCAGCCGAAGATGTACATGTAAGGAATGGCATACATCTCATACGTCTTTCCATCCTTTCCAGTTGCGTGTATGATACACGCAACTGAACTGAGTATTTCATTCCGTTCGATGCGTTGTTTTTGGCCGTTTGCATCAATGCCCAGTGCCTCGCATATCGGGCGGATGGGTACCAGTTGTTCGTCACTCGTAGATACTATATCTACATTGTTCACTCTTGCGATAATCTTTGTTTCCATAATTTATTTTTAGGTTTATAATAAAATCAGAAATCAATATCTTGCGGAGCATGGCTTGCATCAATAGGGTCATTATTAGGATTAGGGGTCGGAACTTCGTTATCAGAACTGCGTTGCAAATCAATCCCATACAGTTCCTGGAATATTTCATAATTGATTGCAATACAACTTGAGTTAGTAAATCGTTTCTCAACCTTTCGGACCATATCGTTATTGAGCTTGACATCAATGCCTGTTTCGTTAGGCCTATCTTCTTCAAATCCACCTCGTGGTACTTCTACCACTTCATACCAATTGAACCGCCGGGCATGTACTGAACCTATATAACTGGGATGTGAACGCAGGTTCTGCTCAATAGTGGATTGAGTGGATTCTTCCTGATTGTACGAGGACCTGGCATACTGTGTATATATTGTACTGACACGTAAGAATAAGACCCTGTTGCCTGTAGGGATAGGCATTTCCTTCTTTTCACCACCTGGCAATTTGATGGTTATGCGCTCCGGAGTATCAATAGCGAAGTCTCTACCTTCTTTGATTGCCTTCGTATCAATCATTACATCCATTGCTTTAAAGAAAGTGGCCAGTTTATCTGTTTTAGATATCAATTCCACCTGGAACTTAATTTTGTTTTTAGCGATTTGAAAAAACTCATCGTATGTAAATGGGAGATTCAGACCTGTGTAATCCTGAATAAGCCTACAGGTTGCCAAGAATAATGAAGCAGTTTTCATAAGACGGTCTATCTCTCCGGCGTTAACCAGAGCTTCCTTCAGTTCATCGTAAGCCTTTTGTTTAAGTGCCCGGAAATGCTGCATCACCAGTGGTCGCAGCTGAAGAACTTCAAATAATACATTTGAAAGACCAATTTTGGAAGGATCCTCTATATCCTTGAGCTTATTGAAAAGCTCGACTTCTTCCTGTGTACGATTTTTGGGTTTCGGCACTTCGCAAACAATGATACGGGACATCAGGGCATTGTCATCGCGCTGGGGTGTTTCCTGGCCGCAAATAATAACCGGTGCATATACCTTGTCGTTTTCAATTTCTTTCCCGGAAGTACCCTTTCTTTTTTGCCGGCCGTCACCGTCGTAAACAATGCCTTTCAACGCCTGGAACTTTGTATCTGATATATCTTTATTGTTATATTCATCAAGGACAACCGGGACATCCCGGAACGTGCTCATCAATGTGGACATGGCAGCATCGGTACCGATGTTCAGGTTGAAAATGGGCACCTTGGGCGAGATGAACAGTGAGCGTATCGATATCGCGATCTGCGTCTTTCCGGAAGACATCGGTCCCATGAAGAACGGTGCTGTAAACAAGCGGTCTATACAGTGTATATTACTTCTGAAAGCGCACATTATTGCAAAGAGAATAGCCCATTTTCCATTGTCGTTAATCTTGTACACGCAGTTCATCAGTGAAGCCCATTCTTCAAAAGTACAGCGCTTGTCTGCAGGAATTTCTTTGTAAACGAGTTGTGAAATCAGTTCGTATTTGTCAGACTGCCGGCCGGAACCGGCATAAATGGTGGAGAATGCCGGCAAATAATAGTTTTTTGCGTTATGAGTGACAACTCCAAGTTCGTTGACCGGATCGAAACGCGGCGTACCATCAACAACATGAAATATACCGTTGGCAAAAGCAAAGAACTGCTGGTCTTCTTGACGGGAAAAACCGTCGGTCTGTTGGTTACCATAAGTAGCAATTTCAGTACACATGACATAGTGACGACTCATATATTCACGTATTTTTGTCCAATGTTTTTCTTCACCATTGGTAAAGTTTACCGCATCGAGGTTAAGCAACTTTTCTTCAATGGTACTCTTCTTTGCGAGGGTTTTGGATTGAACCTCTATATACAACGGGGTCTTGTAATAGCGACGGTTTATCTTGAGTACCCGCTTGTTTTCCTCGTCGTTGTCTGAATAGATGTGCAGCAAGGGAATCATGTAGAAATCGCCCACCATGGTATGGCCGGACTTCTCATTCTTGAAGAGGTAGCACACCGGCTCTCCCTGCTTGTTCAGTTTGGGATAATAGTTGCATTGCTTGAACATTTGCATGTATTCGGGATTGTCCTGGACATAGCGTGGCAGTTCGTCGGGGTCGTAGTTCTCGTCTTCGTAGTCGTCGTCGGTGCGTTGCGCGTTGATTGCCATGCGGGACTTCCGTTTGGCAAGGTATGGCTTCAGGATTTCAGTAAGTGCCTGCTTCGTTAGTCCGAGACAACCGTAGAAAAAGGCAAAGTTGATGATACGTACAGAATCATCGGCGTAGCTGATTACTTCCGCGCAACGCTCAACATAAGGCGAGCGTTCGCCATTGAAAGTTTTAAAGAACTCTTTGTGTAGATAAATATAGTATTTGGCAAAGTTCCAGCTTTCAATACTGTTTTCATTTTCTTCGGAATATTCATCCTCCTCCTCATTTTCTTCGTCATTATCTGCAGGATGTCTTTCAACAGATACCGTTATCGCTGTTATCCCTGCCCGGTACATAGACACAAGGGCGGCCAAATAGTGGGACTCCTTGCCATCCTTAAAAATATTCAATCCATCACATTCTGTAGTGAATAGTTGTCCGGACTGACGAAGCTGTATAATATCACTCTGCATGGGAACCTCATGTACATAAACAATAGGCGTATCCCCATAAAGAGTGATAAATTCTTGATAGTCCTGTGTTAAAATAATAGGTTCACTACCGGAACGTACATCCTTCAGTATTTCAAGTCCATAAATACCCGGACTCATCTGGCTCTTTTCTTTGACATTGGCGGTTCTTTTGCTTTGAAGGAGATTATTGATTACCCGACAAATGACTTCCGTATTCGTATCAAATTGTCTGGCCGCAGTTTCTATACATTTCAAGCGGAGAGTTTCAGAAGGTATAGCTGCCAATAACCTGCAAATCTGTTGTATAGCTTCCTCCTCTTTGTTAGGATCCTCTCCAGGATTGCTACCCCGCAGCAATGGTGCAAAATATCCTACGAAATTGATGGTATGGTTCATTATCCATTGCCCGGTATCCGCTTTCAGTTGTTGTGCCAGATCATCCGGATCTGTACCCATCTGCAATGCAACAGCACTTACTTGAAAGCCGGCAGAAAGAAACGTTTCGCAATGTTTAAGTGAAGCTTTGATTCCTGCTACATCGGAATCGTACATAA
>OGXA01002696.1_pt1 | contig 12300 bp, 9 predicted proteins | sample 1576171 | NCBI WGS metagenome assembly OGXA01 (sample SAMEA3541587, study PRJEB24748) | human gut metagenome | biome: human gut; feature: human-associated habitat; material: faeces | place: China | collected 2012 | reverse complement strand
ACGTACACGCCGCCGCAAAAAACGGATTTCAATTGATTCGCGGCTTTTGAGCCGCGAACTCTGTGTGACTGTTTAGTCAGTTTGTTCCATTAAATGTAAGACGTATTTATTTGTGGTGTAAGGAGGAAGCATCATGACACAGCAGGAGCTTTGCCAGACCGCGATCAACATGCTGGACCGCGCCTACGTTCCGTATTCCCACTTCCCGGTGGGGGCGGCGCTGGAGTGCAGTGACGGCACCGTCTTTACCGGCTGCAACATCGAAAACGCCGCCTACGGCGTGACCATCTGCGCCGAGCGCACCGCCATCTTCAAGGCCGTGAGTGAAGGCCGCCGCGACTTCGTCCGCATCGCCATCGCCGGGCGCAGCGAGGACTACTGCGTCCCCTGCGGCTCATGCCGTCAGGTGATGATGGAGTTCGCCCCGGAGCTGGAGGTCATCTGTCTCAACGGTAAGGGCGAGAGTAAGACGTTCGCGCTGCGCGAGCTTCTGCCTTTGTAATAAATTTGATTAATAAAATTTATTGATTAGCTAATATTTTAATTTAGAGATTGTTAGGAGAGTGATATATTGCACATGAGTTTTACTATAATGATGGCTTTAGTAATGGCTGTTATCGCTTGTAGTAGTATTTTATTAGCAAAGGAATATATTTCCGCTAATGTTTATAAATCTGCGAGAAAAAAATTAATCATTATTAATTTAGTAGCTATTGTGGGTTTTGCAGTATTATATCCTAAAATATTAGATTTTGAATATGCTTCAATTCTCATAAAATTAGTTGTAATGTGGTATGTATTGCAAGTCTTTTTATCCATTATAGCTTTATTGGTGAAGATTTTCCGCTTAATTTATGAAAAAACAAGTGGTACTAAAGTTGATGAGAGCAGACGTAGATTTTTACATGGTGTTGTTTGGGTGCCGGCTATTTCAGCTACTTTATATGGTGGTTTATATGAAAGCCGTAATATAGAATTTGTAGAACAAGATATAGATTGTAGTGCATTTCCTAAATTAAATGGCTTGAAAATAGCTCATTTAACTGATGTACATTTGGGAAATTTCTTCTCAGTTAGACAGTTTTATGAGATTTTAAATGAAATAGCACATAAAGCTCCAGATATGCTCGTCATCACAGGTGATATTTTTGATAGCGGAAAAATAAATGATGAAGCTATCAAGATATTAAATGCTTTTACACCGTATTTTCCTTTTGGTGTTTATTTTTGCTGGGGCAATCATGAACATATACGTGGTATAAAACATCTACAAGAAGCTTTAAGTAAGACAAATATCAAAGTCTTAAATAATCAGTCTATAAAGATTTTAAGTGGAGATAAACCTTTATATCTTTTAGGCGTGGATTATGTAGACGAAAGAGGCGGACAAGAGTCTGCTAATATGCGAGAACAGTATTTACAAAAAGCTTTAAAAGATGTACCAGAAGATGCTTATAAGATATTGCTTGCTCATCATTCTATTTTTATAGATGAAGCTTTTAAACATAATATAAATTTGACTTTAACAGGTCATACACATGGAGGACAATTTGCTTTTTTAGGTATACCTATTATTCCTATGTTTAAGTACATGCGTGGAAGATTTGAGCAGAATAACTCCATTGGTTATGTAAGCAATGGTGCAGGCAGTTGGTTCCCTTATCGCATTGGTTGCCCACCAGAAGTTACTTTCTTTAATTTTAAAGCTTAAAAAATATCATATTGTATTTTGAAATTTTGAAGATTTTGGGGTGATATGATGAACGATATAGCAAAAATGCAAGAGCTTTGGCAAGAAATGAGTTCATGGATGACAACATACATGAAATCTTTTTATTCGCCAGAAGCAGCAAAGACAGCAAAATCTCATTTGGAGATAAAATCGGCCAAAACGATATTTTTTGACGATGCTCAAATCGTAGATGGCATAATATTAAAAGAAAAACATACATGGAAAGTAGTAAAAAACTGCGAAAATTTGGCTAAGCATTTGAATTTAAATGAACATGATAGTTTGTTAGCTAAAATGATAGGTTTATTCCATGATGTAGGTCGCTTTTATCAGTTCACAGTATATCGCACCTTTAATGATGCCTTATCTGAAAATCATGCTAAATTAGGTCTAAAAGTTATAAAGGATTTACCTTTTATGGCTAAATTAGATGAAGAAGATTTAGCGACTTTAAAATTTGCCATAGGTAATCATAATGCTAAAGAAATAGCGCCTACAGAAAATCAAAGGCATTTAGCTTTTGCTAAATTAATTCGTGATGCTGATAAAATAGATATTTATCGTGTATTAAAACCATTTTTAGGGCCTACAGATGGTACAGGTTGTAGCCCTGATTTTGTGGATTTATTTGTAGCAGGCAAGCAATGTGATTACACAAAAATGAGAACACAAGATGATAGAAAACTTGTGCGTTTGATGTGGGTATATGATGTATATTTTGCATGGTCATTGAAGCAGATTGTTGAACAAAATTATATTGAAGATATAATCAATAATCTAGTTCAAGATGAAAAAATGATGCAAGGTATTACTCGTTTGCGCAATTATATCCAAGAAAAACTACAAACGAAAGATATTTGGCAAGGTTAAAGCTGACAAATTATAGTTTATCATGATATCATATAAGATAAACTATAATTTGATAAAAGAAGGGGAAAAATAATGGCAGAATTAATGGCTTCTAATTTTGTGCATAATGCTATTGATGAAGATTTAAAAGAAGGTAAATATACTGAAGGAATACATACACGTTTTCCTCCAGAACCAAATGGATATTTACATATTGGACATGCAAAATCCATATGCTTAAATTTCGGTACAGCTCAAAAATATAATGGTCTTTGTAACCTTCGTTTTGACGATACTAATCCAGTAAAAGAAGATGTAGAATATGTAGATTCCATTCAAGAAGATGTAAAATGGTTAGGTTTTACATGGAAAGATAGAAAATATTACGCTTCCGATTATTTTGAAAAACTTTATGATTATGCAGTAGAGTTAATCAAAAGAGGTAAAGCTTATGTAGATGATTTAACTGCTGATGAAATTCGCGAATATCGTGGTAATTTGACTGAAGCTGGTAAAGAATCTCCATATCGTAACCGTAGTGTAGAAGAAAACTTAGATTTATTTACACGCATGAAAAATGGTGAATTCGCTGATGGCGAAAAAGTTTTACGTGCAAAAATCGATATGGCTTCACCTAATATCACTATGCGTGACCCAGTTATCTATCGTATAGCTCATATTTCTCATCATCGTACAGGTGATGCATGGTGCATTTATCCAATGTATGACTTTGCTCATCCATTATCTGATGCTATCGAAGGTATTACACATTCCATCTGTACTTTAGAATTTGAAGATCATCGTCCACTTTACGATTGGCTTTTAGACAGTCTTGGTTTTGACGTAAATACACGTCCACGTCAGATTGAGTTTGCTCGTTTGAATATCACAAAAATGGTTATGAGTAAACGTAAACTTCGCCAATTAGTAGAAGGTGGTTATGTATCTGGCTGGGACGACCCACGTATGCCGACTATCTCTGGTCTTCGTCGTCGTGGTTATACAGCAGCAGCAATTCGCGATTTTTGTGAACGCATTGGCGTAGCTAAGGCAAATAGCTTAGTAGATGTAGCAATGCTTGAACATTGTGTGCGTGAAGATTTAAATGCTCATGCAAACCGTATCATGGCAGTGCTTGACCCTATCAAAGTTGTAATCACAAATTATCCAGAAGATAAAACAGAAATGCTTGCTTGTGAAAACTTACCAAATACAGATGCTAAACATTATATGCCATTTAGCCGTGAAATTTATATTGAACGTGAAGACTTCATGGAAGAGGCACCAAAGAAATTCTTCCGCTTAAAACCAGAAGGCGAAGTTCGTTTGAAAAATGCTTATATCATTAAATGTGAAGAAGTTATAAAAGACGAACAAGGAAATATCGTAGAACTTCATTGTTCATATGACCCAGATTCCAAAACTGGTGGTAAAACAGCAGGACGTAAAATCAAAGGTACTATTCATTGGGTAAATGCTTCTACAGCTTTAGATGCACAAGTTCGCCTTTATGATTATTTATTAAATGATGAAGAAGGAGTAGTAAATGGAGATTTCATCGCTTCTTTAAATCCAAACTCTTTAGTAGTATTAGATAATTGTAAAGTAGAACCAAGTGTAAAATGGGCAGCACCTGGTACAAAATTCCAGTTCTTACGTCAAGGTTATTTCTGCGTAGACAAAGATAGCACAATGGATAATTTAGTATTCAATCGTGTAGTAGGTCTTCGTGACACATGGTCCAAAGTTGCTAAAAAAGGATAATTATAATTAATTATAGATAAAGATAATAAAAAAGGGGAAAATAAAAAAATAAAGTGAGGTTTATTCATGGATTCAACAGCTTGGATTGCACTTGCCATTTTCATGGTAGTGTATGTGTTCATCGTTTCGGAGAAAATTCATCGAACTGTAATTGCCCTAACTGGTGCAATGCTCATGATTGTATGTGGTATTTTAACTCAGGAGATGGCTATTCACCATATCGACTTTAATACTATCGGTCTTTTGGCTGGTATGATGGTAGTTGTAAATATCACAGGTGAAACTGGTCTATTTAATTATCTAGCAGTTTGGGCAGCTAAAAAAGTAAAAGCAGAACCACTAAAATTATTAGTAGCGTTGTCTTTTTTAACTGCAATCTGTTCTGCATTCTTAGATAATGTAACAACAGTATTATTGACAGTGCCACTTACTTTCAGTATTACAAGACAGTTAAATATACCAGTAAAACCATTCTTAGTAGCACAAATTTTAGCTTCTAATATTGGTGGTACATCAACACTTATCGGTGATCCACCAAATATCATGATTGGTAGTGCCGTACCAGAAATGGACTTTATGGCATTTATCACTAATTTATCTGGCGTATGTATAGTTACTTTTATCGTTACGATTGCAATATTATTATTCCTCTATCGTAAACAATTAGTTACAACAGATGAATTAAGAGCAAAAGTAATGGCTATGGACGAACGCCAAGAAATCAAAGATTCTACATTGCTCAAAAAATGTTTAGTAGTATTAGCTATGATCATCGTTACATTCACAATGCATGCTCAATTGCATTTAGAGTCTGCAACAGTAGCACTCACAGGTGCATGTATTTTGATGCTTATCAGTATGGCTAGATATGAAAAGAAAATTGCCAATGTATTAAGTCATATAGAATGGCTAGCAATCTTCTTCTTTGCAGGCTTATTCATCTTAGTAGGTGGATTGGTAGAAACAGGCGTAATCAAATTATTAGCAGAAAAAGTATTAGAGATAACAGCAGGAGATTTAACAAGTACAACAATGCTTATCTTATGGCTAAGTGCGATAGCTTCTGCATTTATTGATAATATACCATTCGTAGCAACTCTCATACCGATGATCAAAGATATGGGAGCAATGGGAATGACAAATTTAGAACCATTATGGTGGGCATTATCATTAGGCGCATGTCTTGGTGGAAATGGAACACTAATAGGTGCAAGTGCTAACGTAGTAGTAGCAAGTATGGCAGCAATCCATGGAGAAAAAATCTCCTTTGCTAAATACTTTATGGTAGCTTTCCCAATTATGATTTTATCTATTATTATAAGTAGTATTTACTTATATTTATTCTATCTATAATCTTTAATTTAACAAAAATATTAAAATAAAAAGCCCTTTACTAAGTTATTATCATTTAACATAGTAAAGGGCTTTTTATGTTCGTAAATCTTTATTTACTTTTCTTTGGTGGGCAAAGAAAAGTAACAAAAGAATACCCACCGCAGATAAAATTTTAGTTTTGAAAATAATTATCGCTTCATACAACGCTTAGAAACTCGCTTCGCTCAAACATTCAGACTAAAAACGTATTCAGCGATAATTTTTTTCAATAACCTTAGGTTATCACTAAAATTTTATAATGCGGAAAAATATAATACCAAATATTTCCCGCATTTTAGTATTTTTTACGGTAGCCATAGGCTATTGGTAAAGATAAAAATAGGACTACGGTGTTAGTTCTACTGTTTGAGCGAAGCGAGTTTAGAACGTTGTTGACATATTTTTATCTTTGCCAAAGTAAAAAGTGCGTGAGCGGGTGGTTTCTTTGCCACCAAAGAAATGAACATTTATTTAAATATTGCTATGTTTTACAGAGTCAAAGATATCTGTGATTTCTTTGGATGGTGCTTTATCAAGTTTACTACCGATGATGATAGCTAAAGAGGATAAGATAAAGCCTGGAACGATTTCATAGAGTTGTAAGATTGGATATACAGTTGCGATATCTAATAAAGTAATTTGTTTCCAAACAAGAACAGTGATACCGCCGACAATCATACCTGCTAAGATACCATTTCTTGTAGTGCGACGCCAGAAGAGAGAGAATAATAAAGCAGGGCCGAAAGTAGCACCAAATCCTGCCCAAGCGTAAGCAACGATATTTAAAATGGAGTTATTAGGGTCAAGACCAAGAGCGATAGCTATCAAGGCGATACCGATTACAGATAAACGAGTAACAAGTACTAATTCACGAGGATTGATATCTTTATGAATGAATTGTTTATATAAGTCTTGAGCTACAGCGGAAGCACCTACTAATAATTGAGCGGAAGCTGTACTCATGATAGCTGCAAGTACAGCAGAAAGTACGATACCAGCCCAGAATGGACTAAATAAATGGTCAGTCATAACGAGGAATACTGTTTCAGAATTAGTGCCATTGAGTGGTGTAGTTAAATAAACACTACCAACCATACCTACACATACAGCAGCAGTAAGAGAGATTACTACCCAAGTCATAGCAATGCGAGTGGCTTTTTTCAATTCACTAGAAGAAGTGATAGCCATGAAACGCACTAAGATATGAGGTTGACCAAAATAACCAAGACCCCAAGCAAGTAGAGAAATCAATTCTAATACTGTAGTATAAGAACCATCTGGTTTAGTGAATGGATTGAAAAACTCTGGATTAGTGATGCTGATAGCAGTATATGTATCACCAAATCCCCCTAATGTGAAAGCAGCAGCAATAGGGACGATTAAGATAGCGAAGAACATCATTACGCCTTGGATAAAGTCAGTCCAACAAACGGCTAAAAATCCCCCTACAAAAGTATAAAAGACGATAACGAAAGCACCAAGACAAAGAGCATATTCATAAGGAATGCCCAAAATAGTGTTGAATAATTTACCGCCAGCTACAAATCCAGAAGAAGTGTAGATGATGAAGAAGATTAAAATAAAGATTGCCATTACAACACGAATTAAAGGGCTTTTATCGTGATAGCGATTTTGCAAGAAATCTGGCAAAGTCAGAGAGTTATTGGCAAGTTCTGTATATTTGCGTAATCGACGAGCGATAAACTGCCAATTTGCCCATGTACCAAGTGCAAGACCTACGGCAATCCAGCCAGCATTTAGACCAGCCAGATAAGCAAATCCAGGAAGTCCCATGAGCATCCAACCACTCATATCGGAAGCTTCGGCACTCATGGAAGTTACCCAAGCACCAAGTTTTCTGCCACCTAAGATGTAATCGGACATATTATGAGTGCGATAATAAAAATAAACACCGATTGCCATCATGAATAGCAAATAAAGTAAAAAAGCGACGATAATAGATATATTATCAGACATAAGATACCTCCTATTTAATTTTGATGTTTAATTATATGGTTAATATTGTATCATGATAAGCAAAATATGTACATATGTAAATGTGTATACTATAAATAATACAAATATACTATAAATAAGAAAAATATTGCAATAAATATAAGGGAGATTTACTTTGTGGATTGTATACAAAATTTTTTTGTATTTTTAATTGACAAATATAATGTCCAGTCATATAATAAAAAACATCAACAGTGATGTACATCAGAATTAAATAAAAAATTGTTGATATTATCTTGTAATTTAATAGCAAAATAAGACAAAGACGTCTTGTTAAAAGATATACAAAGCAGTATATCCTTTGACAAGGCGTTTTTTATTTTAGCAATTATTATATATTTTTGGCTTATTTTGTGATGAAGAAAGGGTGTAATTTATGAAAAAATTAGCGTCTATATTATCTATGACTGCTATGTTCATAGCGATGATGGCATCTGTGGCTTTCGCCGCTGACGATACTACAGCAGCAATAGATACAGGTGATACAGCATGGGTTTTAATCAGTGCAGCACTTGTATTTATCATGACACCAGGTCTTGCATTTTTCTATGGTGGTATGGTAAGAAGTAAAAACGTATTGAGTACCATAATGCACAGTTTCTTCATTGTAGCGATGATTTCTGTGGAATGGGTTCTTATTGGTTATACAATGACTTTTGGCAGTGATATTGGTGGTTTTATTGGTAGCTTAGACAAAGTTGGTTTGACTGGTGTAGGCATGCAGGTAATGGCAAATGGTACAATTCCTGAACTTGCTTTTGTAGCCTTTCAGTGTATGTTTGCTATTATTACACCTGCACTTATTACTGGTGCTTTCGCAGAAAGAATGAAATTTGGCGCTTTTGTAGTATTCATCTTATTATGGGCAATCTTAATCTATAATCCTATGGCTCATTGGGTATGGGGTGGTGGCTTCTTAGCTAAACTCGGTGCCTTAGATTTTGCAGGGGGATTAGTAATTCATATTTTATCTGGTGTATCTGGTCTTACAGTATGTATTTTACTTGGCAAACGCCATGGTTATGGCAAAGTTCCAATGCTTCCACATCATTTACCAATGACTGTACTTGGTGCAACACTTTTATGGTTTGGTTGGTTCGGCTTCAATGCAGGTTCTGCACTCGGTGCTAATGCACTTGCTGCAAATGCTTTTGTTACTACACAGGCAGCAGCAGCTATGGCGACTGTATCTTGGGTAGCATGTGAATGGATGCATCATGGCAAACCTACTATCTTAGGTGCAGCTTCTGGTTGTGTTGCAGGTCTTGTAGCTATCACTCCAGCAGCAGGTTTTGTTGCTCCACTTCCAGCTGTAATTATCGGTTTAATCGGTGGTATTGTTTGTTACTTTGCAGTAGCAGTTGTTAAAGAAAAATTCGGTTATGATGATTCTTTAGATGCTTTCGGTGTTCATGGTATCGGTGGTACATGGGGGGCTGTAGCTACAGGTTTATGGTGCTCTACAGAAATAAATCCAGCTGGTGCAGATGGTTTATTCTATGGTAGTGCAGATACTTTAATCGCTCAGTTGATTTCTATAGTAGTAGCTTATGTACTTGCTATTGTAGGTTCTTATATCTTATTTAAAGTTGTTAGTTGCTTTATGCAGGTTCGTGCAAGTGAAAATGAAGAAGTTTCCGGTATTGATATCTGTGAACATGGTGAACGTGCATACAATCAATCTATTATGAGTGCCAATACATTGCTTTCCAGTAATGCAGAAGCTTTTGCTAGTGAAAATTTTACAAAACCTGTTGATTTAAAATAATAAAATTAAAATTTAAAAGTTTTAGTGGTATTATTATAAGAAAAAGAATTTATAGATTTTCATTAGTAAGGGGTAGATTTTATGCGCAAAATAACGAAAATAGAAATTATAACTCGTGCTAGTAAATTAGAAGAATTAAAAGAAGCTTTGAATAAAATCGGTGTTCAGGGTATGACTGTAAGTCAAGTATACGGCTGTGGCTTACAAAAAGGTCATACTGAAGTATATCGTGGCAAACAATATAGCGTAAATCTTGTACCAAAAGTAAAGATTGAAACAATTGTTTGTGCAGTTCCTGTAGAATTAGTTTTAGAAACAGCACGCAAAGCTTTGCAGACAGGTCATATTGGTGATGGTAAAATCTTCGTTTATGATGTAGAGAATGCTATGCGTATTCGTACAGGTACAATGGGTGATAAAGCCATCACAGATGATGAAGCATGATTAATTTCCTTCATTATAATAAGCGTAGTTAATTTGACTATATATTATAATGAAAGAAATATCTTTATACACAAACAAGGAATATCTCTATGGATAAATAGAGATATTCCTTGGATATTTTTTAGCTTATTAAATAACTTATAAATTAATATACGAAAGAGAAGTTAGGTATTGCCTAACTTCTTTTTTTATCTTGTATAAAGTTAAAATAAATATATTTTATGCTATAATATAGTATAATATATTATCAAAATCGAGGTGTAGCTTATGTCTTTAACTGATAAAGAAATTATGGATGGCGTATTAGCTGAATTTAGCAATTTAGCAGCTATTCCACGTAAATCAAATCATGAAGAAGCAGTAAGTAATTTTTTGAAAGAACGTGCTTTATCTTTTGGTTGTAAAGTAGTTCAAGATGAAAAATTTAATTTAATCATTGATAAAGATGCAGCAAAAGGTTGTGAAGCTTGGCCACGTGTAATCATTCAAGGTCATATGGATATGGTATGCGTAGCAGCTGAAGGTGTGCAATATGATCCACTCACAAGCCCTATTAAAATTATCAATGATGGTGAATTTTTACGTGCTGATGGTACTAGTCTTGGCGCTGATGATGGTATTGGTGTAGCAGCAGCTATGTATTTATTACAACAAGATTTCAATCATGGTCCTATTCGTGCTATTTTCACTGTAGATGAAGAACAGGGTATGACTGGAGCAAAAGCATTAGATGCTAAATATTTATTAGATGCAAAATATCTTATAAACTGTGATTCTGAAGCTTTTGATGTGCTTACTTTATCTAGTGCAGGCAGTGTAAATGTTGATGCAGAACGTCGCATTACATGGCATAAACCAGAACATCGTTCTGCTTATAAATTTGTAGTCAAAGATTTACATGGTGGTCATTCTGGTGAAGCTATCAATTGTGGTTATGCTAATGCTGTAAAAATCATTGCTCAAGCAATCAATAGCATTATGAAGAAAACAGAAATTGAACTTGCAAGTATCAGCAGTTTAAAAGCGAGAAATGTAATTCCATCTGAAGCTGAATTTGTATTCACTTCCCCACTTTCCAATGTGAAGGTATTTGATGTAGTAGTAGCTAAAATCACAGATTATTTAAAAGCTGCTTATGGCAATGTAGAAAAGAATTTCACAGTTACTTGTGTTCCTTGTGAACTTCCAGAACGTGTAATGTCTGAAGAAGATGCAAGCAGTATTGTGGACTTCATCAATTTAAGCATGACTGGCGTACTCAAAATGTCTCAAGTTGAAGAAGGCTTAGTAGAATTATCTGCCAATATCGGCCCTGTTGTTACTAAAGAAAATGCAGTGGAAATATCTGTATTCCCAAGAAGTGCTGTAGATGCATTGACTAGAGAAATTGCAAATATTTATATTCAATTAGGTAAACGCTGCGGTATTCGCGTTGTAAGCGGAGAACCTGCTCCTGGTTGGCCTGCAAATCCAGATAGCCAATTAAAACATGTAGTATTAGAAACTTTCAAAGAACAAAATGGTTTTGATATGAAAGCAAAATCCATTCATGCAGGTCTTGAATGTAGCTATTTCTATGCTAAAAATCCAAACTTGGATATAATTTCTATTGGACCAAACAACATAGATATTCATAGCCCAAATGAAAGATTGGAATTAAAAACATTAGTTCCTCATGTAAAATTAATTAAAGGTGTTATCGAAAAATTAGATAAATAATGGTTAATGTTCGTTTTTCTTTTGTGCAAAAGAAAAATGAACCAAAAAGAAAACCACCCGCTCACGCACTTTTTACTTTGTCAAAGATAAAAATATGTCAACAACGTTCTAAACTCGCAAGGCTCAAACAGTAGAACTAAAAACGTAGCCATATTTTTATCTTTGCCAATAGCCTTATGGCTACCATAAAAAGATGCTAAAATGCGGGAAAAAATTGGTATTATTAGAAGATGTTCCTCATAGTGTAGATTTTATATTTATAATATAAAATCTATATTATGGGGATTTTTTATTATTGGTTTTTTAATAAAAAATAATAAGCAAATATTCCTCACGTTAGCGAATTTTTCAGTAGATATAGGTGTTCATTTCTTTGGTGGCAAAGAAACGAACCAAAGAAAGCCACCGCAGATAAAATTTTAGCTTTGAAAAAAATTATCATTTCATACAAAGCTTAAAACTCGCTACGCTCAAACAGTTAAGCAAAAACCGTATTCAATGATAATGTTTTTCAATAATCTTACGATTACCGCTAAATTTTATAATGCGGAAGAAGTAACGTAATAGTGATCAAATATTCCTCACGTTAGCGAATTTTGCGGTAGCCGTAGGCTATTGGCAAGAATAAAACCAT
>OGXA01002691.1_pt1 | contig 12322 bp, 8 predicted proteins | sample 1576171 | NCBI WGS metagenome assembly OGXA01 (sample SAMEA3541587, study PRJEB24748) | human gut metagenome | biome: human gut; feature: human-associated habitat; material: faeces | place: China | collected 2012 | reverse complement strand
CGAGCTGTCCTGCGAAAAGGCAGAGACATTGGCACGGGAATTGATTAGCCCGTACTTTGCTGTGAAGCGGTCATATAGCTCGTTCAGCTTCTTTTGAGCCGCCTGTATCTGGTCATCTGGGAACCCCTCAGTTTGGATTTCAAGCAGATTTCTTACGGTATCCCGTATGCGGATCATGCCCTTAATGCGGTTCTCTGCTGTTGCCGACACCTCCACAGGGGTCATGCGGGAGTTTTCTCGGTAGTAGATTTTATCGTCCAGTATGGTGTAGGAAAAGTTGCGGACAGTAGGATCAGCGGGGATTGAATTGTCCTCATCGCCAAGCTCATCGTCCAGCTCATACTCTGTGATTTCACCATGAATATTGGCAACCGCTTCATCAAGCAAACTGCCAAGGTCGCTGCCCTCAAAGGGAACGATGGTCATTTCCTCGCCGAAGCGACCGGACACCATTTTGACCTCTCCGAGAATCATCTCTGGGTGCTGGACGAAATAGGAGTTCATCTTTATGCCGTTCTCGTCCGTATCCAGATGCACCCAATCCGGTTCAAGATCAATCAGTCGATCTCTCTTTTGCAAAATGAGAATATCGGACACAACCTCTGTACCGGCATTGCCCTTGAAGGTATTGTTGGGCAATCGAATAGCGCCGAGAAGGTCAGCCCTCTGTGCGATATACTTTCGCACAGAGCTATTCTCTTTGTCCATTGTCCCCTTGCTCGTCACCAAAGCCATCACTCCGCCGGGACGGAGTTTATCAAGTGATTTCGCAAAGAAGTAATCGTGGATCAGGAAGTGGTGCTTGTCGTATCTCTTATCTGCAACACTAAAGTCGCCAAAAGGCACATTGCCCACAACAGCGTCAAAGAAGCTGTCAGGGATATTTGCCTCTTCAAAGGGCTGGGCAGCGATAGAGGTGCGCTGGTAAAGCTGCTGAGCGATTGCAGCCGAAATGGTGTCGATTTCAACGCCGTACATCTTCGCCTGCTGCATTTCCGGCGGCAGCATACCGATGAAGTTGCCGATGCCGCAGGAGGGTTCGAGAATGTTCCCCTCTCGAAAGCCCATGCGCTCCATCACCTTGTAAATGCCCTGAATGACCTCCGGTGGGGTGTAGAACGCTGTCAGAACACTCTCCCTTGCCGAGTTATACTCATCGGGTGTCAGAATGTCCTTTAGCATCGCATATTCTGTATGCCAAGAATCTGCACCCTCGTCAAAGACCTCTGGAATACCACCCCAACCGACATACTTCGACAAGATAATCTGCTCTTCGGGTGTTGCAAAACGGTTTTCGCTCTGACAGTCCTTCAAGACCTTTATCGCCGCATAATTCCTGTGGAAGCGCTCTTTCTTGTTTACTTCCTCGACCTTGTTATTTGCAAGATCAAAGGTGTGGCGTTCTGCCATCGGAATATCTGGGTGCAGGTCAAAGGTCTGAACTCTTGTCTTATTCTGCTCCCAAGAGGGTTTCAGAACCTCTGTTTCTTCTTGCTCAAGCTCTGGCTCTGGCTTCTGCTCTGCCGCTGCAAGGCGCTCCACATCTGCCATGACCTGCTCCACAAAGGGGCTTGGTTCATCGCTCTCAAGCTGCATACGGATAAGCTCAGGGTCGATGTCCTCAAACTCGTCCGGCTCTTGTGGTTCTTCCTCAAGAAAGTGGGTAAGCAGCCTATCCGGTACAGATACAAGGTCATCAAAGCTCAGTCCGGTCAAGCCATGCTCCACCATATCCTCAAGGCTCTTGAACTCCGTAAAGCGCACGACCTGATTTTCAACTAAGGTTTTGATTTGGAAGTGGACAAGATCAACCTCGACCTGAACCTCCAGCTCCTTGTCTGTAATGGTCGTGTAGGCAATTCCTACTCTCGTCAGATCTGAAAAGTCAGCCTCTGAGCTGTACTCATCAACGCAAAAATTGTTAATCAGGTTCTTTGCCTGCTCCATCAGTCGCTCAGGATTCGGAACAAAGTCCTCAACCTTAAATCCCTGCGGCGGCGGGTCAAGCTGGGAAAGGAAGTCCTGAGAAATTGTCTCCCCGCTCCTGTTTCGATAAAGCACTATGCTCATCGGGGAGCCGTAGAAGTTTTCCTCCTTAATGTCTTTCAGGAATGAATACTCGCTGGTGTATTCGATGCTCTCCCCAACCTCACCGTTTGAACCGAGATACTCAATCCTTCCCACCGGCTGAGACTCTACGGGGTCATCTTTACTGGTGGAAATGATGTTTCTTGTAACCCGCTCCCCGCCCTCAATGGTCGAAACAGCTACATCAATGCCCCTGTCATTTAACAGGTTGATGAAAAGCTGCAAGCGGTCGCTTGGAATCTGTATGGGAGCTTCTAAGGTTTCTGCCAACTCCTGTGTTGACGGAGCAATCCCCAGACAGTCCCCAAGCACTCTTGCGTCCTCGTGATAAGCCACAAAGGTTTCGCCGCTCTGGTACAACAGAACACTGGTGAGATTCTCTACCTTTATCCGGTCGTATTCCTGAATCTGAGAGGGCTTTTCCTGAACAGGCTGCTCCCTCCAAGCGGTATTGAGCCTCTCTGCATAGGCATTGGCTTCCCACTCGCTCAGGAACTCCTCGCTGACGCCCTCATCATCTACATATTGAGCCTCCTGTTCATCGTCCCAGATGCCATAGGCGGTCTGATAACCCCTGTCCAGCTCCACTACATGGAAACGGTCATTGATTTCTGAACTCTCTTCTTTCTGTACGCCCGATGGTACGGTTAAACTTTCACTGTCTCGCACCTTCAAACGGTCGTTAAGGGGGTTCTCCTGCACCTTTCGCTCAAAATCGGCTCTTGTCTCCTCTCGCTGGAACAGGGGAAACTTGGTGTCATAAAGCAAAACCCTGTCACCAGCCAGCGACAGGATTTCAAACTCATCAGCGCCGAAGTAAACCTTGTCGCCCAGATGGTACTCGTAGTGAGTAGCTTCATCAGGCTCCTTTGCCGGTGGCGCTGTGTCCAAAACCTCACGAACGGCTTGACGCTCCTGCTGCTCCTGCCTACGTTCTTCCTGCTTGGCAAGCCACGCAGGGTAAAGCTCCACTTCCTTGGGGTTCAGGTATCTATCCATGCGGATCAGCTCGGCTATACGCTTTTCGACCTTATTCCAGTTCAGGGTAATGCGGGGATTGTTCTCCCCGAAGCCTCTTTGCAGGGTGATTCCCTTGCCATCGTGCTGCTCGTCAATTCCAGTACCAACTATGACGGGATAGGAGCCGCCCCAACCGTACTCATCTTTGAGAAAATCGACATTTTCCTTTGCGGACAGGCTCTTTTGAAACTGCTCATAGATTCGCATTTTCCCCTCAGAGACACCGCTCCCACGAGTGAGAACAGCGTCGATGATCTCCTGTGAAAAGGAAAAGGCAGAGGATTTCTCCTCTGCCGAAGCAATCAATTCCTGTTGTCCTTCCATAGATGGGAGTGGTTTCATGTTGTCCTGAAGCTCTCCCAAAAGCCTCAATCCCTCAAAGTGGGCGGCAACTACACCCCAATCGTAGTATGCCTGTTTCGTGCGGCTCAGATAACTGCCCTCCCACAGATGCAGCACATTCTCATAGGTCTTGTAGCCCATTCTGCGCCCATCATCAAGGATTACCTCGGTATAGTCGTTATTGAAGCACTCCTTGATGAACTCTGTTCGGGTATGGTCGTCCGGCTGACTTTCGAGGAACTCACGAATGAGCGCCTTAGATTTTTTCAGATGCGGCGTTGCCAGCAGAATGGCGTTCACATCATCATCGGAACCAAGGAAAGGAATGCTCTTGTCCTCGTCAGAACGCTCATGCCAGTTTAGGCGTAAACTACTTCCGCCAGCACGATCTCCTGCGCCGAGTTCCTCAGATTGTTCATCTTCCTCACCCAAGCGAGAAAATCCGTCTCTTTCAGGCTCTCCGTCACGCCCTGCTTCTCTCTCATCTGGAAAACGAGTTTCTCCTCCATCAAGATCGCTCTGCGCTGTACTTCTGCCAGATGTTCCGTAAGTTTCCCTTGCGTCAGCAGATTGTAGTACAGGACTCGATGATGCTCCTTCAGGTATTTTCTCCTCAGATTGGCGTACCTGCCCAGCGTCACCTCCGGCTGCTCCGGCAGCGCCAGGTTCGGAAGCTCGTAATCCCCCTGTCTCGTGTAAGTGATTTCGTTCATATTCAGAACCCCTTTCTTCTGAAATTGTTGCAGCTTCATTGTAGCCGCCCTGCTCTCGTGCCGCAATTATGCGTTTTTCCTTGTCCAACGCATTGATGGTTCGGGCAATCTCAGTCAGCGCCATCTCAGCTATATCGCTGGAGGCAAAGCCTAATGCGTTCAGGGTCTCTCCCGTATTGAAGTTGATAACATCTTCAAAATCGCTGCGTTCAAAATAGTCTCCGGTATCCAGTCCCAGATGGCTCATCAGCATATAGGCGACGCTGTTCCGAACCACTTTTCGGTACATCGCCGCCACCATATCCTCGTCCAGCTCCTCCAGAAAGCTGTTTTCCACCGTATAAAGCAGATCTCCCACATAATCAGGAATATTGTCCTCAACGGCGTTTTTTGCAGCGCTCAGAATGGCGGCTTCCAGAGTGTCCTTTTCCGTAAGTGTGCCGAAGGTACTCTCCAAGGTCTCGATGACCTCAGCTCCATACTCCGGCTTCATCTGCCAGATAGGGACAGGGCGGGAATACCTGCTGGGGTGCGTATCGGAAATATCGAAATAGTGCTTGAGTCGCTGGCGGCTGCGGTCGCTGTCCTCAAAAACAGCAATGCCCCTTGCCCCTCTGTTTACCCACCTGCCAAAGCCCTCGTTCCACCGCTCAATTTCCAGAACGGCAGTAGCGTCAGGGCGCTGGGCGAAGATCAAAAGCTGCTCATCGAAACGGAGCTTGAAGTTCCTGCAAGCAGAGTCCAAAAACTGCTGCCAGCTCTCAGGGTTGCCGGACACCCTCTTTGCGGTTCGGTTGTATAGTTCAGAAATCAGGTCATACTTTCGAGTCATCGGCGTACACCTCCTTTATCGTTCTCGGTCTTTCGGCTTGATTGCCTTTCCGTTCTCATCATAGTTTTTCGGCTTTGCGGCGGGGGTGTCCCAACCGAACAGGGAGCCAGCCAGCATAGCGGCTTCCTGAGCCTTTGTCACACCCATTCTCTTGTTTGCGGTATCCACAAACAGCTCTCTCCCGCCCTGTGTTTCAAAGGCTTCTCTTTTTCGGATAGGTCTATATCCCTTTTCATAACGAGTGACTTCGATGATGTCCCCGCTTGAGGGCAGAAGCGTCAAACACTTTGGCGGTAGCGGCGGCTCCTTTGGCGCATATGTGTTCCCGTTGCGTTCCATGCGCTCCGCAAACTCGCAGATATGATAAATGCTGCGCCCCACTTCAAGATGGGTTTCATCAATATAGCGGCAGGTTCTATCCAGCTTCTCATCAGTAGACAGAGTAACTGTAATCTGCTCTCCATCGGGAAGCCTGAAAAGCTCATTGTAGCCGCTGTCAATGAAACGAATATCCTTGCGGGCTTCCTCGATGTGCTGATCCAGCCATTTGGATACATAACAGAAGCAGTAGTAGTTGTAGTCGCCCTGCTGAGGATTGCAGCGGATCAGGAAAGCGTAGTCCTTGGTATCTACACGAAAACCATACTCGGTGGTGTAGTTTCCCTTGAAGGTGCTGTCTGGCTCCCTTCGTGCAAAGCTCACCATGCTGCGCCTATCTTTGAGCAAACCGTATTCCTCGGAGCGCAGAGCATTGATAACATCGTCAAACTCCGCCTTGAACTCGTCGGTTTTCAAGTCTTGCCGGTGATCCTCCCATGTTGTCCAGAACTCGGTTCCGCTCCTGCCAAAGTCGCCTCTGAGCCGCCCGATGCTTCCGGTCTGGCTCATGAGCTGCGAGCTTTGCTCATAGGCATATTTGCGCTCCTCAATGCACATAGGTCTGATTTGAAGCTCCATTTAGCCAACCTCCCTTTCAACCGTCGTTCTGCTCTTCGGAAAGTCCCAGCCGTAAACCCTGCCGATTTCGTCACCGAGCCTCTTAGTAACTCGTGTGATGTCCGCTCTGGTCGCTTTCCCCATATAGATTTTCTCCTGCAAGCGCTCAATCTGAGATTCCGTCACGCCCTCCTTAAACACTCGGTAGAGGTAGTAATTCGTCCCGTCATGGTGAGCGGCGTCCGCCCTCAGATCGCCGTACCGGTCAACATACCATTCGGTGAAATCGGTATCGGAATATAGACAGTCCTTGATGTTGCCGGAGTCGATCATCTTATAACCCATCACCCGCCCGTTCCAGCGACCGAGGTCGCCTATGACGATGATGGGCTGAGAAAGCTGAATATCCAGATTCATGCGCTCATCGGAGAGATAATTGTCGTTGGTTTCAATCATCCAGTCGTAGAGAGCATCTTCATCTGCGGGGTCTATATCTAACCCGTTTTCTTTTATATACTCCGCAAAATCTTCTTGCCAGTCCCACCTGTGGAGATCCATGTCACTCCATATAATGCGGCGACTGTCATTCCTGAGTGGATTGTTCATCGTCTCCACCTCCAAGGTAGGAATAGAAAGTGTGACCTTTCACGCTCTTTTGCAGCTCAACGATGATGGAAAGCTCCTGTACGGTAATGTTGGGAATTTTCAGCATCTCCGCAAGTTCCAGCGCTTGCAGCTCTCTTTCCGTCTTGCAGCCACCCTCATATAGCTTTGTCAGCACCTTCATCTTTTGCTGAAAGGTCACAGGCGTTGTATTTGGTGTTCTCGGCATATCATCAACCCCCTATCTGGAGCATCAGGATCAGCTCGGTGTTCTCCGGTTCGCTGGCGTTGCGGGACAGCTCAGGGAAAAGGGATTGCACCCTCTGCCTCGCCCTGCGGATCGTCTCAAAGCAGGGCAGCCCGAACCTCTTGTAGTCGAACATCACATACCCAAAGGGCAGCTCTGCGATCTTTCGATGCCCAAAGCGGCAGTAATACTGCGTGGCAAGCGCCATATCGTCATATCTGGAGCGAGGGCAGCTCCTCATAATCTCAAGCACTCGGCTCTCGACTGTTGTTGTCTGATTCATGTTTTCCTCCCAAATAAAAATTGGGGCGAAGTTTCCTCCGCCCTGTTGCCTGTTTCCTACTTCCTGCGGTTTCTGAGTTGCAGGAACACGAAGCCGCCTAAGATAAAGACGACCAGAACGATTCCAATGATTGTCTTTGCGTTCATAACCTCTCTCCTTTCCGAAAGTTCAAATCTGCGATCTGTCCGGTCGCATAATTGCTGTAAAACCCCCAAAGCGGTATGCTTACGGTGTCGAAAGACAAAACTACATATTTGGAGGTCACGAAAATGAAAACCAAATTCTTATCGTTCGTTGCAGGCGCTCTTTCCGTACTTATGCTCGTTGCACTCCCCATTTCCGCTCTTGCGTCCGATGGCGCTCTGTCCATCAAGGCGTATCCGATCAATGTCCTTGTCAATGGACAGGTCTTTGAGCCAAAGGACGCAAACGGAAACGATGTGCTGGTGTTCACCTACAACGGCACAACCTACGCCCCGCTGAGAGCCTTGGCGGAGGCTTACGACCTTGAAGTTGGCTATGATGCAAAAAGCCACACCGCTACTGTGACAAATCCGGCTAAAGTGTCCGGCACTCCAACCGTCGCCAACGATTTCGCATCTTCTTGGACGGTCAAGGAAAAGCCTGTCACCAACTACGGCAGCGAGAAAATCTACACCGCTACCTACTCCGGCTCCCTCAACATGAGTGAGTTCAAGACATGGTGGAAGTCTCTCAGCGGAGACGAAATTGCGAGGGAAGCGGAGAAGCTCGCCGCCGAAGCACAGAGTCTCAACCCCGGCTATACCGTTACGATGTACTTCTCCTTTGGATCGTACAACCTTGGCACAGCCTTTGCTTACGGCGACTATGAGTTCAGCAATTTCGCCCCCGCTTCCGTCTGGATCAAATAACCCCGGCGCATAAATGGCTCCGTCCTTTTTGGGCGGAGCCTTTTTTGCGCTCTTTTTTCTTTGCTACATGGTCAGTCACACTCCCTCCTTCATGAGAGTTATATTAAATACACCAACCGTCTGCGTCCAGACAGCTCGTGTATGTAAACGACCTGCATGAGTAGGTCGTTGGAGCGATAGGTTACTTGCTCCATGTCTCGGTATCACCGAGAATTGCGGTATGAGCGTTTGCCGCTTCCATTACGGCAAGATATGCCCAATGCTTGTTGGACAGGTCGGAGAAGGTGTTGAGATGGCGGATATTCTTCTCGATATATGCCTTGTCCGGCGTTCTGCCGAGCATACGGTTCATCAGGGAGACCACCTCGGCACGAGTGATATTAGCATCGGCGTGGAAGGTTCCGTCGCCGTAGCCGTAAACCCAGCCATGAATGGCAGCGTCTTTGATATATTCAGCCGCCCAATAGCCGGAGCTGACATCGGAGAAGCCCTCGTACTTTTCCACGATCTCCTCAGCGCCCTCGCCGTAGACCTCAAAGAAACGCACAGCCATGACGGTGAACTCCGCACGAGTGATCTCGTCGTTGGGGGCAAAGATTTTGTCTCCACGACCATAGACCACGCCGTAGTTCGTCAGGTACTTCACATACCCCGCATACCATGCGCCCATAGGAATATCGGTGTACTTGGTGGTAACAGAACCCTTTTCGGGAATGCTGTCCCCCTTCTTCTCGGCAAGCAGGCGGGCAAAGATAGCCGCCGCCTCGCTGCGGGTCATATTGCGCTCAGCGCCGAAAGTCCCGTCCTCATAGCCATAGATATAAACGCCATGGCGCTCCTCCACGACCACATCGGGAACGGTAAGCTCACCGTCCTCATCAGTCTTGCCGGAAGCACTCTGACCCATATCGCCCTTTACGGTCACATTCTCGTCTTCAAGGGGATTCTTGCGGTTGTCGGTGACAATGACGGTGATGCGGTTGTTCTCGTCCATGTCGGTGCCATCAGGCAGCTTCACAGTAATATTGCCGGTCTTGCCGATGGTGACAACAGCACCCTCAATGGGTCTGCCTGTCTCAAAGTCCACGACCTTGACGGTAATGGTGTAGCGGTCTCCGTCTGCATCTTTGCCGCCTACGGTCGCTTTGCCATCATCGTTGGTGATACCGGAACCGCTGGGAATGGTCATCTGCCCAGCCTTATCGGTCTTTCCTGCGGCATAATTGTCGTTCATATCGGTAACGGCAATCGGAAGCTCATAAACAGGAGACTTGTCCTTCACCAGCTTCACAGTCACAGTAGTCTGGTCGGCATAGTCGATGATGCGCCCATTGGGGAGACGGACAGACAGGCTTCCGTCCTTGTTCAAGACCACATGGGCGTTAGAGATGGGGTTCTGGGTGTCCGTATCGGTTACGATCACCAGATAGCCGCCCACAACAGCTTCGCCCTTGCTGTCGGTGGTGGCAGTCAGATACAGCTTTTCAATGGTTGCCGTTTCCAGCTTTTCGCCACCGCTCAGGCATTCCTTGTGCTTGCTGCCCTCGCTGTTAGTGGTAGGCTCCTTGTCGATGATCCAATCGCTCGACTTGTGACCTGTCGCCTTCACATAGTCGCTCTTGTAGCTTTCGCCGCAGCGCTCACAGGTGTAGGTGGTGAAGCCCATCTCGGTGCAGGTGGGAGCCGTAACCTCGGTCTTGAAGCTGTGACCAAGGGCAGGCGTGATAACAGCGCCGCAGACGGTGCAGAGCTGGGGATTCGTGCAGGTCGCTTCCTCCCCCGGCTTATGACCGCTCGCCGCATTTCCGTCTACATAGTGGTAGCCGCAGCGCTCACAGCGGTACTCGGTTACACCCTCGCCGGTGCAGGAAGGAGAGGTCACAACCGTACCCTCGTCAAAGCTATGCCCCAGAGGGTCGGTATAGTCGGTGATAAAGGAGCTGCCGCAGCCCTTGCACAGATGCAGGGTATAGCCGCCGTTCTCGCAGTTGGCGGGAGTCGTGATGGCTTCATAGCTGTGGGGCTTGGTGTTCTGAATATCGGTGATATGGCGGTCGCCGCAGACCTCGCATTCCTTGACCGTATAGCCGGGGCTGACGCAGGTCGGCTCCACAACGGAAATGCCGTACTTATGCTCGCCCTTCGGAGTAGTTGTCTCCTCGCACTCGCCGCAGTTTTTGCAGATATTCAGCACCTTGCTCCCTGCCTCGCAGGTAGCGTCACGAACTACAATGCTCTGCCACGCATGACCGATGGCGTTTACATAGTCACGCTTCTCAATCTTCCCGCAGTCTACGCAGAGGTAGCGGGTATAGCCGAGGGTCTTGCAGGTGGGGTTGACCGTCTCAAGGACAACATAATTGTGCTTATCGCCACAGTTTCCCTTATGGCAGCTTCCGTTGCAGTCGGGATTTTTGCAGTCGCAGTCAGGGTCGCCGCAGCCGCAGGGACAGTCGGTATCTTCCTTTTCATCGTGCAGCCAGACATTGGCAACACCGTTTTCGGTCATCGTCATGCCGGAATAGGAATAGGTGATTTCATAGTAAACGGCATACTGTCCCTTTTCGGTGTAGTTGGGAGCACTCGTAAGAGTGCAGGACTCAGCAGAATTGCCATAGCGAATCTGCGTGGATACGCCAGCCTCGGACAGATCGGAAATCGTGACCGTATGTGGCTGACCGTCCACTACGCCGTAGTAGTCGGCAATGACGGACTTCGCCGCCACATAGGTGGTGCTGGTGTACTCGCAGTCTGTGCAATGCTTCACGATGGCGAAACGGTCATTCCCAATCTGGGGAATAATCTCCGTCTGCATACTGTGGCGCTCCAGCACAGAAGAACTGGTGTGATAGGTGCCAAAGCAGAAGCAGCAGTAAGAGCCGCCCTTCGTGGTTTTCGTATGATAGGTGCTGTCCGCATACTCATACTTCACCTGTTCGGGCAGTTCCTCGGTGAACTCAGGGGCGCAGTCGTACAGCCAGTATACATTTCTGCCGAAGCTGTAATCCCCGATGCCCATATTGCTGTTCATGGTGCCGCAGGCCTCACAACAGGCTTTAGTCCAATGATAGCCCGTATAATATGCGTTGGAGCCGGGCAGACCGTCCATTACCGCACCTGTACCCTCACCGCCTACCAGCGTACCGTCCGAATAACGAACATTGCGGGTCATAGCGGTCTCACCGTTACGAGTATATTCCGGTGTGCGCCATGCCATAAAGGAGCGAGCGCCGCCGCACACAGCGCAGTTGAAGGCCTCATGCGTGACGGTTGCGTTGGCATCAAGCTCATTGGTTCGGTTTGAAGCATTGAGCCAATGCTCGGCAGGGTCATGGTAGTTATCCTCCTGCGCCGCAAACGCCGTAGTGGAAATCATCGAGAGAGCGAGGACAAGCACCAGAAGCAGGGCTGTCATTCGCTTTCCTTTGCCTTTGATACAATGATTCATTGTCAAATCCTCCATTTTAGATTTTTGGGCATAAAAAAACCGCAGCCCAAGACTGCGGAAACAAAGCCCAGCGTTTTTTCGACAAAAAGATTTTCCTGCCTTACTTCCCGAAAATCAGATAAAACTTGTGGCGGAATTTGCAGGGTAATCTTTTATCATATCAGCCTTTGTTGCTTGGCGTGAATGATGCGATTGTTGAGATAGACTGACTTAGGAGATAGAGAAAAGAGAGATAGTTTATTTTATCTCGGTAAGTCAGGTAGTTCTCAGGGGGTAAGAGTGTGAGATGGGGGATTTTAGCGGGAGTCACGCTCCGCTCTTCGGCGCAGAAAACTGGCATAATGCTCCAACGCCTTGCAGACATAATCCTCCGTCTGGTTCAAAGGCACTGATTTCGGGATAAGCTGCCTGACACGCTCCCCTCGCAACACGATTTTTTCCTTCTGGTTCGGCTTTTCTTCCTCCATGATGGCTTGGATGACCTCGGTTGTCAGCTTGCCCTCTTCAAAGAACTTCCTCATTCGGATAGTCTGGTCGTGAGATGGCGTGGAATCGGTCATGTCGATTTCGTCCACCACATCACGCTGGCAGTCCTCGTCCAGATAGGACAGCTCCACCGCTGGGCGCATCTTGATTCTGCCTTCGTCCACAAACTGAAGCAGCTCAGGGACAAGGTTCGTCAAGCGGACATAGCGACGAATTTGCTCTCGGCTCTCACCCGCTTCTGCGCCTATCTTTGATACGGACAGGGCATTAACTCCAGACAACTTCTCCACCAGTGGTGTAGAAGTTAAATCCGTTCTCTTTCCTTGCCTGCTCATTGCTTCAAGCCGCATTTTGTAGGCAAACGCCTTTTCGCTGGGCAGGATTTGTGTGCAATTCCGCATGGTTCAGGTAATGTAAAGCAGATAAGTGAT
>OGXA01002684.1_pt1 | contig 12359 bp, 18 predicted proteins | sample 1576171 | NCBI WGS metagenome assembly OGXA01 (sample SAMEA3541587, study PRJEB24748) | human gut metagenome | biome: human gut; feature: human-associated habitat; material: faeces | place: China | collected 2012 | reverse complement strand
GGCTTGGTCTTTCCATCGTGAAACAGCTTGTGGAACTGATGGACGGGAGTATATCAGTGGAAAGCGAAAAGGATAAAGGTAGCAAGTTCACCGTTGTTCTTCCATTGCCGAAAACTGAAGAAGCCGTAGCGGAGGGGAAGAAAAACAGGTGCAAGACATCATTTCAAATTACAGCGTAATAGTGATAGACAATGACCTTGTGACGCTCGGCATGATACGGGATATGCTTGTGCAGAACGGCATAGGCTGTGATACTTGCCTAACGGTAGAAGAATTGACGGACAAAATGCGCGGCAAGGATTATGACCTGCTGATAACTGACCTGAAAATGCCGGACATGAACGGTTACGAGGTGCTGGAATTGCTGCGCGCGTCCGATGTCGGAAACTCACGCACGATTCCCGTTGTAGCGGCAACGGCAGCAGGCTTCATTACGGAGGAAGAACTGAAATCGGTAGGTTTCACCGCCATGCTCGGCAAACCGTTTTCCATCGCCGAACTGCTGAACGTGATAAGCCAATATGCCAATAAAGAGCATAGACAACAGCCGGACTTCTCGGCTTTGCTCGCCTTTGGCGACAAACAACACACATTGGAACAGTTGGTTACGGAAACGAAAAAAGAAATGGAAGAAGTGCGGAAAGCTGCGGAGGCAAAGGACAGGGACGCGTTAGACGGTTGGATACACCACCTTAGAAGTTCATGGATGCTGATGAAAGTCGAACAGCCGTTGCAGGAATTATATGCCGCAATTCACAGCAACAATCCAACGGATGGAGAGATAGCCCATGCCGTCCAAAAGGTATTGACACAAGGCAAACTGATTGTGGACTTGGCAAGAAAGGAGACTGAACGATGGGAAGAATAATCGTCGTGGAAGACAATCTCACTTTTTCCGGCTATGTATGCAGGCTGTTAAAAAGTAACGGGTTTCAGACCGTCAGCACTTCCACTTGTAATGGGGCACGCAAGTTATTTACCAAGATATGCGAGGATGATATCGTGCTTGCCGACCTGCGCTTAAATGACGGTGACGGTATCCTGCTGTTGGAAGAACTTCGCAAGCAAGGGAAACGCAATCCCTACATCATCATGACGGACTATGACGAAGTGCCTACCGCTGTTCGGTCGATGAAGTCGGGTGCGGAGGATTATATCCCGAAAAAGCTAATTGAAGACAATCTCTTTCCTCTCCTGAAAACCTTACAGAAAAGAACAGAACGGCACGACACGCCCATTTACGAACGACAGAGCGCGGCTTTCCGTGAGATAGACCGCAAGATAAGATTAGTCGCGCCGACAAACATGAGCGTACTGGTGTTGGGCGAGAACGGCACAGGCAAGGAACACGTTGCGGAGAAAATACATACGATGAGCAAACGGTCGGGCAAGCTTTTCGTGGCGGTGGACTGCGGTCTGTTGTCGAAGGAACTTGCCGCATCCGCCTTGTTCGGACATGAGAAAGGGGCGTTCACGGGCGCGGACACCAAACGGAAAGGCTATTGGGAAGAAGCCGACGGTGGCACGCTGTTCCTTGACGAAATCGGCAACCTGCCGCCCGAAGTACAACAGATGATGCTCCGGGCATTGGAAAGCAAACGGTACAGACCCGTTGGCGGCAGCAAAGAAAAGATAGCAGATGTACGCATCATTGCCGCCACCAATGAGGATATGCAGTCAGCCATCGCCGAAAAGCGTTTTCGTCATGACTTGTTCCATCGGATTAAGGAATACACGTTGAACATACCTCCGCTTCGTGAGTGCCGTGAGGACATCATGCCGCTTGCGGAGTTCTTCCTAAACCTCGCCAACAAGGAGTTCGGCAAACAGGTGAAAGGCTTTGATACGGAGGCAAGAAAGCGGATGCTTGTTCATACGTGGAGCGGCAATGTGAGAGAACTGAAAGGAACGGTACGCTCGGCGGTGCTGTTCACCGAAGGGGATATGATAACGGCTGACAAACTGGAGTTTGAAGAAACGCCGTTACCGGGTGAAGCATCATTGTCCTTGAAAAGTGAAGAAGCGGAAAAGAAACAGATACTCCGTGCTTTGGAGCAAGCGAATGGCAACCGCTCTTTGGCTGCCGAACAGCTCGGTATCGGGCGCACCACGTTATACGGCAAGATGAAACAATACGGCATCAAGTACAAGGAATAAGACACGATTACCGCAGGTCAGAAACAGGTTGCCCGACTTCGGAGGAGCAACCAAGCGGCAAGGCTTTCGGGGAGTAACCCGAAAGGTTTTGAGTAACTCAAAACATACCTTGCTGCTGCCACTTTTCGGCAGTAACCGAAAAGCCTTCGAGTAACTCGAAGGACACCTTGCTGTGCTTTTGAGAGCACAAGAAATCCGTCAATAAACGGATTTGAACAAGTGTTGTTATTTCGGCTTTCAAAGCATCGTTTCCCGATGCCCAAGCTGCCCAAAAGAAGAAAGGGAATAGGGCGGTGTGCAAGCTTGCACCTTATTGAGATTACAGGGAACAAAGCCGGATTTTCATCCTTTTGAGAAACAGACAATAGTGCCAATTCGGATGTCAATATGTGCCAATCACAGCCAAAACAGACATTAGACCAATAAGGAAATGCTATTTTGAGCAAATACATCCTCGCTTGTTTACAAATTCAGCAAACCAATGGTTTGCTAAAACAATGAAGAACAGAACCCGACAACCAAGAAAGTAATTCAATGCAGATAGGAAGCAACATGGTTTCAATGATATGCTGGTTTGCTGTCGTGCTGTTGTGCTGGTTTACAACAGCGAAACTTCAAATAAAGGTATCAGCAATGGATTGTGGCTTTAGAGAGGTGGAGTTTGGATGATATAAATCGGTGGTACAATACATCCGTCTATCAACGTAGTAATGAAGCAACAAAAGTGCAATAAACAAAAGCATATAGGCATACGCACGCTGGCCTGCAAGCCTGCCCGCGCTCCAACCTGCCTGCCGTCCTGCTTGCCTGCCGACCGGTCTGCCGGTGTGCCTGCCTGCCGGCACACAGACAGGCGAACCTGCCGACAGGCTATTCGCAAATGGGCAGGCTCAAATATGATGTGGAAACGGTATGGAATTAAAAGCAAGACAGTACTACCGATTTTCATCACCAAGATGTGCAACAAATGTACAATAATGATAAGATGTTTGATTTACTCTATTTTTCAGAGGAATAACTTTGGCAATGAAAGAGAAAAACACTACTTTTGCGAATGAGAAAAGCGTTCTTTTGATTGATGCAGAACATTGCAGAATAGAGAAGCTCGCTGGTTTCCAAATCGTTACCTGTCAAGCTGACAATCTTTGTAAGTTCCTTGTTTTCAATGGGTAAGAAGAATTGATATGTCTTAAGCAGTGGAAGGTTATGTGTTTTTTGATTCCGGCTTCCGAAATCCATTGCTTGAGAGGCTGATTCGTCATAGCTCTGGTCAGTCCTTTAAATACGCGGCCTGAACCAGGAATACCACATAGTTCCAATTCTTCGTTACTGATGGGGAGAGTAGCTTCCGTCTCTGTCTTTTCTGTACAAATTCTGATGTAATAACCATTGTCAGGGCCGACTTCAATATTATCCCATGTAAGCTGTAAAATATCGCTGATACGAAGACCGGTCATACAGGAGAATAATGAAGCTTGTTTCAGTACAGGAATTTTGCATGGTGTAGCGGCCAGTTTTTTGACCTCCGCTAATGTAAGATACTGCTTTTTGACTTCTTTCCATTCAATCTTGTCTATGAAGTCATTCAGATTTTCACGTAGCATCTTCTCTTGATAAGCTATTTTCAGTAATGCACGGAAAGTTGAAAAATAGCCAGCTGCCGAATTCCTCGAAACGCTGATATTAGGGTGACGGATCTGTTTACAGTTCAGTAGATACTGCCTGAACTTCTGACAAAGCTCTACCGTTACATCACCGAAAGTGCAATAGCCGTTTACAAACTTTTCAAAATGCTGGTAAACGCAGTCCCATTTGTGATACTTCAGTTTTGCTTTCTCACGAAAATAGGCAAGGAAGTCAGCTTTCATTTTGTGCTTGTCAAGAAATCCAAATTCCTCATTAACGATTGCCTGTACTCTGATACAACGAATGGCTTCAGCCTTACTCAGCATTTCATTGTTGAAATCACGTTCAATCTCATTTTTAGGACGGGCATAGATATAAATGCCAAGATATTCCCTGCGACTCATTTTCATTGTGTACGGATTGCGAATAGCCGGATAATAATCCAGATAGAGAGAAATTCTGCCGTTACTGATAACTCTTTGTCTCAATGTTACGTTAGTACATGTAAGTGCCATAAGATTAATGTTTTTGGTTGATAAATTATTATTATCGGTACAAATTAAACTGGTGTTTTCTTGGTGAATACTCACACCGGGAAATAACTTATACCGGGATTATTCAATGATAGGATCTTCGAACAAATTATCGAGCTCAGCTTTGGATATAAGAGTATATTTCCCCTTCTTAATCTTGGGAATTTGATGATACTTGGTATAATGGTATAGCTGGTCTCTTGTTATTTTGAATTTTTCCATCGCTTCTTGAACTGTGTAGTATTTGGGCTCTTCAGCCTGACGTATTCCTTTTGCTATATCGAAGTGCTTTTTTGAATAATATACTGTAATACCAACCTTCTTTTTCGGAATGGCATTTTTATAAACAAAAGAGTATATAGCGTTAAGGCTCATTTGAAATTTGTCCTGTACTTCTTGCACACTATACCATTCTGTAATGTCTGTATCTGGAGCCTTCGAGGAAAAATAAGCATCAACATGCTTTTTACTCCAGTAAGTCTTACCACGGTTGAATGTCTTTGGAATTTTATTCTTCTTAGACATAACAAAAATCCATGATTCACTTACATTGAATTTTTTCATTATTTCGGCTGTAGTATAAAATTCTTTGATAGGTAGAGTGTCCTTGGGCATTCTAAATTCATAAGGATGCCGTTTTAACATCTCATCTATATCAGAGCGTTTGACGAAAGATAATCTGCTGCTAATTTTTGAAGCTTGAAGGTATCCTTTATAGACCATCTTATAGACTGCTTGTCTGGTAATACCTAAAAGAATTCCAACCTCTGAGAAAGATAGAAACTCTTTATCCTTAATTGTGATGATAGGTAGTTCCTCAATCCTATTTTGAGTATTCTCTTCAGTAGCCTTAATGTTTTTCTCTCTTTCTCTTTTTTTGTAAGCTAAATTTGCACACCTGTGAGAGCAGTACTTTGTACTTATTTTTTGTGCTTCGAATCGTGTTCCACACCATTCGCAAATCTTTTTAATTTTAGTGTTACTTGCTGGCATATTACTCAAATTTTAAATGTTTATTTCGCTTTATTTCTCCCGTTATGTGTCAACTATCGTAAATCTTAGTAAACCATAGTCAACTTTCTCCACAACCTGTCCAGCGTAAAATGCCGGAATTTTGCTTCGTGGTACAAAAACGGTACAAAAAGATGATGTGCAAAGCTTATAAATGACTAATATTGACCAGTAGAGCAACAAAAAAGGCGCCCCGTAAAGAGCGCCATATCAATCGATTATAATCAATTTAACTCATTGATAATCAGATAGTTACTTGCCGATGCAAAATGTGAAATAATATTTGTAATATATTGATATATAATTGTTTATGTGTATATTATTCTTTGTTGGGTAACAAAATGGTAACAAAATATGATGAATTCTCATCTTATTGTTTGTTAGTGGACTATTTGTATGCTCTTCCTATACGCTTACCGGATACCCAACCGTCACCGAACTGACAGTTCTTGATGTCTACAATATAGACTCCTTTTATCTCCAGTCCTTTACTTTGTGCTTCTTCAAGATATGTGCGTGCGTAAGAATCAAAGTTTGCTCCAGAATAAGCATCAACTGCAAGGATGAGAAAGTTCGCATCTGTCAGTTCGCCTTTGTAGATTCCTATATCGGCATCCACGAGACTCTGGACGTATCTGTCAGCTTTGTCCTTTTGTTCCTGAGACGGCTTGTTTTCTCCGCAAGAAAACAAGAAAGAGCACAAAAATATTAATACTATATTCCTCATGAGGAGTTTTTTTCTTTAATTGATTATAATACAACTTACATTTAGCTTGTAGGAAGATTCTCTTTTATTATACTTAAGATTCTTTTGTATTCAAAGTTGTAATTCCTACACCAAAGATGTAAAAATGCTCCTTTGACAACAGTCTCTGAAATGAATCCAATGGATTTTCCTATTTGAGAGAAAAGTAAATGAGGATCTCTACAAGTTAATCCTATTTTCTTTATGTTTTGTGCAACCATATCGCTATCCTCATATCTTTTTTGTAATAGCAGACTAAGTTCTCCTATTTTACTATCATTAGGATTGGAAATAAGCTCCTTGACTTTGTCAAATATATATTTTTCAGGAGATTCTCCTGGTAATCTGTAAATAAAACTTTCGGGAGAATCAACTTGTTTTGAATCTCCATCGATAATACAAATTGACTTAAATCTCGCTGAAGGATCTGCATTATGATATTTATTTACAGAAACAGCTGTTCCGTCTCCAGACATTGCATGAACCTCAATTGCATTTTCAATCATAGTTGAATCTTCAGAAATTATTGTTTCAATCCATGATTTTGCAAACTCATCTTCTACAAAGATAGCTAATAATGAGTCGACTTGGCCTGTTATAGTTCTTAAGGATTTTATATCTAGCTTTCCTTGAAAAAGAGTGTTGTTAATTGCTGCCCAAATTGCTTTTGGAGGTAATGGCAGAAGAGCATCATTGCTATGAGTCGTAAATATGACTTGAGATTTTTTCCTGATACAAAAATCAATGAGATACTCTACCATCCTTTGTGTTGCAACAGGATGTAACCCATTTTCTATTTCTTCAATTAATATTAAAGAATTATCGGCGAGTGATTCCATTCTCATTATTACTCTTATGACACTAGATTCTCCTGCTCCAAAATGAAATTCTGAGTATGAAATATGATTGTCAGTTTGACCTTTTAATAAAGATACTCTACCATCATTGCCGATTTTTATTTGAGAATATCCTCTAATTTCTTTTCCTAAGACTTTTGAAGCCGCATCTATAACTATATCTTCAAATGTGCTCTCTTCTGAAGTGCGGTAGCTAAAAACAGTAGAAGCGCACTTTCGAAGTTCTGCTCTTTCTGTTGCTGGGACTGTTCTTGACACACCAAAAACTGCCACTTCCCTATTCATATTATCTCTATACCATTTCCTGCTTTTAAATTTACATGATTTAAGCAAAGGATCTCTGTAATTAACATCTCTATCTATTAATTCATAATTAATTTTCCAATTTTGCATACTGTTATCTAAGGAACCGCTTTTTGAAAAAAAACGTCCTGGCTTTTCTGATATATATGCACATGCTGCAGCTCCTAGTATTGTTGTTTTTCCACCTCCATTAGGCCCGATTAAGGCTGTAACCGGAAAATCAAACTTAATAGTTTCATTCTGGAATCCCCTAACAGGATTTAATGTTAATTTCAGCAAGTATTTTCTATAATTTCGATTTTCAACCTTTTCAAAAAGTTGATTTATTTCGCTATCTCTTATTTCACTTTGATATTCCATTTTTTTTATGAATTATATTAGTACTGAAATACTATCAAGTAATTGTAAATTTATGAGATCTTCATTTAAAAGATTCTTCTTCCATCCATTCTTTTCTGTCTGAAAATGCAGTTATGACTCAGAAGAGTTCTTGTATAAGTTTCAAAGGTATTGATTGAATCTCATGATTATAATCTTTTCATACACCCAAGAACCTGGAAGATATGTTCTATCATATTCTTAGGAAGTTCCTGGATACCATATTCCGGAGATTTATTAGTAGGAACCAATGTATAGCATTTCGGATCATTTGATGGGCCTAATCTTTTGATTGTTCTCATTCCATTTGTTGTTACTATCGCATATACTTCACCTAATGGGAGAAAAGATTTGTCTTCAATCTTTTTTAATGCAATTATGTCTCCATGTGTAATTTCAGGTTCCATTGAGTGGCCGGTGACATTACACCAACAAGTCGCTTCGTTATATTTCTTGAAATCAATTAAATACTCAGGTTTTGTTGTCTGATCATTTAGGACAATATCGAATCCTCCTATAAAATCTATATTATAATAGGGAACGCCTTCTGTAAAGCTTTTTCTAGGGGCTGTATCAAGATTGTTCATTAGCATGCAGCCTTCACCAGTGAGCAGCCAATTTGTGTTTAGTTCTGGGTATGACTTAGATATTTTATCTATCGTGCTTCTTCTTGTGTTATTGCCCATTTTTGAAACTGCACCATTGCTAAGATTGCATTGAAGCTCAAAAGACTGTACAGATATCCCTTTATAGTCAATAAATTCTATTAATCTGCTTTTTAAATCCATATCACGTGTTAATTAGAGTTAATATCTAAATATAATTAGATTTACAGATTGCAATATTAGATATTATATCTATATTTGCATATCGAAACTTAGATACGAAACAAATATAGTAAAAACCTGCTAAAAACACACGATTATGAAAAGAAATGTATTACACGAGATTATGAGCCTTGCATGGCAGTTCGTAAAGAGAAACGGTTTCTCTATGAGTGAAGCGTTGAAATGCGCTTGGGCGAACATGAAACTTAAATCAGCTATGAAGCAAAAAATTGTCAAGTTCTACTTCAAAAAAGTAGACGGCAGCATTAGAGAGGCCTATGGTACACTGAAAGATAATCTGATACCTGCAACAAGTGGTGACAGCAGAAAAAAGAATGACACAGTTCAGGTGTACTTCGATACAGAGAAACAAGAGTATAGATGCTTCAAAAAAGCTAACCTTTTAAATATCGCATGACTATGAGGGCAACAGAAGTCAGTAACAAGTTAGATGAACTCTACAGAGAGTTAGAATCTGTTAGAGGCATGTCAGAATCAGAAGTTTGTAGCAAATACAATGCGGATTGCAAGCAAGACATTGAAGATATTATCGAAGAAGAAATAGAGGCGTTGAAGTCTTACGAATGCGATGATTGCAGCGAAGATGACGGTATGGACTACATCAACCTGCAACAGTCACAAGGATTGCCTGTAATATGCTGGTAACAAATACGCCCTGCTGACGGACTGAACGGCAACCGATAGCGAGAATCGGGCAGGGTTCTACTTGATTGGTTCTTTGACATGATGGAAATTTTAGGTGTACTGCTACACCTTACGCAAAAGGGGTTCGACTGAGTAGCGATAGCGGCACGGTGAAAAGGATGCGAGTAAGGGACTGACAAGAAGCAAACGCAGCGCATTAATCACCGCGAGAACAAAAACGACTTATACGATTGCAGGTGGCCGTAGGCCGGCTACAAAGACAATCTTCACTGATTAGACACCAGCAAGAACTATATATACCCGTGGCTTACCAAACTTTTGGTAAGTAGCAAGGCAACCACCGGAACGCCCACGGGGACGAATTTTAAAACGCACGATTATGAAAAAACTTCTTTTTCTCTGTGTATTATCACTGTTGGTGATGCACTTCAATCAAGATTTGAATCCGGTTTATTGGATTGGATTTTCTGGATTTGTAATAACTGGCTTTGGGGCCGCTTATAAAATGGATAAAGATGAACGAGTTGCAAGAAACAATAGAAAGCATTTGTGATGATTTTTCTGACATAAATGCGATATTGGCAGTTCGTTCTCGTGAGTTGGATAGGCGGATTGCTTTTGATCAAGAGATAAGTGAACAGATTAATTCAATATTAAAATCAAGTAAAGATGAAAAAAGGGGATAAGGTTAAGACATGGATTTCAACACAGATTGGAACTGTCAAAAAGGTATTGAGCAATGGTAGGGTTATTGTTGTATTCAAAGGTTCTAAGGTAGAATATGAACTTGATCCAGGTATGGTGCAATTAGCTTAGTCATGTTTTAAAAAAGAGTGAATCGGTAAGTGCCGGACTTTGAGGTTCGGCACTCTTTTTTGGCAGATAGTTCAGGTGGTAGAACATTTCGTATGGTTAGCGATAAGGTCACGGGTTCGAGTCCCGTTCTGTCAGCAAGCAATCAAATACTTAAACTATGGTAAAAGAAATTACAGTAGACGAAAATTACCAGACAGTACGGCTGTTTGACTCAATGAAGAAAGGGGACATCTACAAAGTCCCGTATGACAAGAAACGGCATAACGGAATCAAACTGGAAGCATCACGCCGTAACCGTGACCTCCGTTTGATTGGGACACTTAAAAACAAAATGGACGTGAAATACCGGGTATCAGCAACAGAGTATCCGGGTTTCTCGGCAATTATCTGCTTAAAATAAGGAGGTATCTATGGTAAACGAAGATGTATTGAAAATCGTCCTGAATGATAAGACGTTTGGGCAGTGATACTGCTGTCGATATTGTAGGTGGTCTGGCACGATTGAAAGACTTGATAGGTAAAGGGCTTATCAGGGCTGAGAAACCAACCAACAAACAAAATGGAAAGTGGTTCTGCAACGCTTGGGATGTAATTAAGCATGCACAATTAAAGTATTAATACAGATTATTATGGAAGAAAAGCCAAATTTATATCAGAAGATACAACTTGTCTCAAATGAGATAAAAAATATCGAAAAGAATCTGACCGTAGGCAAAGGCAATTATGCCTATAAAGCAGTACAGGACATTGATGTCACCCTAGAAGTTAAGGAGGCTGAATCCAAACATGGCCTCGTCAGCATTCCCATCAAACAGGAACTTGTTAAATCTGAAATAATTAGAGTTGTCAAAGAAGGTGGAGGAGAATCCATTAACTATATGGACATTATAAAAATGACCCTACGCATAATCAATTTGGACAACACATCAGAATACATAGACGTGGAAAGTTTTGGACGTGGACTTGACCCAGGCGACAAGGGATTTGGAAAGGCTTCTACTTATGCCAGAAAATACGCATTACTTAATGCCTATAAGATTGCTACGGGTGAAGATCCTGATGAAAATAAATCCAAGGTGCAAACTCCTGCTACAGTAGATGAAGTGAAAAATATTGTTGTCGGTTACATGATGACTGACAATCAGTTTGCGCAGAACATACTGTCTTATTTCAATGTAGGAAGTGCTGATGATATGACAAGCGAACAGCTTAAAATGGCATATAACAACCTCAAGAAGAAAGGAAAAATATGACAGAAACTATGTACATAGGAAGCGGTGACGTACATGCCTTGATGAGTGGAAAGAATACAAAATCACATATTGCCCTCATGCAGCGTTTCGTCAGCGGGATAAAGCCTTATTACAATGCTTTTGCCAGCCCTATAGATGCTTTACGTACGGGAGCTATTCTTGAGAACAGGTATCTGCTCACTTTGCCTGACAACTACTTTACACAGTATGTTGTTAGATCTGATGAAATGAACGTGTTCAAGTGCAGTCTGGACTTTGCCTGTATCAATAAAGGGGAGCTAACTGATTTTGATGAATTGAAGACTCTTTATTTATCAGATTACCTTGATTTTATTGAGCCTATCAAGCATGATAATAAGGCTTTAATTGAATACGTCATATTTAGCACTGGAAGATATCTTTTCTCCTTTAAATATATCAGGGAAAAGAGCAGACAAGGCATTACGCAGGTTTTCGTCGGGCATAACTCCAACAGTACTGTTGATGACGCCTAATGTTCGCATTTTGCTACCGCGTACCAATACAAGTCCATAAGAATCTTTGGTGGCCGTAGAGGGGTAAAGTACCGTGATATGATCGGATTGTACTTCTCTGGTTTCCATGTAGATGGGCTGTTCGGTTCCTCCTGAAAGGGGAGAAAGAGCCAGTACATCACAGTCGATAAAGCCATTTCCCTGAATGGTAATCTCTGTGCCCAGGGATTCTTCCGAAATATCCGGAAGCACTACATTGGTTACTCCTAGGTCTGTGCCTAACTTTTCGTCTTCACATCCCAAAAGGAATACCATTCCAAGCATTAATAAAATGTAGAAATGTGTTTTCATAAATACTATTTGTTTAATGAATAAATAGAGTACATAGTTATTCTTGTTTTAAGACGATCACAGAATGAGCCGGAAGTAAACATAGAATTTTATCGTTCACTTTGAGAGGCTGGGCGTCCGGAGCCAACATTTGGTCTGTGGTAGGTAAACCGTCTTTGATATAACGGTAAACCTGATAATTCCCTTTGGTTTGCGTATGTTGGTTGATGAGGCTTATTGCTTTCTCCTGGTCCATTCCATTGGCGAAAACATATACCCATTTGCCATTTGTGTTTCGAACAGCAGTTCCTGCATACCATTCTTCCGGTGTTGCTATCGGATAGATTTCAGCTCCCGGGCGTATGAAACGTGTCAACAGAGAAT
>OGXA01002658.1_pt1 | contig 12467 bp, 8 predicted proteins | sample 1576171 | NCBI WGS metagenome assembly OGXA01 (sample SAMEA3541587, study PRJEB24748) | human gut metagenome | biome: human gut; feature: human-associated habitat; material: faeces | place: China | collected 2012 | reverse complement strand
GGCACAAATGGGTGACTCCACTCTGGAGCAGCGCTACAACCTGTTTCTTGAGCGCCGCGAGGCCGTTATGGCACAAATCAAGGAACTTGAAGATCAGCTTAAAGTAATCGATTATAAGTGCAAATACTACGAGGAAGCCATTGCCGCCGGTACGGAAGACATTCACAAGCACAAAACATCCGGCACATCATTCATATAGATTTCCGAGAAAACCAACTTCTTAGATTGTTGAGGCTTTTCCACTACCGGAACCTCTACCGGAGCCGCTTGAGCAAAAGAAACAGACACGCCTAAAGTCATCACTAATACCAATGTTACTAATACCTTTTTCATAATTACTTTATTTTTTATTCATTTTTACCGACAACAATAAAACAAGAAGCGTGCCACAAATCTGTTCATTTTAATATCTAACTAAAAATCAGCCACATACATATACGCTTTTTCATTTCAGGAGTGTAGATTCCTGTTGACAACACCACAAAAGTGTGGAAAAAATCCACAAAATCAGGTTTTATACCGGCGAACAAAAAGTATAGCCAAGCTGTTTTATCAACCTCATCAAAACATTTAAATACCATGAAGAAGAGATGTTATTCTATATGTATAATATTATGGGTACTGATCACCACCTTGTCTGCTACCTCTCCCACTACATTTCATATAGCACTGAAAAAGATATATCCACATGCCACAAACGTAAGCTGGAGCCAACAAGGGAATTATTATGTGGCCTCTTTTACCCAAAATGGTTTTGAAAAAGAAGTATGGATGAACGGTAATGCCCAATGGGTAATGACTAATACCGATTTACAAACTACAGATCAACTGACACCTAACGTATATAATGATTTTACATTGAGTCCATACGCCATGTGGACTGCCACCAATGTAAATCTCATAGAATTTCCTAAACGAACCACTCTGTACGTAATTACTGTTAACCTAAACAATTCGTCGGCCACCAAACAATTATTCTACACACTGAATGGCAGGCTATTGCAAACACGTGACGTCAGTTATATCAATCCTACATTATCCCCCGGAATCTTTGAATTCTAATACTATTATGACTGAACAAATAACATTTCCGGAAAAGGGACACATCAACAATTGGCAAACGATTATAAACTAGCATTTTAAAGTAAAATAATAAAAGAATCTACATTTTCAGGGCGTTAAATTAATGTAAAAAACTGTTTCATTTCCCATCCCCCTTACCTCATTTTACTACTTTTGCGCACACTCAGCCTATAAATGTGCAAAAGTTATCATGGAACTAGAACAGAGTTTTATTGCTCTTATCGAGCAAAGTATAAAAACAAATTGGTATTTAAACGCTCTTACAGACTATAAAGGCATCACATTACAATACAGAGATGTGGCCCGTAAAATAGAGAAAATACATATCTTGCTGGAAAATGCCGGCATTGAGAAGGGAGATAAAATAGCCATCTGCGGGCGTAATAGCGCTCATTGGACAGTAACTTACCTTGCCGTCATCACCTATGGTGCCGTAGTAGTACCTATCCTACATGAATTCAAAGCCGATCAGGTACACAATATTGTAAACCACTCTGAAGCCCGCCTGTTGTTCGTAGGCGATCAGATATGGGAGAACTTGAATGAAGCAGCCATGCCTCATTTGGAAGGTATCATAGAATTGAAAGATTTCGGTGTACCCGTATCCCGTTCGGAAAAACTGGCTTATGCCCGCGACCATCTGAATGAGATATTCGGGCACAAATTCCCTTGCAGATTTCGTCCCGATGATATTTCTTATGAAAAAGAAAAATCAGAAGACCTGGCCATCATTAATTACACTTCAGGTACTACCGGATATTCCAAAGGCGTAATGCTGCCTTATCGTAGCATACTCTCCAACGTGCTCTACTGTAAAGAAAAAATAGGTCTGAAAGCAGGTGACAGCGTCGTATCCATGTTACCTTTGGGACACGTATTCGGCATGACTTTCGATTTTCTTTACGGTTTCACAGCAGGCGCCCATCTATGGTTTCTTACCCGCATGCCATCGCCCAAAATCATAGCCGAATCATTTGCAGAAATCCGCCCGCGCGTCATAGCCTGCGTGCCACTGATTGTGGAAAAAATATTCAAGAAAAATATTCTTCCCAAGGTAGACAACAAATTAGGTAAACTGCTATTACATGTTCCCATCATCAGCGATAAGATAAAAGAACTTATCAAGCAGAAGGCGATGGAAGTTTTCGGCGGAAATTTCATCGAAATCATCATCGGAGGGGCTCCTTTCAATGCCGAAGTGGAAGCCTTTCTAAAAATGATAGATTTCCCATACACCATTGCATACGGAATGACTGAATGTGGTCCCATCATCTGCCATAGTCATTGGACAGAACTGAAACTGGCATCTTGCGGAAAAGTTGCCGCACGTATGGAAGCCAAGGTACTGTCTCCTAACCCATCAGCCATTGCGGGTGAACTGGTATGCCGTGGAGCCAACCTGATGTTGGGCTATTATAAGAACGAGGAAGCGACACGGCAAGTCATTGATACTGAAGGATGGTTGCATACAGGCGATATGGCGACAATAGACGAAGACGGAAATGTTTTTATCAAAGGACGTTGCAAAAACCTGTTACTCACTTCTTCCGGACAAAACATTTATCCGGAAGAAATAGAGTCCAAGCTAAACAATATGCCATACGTGTCAGAGTCACTGATTATTCTGCAACAAGACAAACTGGTGGGCCTAATCTATCCGGATTCCGATGATGCTTTTGCTCACGGCTTGAGCCAATCAGACCTTGTACGGGTAATGGAAGAAAACCGCCTTGAACTGAACAAACAATTACCGGCATTTTCCCAAATAGCCCGCTTCAAGCTATATCCTGAGGAATTTGAAAAAACAGCCAAGAAAAGTATCAAGCGCTTCTTGTACCAAGATATAAAAGAATAAATCAAAAAAAGCTCTCTTCATAATATGAAGATGTATCAAAAGTAAAATGGCGTATCATTTTGCCAGTAGGGGCAAGGTTCGCTCGCCCAAAAATAGTTTGCTTATGCATTTGGGCAGGCAAACCCTGCCCCTACAGTTGACAACATGATAACACAATCGGACTTTTAATCCCTCCGCCCCGTATGTATAAATCCACACATACGGTATAACTACAAAAGTTCAGATAATTCGTTCTGCAAACGTCCTGCCACTTCTTCCATAGGCACTTCGCACCCCAATTCTTTCTGTAATGAAGTAACCCCTTTATCCATGAATCCGCAAGGATGGATATAACTGAAATAGCGCAAATCCGTATTTACATTCAGCGCCAATCCATGCATTGTCACAAAATGACTGCTTCTCACTCCTATTGCACAAATTTTCCGTTCCTGCGGAGTTCCCGCGGCCAGCCATACTCCGGTCGCTCCCTTCACTCGCCCGGCCTCAATGCCATAAGATGCGCAGACCCTGATCACCGCTTCTTCCAACACATGAATATATTCCTTCAACCCCAAATGATAATCCTCCAAATTCAAGATAGGATAACAAACCAATTGTCCGGGACCATGATAAGTAATATCCCCTCCTCGATCAATATGATAAAGGGTGGCACCAATCATCTTCAATTGTGCCTCTCCCAGCAGCATATTCGTTTCCTTTCCACTCTTGCCTAATGTATAGACATGCGGATGTTCTACAAAAATAATTCTATTCTCATACGTTTTTCCCACTTGTTTAGCTTCCACCACGGCATTAAACAACTCCGTCTGCCGTTTCCAAGCCTCAGAATAGGGAACTAATCCCCAATTTTCAATTTTCATGATACCTCCCAGTTTTAAATGTAAAATAGGATAGGGTTCGCCCGATGCGTCTTTTGCATCCCTGCCAATAACCCGAAATCCAAAATGGCCATAAAAGCCGGACGCTTTCTTATTTTGTTCGTTTACATCGACATAACGTACATGGCAATGCTCCAAAGCATAACGCATCAATTGTTTCCCTATTCCCGTACCTATGGCACGCGGATGAACAAAAAGCATTTCAAGCATAGTCCCATTAATCCCCATGAATCCTTCTATACCAGCATTGTCACGAATCATGTAAAGCGGCATACTATGAAGATAAACACTCCATACCAGTGGCTTTAACTTCTGAATATATGCTTCAGGTATGAAATGATGAGTAGCACGCACCGAAGCTTCCCATAAACAGGTCAATTCATCAAAGTCATCGGGCGTAGGTTGAATTATTTGATACATATTACTTTTTTCTGCAAAGGTGGGATAATTATTGTATATTTGCAACCCCAATCAAAAGAAAGAATATGTTGCCGTACATCAATGATTTTCCAATAGAATTCCGCGACTATATCGCAAGTGAAATTATCCCACGATACGCTGGTTTTGACAAAGCACATCGTGTAGATCATGTATTGAAAGTTATAGCAGAAAGCCTCAATTTGTCTCAATATTATGATGTGAGCCGCATGATGGTGTATGTTATTGCCTCTTACCATGACCTGGGACTCTGTGAGGGACGGGAGTTCCACCATCTCATTTCAGGAAAAATACTATGGGCAGACCAGAAGTTAAGGCAATGGTTCCCTGAAGAACATATTTTGATTATGAAAGAGGCTGTAGAAGATCACCGTGCATCCAACAAGCATGTTCCCCGTAGCATTTATGGCAAAATTGTAGCGGAGGCCGACCGCATTATTGATCCGGACATCACCTTGAGACGGACGGTACAATATGGTCTTTCCAACTATCCCGAACTGGACAAAGAAAAACAATACATACGTTTTCTGACACATTTGAAAGAAAAATATGCTGAAGGTGGTTATTTAAGATTATGGATACCTCAATCAGCCAATGCTGCACATCTGCAGGAGTTGAGGCAACTGATAGCCGATGAGGAAGAACTTCATAAAGTATTTGAAAAGATCTATTCACAGGAAACAGAAACGATACAGAATTTAGAAAATATCCCTATATTTGTCCGGAACAAAAAAAATAACAGTATATGAAAAAGCTGGTTCTATCCATTTCTATGTTTCTGATTGCCGCTACTACCTTTGCGCAGTCCGAAGTGGTAACAGATAGTATTCCGCCCATTTCATTGGATGGTTACAAGAATTTTAACGGATTTATGCTGGATATGGGTTCCATGATTATGGCCCCTCCCCCTCTGATAGCCCCGCAACTTTATTATCAGCCTTACAACAATAATGCAATTGCGAATTACAATGAAATATTCCGTCCCAATATGAATATCATTTATGACAGAGGGTCTTACAACCATGTATTTACCCCCATGTATCCGGGAATGGGAATCTATGGATTCGGAACAATGTCAATGCCTCCCACCTTACAAAGTGCAACCTTTAAATTGAAAAACGGATTACACATCACCACATACGGTGAATATGATGCCGACGGGAACAAAGTACGGAATCCAAGCGCATTGCCTTGGGAAAGAAATAATTTCAACGGAGCTTTCGAAATGAAATCGGAGAATGGGAACTTCGGAATACGAATAGAAGTACAAAGAGGAAGAAACAATCCTTTTTGAATTATAAACTAAAAGATAGAAAAATGAAAAGCAGCCATGCAAAACAAAATCTATGCACGGCTGCTTTTTTATTTATTTTTAATTCAATCACAACTTTCTCCAATTCAGGCTCAAGCTGTTCAACACTACACTGACAGAACTACATGCCATGGCAGCACTGGCAATCATCGGGTTAAGCAAGATACCATACAATGGGAACAGAATACCTGCCGCCACCGGAATGCCTATCAAATTATAGATAAACGCCCAGAAAAGATTCTGATGGATCAAACGTACAGTTTTATGGGAAAGTTTAAAAGCTTTGGGTAACAACAACAAATCCGAAGTCATTAACGTAACCATCGCTACATCCATGGCAATATCCGTACCTTTACCCATTGCAATACTTACATCGGCACGTGCCAACGCCTGTGAGTCATTAATGCCGTCACCTACCATAGCTACGACTCTTCCTTCAGCTTGTAATTCTTTAATAACATTCTCCTTATCGACCGGCAAAGCATCCGAAATAAAACGATTCGCATCAATTTCTCCGGCCACATTCTGTGCAGTAAGATGACCGTCACCAGTCAACAATACAATGTACTTTCCACTCTCCTTCAATTGTTTGACCGCTTGTCTGGAAGTATCTTTTATTTTGTCACTAATGGCTATAACCGCCAGCAATGTATTTCCCTCGCCAAAATAAACCAGACTCTTGCCACTCTTCTCATAATCCTCCACCATCCCTTTCAACAAGTCGGAAATTCCCGCTCCAAAATCTTTCAGTAACCGATGGCTTCCTGCCCAAAAAGTTTTATTTCCACGGGTCACCACAATCCCCCGTCCTGTCCGACTCTCAAAAGAATCAATGAGCGCCGGCTTCTCACCTTCCTTTTTCAAAGCCTCGACAATAGCCAAAGCCAACGGATGTTCCGATTTCAATTCAGCAGCATACAGAATTCCCTTATGCTCGTTCTGCCATCCGGCATCATGCAACCATCCGGTCACCACAGGGCGCCCCTCAGTTACAGTACCCGTTTTATCAAGTACCACTGTATCCACTTTCCGCATCTGCTCCAAGGCTACCGCATCCTTTATCAAAATATGTGATTCGGCCCCTTTACCAATTCCTACCATCAATGCAGTGGGAGTAGCAAGTCCCAAAGCACACGGACAGGCAATAACCAAAACAGACACTGCTGAAAGCATAGCATAAGAAAAGTCATCCGCTCCACCTGCCACTATCCAAACAAGGAAAGTAAAAACAGCCACAGCAAGGACAACAGGAACAAAAACCGCCGTCACTTTATCCACAATACGCTGGACCGGAGCTTTAGACCCCTGTGCTTCCTGCACCATGCGGATAATCTGTGCCAACACCGTATTTTTCCCCACCTTTTGAGCAGTCATAGTAAATGCACCGTTCTGATTGATAGTGCCGGCCAGCACCTTATCACCCTGTTTTTTCTCTACAGGAATAGGTTCACCGCTTATCATGCTCTCATCTATAAAGGTGTTTCCTCCGACAATGACTCCATCCACCGGAATTTGCTCACCGGGACGGACACTCACCTTATCGCCAACCTGAAGTTCGGCTATCAAGATATCCTCTTCCCTGCCGTCTTTCACCACACGGGCCGTCCGAGGCTGTAATCCCATCAGTTTACGAATAGCTGTGGAAGTTTTTCCTTTTGCTTTCTCTTCCATCAGCTTGCCAACCAATACGAAAGCTATTATAACAGTGGCAGCTTCATAATATACATGAGGTTCCAATCCGCGGCTGTACCAAAATTCGGGATAGAACGTATTAAACAAACTGAACAAAAATGCGATGGAGGTGCTAAGTGCCACCAACGTATCCATATTACTGGTACGCTGAAGCGTCTGTTTCCAGGCATTCATATAGAAAGAACGCCCCGAATATAAAATAACAGGAAGTGAAAGCAACAGCATCCACCAGTTTACTCCCGGAACATTCATCAGAAACATCCCCAAAACAGCTACCGGTAAAGCAAAAATCCAAGCAACGATAGTCTTCCGCTTCAACTGTCCGTAATAAGATTGCTCTGCTTCCTCCTGCTCCTGCACTGAGTTATCCTCATCTATTATCAAATCAAAACCTATTTTCATCACAGCCTCTTTCAGTTGTTGCGGAGACACAATATCCGGATTATAAGTCACCGCCAAAGTAGCCGCCGCCAAATTGACCGATGCATTTTCCACGCCTTCTTGCTTCCTTACAATCTTCTCCACGTTGCCGGCACATGCCGCACAATGCATTCCCGTAACGGGATATAGTTTTTTTGTCATATCGCTCATATTCATTTCTTTACTTATTTATTATAGCTTATCAACGGACAAATTTAGCAAAAAGTTCATGCAATCTTGTTGCAAACAGATAAATATATTTTCGCTTTTTAGATGGACATTTCACGAAGTTATTCTATATTTGTGGAGAAAGTTAGGATAAGTAATCCATGCAAATAAACAAAAAGTTATGAAAAAAAGAAATCTCGTATTGTCTGTTATGACAACTTGCCTTGTATCCTGCTTTTTATTATCGGGATGTAACGGACAAAAACAAATTGATAGTGAAACTGTAAAGACTGTAAAGGTGGAAGAACAAGCCCATTTACAAGATGACACAGTCTCTCCCGCCTGTAAGATTACTATTGATTATAGTTATTTAGCAGAATCTGATGCTGCGGATAGCATAGCACAACGCATCAACCGTACCATACAAGCCCACGTTTTGGGAAAAGAATATATCCGGATGAATCCGGAAGTTGCTGTAGATTCTTTTAAAAATACCTACATTAACAACTACCGCAAAGATGTGAACGAGTTCTATCAGGAAGATATAAAAAATGGAACTCCCAAAGACGAACTTCCCACATGGTACAATTATGAATACGGACTGACCACCCATTTCAGCGAAGGCAAAGAAGGTATTCTGAATTTCATTGCAGAAACTTTTGAATATACAGGCGGGGCACATCCCAACTCATGGAACAAATGGATGAACTTCGAAAAGAATACCGGCAAACTGCTTGCTTTGAAAGATGTATTTATGGCAGGATCGGAAAAACCGATGAGCGACATGTTGCTGGAAAAACTGATAACAGAGATGGCTACCCGTCTGGAAGACAGCTCCATCACCTCACTGGAAGGACTTCAGAATGCAGGCATCTTGAATTCTACCAATATGTACGTACCCGACAATTTCTTGTTAGAAAAGGAAAAAGTATCTTTCCTGTATAACAAATATGATATCGCTCCCTATGCTGTAGGAGTCATCACCCTTTCTTTGCCCTACACATCGGTAGAAAAATATATGATACATTAAATAACGATTTTAAGTATAGAATGGAATTAATACTGAAATATTTCCCTAACCTCAGCGAACAGCAGAAAACACAGTTTGCCGCATTGTATGATTTATATACGGATTGGAATAGCAAAATCAATGTAATCTCACGCAAGGATATCACTAATCTGTACGAACATCATGTATTGCACTCGCTAGGCATAGCCAAAGTGATAAACTTCACCCCTGATACCCAAATTATGGACTTGGGCACAGGGGGCGGTTTCCCGGGTATCCCTTTGGCCATCTTATTCCCTGAAGTCCAATTCCATCTGGTGGACAGTATCGGAAAGAAAGTGAAAGTAGCTACAGAAATAGCCAATGCTATCGGACTGAAGAATGTCACTTTCCGTCATTGCCGCGCCGAAGAAGAAAAAAGGAAATTCGACTTCGTGGTAAGTCGTGCTGTCATGCCTTTGGGCGATCTAATAAAAATTATCCGTAAAAACATCAGACAAGAACAGCATAACGCCCTGCCCAACGGGCTGATTTGTCTGAAAGGCGGAGAGTTGGATCAAGAAACAATGCCCGTGAAGCACAAAACAATGCTTTATGATCTGAAAAATGAATTCACGGAAGATTTTTTTAAAACCAAGAAAGTGGTTTATGTAACCATCAGCGGTTTATAATTATAGATAAAAAAAACATGAAAATAAAGAAATTTGAATTCAATATGTTTCCGGTAAACTGCTACGTGCTATCGGACGAAACAAAGGAAGCCGTCATTATTGATGCCGGTTGCTTTTATGAAGAAGAAAAGCAAGCCTTAAAAAGATATATTGACAGCAATAGCCTGACAGTGAAACATTTGTTGAATACGCACCTCCATCTGGACCATATTTTCGGCAACCCATTCCTGTTGCAAGAATACGGGCTAAAAGCCGAAGCAAATCAAGCGGATGAATTTTGGCTGGAACAAGCACCGGCACAATCACGTATGTTTGGTTTCCAATTACCCGAAGCACCCGTGCCATTAGGAAAATATATCTTTGATGGAGATATCATTACTTTCGGCAATACCCAACTGGAAGCTATCCATGTACCGGGTCATTCGCCGGGAAGCATTGTTTTTTACTGCAAAGAAGCCCACTGTATCTTCAGCGGTGATGTATTGTTCCAAGGAAGTATAGGACGTGCAGACCTTACAGGAGGTAACTTCGACGAACTTCGCGAGCATATATGCAGTCGTTTGTTTGTACTCCCCCCCGACACGGTAGTCTATCCCGGTCATGGAGACCCGACCACTGTGGGAGCAGAAAAAGCGAACAACCCTTTTTTCCGATAAGATAAAACTTAAAATTCAACTTATATACTACTACCATGAAAACAGATTTATTAGCAGACCGACATATCGGTATACAGGAAGAAGACCTTCCCGTTATGTTGGAAAAGATTGGCGTAAAGAGCCTTGATGAACTGATTAACAAAACAATTCCGTCCAAAATCCGTTTGAAAGAACCTCTGCCACTGGCTGCTCCCATGACGGAACGGGAGTTTGCAGAGCATATTACCGAACTAGCTTCACAAAACAAGATTTATACCTCTTATATAGGTATGGGTTGGTATGACAGTATTACTCCGGCGGTCATTCAACGCAATGTATTCGAGAATCCTGTGTGGTACACCTCGTACACTCCTTATCAAACCGAAGTTTCACAAGGACGTTTGGAAGCACTGATGAACTTCCAGACTGTCATATCCGACCTCACAGCCATGCCATTGGCAAACTGCTCATTGCTGGATGAATCTACCGCCGCTGCCGAAGCCGCCACCATGATGTATGGACTTCGCACCCGCGACCAACAAAAAAGCGGAGCCAACGTATTGTTTGTGGATGAAGAGATTTTCCCACAGAATCTGGCAGTCATCCAGACCCGCGCCCTTCCGCAAGGCATGAAGATCCAAGTAGGAAATTACAAGGAATTGGCATTTACTCCGGAAATCTTTGCCTGCATCCTTCAATACCCCAATGCCAGCGGTAGCGTGGAAGACTATCGTGAGTTTGTGGAAAAGGCACATGCCGCCCATTGTAAAGTAGCCGTGGATGCTGACATCATGAGTTTGGCATTGTTAGTTCCTCCCGGCGAATGGGGAGCAGACATCGTATTCGGAAGTACCCAGCGCCTGGGTATCCCCTTGTTCTACGGAGGTCCGTCCGCAGCCTACTTCGCTACACGTGACGAATATAAACGCAATATGCCGGGACGTATCATCGGCTGGTCTAAAGACAAATATGGCAAACTGGCCTACCGTATGGCTTTACAGACCCGTGAGCAACATATTAAACGCGAAAAAGCAACTTCCAACATCTGCACCGCACAGGCATTACTGGCTACAATGGCCGGCTTCTATGCCGTTTATCATGGGCAGGAAGGTATCAAAAATATAGCAAAACGCATTCATAGCATTACCACCTGGTTGAACAAAGCCCTAACCCGCTTGGGATATGTACAGCATAATGAATTATTCTTTGACACCCTGCGTTTCAGTCTGCCTGACCATGTTTCGGCTCAGAAGCTGCGTACCATCGCATTGAGTAAAGAAGTAAACCTCCGTTACTATGATAATGGCGATGTAGGTTTCAGCATTGATGAAACCACCGACCTGAAAGATGTAAACCTGTTACTTTCCATCTTCTCCATTGCTGCCGAAGAAACCGTTCAAGAAGTAACAGACATTCCCGAAGCATCCTCACTGAATCGTGAACTACGCCGCCGTACTTCCTTCCTCACCCATGAGGTATTCAACAAGTATCATACTGAAACCGAAATGATGCGTTATATCAAACGTTTGGAACGTAAAGATATCTCATTGGCACATTCCATGATTTCATTGGGTTCTTGTACCATGAAACTGAATGCCGCTTCGGAAATGCTCCCACTCAGCAACTTAGGCTGGATGGCTATACACCCGTTAGCACCTGAGGATCAAACAAAAGGCTATCAGACATTAATTAATAACTTAAGCGAGCAGTTGAAGGTTATTACCGGATTTGCAGGAGTCACTTTGCAACCTAATTCAGGTGCAGCAGGAGAGTATACAGGACTTCGTATCATCCGCGCTTATCTGGAAAGTATCGGACAGGGACACCGCAACAAGATATTAATTCCGGCATCAGCCCACGGTACGAATCCGGCTTCAGCCATTCAATGCGGATATACCACGGTGACTTGCGCCTGTGACGATAAAGGTAATGTAGACGTAGAAGATTTACGTGCAAAAGCAGAAGCCAACAAGGATGATCTGGCTGCATTAATGATTACCTATCCGTCCACTCATGGTATCTTTGAACCGGAAATTGCAGAAATTTGTAAAATTATTCATAAATGCGGAGCACAGGTTTACATGGATGGTGCAAATATGAATGCACAGGTAGGTCTGACCAATCCGGGTACCATCGGTGCTGATGTATGCCATTTGAATCTGCATAAGACTTTTGCCAGCCCTCACGGTGGTGGCGGTCCAGGTGTAGGTCCCGTTTGTGTAGCCGAACATCTGGTTCCGTTCCTTCCGGGGGCAAAAATCAGAGGCGAAACCCTTGACCATGTACTGCTCTACGGCCCTCCGGGA
>OGXA01002657.1_pt1 | contig 12467 bp, 7 predicted proteins | sample 1576171 | NCBI WGS metagenome assembly OGXA01 (sample SAMEA3541587, study PRJEB24748) | human gut metagenome | biome: human gut; feature: human-associated habitat; material: faeces | place: China | collected 2012 | reverse complement strand
GGCGGGGCGCATGAACACGGACAGCGGCCGCCAGCTGCGCGCCGACGGTCATGCTGGGGTTCAGCGCAGTCATCGGGTCCTGAAATACCATGGAAAACAGCGAGCCGCGAAGCTTCTGCAGCTCGCGTTCCCGCAGCTGCGTGATATCACGGCCATTTACCGCGATCGTGCCGCTCTTGCGCCGCGCGCTCGGCGGCAGCAGGTGCAGGATGCTCTTACACAGCACGCTTTTGCCGCAGCCGGATTCGCCCACGATGGCGAGGACCTCACCCGCGCGCAGCGAAAAGCTGACGTCGCGCACGGCCTGGACCTCTCCCGCCGGGGTGAAAAAGCTGACGGACAGATTTTTTACTTCCAGTAGCTCTGCCATAGGATCACCTGTCAAAACGTACATGCGGGAGGCCCGGTTCTGCGAGCCTCCCGATGCTTTTTTCCGTTGTTATTTCTCGATCGTCCATTCCTGAACATTCCAGAAAATGCCGACGCCGTGGTGGCCGAGTACGGTATCCGCCGCGATGCCCTGCAGACCGTCGACGGCGACATAGTTCGCGTCGATGTAGCAGATGAAGGCATAGGCGGGATCGGCGGCCAGCGCCTCCTGGAACTTGGCGTAATACTGGCGGCGCTGCTCCGGGTCGGAGGTCTCGCGGGCCAGCTTCAGGTAGCTGTCCACGGCGGCATTGGAGTAGCCGGAGTAGTTTGCGCCCTTGTCCGTGCCGAAGACCTTATAGGTGTGGTCGTCGGCGTCGAACGGGCTGCCCCAGCCGATGAGGCAGGCCATCTGTCCGCCCCAGTCCATCTGTGCGGGAATGTCGACCGTGCAGTTGATGCCGATATCGCGCAGCTGCTGTGCGGCAGCCTGTGCAATGTCGATGCGGTCCTGCTCACCGGCCATCACGCTGATGACAAAGCCGATCTCCTTGCCGTTTCGTTCGTAGAAGCCGTTTTCACTCATCGTGCAGCCTGCGTCCTCCAGAATGGTCTTTGCCTTTTCCGGGTCATAGTCGTAGTGCTCTACATTGGAGTCGTTATAAATGTTGCGCTGCAGGGGACCGTAGGCGGCCATGCCCTGCCCGAGCAGGACGGAGTCGATGATGGCCTGCCGGTCAATGCCGTAGCAGATGGCGGGGATGAGGTCGCGGTTCTCCGTCCAGTAGTCGTTCCAGAAGTTGAAGAGAATGCCGCGGTAGTCTGCCGTCGTCATGTCATAGCAGGTATAGCCCTCCTTGTCCGTAAAGTCCTTTGCGTTTTTCGGATCGAGCAGGGCCAGATCGATCTCGCCGGACTTCAGCTGCAGAGCCTGCGCATTGTCGTCCGTGACGATCTTGAAGATGATGCGGTCGATCTTCGGCGCACCGAGGTAATAATCCTCGTTTTTGACCAACACGATGGACTGCCCGGCGTCCCAGCTCTCCAGCTTATACGGGCCGGTGCCGACCGGATGGCGGAAGAAGTCCGACTCCTGCATGTCCTTGCCCTGCAGCAGGTGCTGCGGCAGAATGGCCATGGTCATATAGTCAAGAAAGGCCACGTTCGGTGCGGACAGGCGGAACACGACGGTCTTGTCGTCGGGAACGGTGATCTCCTCCACGTCTTCGAAGTTCGGCGCGTTTTCCGAGCCGTTTTCGGGGTCCATGATGGCTTCGATCGTGAACTTTACGTCCTCGGCCGTGAACGGCTCGCCGTCATGCCACTTCACGCCGTCGCGCAGGTGGAAGGTGTAGGTGCAGGCGCTCTCATCGTATTCCCACGATTCAGCCAGACCGGCAACGACCTCGTTGCTGCCGTTGTGGGCGGTCAGACCGCTGAAGAGCAGCACGTTGATCTCGCCGTGCTCATCCATGGCGGGGTTGATGCGGGTGTAGTCGCCGCTGCCGTAGACGAGCGTTGTTCCTTCGTCTTCGGTCACTGCCGGGCTTTTGCTGCATGCGGCCAGCGCCAGAACGGCGCTCAGCACCAGCAGCAGTGCAAGAATTCGTTTCATTGGGGGTGGTCCTCCTGTCATTTCGGGCCCTTTCGCCCGTTCTCGTGATGCATTTTAGCATACGAAATTCGGTTCCGGAAGTCCCCCCGGGGGATATTCGATGCAAAAAGATCGAAAAAAGTTGTGCCGGCTTTGCCTCGTGAAAAAGTGGCCATAGCCGCTTTGCCCTATGTTCGGAAACAAAACCGGACCGGTATCTACCGGATCTGGTCCACACCGGGACGGTCCGCCAGCACCTGGCGCACCTGACGCCGCCGCAGAAATACCGTCAGCCAGCACACCGCCATGGTGATCAGACCGCAGACGGTCATGCAGAGGCGGTAATCCAGCACCTCTCCCAGTGCGCCGATGGCCAGAGAGAGCGCCGCTCCCGCCGCTGTGCAGAGCATGGACTCATAGGCATTGAGCCGGGCGCGCAGCCGGTCGGGGATATAGCGCTGGACTGCCGCCTGACGGATGGTGGCGCTTTGAATGCCCAGAAAGCCGCAGATCGCCCGATTCACCAGCATCAGGGGATATGGCAGCCACAGCAGGCAGGTGTCCATCAACTCATAGGTCTGATACACACCGAACAGAAAGCCAAAGCGTTTTTTCTCCGGGAGAGAGTAGCGGTAGCGGATGGCTCCGCCGATGGTGCGCCCGGCAAATTCCGCAACGGAGAAAAAGGAATACATGGCGGTAGTGAAGCCCGGCGCCGTGCGGAAAAAGGCGATGAGCAAGGGAGAATAGCCCGAGGCCATGCCGTTGGTAACGGACATGTACGCATAGAGCCCGTGCAGGCCGTGCTCCTGCCGCAGATAGGCGGCTGCTTCCCGGACATCCCGCCACCATGTTTTCAGAGACAGCAGCGGCTCCTGATCCCGGCGGCTTTCCTGCACGCGAATGCGACTTTCCAGGAAGGCCGCCAGTACCGAAAGAGCGGCCTGTATCAGCAGCAGCCGTCCCACGCCCAGCTTATCGTACAGCACCGCCGCCAGCGGCATCATCAGAACCTTCAAAATGGGATAGAGCATGGCTGAGACGGTGTAAGCCCGCTCTTCCTGCCCCTTCGGCAACAGCAGGGGATAAAAGCTGTTATAGGCCAGCTCGTCGAAGGCCCCGAGGCACGACACGAGCAGGGAAAAGGCCAGATAAGCAATATAGGAAAAGGAACTGTGCAACAGAAACAGTCCTGCCCCGGCGTAGCACACGCCGTTGAGCAGATCGCCCCACACCAGAAAAGGCTTACGCGGCAGACGATCCATCATGGGAGCGACGACCAGCGGCAGCAGCACCATCGGGATCAGCTGGATGGCGACCACCAGCGCCGCTGCCAGCGTGCTGCCTGTTTCATCAAAGACCAGAAACGATAGGGCAAACTGACTGATGATGCCGCCTGCTGCGCCCAGTGCTGTGGCGGCAGTAATGCGGGTAAAATCCCGCGTCCAGAGTGTTTGTTTCATAGTGTTCACCTCGCGGTTATAATTATCGCACAGCTCCTTACAAAAGGAAAGCATGTCATCATGGGAAAATTATTCCCAGAATGACACGCTTAGATTGGCAAAAACACTATATTATAGGAAACTCCTCCAGCAGGCGGCAAGCTTGGCGGTACTGGCGGTTCGCCTTGTACCATGCCAGCACCCACTGCAGGTGGAACCGGATGAAGCCCATGGGGTATGTCTCCTGCAGCTGCCGGAAGCAATCCAGCAGCTGAGCGCCGTAGGCGCTGTCGTGAAGGTAATCCGCATGCTCCAGCCGATAGCGTACCAGCGCCAGCATCTGCCGCTCTGTCTCGCCGGTGGCCAGAGACTCTGCCTGTTGGACGGCTGCCAATGCCTGCTCCCGGTGCCCTAACTGTTCATGGCAGATGGCGAGCTTGTGCAGGTCCAGAAAGCTGGGATGCGGGAGGCTGGAAAAGTAGGACAGGGCTTTTTCCGGCTGGCCGAGCTGCAGCTGCGTGGCAGCGGTATTGTAGCGGAGGGATGCCAGACTGTCCGTGTCGCCAAGAGCCTCTGCCAGATGCTCCGCTACAGAAAAATGGGTCATCATTTCCTCCATGCGGCCCAGATCTGAGTAGCAGTTTCCTATAAGAATACGGCAGGAAAGCATCATGTGGGGATAACCTGCGTCTGCCGCCGAGCGGTAGGCGTCTCGCAGCACCTCGATGGCGGTTGTATACTCCCCCTTTGTGTAGAGGGCTTTCCCGTGGAGCGAGGACAGCAGCGGCAGTGGTTCCAGCCGCGCGGCCTCGTCCCACCGCCCCTGCAGAGCACGCTGCAGAGCCAGCTGCCGGGTGGAGAGAAACGGTTCCCATTCCTCTGACAGGGGCTGCATGGTATCTGTGTAAAAGGCAGCCAGCAACAGGATGTCCGCCGCCAGCGGACTGCAGGCAAGTCTCTCCTGCTGGGGCAGTACCAGCTGCTCATAGCAAAGGAAAAAGCCGGGACTGCCGGAAAGCAGGGCGTTCCAGCAGGGCTTCAGATCCTCCGGCTCCGGTATCCAGACAAGGCCCAGACGACGAAGCAGAAGCTCCGTCACCTCCGGAGAGGGCTCTGCCTTGCCCTGCTCGATCTTGGATAGGTAGGAGGGAGTGCAGATGCCCAGGCACAGGCCGTCCTGACTCCAGTCCCGCCGGAGACGGGCCTGGCGAATCAGCAGCCCGGCGATCCTGGTACCCCTCATCTGATGAGACCCCGCAGAATGCATGCAGCCGAATGGAGGGCAAAGAGTCTGCGGCCGATGTTGGCAGCAGGACCAGTCTGTCCGATTGTTCCTTTTTTCATTTTTTGCTTCCTCCAGAAAATCAAATTGTGGATCGTCTCGACCGGAACACCGCTTAGCCCCTCCCGCGTCATACTTCTGGGCTTCTGCACGCGTAGCCCCGTACTCCGGAAGGAATACGGGGCCAATACGGTCCGCTCAGAGATCGAAATAGCGGTCGAACTCCGCTGGGTGCGGGATGCGGCTGATCTCCTGCGCGTCGGCGCGGAGCGTTTTGACGAGCGTCTCGAGCAGCGGCATCGGGAACACGCCGTCGCGCGTGAGATAGTCGTGATCCGCTTCCAGCGCGTCGAGCGCTTCGTCGAGGCTGGCGGGCAGGTGGCCGAGGCGCTTGCGCTCGTCTGCCGGGAGGTCGAAGAGATTGAAGTCAAACGGCCCCCAGCCACGTCCTGCCGGATCGATCTCGTGCTCAATACCGTCGAGGCCTGCCATCAGAATGGCAGCGTAGGCAAAGTACGGGTTGCACATCGCGTCCGGGTTGCGGAGCTCGAAGCGCTTCTTGTCCGGCGATTTAACATAGGCCGGGATGCGCACGACGGCGCTGCGGTTCGCCATGGCATAGCCGATGGTGACAGGGGCCTCGAAGCCGGGGATGAGGCGCTTGTAGGAATTCGTGCTGGGGTTCGTGATGGCGCAGAGGCTGCGGGCGTGCGTCAGCAGGCCGCCGATGAAGTGCATGGCCGTGCGGCTGAGCTGGCCATAGCCGTTCGGATCGTAGAACACGGGCTGACCGTTCTTGCGCAGGAGCATGTGTACGTGCATGCCGTTGCCGGCCTCGCCGTAGATGGGCTTCGGCATCAGTGTGGCCGTCATGCCGTTCGCGGCGGCCGTATTGCGGATGACGTATTTCGCGGCCATCGTGGCGTCTGCCAGACGGGTCATCTCGCCCAGCTCGACCTCGATCTCCAGCTGGCCGGAGCCGCCGACCTCGTGGTGGTGATACTTGACGTCCACGCCCCACTTGGCAAGCTCCAGACAGATCTGGTTGCGCAGGTCAAACGTGCGGTCGCCGGGCAGATCGGCGTGGTAGCCATCGTGCGGGCCGGTGTGAAAGCCGTTGTTCGGGAATTCCCCGGCGGACCAGACGGACTCGCTGCACTGCAGGCGGTAGCCGACGGCATCCGGGCGCAGGGTGCGCGTCATGCCGTCAAAGACATGGAATTCATACTCCGGCCCGATGATCATCTCGTCCGCGACGCCGAGAGCCTGCATGTGGGCGATGGCGCTCTTGGCGACATTGCGCGGATACTGGTCGAACGGGCGGTTTGCCGGATGGTCGATGACCATGACATCGCCGATCATCGTGAGCGTCGGCGCCTTGACGAACGGGTCGACGACCGCCGTCGTGATGTCCGGCAGGAAGACCATGTCACTGCGCTCAACCTGGGCATAGCCGTAGTTCGAGCCGTCGAAGCCGATACCGTGCGTCATGATGTCCTCGTTGAAGCGGGCTGCGGGGATGGACAGGTGCTTCCACCTGCCGCGAAGGTCGATCATCTTGAAATCGAGAAATGCGATGCCGTTCTGGCGGATAAAATCCTGGATCTGCTGTACATTCTGAAACATGAAGGTTCCTCCTGCTCACATAATTTCCGCGGGGATAGTCCGAACTCGGAAAGACTGCGATTGGTAAAAATGACGGAGATTCTGGACTTGTGCTCGTCTGCATTATAGTAAATTCACGAAGGAAAAGCAAGCCCATTCCGGGCCCTGTGAAAAATTTTGTATATCGCTATGAATATACACGGACGAATGTCCGCGGGCGGTGTAATTTGCGGAAAAACCTTGACACCGCAGACCCTTGATGGTAATATAATACCAATAATATAGGCGTTGTGACCGGGAAGAGTAGCCGGGCCGTCTGCCGCAGAGAGCGTCCGCCATTGGCTGAGAGCGGGCGCGGCGGACTCCGTGCGAAGCGTGCGCCCGTGAGCGCCGGGGAGACCCCGTTGGCCGCGTCAAGGCCGGAGCAAGAAATCAGAGTGGAACCGCGAGCACTGCCCGCCTCTGGAGCAATCCGAGGCTGGCAGTTTTTTGTTTGGAGGCGAAAGAATGCGGTTAAAAGAAACCATAGAGGCATACCGCCGCAATGATCCCGCAGCGCGCAGCGGCTGGGAGGTCTTCTGGTTATATAACGGCCTGCACGCCACGATGTATTACCGCGTGGCGCACTGGCTCTATGAACACCGGCTGCGATTCCTTGGCCGTTGGGTCTCGCAGTTTGCGCGGCGGCGGACGGGCATTGAGATCCACCCGGCCGCCAAGATCGGCAGACGGCTCGTCATCGACCACGGCACCGGCATCGTCATCGGCGCGACAACGGAGATCGGCGACGACTGCCTGCTCTATCAGAACGTTACGCTCGGCGGCACGGGCATGACGAACGGCAAGCGCCACCCGACGCTCGGCAACAACGTCATGGTCGGCAGCGGCGCGAAGGTGCTCGGTCCGTTCAAGGTCGGCGACAACGCCCGCATTGCAGCAAATTCCGTTGTGCTGCACGAGGTGCCGCCGGACTCCACCGTTGTCGGTGTGCCTGGCCGCGTCGTCCGGCGAAACGGCGAGAAGCTCGACCATATCCACACGCCAGACCCTGTCCGGCTGGAGTTGGACGCCCTGTATGCACGTATCGAAAAATTAGAGGAAAAACTGAAACAGGAGGATCAAGATGTATCTCTATAATTCCCTGAGCCATAAGAAGGAGCTCTTTACCCCCATCGACCCGAAGCTCGTCAAAATGTATACCTGCGGCCCGACGGTCTATCATTTTGCCCACATCGGCAACCTGCGCAGCTATATCATGGAGGACGTGCTCGAGAAGAGCCTGCGCTACATGGGCTATCCCGTCAAGCGCGTGATGAACATCACGGACGTCGGCCATCTGGCCTCGGACGCCGATACCGGCGAGGACAAGATGCTCAAGGGCGCGCGCCGCGAGCACAAGACCGTCATGGAGATCGCAAAGTTCTACACCGACGCATTCTTTGCCGACTGCGCCAAGCTGAACATCAAGCGGCCGGACGTCGTGGAGCCCGCCACGAACTGCATCCCGGAATACATTCATATGATCCAGACGCTGCTGGACAAGGGCTATGCCTATCTTGCAGGAGGCAATGTCTATTTTGACACGTCCAAGCTGGAAAAGTATTATGTTTTCAACGACCATAAGGAAGAGGACCTTGCCGTCGGCGTGCGCGAGGGCGTCGAGGAGGATTCCAACAAGCGCAATCAGAATGACTTCGTTCTCTGGTTCACAAAGTCCAAGTTCGAGGATCAGGCCCTCAAGTGGGATTCCCCGTGGGGCGTCGGCTATCCCGGCTGGCATATCGAGTGCTCCTGCATCAGCATCAAGCACCTCGGTGAATATCTGGATATCCACTGCGGCGGCATCGACAATGCCTTCCCGCATCACACGAACGAGATCGCCCAGTCCGAGGCCTTCCTCGGCCACAAGTGGTGCAATTACTGGTTCCATGTCCATCACCTGAACACGGAGTCCGGCAAGATGTCCAAGTCGAAGGGCGAGTTCCTCACGGTGTCCCTGCTGGAGGAGAAGGGCTACGATCCCATCGCCTACCGCCTGTTCTGCCTGCAGAGCCATTATCGCCGCAACCTTGTGTTCTCGTGGGAGAACCTCGACAATGCGGCGCAGACCTACGAAAAGCTCATCGCCCGCATCGCGGCCCTGCGCCCGGAGGACGGCGCGGTCGATGCGGAAGCCTTCGAGGCGCTGAAGGAGCGCTTCCTCGGCGCGCTGAACGCCGACCTCAACACGTCGCTTGCCGTGACGGCCGTCTATGATGTGCTGAAGGCAAAGACGAACGATGCCACGAAGCTCGCAGCCCTTGCCAGCTTCGACGAGGTGCTCGGCCTGAACCTGCTCTCCGCGGCAGAGAAGGCACGCAGCGCCCAGCCGGAGGAGGAGCACGACCCGGAGATCGACGCGCTCGTCGCCGCCCGTACCGAAGCAAAGCGCGCGAAGAACTGGCCGGAGGCCGACCGCATCCGCGATGAGCTGAAGGCACGCGGCATCGAGGTCATCGATACGCCGCAGGGCGCAAAGTGGAAGCGCATCTGATCGAAGGAGATACCATATGAAGCTGATGATCCTGGACGGGAACAGCGTCATCAACCGCGCGTTTTACGGTGTGCGGCCGCTGACGACCCGAGACGGACTTTATACCAATGCGATCTACGGCTTTCTGAATATTCTGGAAAAAGAGCGCAGCGAGGAAAAACCGGACGCGCTGTGCGTGGCGTTTGACCTGCACGCGCCGACGTTCCGCCATCTGCGCTATGACGGCTACAAGGCTACGCGCCACCCCATGCCGGAGGAGCTTGCCATGCAGATGCCGGTCATGAAGCAGGTGCTTGCTGCGATGAATATCCCGGTCTATGCCTGCGAGGGCTGGGAGGCAGACGACGTGCTCGGCACGGTCGGCCGCCTGTGCGAGGAGGCCGGCTGGGACTGCGCCATCCTGACGGGAGACCGCGACAGCCTGCAGCTCGTCGACGAGCACGTCTGCGTGCGCCTGGTGCGCACGCAGGGCGGGCAGACGCGGACGGAGCGCTATACGCCGGACGTCTTCCGCGCGGAATACGGGCTGGAGCCGAAGCGCCTCATCGATCTGAAGGCTCTTATGGGCGACAGCTCGGACAATATCCCGGGTGTAGCGGGCGTCGGGCCGAAGACGGCAAACGACCTGCTGAAGCGCTTCGGTACGCTCGACGGCGTCTATGCCAACCTTTCCCGGGAAAACATGAAGGGAAAGCTGTTTGATAAGCTCGAAAACGGCCGCGAGTCGGCCTATCTTTCCTATGAGCTGGCGACGATCCGCTGCGATGCGCCCATCGACTTCACGCCGGAGAACAATCTCATCCGGCCGCCGAAGCGCCGGGCGCTGTATGACCTGTTCACCACGCTGGAATTCCAGCGTCTCATTGACCGCTACGGCCTGCGCAGCGCCGCTTTGGAGCAGGACGAGTCGGAGGAACCGGCGCAGCCCGTGACAGGCTCCTGCACGCTTCTGGACGTGCAGACCCCGGAGCAGGCGCAGCCGCTGTTATCAGGCGTGACGCTCAGCATTGCTGCCGCGGACGATCTCTCGATGCTCGTGGCCGCGCCGCACATGGACGGCCCGGACCAGACGGCCTATGTGCTGCGCCGCGAAACGCTCGGAACGGACTTCGTGCCGCTGCTGCAGCGCCTGTTTGCGGCGGACGTGCCGAAGACCGTGTACGACAGCAAGCCGCTGCTGCGTGCGCTGCTGGCTCTCGGCGTGGAGCCTGCGGGGATCGTGTTCGACACGGCTGTGGCGGCCTATCTGCTCGATGCGACGCGCGGGGCATACGCCCTGCCGCAGCTCGCGCAGGACTATCTGCACATCCCGCCTGCGGACGAGGCCTCGCTCCCGCAGGAAAGCGTCCTTGCCATCCGGACGGCCTGCATCGACGGCCTGACGGAGGAGCTCGGCAAGCGCCTGCGCGAGCAGGGCATGCAGCCGCTGTTCGAGAACATCGAGCTGCCGCTGTGCCCGGTGCTGGCGCAGATGGAGCACGACGGCATCCTCGTCGACGCGCAGGCCCTGCATGACTTCGGCGAGATGCTCTCCGAGCGCATCGATGCCTGCGAGAGCCTGATCTTCGGCTATGCCGGAGAGACGTTCAATCTCAATTCCACGCGCCAGCTCGGCGTGTTCCTGTTTGAAACGCTCGGCCTGCCGCCCGTCAAGAAGACAAAGAGCGGCTATTCCACAAATGCCGAGGTGCTCGAAAAGCTCCGCGACCGGCATCCTGCCGTGCAGGCCATCATGGACTACCGCATGCTCACAAAGCTGAAGTCAACCTATGCCGATGGCCTGCAGAAGGTCATTGAGCCGGATGGGCGCATCCGCACGACGTTCCAGAACACGGTCACGGCGACGGGCCGCCTTTCCTCCACGGACCCGAACCTGCAGAACATCCCCGTGCGCACGGAGCTCGGCAGCGAAATTCGCCGCATGTTCGTCCCGCGCCCCGGCTGGGTGCTGGTCGACGCGGACTACAGCCAGATCGAGCTGCGCGTGCTGGCGCATATCGCGGACGATACGCGCATGCAGGAGGCGTTCCGCTCCGGTGAGGACTTCCATGCCGTGACGGCTTCGCAGGTGTTCGGCGTGCCGCTGGAATCCGTCACGCCGCTCATGCGCCGCCATGCCAAGGCCGTGAACTTCGGCATTGTCTACGGCATCTCGGAGTTCTCCCTGGCGCAGGACATCGGCGTGTCCCGCGCGGAGGCCAAGGCCTATATCGACAGCTATCTCGAGAAATACAGCGGCGTGCGCGCCTATATGCACGATATCAAGGAGACGGCGCGCGAAAAGGGCTATGTGGAGACGATCTTCGGCCGCCGCCGCGCCATTCCGGAGATCAAAAGCTCGAATTTCAACGTCCGCTCCGGTGCGGAGCGCATCGCGCTCAACACGCCCGTGCAGGGCAGCGCGGCGGACATCATCAAGCTGGCCATGGTACGTGTGTTCCATGCGCTCGAGGGGCTGCAGGCCCGGCTGCTGCTGCAGGTGCACGATGAGCTGATCGTCGAGTGCCCGCAGGAAGAGGCGCAGCAGGTCATGCAGATCGTCACGAACGAGATGGAGCACGCCGCTGCGCTGCGGGTCCCGCTCGTGGCCGAGGCCAAGCAGGGAGAAAGCTGGTACGCTGCCAAATGATCGAAATTCAGGAAATGACCGCCGCCGATGTGGCGGACATCGCCGCGCTGGAGCGTCTGTGCTTCTCCGCGCCTTGGAGCGAAAAATCCATTGCGGAGGAGCTGGACACCGGCTTCAGCCTCTGGCTCACTGCGCGGCTGGACGGCGCATTTGCGGGCTATGTCGGCGCGCAGCTCGTGCCGCCGGAGGCCGATATGATGAATCTGGCCGTCGTGCCGGAGCTGCGCCGCCGCGGTACGGCACAGGCGCTTCTGCAGGCGCTGCAGGAAAGGCTGGCTGCGCGCGGCATCGGCTCTCTGACGCTGGAGGTCCGTGCCTCCAATCTCCCGGCCCAGCGGCTCTATACCGCAGCGGGCTTTGCCTGCATCGGGCGCAGGCCCAATTACTATCTCGCGCCCCGAGAGGACGCGCTGATCCTCAGAAAGGAGCTCGATCATGCGGATCCTTGCCATTGAATCCTCCTGCGACGAGACCGCCGTCGCCATTGTGGAGGACGGAAGACGCATCCTGACGGACTGCATCGCCTCGCAGGTCGCGCTGCACCGCGAATACGGCGGCGTTGTGCCGGAGATCGCCTCGCGCAAGCATATTGAGGCCATCTACGGTCTTGCCGAGCAGGCGCTGGAGAACACCGGCCTGACGCGCGGCGAGCTGGACGCCGTCGCCGTGACCTATGCGCCCGGCCTTATCGGCGCGCTGCTCGTCGGCGTGAATTTTGCCAAGGCGGCTGCGCTGGCGCTCGATGTGCCGCTCATTCCGGTCCACCACATCAAGGGCCATATCGCGGCCAACTATCTGGCCTACCCGGACCTGGAGCCGCCGTTTCTGTGCCTTGTCGTCTCCGGCGGGCACACCATGTTCGTCGACGTCGAGGACTATACGAAGCTGCGCATTCTGGGCGGTACGCGCGACGACGCGGCAGGGGAGTGCTTCGACAAGGTCGCGCGGCTGCTCGGCATGCCATACCAAACCACATTCATGGATGCATTAAGAGACGTGCGTGTTGTGGCAGT
>OGXA01002632.1_pt1 | contig 12571 bp, 9 predicted proteins | sample 1576171 | NCBI WGS metagenome assembly OGXA01 (sample SAMEA3541587, study PRJEB24748) | human gut metagenome | biome: human gut; feature: human-associated habitat; material: faeces | place: China | collected 2012 | reverse complement strand
CGGCGCGGCGGCGTTCGATGAAAAGTGCAAAGCGATGCTGGCCTTTGTGCATGAACATTACGCCGAGCCGCTGCGTATTGAGCAGATCGCCGCGGCAGGCTTTTGCAGCCAGCGGGAAGCGTTCCGTACCTTCCAGCAGTGCCTGCATGTGACCCCGCTGAACTACCTGCAGAGCTACCGCCTGCAGATGGCGGCGGACCGCCTGGTGCGCAGCGGGCAGCAGATCACCGCCATTGCCGTGGACTGCGGGTTTGCCAGCCTGAGCTACTTTGGCAAGGTGTTCCGCCAGAAATTCGGCTGCACCCCGGCGCAGTTCCGCAGCAAATGGCAGGATATTACCAATACGGGACGGTAAAACGCTAGGAAATAAAGAAAAAATGCAGTATCATCATACCTGTAAGAACAAACCGGCAGCGCCGGAAATGAAAAACAGGAGGTACGGATGATGCTTAAACTGACAACGATGAATCTGAAAGGCTTTTTGACAGAGCTGGCCGCCTGCTGCGGAGGTGTGACGGCAGAAATTGCCGGTGCTCCCGTGAACCTGAACAATACCGCTCAGCTGCGCCGCATGTATGAGCAGGATGGCAGCCTGACGCTGGAGCTGAATGTGAGCAGCCCGAAGGACTATATGCGCCTGGCCTGCTTTGCCATCGGCGACTGTTAAAACGCCATTCCCCATTCATCATAAGAACACAGACAGGGTCCCTGCTTTGAAGCTGGCAGGCAGGCCCTGCCTGTGTTTTTTCGGTGTTTGTGCGTCAGGTGGGAACGTTCACGGTGTTGTAACAATTCCTTGACAATTTCCTGCAATGTAGCTACAATATTAAATAGGACTTAAGGGTGTCGCCCATCGGGAACGCCGCTTTTCAGATATTTGTTTTACCGCCGCAAATTTGGCGTTTTTTCGTTTTATTTGTGTATATGGGGCTTGAGGTGTATCCGCTTTTGGGTATGCTTTGGATTATCGCCCCATTTTGTATAGAATATCGCAGGCAGTATTTGAACCGCAAAGGTCAGCCCCTTGCGCTGTAAGATGCTGGCAGTGTACCCATGGTAGCTGCCAGATAAAACAGGCGCGGGCTGCCCGGGCTTTTCAGGTATGCCAGAAATAAAAGCGTTCCGCTTGTGCTGCGCCCTCCTGCATTTGATTTGAGTTTTGTAAGGAGTGAAACTGCCATGCCCCCAATTTTGATGTGGGTGCTGGTTGTCGTTGCCGCTGCCGTGTGCGGGGCGCTTGGTTATTATTTTGGCGGGGAAAACCGGAAGCGTACCGCCGAAGCCAAGATCGGCTCTGCCGAAGAGGAAGCCAAACGCATCGTGAACGATGCCATCAAGGCTGCCGAGCAGAAGCGCAAGGAAACCATCATCGAGGCCAAAGACGAGGCGTTCAAGCTGAAAGCTGACGCCGACAAGGAAATCAAGGACCGCCGCGCGGAGATCAGCCGCCAGGAACGCCGCATGGACCAAAAGGAGGAAGCGCTGGATAAGCGCACCGCCGCCATGGAGCGCAAGGAAGAGGACCTGAAAAAGCGCGGCGAACTGGTGGAAGCCCGCCTGGACGAGCTGGAACAGCTCAAGCTGCGCCAGACCGAAAAGCTGGAAACCATCGCCGCCATGACCCAGGAAGATGCCCGCGCCGTGTTGTTGAAGAACATTGACGATGAGCTGACCCACGAAAAGGCCATGAAGATCAGCGCCTATCAGGCTAACATGAAGGACGAATGTGATGCCATCGCCCGTGAGCTGGTCGGCCAGGCCATTGCCCGCTGCGCAGCCGATGCCACCAGTGAAGCCACCGTCAGCGTGGTGCCGCTGCCCTCTGACGAGATGAAGGGCCGCATCATTGGCCGCGAGGGCCGCAACATCCGCGCTCTGGAAACTGCCACTGGCTGTGACCTCATTATTGACGATACGCCGGAAGCCATCACCCTTTCCAGCTTTGACCAGACCCGCCGTGAAGTGGCCCGCATGGCCCTGGAGCGCCTGATCGCCGATGGCCGTATCCACCCGGCCCGCATTGAGGAGACCGTGGATAAGTGCCGCCGCGAACTGGAAATTCAGATGAAGCGCGAGGGCGAAAAGGCTGTGATGGACCTTGGTATCCACAGCCTGCATCCTGATTTGGTCAAACTGATCGGCCGCCTGAAGTACCGCACCAGCTATGGCCAGAATGTGCTGAGCCATTCTCTGGAAGTGGCATGGCTGGCCGGCCTGATGGCTGGCGAGCTTGGCGTGAACGTTCAGCTGGCACGCCGCGCAGGCTTGCTGCATGATATCGGCAAGGCCCTTGACCATGAGATCGAGGGCAGCCATGTGCAGATCGGTGTGGATATCTGCAAGAAGTACCGCGAGAACCCGCAGATTATTCATGCAATCGAAGCCCACCACGGCGATGTGGAGCCCAAGACGGTGCTTGCCTTCATTATTATGGCAGCGGATGCCATCAGCGCAGCCCGCCCCGGTGCCCGCCGTGAAAACATGGAAAGCTATATCAAGCGTTTGGAAACGCTGGAAGCCCTGTGCAACGGCTTTGAGGGCGTTGAAAGCTCTTACGCCGTGCAGGCAGGCCGCGAGGTCCGCATCCTGGTCCAGCCCGACAAGGTTGGCGATGATCAGGTCATCCTGCTGGCCCGCCAGGTTGCCAAAAAGATCGAGGACGAGCTGGATTACCCCGGCCAGATCAAGGTCAGCGTGATCCGCGAAAGCCGCGCCACCGAGTACGCGAAATAACCAAAGCGAATAAAACAGATGCCGCACCTGGTATGGGTGCGGCATTTTGTATAAGCATTGATTTATCCCGTGGATGCTGCCATATGTTTAACCCTTACAAATGGGGCTCGGCTTGCTGCGGGAATGTAAATGCGTAATAGAGCAAAGCCGCGGCGGGATGAGAGCATCCGTCTCCGGCCTAAGAGCCGGGGCGCTGCCCCGGTTGCAGGGGTGCGAGCCAGAAGGTCACATTTGAGTTTAGGCAATACCGCATAATTCTAAGTGCCGATACGGCGAGCGAGGTGTGGCAGATGCTAAGCCAAAAGCGCAGATAATACTTTGTGTATTATCGAGCATTTTGGCAACGCAGATGCCGTGCCGCAGCCGCCGGAGCGGTGCTTAAGCCGTCAGGCGGGAATTGTGCGGTGTTGCCTTTACGAAAATGTGATGGCGAGCAATGCAAAACCCAGTGGGTTTTGCAACTGCACGAGCGGGTTTGCTTTGCAAACTGACGGGCATTGCCCGTCAAGCAGGCCTCCGAAACGCGCCTACGGGCGCAGCGCCCTACGAATGCTTATAATGTTTGTTGCACGTTATAAAATGTTTTGCAGGGAACGGTCTTGACCGTTCCGGGGCCTTGCGGCAAATGTGTTTTACGTTTTCCCTCGCAAATCTTGTTGGCTCTGCTCCCTCAATTTTCCCTCTTGCCAAGGGGCATAGAATACGATATAATAGAAAATAATTGTGCGGATTTATGCCCCTGTGGGATGGGCGGTGACGCACGGCAAATCAGGCGGCGCGGTATAGGCGCTGCCTATAGTTCGCCGCAACTGCGGTCACTGAAAAGGAGCGTCATCATGAAAGGTATCATCCTCGCCGGCGGTGCTGGTACCCGCCTGTACCCGCTGACCATGGTCACATCCAAGCAGCTTCTGCCTGTGTATGATAAGCCCATGATCTATTACCCGCTGTCTACCCTGATGCTGGCAGGCATCCAGGATATCCTGATCATTTCCACCCCAACCGATACGCCGCGCTTTGAAGCGCTGCTGGGGGATGGCAGCCAGTACGGCCTGCACCTGCAATATAAAGTGCAGCCCTCCCCGGACGGTCTGGCACAGGCCTTTATCCTGGGTGAAGAGTTTATTAACGGTGAGCCCTGCGCTATGGTGCTGGGCGATAATATTTTCTACGGCGCAGGTTTCTCCAAGCGGCTCAAGTCCGCTGCCGCCAACGCCGAAGCCGGCCGCAGCACTGTGTTCGGCTACTATGTCACCGATCCCGAACGCTTCGGTGTGGTGGCATTTGACGAAAACGGCCAGGCAACTTCCATTGAAGAAAAGCCCGCACAGCCCAAGAGCAACTATGCGGTTACCGGCCTGTATTTTTACAGCAAAGATGTGTGCGAAAAGGCAAAACAGGTAAAGCCCAGCGCCCGCGGCGAACTGGAAATTACCACCCTGAATGAGATGTACCTGCAGGAAGGCAAGCTGGATGTGCAGCTGCTGGGCCGCGGCTATGCCTGGCTGGATACCGGCACGATGGACAGCCTGGTGGAAGCCGCCGACTTTGTGCGCATGATTGAACAGCGCCAGGGCATCAAGATCTCCGCCCCGGAAGAGATCGCCTATAAATACGGCTGGATCAACCGCGGCAAACTGTTGGAAAGCGCCGAGCGCTATGGCAAAAGCCCCTATGGCCAGCACCTGCGCAATGTTGCCGATGACCGCCTGAAATATTGATGCGGTATAAAGAAAGAGGCACAAGATGAAAATTCTGATTACCGGCTGCCATGGACAGCTTGGAACCGAGCTGCAAAAACAGCTGGCCGATGAAGAATGCGCCCTTGGCCCGCTGCCGGAGCGCCTGCGCAAAGCAACGGTGATCGCCGTTGATGTGGATGAGCTGGATATTACTGACCGCGAAGCCACTGTGACCTATATCCGCCGCACCCAGCCGGATACCGTCATCAACTGCGCTGCTTTTACCAACGTGGATGGCTGCGAAACCAACCGCGATGCCGCTTACCGCGTCAACGCCCTTGGCCCGCGCAACCTGGCATTGGCATGCGAAAAGATCAATGCCCGCCTGATCCATATTTCTACCGACTATGTATTCCCCGGTACAGCCAACGGCGGTGTGGCGTTGGATGAAAGTGCCCTGCCCGCCCCCATTTCGGCCTACGGCCAGACCAAGCTGCTGGGCGAAACCTATGTGCAGCAGTTCTGCCGCCGCCACTTTATTGTGCGCACGGCTTGGCTGTACAGCTATTACGGCAAAAACTTTGTCAAAACTATGGTCAACCTGGCCAAAACGCATGACACCCTGAATGTTGTCAACGACCAGCTGGGCAACCCCACCAATGCGGTGGATCTGGCCTACCATATCTTAAAGCTGGCAGTCAGCCATGATTACGGCATTTACCACTGCACCGGCAGCGGCATTTGCAGCTGGTATGATTTCGCATCCGAGATCATCCGCCTGTCCGGCCTGCCGTGCACCGTAAAGCCCGTTACCAGCGCACAGTACAAAGAGATGAACCCCAAATCCGCAGACCGCCCGGCATGGAGCGCACTGGAAAACCGCGCCCTGCGGTGCAGTGTCGGCGATGACATGCGCGACTGGAAAGATGCAATTCAGGACTTTTTCAATAATTGGGATGGTAAATAAATGAAAACTTATCTTGTTACCGGCTGTGCCGGTTTTATTGGCTCCAACTTTGTCCACTATATGCTGGAAAAATACCAGGATATCCGCCTGGTCAACCTGGATAAACTGACCTATGCCGGCAACCTGGAAAACCTGGAAGATATCAAGGACGATGCCCGCCATATCTTCGTCAAGGGTGATATCTGCGATAAGGCCCTTGTCACCGACCTGATCGCCAAATATGACCCGGATTACGTCATCAACTTTGCTGCCGAAAGCCACGTTGACCGCAGCATCCGCAACCCGGAAATTTTTGTTGAGTCCAATGTTCTGGGCACCGTCAATCTGCTGCAGTGCTGCAAGGATGCCTGGTACGATGCCGATGCCAAGACCTGGAAGGAAGGCAAAAAGTACCTGCAGGTTTCCACCGATGAAGTATACGGTGCCCTGGGTGCCGAGGGCTACTTTATGGAAACGACCCCGCTGTGCCCGCACAGCCCGTACTCCGCTTCCAAGGCAAGTGCCGATATGTTCGTGAAAGCATTCCATGATACCTATGGCATGCCCATCAACATCACCCGCTGCTCCAACAACTATGGTCCGTATCAGTTCCCCGAAAAGCTGATTCCGCTGCTCATCAACAACGCCAAGCACCACAAGACCCTGCCGGTTTACGGCGATGGTATGCAGATCCGTGACTGGCTGTATGTCATGGACCACTGCAAAGCCATTGATATGGTTGCCAACGGCGGCAAGGACGGCGAAGTTTACAATGTCGGCGGCCATAACGAGCGCCCCAACATCTTCATCGTCAAGACTGTCATCGAGCAGCTGCATGACCGCCTGAAGGACGAGGGCATCAGCGAAGAGCTGATCAAGCACGTGGCAGACCGCCTGGGCCATGACCGCCGTTACGGCATTGACCCCACCAAGATCAAGAACGATCTGGGCTGGTACCCCGAAACCCCGTTCGAGAAGGGCATTGTGCTGACCATTGACTGGTACCTGGCCCACGAAGAATGGATGGACCACGTGACCAGCGGCAACTACCAGAAGTATTACGAGCAGATGTACAAAAACAAGTAATGCTGCCGCACATTTGTTAAATTCTGCAAAACCCCCCGCCGCCGCTTTGCAAAGCGGCGGCGTTTGTGGTATACTAGTTCTGCACGATAAACAAAAACTCGAACCGTATGATGCGCGTACATGCGTGTTTTTACGATTATCCATTATTCTGAATTTTTAATGATCTTGAGGTTTTTTTGAATGGCAATTTCCAGAGAAGAACAACTGCGCAATAACCGCCGCCTTTCACGCCAGATCGTGGGTGCAGTGGCAATCGTATTGATTATCATTGGTCTGTTTACCGTATTAAGCTGGGTGGTTGGCGTGCTGCGCAGCGCGTTGGATGATACCGAACGCCGCCAGAGCTATGCCGACCGTCTGTACGGTCTTGTCATGTTTGACACTATGCCGTTTGACGATGTGAGCAAGGTGGATCAGTCGGAGTTTTTACAGGCTGCCATCTGGGGCGCTGTGTACCAGATCCAAAAGCGGGATAACGGCCTGAGCGACTATGAGCGCGACAGCGAAACCGGCTCCATCATTCTGCCCAAACTGGAAGTTGACACCTACCTGACCAACCTGCTTGGCCCGGATTACAAGATCACCGATGGCTCTTTCCAGACCGAAGAGTTCAATTATACCTATGACGAGGAAAAGCAGGGCTATTTGGTTCCTGTTACCAGCATGGTGGCTATGTATACCCCGGAAGTGGAAAAGATTTCCACCCAGAGCGGCAAGACCTATGTGACGGTTGGCTATATCCCCACCATCAACAATAGCTCCAGCGGCGAGATCAACCTGACCGCCCCCACGGAGCCGACCAAGTATATGGACTATGTGTTCACCCGCGGCGAGGGCCGTAAGTGGTATCTGAGTGCATTGCAGGAAAGCGATATGCAGCCCGAAGTGTCTGCTTCGACCGCAGCCCCGACCACCGATTCCGGCGACCCGCAGGAGTTGGTGCAGAACAACCTGGATTCCAGCATGGCCGATACCGGCAATGCTGCGGACGGTGCCGCAGACGGCACCGCTGAACCGGACAGCACGGCGGACGACCAGACCGATGCCCAGAGCGAACCTGAAGCTGATACCGGGGATACCGGTGGGGATACGCAGGATAGTTCAGGTACGGAATAAGCTCCTGCTGACAAAACGATAACCTTCATGAAGCTGCACAGCCCAAACGCTGTGCAGTTTTTTGTATGGTAGGGCGGGGTCACCCGACCCCACTGAAGGCGGCCCGACCGTACAATAAAAATGTGTGATATACCTTGCCCACAGTAGGGGAGCAGCGTCCCCGACACCGCAGACAAACCTTGCGGCAAATCTCATTATGGCAGATGTGCCAAAGCTTCGGAATGGTCAAGGCAATACCGCATAATTCTAAGTGCCGATACGGCGAGCGAGGCGCGGCAGATGCCAAGCCAAAAGCGCAGATAATACTGGATGCTGCAAAGGTGAGCGCCGCCAGTGGCGGAAACAGCGAACCGAAGCAGGGGCAGCGGTCGCAGAGTGCGAGGGGCTTTTGTCCCCGAAGCACGATGCGGGTACCGCAACCCGACATTATCGAGCATTTTGGCAACGCAGATGCCGTGCCGCAGCTGCCGGAGCGGTGCTTAAGCCGCAAGGCGGGAATTGTGCGGTGTTGCCTCAAGACCGCTCCCTACAAAGCAAGGTATCATGTGCACCAAACAGAAAAACAACCGGTGGAACAGTCAGACCTCTGGCCGCCGCAGAGAAGCGCTGCCAATGCATAAAACATGCCGCCGCGCAGTTATACTACCCCTGCACAACATCAGCTCAACAACAAAAATGACAAAACAGACTGCAGAAGACCGTGCTTTTTTGATTGACAAAACAAGCGCGGCGTGATAATATGATAGCTGTACATTGCCCTCTATTTTTAACGTTGAACAGATGTTAAATACTTGTGCAATGGCAACACGGAAAAGTAGGAGAACATAGCATGAGACGGACTTTGGCAGCGCCGGGCCTTGCAGCTGTGCTGGGTATGGCATTGCTGCTGACCGCCTGCGGTAAAACAAACGCACATAACAATACGGCAGGCGAAACGGTCAGCACGGCACTGTTTGACTTTTCCATTACGGATGTCAGCCTGGTGGAAAGCTACCCCGGCATTGATATCCCGGATGGCGAATGCCTGGTGCGCATGCGCCTGAACATCAAGAACACCAGCAGCCAGACCTACACGATGTTCCTGCAGGATTTCCAGATCCAGTGGGGCGAGGGCGACAGCGATTACGGTACCTGCCTGAACGCAGTGGATGATACCATGATGCCGTATGCCTATGAGCTGACCCCAGGCCAGGAGCGCAGCGACTGGCTGATGGCTGAAATCCCCGAAGGCAGCACCAGCTGCACCATTGCGTATCAGGAATACAAGACCGATGGCAGCAAAGGCGATGCCTACTTTGTGGAGGCAGCTCTGTGAGCCAGCAGTCGCGCATTCTTGCAGGGGTGTTTTGCTCCGGTATGGCGGCGGCGTTGATTGCTATGGCGGCACTGCAGCTGCCCAGCTGGCTGCAGCAGCGCAAGATGGTAAGTGAAAGCCCGCCGGTGGTGCAGACTGCAGAACCAGAGCAGACGCCGGAACCGCAGGTTACCGCGGCCCCCACCGTGCAGCCCGCCGTTACCCCGGAACCGCGGGATTTTACCGCACTGCTGGAGCGTAACCCCGAAGTGATTGGCTGGATCAAGATCGACGATACCGATGTTGACCTGCCGGTGATGCAAAGAGAAGGGGACAACAGCTACTACTTAAAGCACGACCTGGATGGCAACTGGGATGACCTGGGCCTGCCATACCTGGATTATGAGTGCGATATCCAGCAAAGCCGCCATTTGATCCTGTACGGCCACAACATGGGCGTGGGGGATACGGTGCGGTTTTCCAGCCTGCAAAATTACCGCAAGCCGGAATATTATCAGGAACACCCGGTCATTGAGCTGGACAGCCTGAACGGCGGCCAGTACTACAAGATCGTGGCAGTTTATGCAATTACCACGCGCGAAAGCGATGGCGATGTGTTCCACTTTAACCAGTATGTGAACTTTGCCGATGATGCGGCAGAGCAGGAATACCTGGATGAAGTGGCCAAGCGCGCGTTTTATACCACGGGCGATTATGCCCGCGCAGACGAACGGCTTTTGACATTGTGTACCTGTACCTATGAAATGTCGGATGCCCGCCTGCTGATCATGGCACGCCCGCTGCGGGACGGGGAAACGCTGACGGCGGATGAAGTTACCGTCAATCCGGACCCGCTGCTGCCAGCCCGCTGGCCGGCCAGGGCGTAAAATCTTTATTTGAATTCTGGGCACAAAGGCAACAGCAACCCGTACCTTTGCGTTTGGGATATAATTTTGGAAAGGGAGTAAAATTATGCAAAAGACGAGCAGGTTTTCGCGTCTGCTTACGCTGGTTACGGCTGTTGCCTTGGCAGTTTGTCTGCCTGTATCGGCGTATGCAGAAACCGAGACCACCGAGGAAGCTGCTGCACCCGCAGTAGTGGAGGAGGCTGCACAGGACAACACCGCTGACGAAGCTGCAAGCGAAGACAGCGCTTCCTGTGTGCGCGTGGTGGATGTTACCATTTTTATGGACACCACCAAGGGCCATTTCGAGAGCGATCCCGACAATGTTGCCCTGACTTATCTGAACCGTGCCGAGTTTGAGGAGACTCCGATCACTCTGCCCACCGTTATCGCAAACGAGGGCTGGGAGTTCAAGGGCTGGGACGTTTGGGGCAAAGAGCACTTTGTCCTGGGCGCCGATGCTACTGAACTGGGCACCAGCGGCCTTGGTGCATTCCCGGTTGGCAGCCTGGTAGGCGGTATCTACCTGTACCCCATCTTTATGGAAGCTCCGAAGCCGGTAGAGCCGACCGCTACCCCGGTAGAGCCGACCGCTACTCCGGTTGAGCCGACTGCTACCCCGGTTGAGCCGACTGCTACTCCGGTGGAGCCGACTGCCACTCCGGCAGAGCCGACTGCCACTCCGGCAGAGCCGACTGCCACCCCGACCGAGCCGACCGCTACCCCGGTCGTGACCCCGACCACCCCGGTTATCCCGGAGACCACTCCGACCAATACTCCGGCAAACACCCCGACTGAGAAAACCAATACCCCGGACAATACTCCGACCAACACCCCGGATGTTACCAAGTCCAACACCCCCGCTGATAACTCCAGCAAGATCATCCCGCAGACCGGCGTTTCCAGCACCAACAGCAACTCTGTTGCAGGTCTGGTCATCGTTCTGGTTGCCGCACTGGGCGGCGCTGCCGCTTACCTGTTCATCAACCGCAAGAAGCTGAACTGATAAGTGTAAAGTGATAGAGCTTTGAATTATTTAAAAACAGCCTTCGGCATTTGCCGAAGGCTGTTTTTGTGGTTGGGTAGCTTGAGCGAGCGACAACCACCAGCTAAGCTGGTGGAATAAAAACGGTTTTAGCCCTAGACAAAGAGAAACCTCCCCGTAGAATAGAGTGTTGGTTTGCCAACCACAATCTAGGAACAGAGAGGTTTATCTTTGAAATGAAAAATAACAAAGACGTAGATAGTTTAAGCCATACGACATGGAGATGTCAATACCATGTAGTGTTTGCACCGAAATATCGGAGAATGGTGATATATGGCCAAATCAAAAAAGATATTGGTCAGATACTGCGGCAAAGGTGGCGATGTCTTCACGATACAGAGAGTACGGCGACCAGACCCCTGCATTGATGAGGTTGCCCTTGTACAGTTCCAGACGCACCTTGCCGGTGACATGCTCCTGTGTGGAGGTGACAAAGGCACTCAGAGCTTTGCGCAGCGGGCTGAACCACTGGCCATCATACACCAGTTCGCCAAAGGTGATGGCCAGCTCACGCTTCTTGTGGGCGGTGAGCTTGTCCAGCGTCAGAGTTTCCAACACTTCGTGGGCTTTGTACAGGATGGTGCCGCCGGGGGTCTCATAGACGCCGCGGCTCTTCATGCCCACAAGACGGTTCTCCACTACATCGTACAGGCCGATGCCGTTGCGGCCGCCGATCTCATTCAGCTTTGCGATGATGGCAACGGGCTTCAGCTTCTCGCCGTTCAGAGCCACAGGAGCGCCCTTTTCAAATTCCAGCTCCACAAACTCGGACTTGTCCGGTGCGGTCTTGGGACTGACACCCAATTCGAGGAAGCCGGCCTTATCGTACTGAGGCTCGTTGCCTGGGTCTTCCAGATCAAGACCCTCGTGGCTCAGATGCCACAGGTTCTTGTCCTTGGAGTAGTTGGTCTCCCGGCTGATCTTCAGCGGGATGTGATGAGCCTCGGCATAGTCGATCTCTTCATCGCGGCTCTGGATGTCCCACTCGCGCCACGGGGTGATGATCTTCAGGTCGGGTGCAAAGTGCATGATGGCCAGTTCAAAGCGCACCTGATCGTTGCCTTTGCCGGTGCTGCCGTGGCAGACCGCATCCGCACCCTCGGCGCGGGCAATCTCCACCACGCGTTTTGCCAAAATGGGGCGGGCAAAGCTGGTGCCCAGCAGATAACCCTCGTAATCTGCCCCGGCCTGCATGGTGGGAATGACGTAATCCTCCACAAATTCATCGGTCAGGTCTTCGATGTACAGCTTGGATGCGCCGCTTGCCTTGGCGCGCTCTTCCAAGCCTTCCAGCTCACCCTTCTGCCCCACATTGCCGCACATGGCAATGACTTCGCAGTTGTTATAGTGCTCTTTCAGCCACGGGATGATAATCGATGTGTCCAGACCGCCGGAATATGCCAGCACGACCTTTTTGACCTCAGACATAGGAACTGCCTCCGTTCAAACCAACTTATATACTTTTCGATTTCCCTCGTGCAATTTCATGATTGCAGCGTCCATTGTACAGACACTTGGAAAATGTGTAAAAAGTGTTCTGTATATAGCAGCAATATGAAAGCAGTATTTCACAGCGGGGCATTATGAACCTATAATAGTAGTTGAAAATAAATAGAAAGAGGGTCTTTTTGATGGCAACGATATTTCCAAGAGAAGAAAAGGCAGAGGCACTGTTCGGGGAGATCCTGAAAAATCCAGAAGCCTGCCACCGCCTGATGGATACCTTCAACGACTCGCTGGACATGGCAGACGTACTGGATGCGC
>OGXA01002617.1_pt1 | contig 12617 bp, 14 predicted proteins | sample 1576171 | NCBI WGS metagenome assembly OGXA01 (sample SAMEA3541587, study PRJEB24748) | human gut metagenome | biome: human gut; feature: human-associated habitat; material: faeces | place: China | collected 2012 | reverse complement strand
CTCTGAACGCCAACGAAGAAAGTCAGCGAACAAAGCGTGAAAGATTTTACAAACTTCATTGAAGAATTAGGAGCATTAACGATCATTCTGGATTATAAGCAGCATGATGCCTATACTGCAGCGATCAGTCATGTACCACATATCATGGCAGCAGAACTGGTACATATCGTAAGTAATATGGATACAGATGATGGAATCTTAAAACAGTTAGCTGCAGGTGGTTTTAAAGATATCACAAGAATCGCATCTTCATCTCCAGTCGTATGGGAACAGATTTCTTTATCAAATAAGAAGAATATCAAAGAATTACTGCAAAAAGCACAGAATCATTTAGGCTATGTGATCGCAGCACTTGATATGGAAGACAGAGAATATTTGAATAATTATTTTAAACAGGCAGGAGAATATAGAGATTCTGTACCAGACAGTGCGGTTGGTCTGATCCAGAAATCTTACGAGATCTTTATTGATATTCCAGATGAACCAGGAACGATCGCAACAACGACAACCTTGCTTGCTTTGAATCATGTAAGTATCAAGAATATTGGAATCATTCACAACCGTGAATTCGAAGAAGGTGTTTTAAAGATCATGTTATATGATGATGAATCAGCAAAGAAGGCGACAAAAATCTTAAGAGATAAAAATTACACAGTATACGAGAGGAAATAAAAACATGAAATTAACAAAAAGTGCGGGACTTAGAGGAGAATTATCAATTCCGGGAGACAAATCGATCAGTCATAGAGCAGTTATGTTTGGATCTTTAGCGAAAGGAACAACACATATCAGCAATTTCTTATCAGGAGCAGACTGTCTGTCAACGATCGATTGTTTTCGTAAGATGGGTGTTTTGATCGAACAGAATGGAACGAATGTCACTGTTCATGGAAATGGACTTCATGGCTTAAAGGCACCAAGTGAGACATTAGATGTAGGAAATAGCGGAACAACAACAAGATTGATCTCAGGAATTCTTGCAGGTCAGGATTTTGAAACTGTATTATCTGGAGATGCATCCTTAAATAAACGTCCAATGGGAAGGATCATCAAACCATTAGAACAGATGGGTGCAAAGATCACAAGTGTGAATGGAAATGGATGTGCACCATTGAAGATTGAAGGAACAAAATTAAATGCAACACATTATGATTCTCCAGTTGCATCTGCACAGGTAAAATCCTGTGTGTTATTAGCAGGATTATATGCAGATGGCAAGACAAGTGTGACAGAACCAGCATTATCAAGAAATCATACAGAATTAATGCTTCGTTCTTTTGGAGTGAAAGTAGAATCACATGATACAACAGCGACGATCACACCTCCAGAAGAGATGATCGCAACAGATATCGTGGTTCCAGGAGATATTTCTTCAGCAACTTTCTTTATCGTGGCAGGACTGATCACACCAAATTCATGTATCCGTTTAAAAAATGTTGGAATCAATCCAACAAGAGATGGAATCCTGCGTGTATGTAAAGATATGGGAGCTGATGTTACATTAGAAAATGTGATCGATAATGGGGGAGAGCCAACAGCAGACATCGTTGTAAAGACAAGCAAATTAAAAGGAACGGTGATTGGTGGAGAAGTCATTCCAACATTGATTGATGAGATTCCAGTTATTGCACTGTTAGCAGCATTTGCAGAAGGTGAGACAGTGATCAAAGACGCGGCAGAGTTGAAGGTAAAAGAGTCTGATCGAATCGCATTAACGGTTGATAATCTTGTGAAAATGGGTGTTGATGCGCAGCCGAAGACGTTCAGCTTGGAGCCGGAAGCGACAGACGATGGAATGATCATCAAAGGCGGTAATCCATTACATGGAGCAAGTATCAATTGTAAATACGACCATCGAATCGCTATGACATTTTCGATTGCAGGAATCAATGCAGAAGGAGAAACTGTGATCGAAGATTCAGAATGTGTGGATGTGTCTTATCCAACATTTTATGAACAGTTAAATTCATTGCAATAAATAAAATGCTATGATAAGAGTTTATAAGGAGTAGATAACAATGGAAAAGAAATATTTCTTTTTTGATATTGACGGAACATTGACAGATAGATCGACAGGGAAGATCGTGCCAAGTGCCAGAGAGGCGTTGGATCGTTTAGAAGCAAATGGGCATTTTGTTGCGATCGCAACTGGAAGAGCACATTACAAAGCACGTAAATTCACAGAAGCCAATGGGTTTAAAAATATGGTCTGTTGTGGAGGCAATGGCTGTGTGATCAACAATGAATTAGTGGAAAATATTCCTTTGGATAAAGAAGGGTGTTTACAGATCATTCATCAGTCAGAAGAATTAGGGTATGGATGGTGTGTAGCTCTTGATGATACGAAAGATGTCTATATGACAGACGATAAATTTCTAAGACAGGTTGGAAAGAGAAAAGAACCAACCAGATATATCATCGATGATATGTTAGATATTGACAGTGTCGACGCGATTTACAAGATTTATGTAGCTATTCCAAAAGAGGAAGAAGAGAAACTTACAAAGAAAGAGTTGATCGGGCATTTGAGATTTGAACCAGAATATTTAATGTTCCAGCCAGATAATAAACGTGGTGGTATTGTGAAGATGATGGAATATCTTGGCGCAGATATTAAAAATGTGGTTGTATTTGGGGACGATTACAATGATATGGATATGTTCTGTAAAGACTGGTTTTCCATTGCTATGGGAAATGGATGCCAGGATTTAAAAGATGTGGCAAGTTATGTGACCGATACAAATGTCAATGACGGTATTAAGAAAGCATGTGAACATTTTGAATGGATTTAATAAAGTAAAACAGCAGACAGAAGATACATCGGAGGGAAATATGAAACATTTAAAATTAGGAAAGATACAATGGATCGCATTATTGGTTGTCAGTGCAATGTTTGTGAATTTATGCAGCCATATGGTATTGGCAGCAGCAAGAGATGGAAATGATCCGGCACAGGGAACAACGGCAGAAGCAACAACAGCTTCAGAAGCGACAACAGAAACTACAACGGAACAGCAGGAAGAGACACAGTCTATGGGAGAATATAAAGCATTCTGGTTTTCTTTCTACGATTATGACTCTTATCGTGCAAAATATAAAAAGAGAACGGCAGCAAATTTCCGTACCTACTTTACAGGTGTTGTCAAAAAAGGAAAGAGTCTTGGAATGAATCGCGTGATCGTGCAAGTAAGACCATTTGGAGATGCCATTTATAAGTCAAAGTATTTCCCTTGGTCCAAATATATTTCTGGAAAACAGGGAAGAAATCCAGGATTTGACCCATTAAAGATCATGGTAGAAGTTGCACATGACAATGACATGAAGATCGAGGCATGGGTAAATCCATATCGTGTAACAACAGGTTCTACGAATTATAAGAAACTTGCAAAGAATAATCAGGCAAGAAAATGGCATGCCAAGAAGTCTACAAGAAGAAATGTATTATCTTATGGTGGAAGTTTGTATTACAACCCATCCAAAAAAGCGGTCAGAACACTGATCACAAACGGAGTAAAAGAAATCGTACAAAATTATGATGTCGATGGAATTCATATGGATGATTATTTCTATCCATCTTTTACAAAACGTAATGTCAAAAAGGCATTTGATGCAAAAGAATACAACAAATCTTCTTATAAGAAGAAAAAGAAAAGTATCTATACTTACCGTCGTGCACAGGTAAATACTCTTGTGAAACAGATGAAAAAAGCAGTAAAAAGTGTAGATCCAAATGTAACATATGGTATCAGTCCGGCAGGAAATATTGATAATCTGACGAGTAAATATTCATATTATGTAGATATCTATAAATGGCTAAATTCTACAGAGTATGTTGATTATATCTGTCCACAAGTATACTGGGGATTTAAACATCCAACTGCCAAATTTAATAAAGTCACAGACCGTTGGATCAAGGCGGCAAAGAGTAAGAAAGTTAAACTTTATATTGGAATCGCAGTATATCGTGCAGGACATAATGTTGGTCAGAATCGTGCAGAACGAAAAGAATGGAAGAGTGATACAAAAGTCTTGAAGAAACAGGTACAGTATGCAAGAAAGAAACATGTGGATGGATTTGCATTCTTTGACTATCAGGATCTAAAGAGCAAGACAAGTGCCAAAGCAGTCAATCAGCTCAAAACAGTTTTAAAATAAACAGGAAATAAATATTGCAGAGATCATTGCATAGAGATATGTGATGGTCTCTTTTTAGTTACAGCAGATTTCTTTTCATGTAAATTACGCTATATAAGAAATCTACAGCGAGTTGACATAATATGAAAAATATAATATTATATGGCATATAATATGAGTAAGGAGGATGCCAATGGTTTTTAATACAGGAGCTGCGCTGTTAGATGCGGTAGTTCTGGCTGTCGTATCAAGAGAAGAAGAAGGTACGTATGGATATAAGATTACACAGGATGTAAGAGAAGTGTTAGAAGTATCAGAATCTACATTATATCCAGTATTAAGGAGACTTAAGAAGGATGGCTGCTTGGAAGTTTATGATAAGCAATACGGCGGTAGGAACCGCAGATATTATAAGATCACATCTGTGGGAATAGCACAGCTTTCGTTATATAAAGAAGAATGGAAACAATATTCCCAGAGAATATCTGGAATTTTTGAAGGAGGAGAGAGAGTATGAACCGGGAGGAGTACTTAAAGAGATTGTCTTTTTTACTAAAAGATCTTCCAAAAGAAGAAATTGAAGATGCAATCGCATATTATGAAGATTATTTTGAGGAAGCAGGAGAAGAGAAAGAAGAACAGGTGATCAAGGAACTTGGTTCCCCAGAGAAGATCGCGAAGATGATCCGTGATTCTGTACAGGAAAATCAGGCAAGCAGTGAGTATACAGAAGAAGGATATAGACAGGAAACTTACGAAGATTACCAGCAGATGAGTAGAAAAGACTCACAAAAGGAAGCCAAACAGGGCAGCAGATGGCATATGAAGGGAAGAAGAAACCGGAATATCATTTTGATGATCTTAATTCTTGTCTTTGTGGGAAGCTGGCTGATTCCTGGTATTTTTGGCATTGTGATTGGAATTGCAGGAGGAATTTTTGGCAGTTGTGCAGGATTGTTGTTTGGAGGACTTGGGTTGGTTGGCGCTGGAATTTATAAGATGTTTACGACAGTTCCATATGGTTTATTGTTGATGGGCGGCGGTTTTCTGATGATCACTGGTGGAATTTTGTTATTATGGTTCCTTGTATGGATCTGTGCAACTGCCATTCCATGGATCATTGCAAAGATCCGTGAATTTTGGAACAGAAATTTTGGGAGAGGATGTGAATAAGTTTGAAGATATTTAAGAAAGTATGCATGATATTAATATCAGTAACAGCTGTTGCAGGGATCGGATGCATCATAGCAGCATTTGTTATGGGTGCAGATCCAAGACAGATCCGAAATTATACAGAAGGAAAGACAAGCGGCAAATTACAGACAGAGGAACGAAATATAAGAGCAGATCAGATCCGGAAATTAAATATTGATATTGGAAGTGGAGATGTGAAGCTACAAAATGGGAATCAGGATCGTCTGATCATAAAGAAAAAAGGAAGCTGGGAGCCAGTGATATTAAAGTCAGATGGAGAGATTGAAATCAAGCAGAAGAGCAGACATTTTAAATTATTTTGGTTTCAATCAAACGATGAGATCACAGTTATTCTGCCCAAAGGAGTTACCTTTGAGAAAGTTTCCATGGATTGTGGCAGTGGAGACATTGCGTCAGATTCTTTGAATATCACAGACGAACTTGACATAGACTGTGGAAGTGGAGATATTGATCTGACAACGATCACAACATCAAAGACAGAGATTGATCTGGGTTCTGGAGATGTCACATTGACAATGGCAGGAACAGAAAAAGATTATAACTATAATATAGATTGTGGAAATGGAGATGTTAAGATTGGAGATATACTTTTCGAAGATGATCTAAAAAAACGAAATATCGATGCATTAAGATGGATTAATATAGATTGTGGAAGTGGAGATCTTACGATCGATTTCGATAATACAATATTGTAAAACAAAGTAACAGATAGATGGAGGAAAAGGAAATGAAGAAAACATTATATAAATCAAGAAAAGACCGTTTTTTATTTGGTGTATGTGGAGGATTAGCAGAATATTTTGAGGTAGATCCAACTTTGGTACGAATCCTTACAGCAGTATTATGCACAACAGGAACAGGATTGTTGTTATATATTGTGGCAGCTGTTGTCATGCCGGAGCATGTCGAGTAATTGTCTTTTTCTTGAATCAATCCAAAGAATGTGATAAAATAGACAATCATGTCAAAATTCAGGTCAAATAAGACTTTGATCATGAAGATAAATACACATAAAGAAGAGGAGAAATCATATGAAATTACCAATATTGATCGCAATGGTTCTCTATATGGCAATGGTTATCTGGATTGGTGTCATTTACAGTAAGAAGACAAAGACATCCGAAGACTATTTCCTTGGAGGACGAGGACTTGGACCATGGGTTACTGCAATGAGTGCAGAGGCATCTGATATGAGTAGCTGGCTGTTGATGGGACTTCCTGGACTTGCATACGCAACAGGATTCAGCCAGGCAGGATGGACAGCAATCGGATTGATCCTTGGTACATACTTAAACTGGAAGATCGTGGCAAAGAGATTACGTCATTATACGGAAGTAGCAGATAATGCGATCACAGTACCAGACTTTTTCAGTAACCGTTTCAAAGATGATAAGAAGATCTTAAGCAGTATTTCCGCAATTATGATCCTTATTTTCTTTACAGTATATACAGCATCAGGATTTGCTGCGTGTGGAACGTTGTTTAACTCTGTATTTGGATTAAATTATCAGAAGAGTATGATCGTCTGTGCGATCGTTATCGTATTATATACATCCATGGGTGGATTCTTAGCAGCAAGTACAACAGACCTGATTCAGGGATTATTAATGTCATTTGCCATCGTGATCGTACTGATCGTTGGAGTTGTGAATGCAGGTGGAGTAGCGAATGTTATTGCACACGGTCAGGCAATGGAAGGATTCTTTGATGTTATGAAGTACCATGATCCAGCAACAGGAGGTGCAGTATCACAGGGTGTGATCCCAATCTTATCCGGACTTGCATGGGGACTTGGATACTTTGGTATGCCACATATCCTTGTAAGATTCATGGCGATTCGTGATCCACAAGAAGTAAAGAAATCAAGAAATATCGCAATGATAGTACTAATTTTAATTTTAGGATGAAATGAAAGAAGAAAACTACACAGAACAGTACAAAGGAATAATTATGCTACGTAAGGGAAAAAAGGAAGATGAAGATGTATGGTTCGCGACGGTAGGAAAGCAACTTGTATCGGACGGAATATATAAAACCAAAGAGGAGCTAATCAATAACCTAGAAAACCTAAACCTAGAAACAATATGTAAGATTATTGCAGGAGCTTTTGAACGGGCAATTGAATTTAAAATTGAGAAGATATGAAAGTAAACATCGGGAAAAACACACTAGGGGATAGCGACAAGATGTCGGTATCCCTTAAAGAGTATGGAAGAAGTACACATAACCTGTCAAGTGCATGGCGTAGTCCTATGGGAGTAGGTACACTAGTGCCATTCATGAAGCTAATAGGATTACCAGGAGATACGTTTGATATTGACCTGGATACAAAAATCATGACGCATCCGACTATCGGACCTCTATTCGGGAACTTCAAGTTCCAAGCAGATGTGTTCACATGTCCTATCAGATTATACAACGCGATGTTGCACAACAACACACTCAATATCGGACTAGATATGAGCAAAGTAAAGCTGCCAAAAGCTAGAATGTGGATGCCAAATTACAGAAGCGGGAAAGCAAGTATAATGGAATACATGGGAGTCAGAAAATTTCCAAAAAACACACCAATAGCGACAAGCGGCCAATTATACAATATCGTGCCATTCCTAGCATACTATGACATCTTCAAAAACTACTATGCCAACAAGCAGGAAGAACGGTTCTATGTAATGGGCGGCAGTATAATTCAGAATGCGACAACTATAGTAACAGGAGTATTTAAAGGTATAATTGATATAGACTATAATGGATTGAGATGCACCAGCGCTCCCAAGATCACATTAACAGGAACTGACGTCAACTTAAACAACATAAAAAAAATAAAATTTACTGTCGACTCACAAGATGTGTATATGCAAATGCCAGGAGCCAATTTATACACAATCGAGACCGATGAAGCTAATAAGAAAGTGATAAAGCTAATAGAAGGCTATCGATATGTATTTTCAAGGTCGTTTCAAGGCTCAATGGGGGATGAGATAACATTGCAAGGAGCTACAGAAAACATCACACAAGGAGCAGTAACAGAAACCTACACAAGTTCATTTCCGTTAACGGAAATCGACGACCTGAGGGAATACATCTTAAGCAAAGGACGTGGAGAAATCATTATCGACCAAGATAGTGATGAAAAATTAAAATCACTATTCATCTACAACGTGCTAACCTCTCCGAATCCTGATAAAGCAGGAACATCTGAAAGTATTCCTCCAATCGGGACTCTAGAGATGGGTGGCTTATGTCTGAAAACACATCAGTCAGACCTGTACAACAATTGGGTAAACAAAGAATGGGTAGACGGTGACAACGGAATAAACGCGGTAACGGACGTAGACGTAAGCGATGGAAAACTCAACCTGGACGCACTGAACCTGGCGCAAAAGGTGTACAACATGCTAAACCGTATCGCAATCAGCGGAGGCAGTTACAAAGATTGGATCGAAACAGTATATACAACAGATTACTATTTTAGGGCCGAAACTCCAGTATATGAAGGTGGTATGTCAACAACAATCGACTTTGAAGCAGTAGTATCTAATTCAGCATCTAATGCAAGCGGAGTAGAAGAACCGTTAGGTAGCCTGGCAGGACGTGGATTCAACCAGGAGAAAAAAGGCGGCAAAATCGAAATCAAGTGCAACGAACCGTGCTATATTATCGGTATCGCAAGCATTACACCGTATGTAGACTACTCACAGGGTAACGACTGGGATATGATGCAGCTGAGTACTATGGACGATTTGCACAAACCACAGCTGGATGGAATCGGATATCAAGACCTGTTGACCAACCAGATGAACGGACGGGCAAACACCGGTGATGCGATTGGAAAGCAACCTGCATGGCTAAACTACATGACGGACGTAAACAAGACATATGCAGATTTCGCAGCAGGAGAAATCGAAAGCTACATGGTACTGAACAGAATATATGATGTCGATGAAAATACAGGAGAAATCATCAATCCAAGTACATATATATCACCAAAAGACTATACGTATATCTTTGCGACGAACACGGACACAAACAGAGACTTCTGGGTACAAATCGGAAAAAGAATTATTGCAAGACGCGTTATGAGCGCGGCACAGATACCTTTAATGTAAACAATATGGGAAAGCCAAGAATCATTACAAAAAGTTTCACCCAATTCGGGGTGGAATCATACGAAGGACGGTCTATCGAGGACAGATGCAAATTACTAGTGGAAACAGGAGAACCTATCAGGGATACTTCGCCATTAATCTTCACGCCTAAAGAAAAAGGAGTAATGCCACAATACGACGTGCGAGCAGACAAGTGGGATATCGCACAAAACGCGATGGACAGAGTGAACAAAGAACGTATCGCAAAAGGACAACAACCACCAAGTGAAGAAGTTAATAAAAAAGATACCGCTCAAGGCGGCGCACCAAAAGATGCTGGGCAACCTACATGACAGTAGGACTTCAATAAGTCATGCGTACCTTCGGGTACGCATGTAGCCATTATAATCTAGTATAAGAACCTCGCTTTTTGAAAAAGCGCGAAAACTACACAATATGGGATTTTTAAATTTTTTAGACAAAGGAGGAAGCGGCCTAATTACAGGAATTGCCAACACAATAACGGGAGCAGTTCAGAACAAAAAGGCACTGGAATGGCAGAAAGAGCAGTGGCAGCAGCAAATGCAGTACGGACGTGAGATGTGGGAGAAACAGAACCAGGCGGAAAATGACCGTATGGCACTGCAGAACCAGTGGAACAAAGAAGCAGCAGCGCAGTCACAGCAGTACGCAAAAGAAATGTTTGACTACACGGGATACGAGAACCAGGTGAAGCAGATGAAAGCAGCAGGACTGAATCCAGCACTGATGAACGGTGGCGGAGGTTCAGCGGGACAAGCAAGCGCAGGAGCCGAAGTACAGCCAGCTCAGGCATTTCAGCCAATGGGTATTCAGATGGCATTACAGGCACAGCAGGTAATGGCTAACACTCAACTAGCTAATGCTCAGGCTCAGAAGACAAGAGCTGAAGCTACGGCACAGAATATGCAGAACCTGATAGGCAGCAGCATAGACCTAGCACAGAAGATTGGCGAGATTGGAAGGACAAAGCAGGAAAAGAAAAACCTGGAGGCTACATATGACAAGACAGTGAAAGAAGTCAAGAAAGTTCAGGAAGAGGTTAATAACCTTATGCTGCAGGGAGATATACTGAAAGAAAACAAAGAACTGCTTGAGTTCCAGAACGAAGCGAACAGAATTATAAAGAGTGGAATACACTATGACACCAAAGGCAACTCGACAGATTGGCAACAAGCGGTACTCATGAAGTATTTCGGGCCTATCGGCAAGGAAATGGCACAGTGGGATAAAGACGAACAGCAGGCACTATTCGACAAAGGCGTGCTGGAACGTCTGATGAAAGACATAGATGCCATTGCAACAGGAAAGGCAAACGAATTCTCACTAGCGGGAATGAAGTTCGACTTAATGCAGAAACAGTGGGAAAGAGCGGATTTCGAGCTGGAGCAGGACAAGGCAGCATCCAAGCTGCTTGATGAGATGACAGGCGAGGGAGAATATGCAAGACTGTTAGGCAAGTTCTTAAAGGTACTATTGAGTTTCATCAAGTAAGTCGCGCACGTACGTATATCGCACGCGCACGAAAGCTTGATGGTAATAATTTGGGCGTCTCCCTACGGGCCGGGCTTTCCGGCTCAGACATATGGCCTAAAGGCCATACTCGCCTGCAATCCCTGACGCGCTATGCAGAATTCGCTACTATATGGCGCGCAATCGCCGCGCGGCTAAGAACAGTACAATGTATGCACCAGAGGTCAGGCGCGCAAGCGCGCCAGACCATAATGCTACATACATTGCACTGTTCTATTTTTTTATTTATGTCTCACGTGAAACAATTTCGACTATGTGTTTGTATACCAAGTATATATTAAACAGAAAGTACATGTACACAAAAAAAAATCAAGGAAATGTACCAGAATGCAAAGATGAACGATTAAGGTATGTGCCGACAAAGTGCGGAAAATGTATCGAGTGCAGAAAAGAAAAAGCAAGAAACTGGAGAATCAGACTAGCAGAAGAACTAAAGAAAGATTCTAATGCACTATTTATAACACTAACATTCAACGAAGAAAATTACCAGAAGCTGTCACAGGAATTATTTAAAAAAAATAAGAAAAATCTGAACTATACCGAACAGAACGAGATGTGCAAGACAGCTGTAAGAAGATGGCTGGAAAGAATCCGAAAAAAAACAGGCAAGTCCATCAAACACTGGATGGTAACCGAAAAAGGAGAAGACTACGGGAGAATACACCTGCACGGAATAGTATGGTGTCCAAGAGAAAGAGTAAACCAATGGGGATACGGATATGTCTACATAGGAGATTATGTTAACCAAACAACAATTGCATATGTAACAAAATACATGCTGAAAATATGCGAAAAATGGCCTGATTTCAGAGGAAAAGTAATGTGCAGTGCAGGGATAGGAAACAACTACGAAACAAGCTATAATGCCAAAAGAAACCGTTACAGAGGCAAGGAAACAAATGAGACCTACAAGATGGAAAACGGCACAGAATTACCGATGCCAAAATATTACCACGACAAGATATATACCGAAGAAGAACGTGAGAATCTGTGGATAATCAAACAGGAAAGAGGATACCGATACATAGCAGGGGAGAAAGTAAGCACAGACAACCTGGAAGAATGGGACAATCTGACAAAGTATTACCAAAGAAGAGCCGAGCAGCTGTACGGTGACAATCCAGAAGATTGGGAGCGCGAAAAAACCAAGGCAAGACTAGAAAAGATGCGCCAAGCAAGGCTAAGGTACCGAAAGTCTCGCTAGCTTCGCCAGCTTCGCTAATCCTTGAGTGACCAGAAGGTAGGCGGCCATAGGCCGCGCTTATTAACATGACTACGCGAGGCTAGCTCGCTACCCGCGACAACGCTCGCGGGTGGTCATGCTGCCAACTATATGCAAGCCTCCAAGTATTCGGCTTGTGGGTGTTGATAACTTGTTGATAACCTAACAAAATCGGTTAATAAACCTGTTAATAACTTGTTGATAAAAAAATGCCTTAAAATTTGGAATATTAAAATGTTTTGCTACAGAAGAAAGTTATAAACAATACAAATAAATGAATGAAAAGTTATAAACAAAGTTATGAACAGGATAAATGATTGAAAATAAATGATGCAATGAAGATTTACCTTCGTCCGGAAACAGCTCAAGGTATCTTCGTGAACTAT
>OGXA01002612.1_pt1 | contig 12648 bp, 10 predicted proteins | sample 1576171 | NCBI WGS metagenome assembly OGXA01 (sample SAMEA3541587, study PRJEB24748) | human gut metagenome | biome: human gut; feature: human-associated habitat; material: faeces | place: China | collected 2012 | reverse complement strand
CCACATTCTGCTGACGGTGCGCCCGCTGGATGAGCAGGGCAAGTGGCAGTACAAAACCGAGAAAGAGTATCTTTGCGCCAAAAACGGTGAGGAACGAGGTTTTACCGCCACTGAATTTAAGGTAGCACAGGCAGAGGGCTGGGAGAAGCAATATCCCTACAAGGTCGGCAAAAAGAAGGTCTATATGACACCATCTGCCGCCGAGGCGCAGGGGCTCATCCGGGCTGATAAGCATCCGAAAAGCACCCGCTACGGCAGGCAGAATCCCATCTCCGAACGCTGGAACAGCGAGGAACAGCTTGCAGCATGGCGGACGGCGTGGGCTGACGTGTCTAACCGCCATCTGGAACGCGCCGGTCGGGAGGAACGCATTGACCACCGCAGCTATGCAGATCGGGGCTTGACCGAACAGCCCACCATTCACGAGGGTGTATCTGCCCGTGCTATGGAGAAAAGGGAATCATTTCTGACCGCTGCGAGCTTAACCGTCAGATTAAGGCGGGCAACGCTCTGCTGCGGGAACTGAAATCCGCAGTGCGCAGGCTGATGGACGCGGTGAAAGACACCGTCCCGGCTCTTGCGGAAGCAATGGAAAAGCTGCGTGAAAATATGATCATTTTCCGGTATCAGCTTAACCATATCGCCAAGGGCAAGCGCAGCATGAGAAAGTATATTAAGTCTGTCAGCCCGGAACTGGAACGATATACCGGGCTGGTACAGCAAATCAAGGATAAGACTAAAGAACGGAAGGATCTGCTTGCGGAGAAAAAGGAATTGCCAGTATATTGCGTGAAACGACACAAGACGTTGGCTGTCCGCATTGCCGAGCTGACGGAAGACTTAGAGGAACTGTGTTCCGAAAAGGCGCTTCTTTTGCAAAAATTTGAGTATGCGGAGGATGTAGGCGCAGAGGCATTCCGCAAGGATATTGCCACCATGGAGGCCGGTCTGAAAAGGCTGGAGGCACAGGAGCAAAAATACGCTGCTGAATTAGATAAGGTTCTGGCTGAATATGCCGAGCTGAAAGCGCAGGCTGTGGATCTTGACCCGGTGGAGTTGCACAATGCACGGCAGGCCCTCCGTCCTGAAAAGGAGCTAAATGCCGTCGAACAGCTACAGCGTGCTTACGGGGATAAGTACCGCCCGCTTGCTATGCTCGACAGCAAACGAAAGGCATCCGGGTTGCTTCACGAATATGCAGACGAACAGGCCGTACAAAAGCTGAAACGAGCGCAACAGCAGAAAATTCAGTCCGAACACACTCCCCCCAAATCAAAGAAAAAACGAATCGACTTTGAACGTTAAGCTACGATTAGATGCAACATTTTTTACAGACAAGAGAAATCGTCATAACACAATTAGCGAGGCCGGCCATGTGCGAACACTGGCCGGCCTCATATCATTAATTTACTTTTATCATACGATAGCCCACACCAATATGTGTTTGGATGTATTGCGGGGACTCCTCTGTTGGCTCCAGCTTTTTCCGCAGTGTTGCCATAAATACCCGCAGAGAAGCTACATCGTTATCCCAACTGCGGCCCCAGATATTTTGTGTGATAAAGGTATGGGTCAGTACCTTGCCAACATTCTTGGACAGCAGGCACAACAGCTTATACTCAATGGGCGTCAGGTGCAGTTCGTCCTCTCCCAGATAAGCGCACCCCCCAGCATAATCCACTTTCAGTTTACCATTCACAAATACAGAACTGGCGGTTGCCATTTCCGCAGTCATCATGGCGAGTCTGCGCTGCGTCACTCGGAGTCGGGCCAATAATTCTTCTACTGAAAAGGGCTTTGTCAAATAATCGTCCGCTCCGGCATCCAGCGCCTTGATTTTATCGTTATCCTCGCTTCGGGCGCTGATTACAATAATCGGAACATTAGACCAAGAGCGAACCGTCTGAATGACTTGAACGCCATCCATATCCGGCAAGCCCAAATCCAGCAAGATGATTTCAGGATTGTGCGATGTGGCCTCCGTAATGGCTGTCGAGCCATTGGGCGCTACCACATAACGATAATCATTTGTTTTCAATGTGGTTGTAATGAGATTTCGTACAGATGGGTCATCCTCAACCACTAATATCAAAGGTTTATTCATGAAGTTCCACCTCCCCGGCGGGTAATGTAAATGTGAACACAGTGCCATTGGGCTGATTGTCTGATACGGAAATCGTGCCGCCGTGGGCGGTCACGATCGACTTGCAGAGGGACAGCCCCAATCCAAGGCTTCTGCGGCTATCGACCACTTTGTTGGCCCCACTATAAAACATGTCGAAAACACGAGGCTTCTGCTCATCGGGAATCCCAGGCCCATTATCGGCAACTGAAACGATGACCCATTTGTTCTTCTGCTCAGTGTGTATTTCGATTACCGAACCGGCAGGGGTATATTTGATGGCGTTATCCACCAAATTGATAATAACCTGAACGATCAGCTTCGCATCAATGTGGGCAAGGATAAAGTCTTTACCGCTGGTCACACGAATGGTGTGTTCTTTACTCTTTCTGTTGATGTGCTTCAGTGCTTCAGAAACGACCTCATCCATGAGTTCGATACTCCGAGTTAGATTGACCTGTCCGCCCTCAATTCGTGTGACTGCCAACAGGTTTTCAACGAGATTAATCAGCCACATGGAATCGTCATAAATATCGGTAAAGGTCTGCTCCCGCAATGCATCGTCCATCTTTTTATAATTTGCAAGCAAATTGCCTGCGCTGCCAGAAATCGCTGTCAAAGGGGTTCGAAGATCATGAGAGATTGCCCGCAGCAGGTTAGCACGAAGCTGTTCATTTTGCGCCAGAACAGCCGCTTCCTCTTTTTCTTTGGCGTTTTTGATGTTTTCAAGTGCCAAAGCGCACTCGCCCAGAATAGAGAGGAGTACGCTGTTTTCGAAAGAGTCCAGCGGAATACCGTTCACCGCAATACCAGCCACTCCATATACATGCTGGTTGACCCGAATCGCAAGGTATAAACACTTTGCACTGGACAATGTATCTGTTGTGGCACCGGCGTGTTTATTGTTTCGGAAGGCCCAATCGGCGACTGCTTTCTCGTTCTCAGAAATTAAATCTTCCTGAATGCTATTAACAGCACGAAAAACGTTAGGGGTGGCAAGTTCTTTACCATCAGACAGGTAGACGACAATATCTTTTTTCAGCAGCTTCATGAGCTGCCCTGCCGTAGCGGTGATTACCGCATTCTCATCCTGCTCTTTTTGCAGAAGCTGGTTGGTTTCAAAAAGAATCTTTGTACGGTAAGCTGTATGGGCAGATTGTTTCGCATTTTCTTTCAGCCGGGTAGCGAGAGATCCGGAAAGCAGTGTTACTATAAACATAATGGTAAAGGTAACAATATAGTTCGGATCGTCAAAATGGAATGTCAGTCTCGGAGTGGTAAAAAAGAAATTGAAAACCAGCACACTGACAACCGAGGTCAGAATCCCGCACAGTCGGTTGGTTGTGATTACAGCGGTCACAAGTACGCCTAATATGTAAACTGCGATAATATTACTCTCCGTGAACCCAAGAGCGTCAAAGCCACAGCCAATTAGTGTAGCTACCAGCAATACGACGATACTCTTCAGAACATCACGCAGGGGCATCGCATCTACCTGCGCCTTACTCTTTTTTTCCTGATAGCTGGTTTCTGTGCTGGCATCCGGTATCACATGAATATCCAGATTAGGTACGCTGGAAATCAGGCGTTCCGTCAAGGTGGGCTTGCTGAAAATATTCTTTCGTGCAATGGTACTTCGTCCAATTACGATTTTTGAGATGCCGGAAAGGCGGGCAAATTCCACAATCTGATAAGGCACGTCATCGCCATAACTTGTCTCAATCGCAGCGCCAAGTTGCTGGGCCAGACGCTTATTATCCTGCAAACGCTTTTTATCATCGTCACTCATCGCCGCTGTATTTGGCGTTTCCACATAAAGAGCGGTAAATGTTCCCCGAAAGGCTCTTGCCATCCTTGCAGCAGTCCGAATGATTTTTGCGTTGGATGGCGACGAGGAAAGACATGCCAGAATGCGCTCGTCTGTATGGTAATCGCCTCGGCTCTGTACTCTGGCGCTTTCCGTCAGCAAGTTCACCCGGTCGGCGCACCGACGGAGGGCGATTTCCCGCAATGCGGTGAGATTTTCCAGCGTGAAGAAATTAACTGTTGCCCGTTGCGCCTGATCTTCCCGGTATACATTTCCACTTGCCAGTCGTTCCAGCAACTCCGCAGGCTCAATATCCACCAGTTCTACCTGATCTGCTTGATCAAAGGTGGAATCCGGAATGCGCTCCCGCACAAGAATTCCGGTGATAGAGGCTACTGTATCGTTGAGGCTCTCGATATGTTGGACATTTACAGTCGTATAGACATCAATTCCAGTATTTAGCAGTTCCTGAACATCCTGATACCGCTTCGTGTGCCGACTGCTTTCGGCGTTGGTATGGGCCAACTCATCTACCAGTATGAGCTGGGGATTTCGCTTGAGCGCAGCATCAATATCAAATTCACGAAGGGCCATTCCTTCGTAAGCAACTTGTTTCACAGGAAGCTGCTCCAAGCCGTCCAGAAGTGCCATCGTCTGGGGTCGGGCATGGGGTTCTATGTATCCAGCAACCACATCGATGCCACGCTCCTTAGCCTGATGAGCCGCCTGAAGCATGGCATAGGTCTTTCCGACACCTGCGGCATAACCGAAAAAGATTTTGAGTTTTCCGCTTTTCTTAGTGGATGCATCGTTACGGATCGCACGAAGAAGCTGATCCGGATCTTGTCTTGGCAGTTCCATTTTAACCCTCCTATCTGTCACTCAAGTAAAAGCGATTCCCTTTTTTAATATTATAACACACAACGTCAAAACCTACATCTGCGACGGATCCACGGCAAATTTGTTCAGGCATCCAATGAAAAAATCGACGACAGGTGATTTTTTGGAATCCCTCCATAGTGCTATTTGTGTGATTTGATTCTGGGTAATCGGCTCAATGGGCAAGCCAGCATATTCCATCACAACCGGGGCGCAACGAAGAAGCACCATCCGTACATTATAATGAGTTTTTTTTGATATGTCTGTATTCTCTGGTAAAAAAATGATGTCCAATTTTTGTGTTTTCAGTTCTCTGCACAATTCACTTTCTTCTCCGCTGAAAATATAGATAGAGACATCTGGATGCTGCTTTCCGTAAGTCTCGAAAGCATCTGCGAGACCGCCTGCCATGAATGGGTTGGAAAAACCAATTCGCAAGCTGTTTTCGCCGTAAGTCAGAGCAGTTTCTTGTCTATTCCGATTGTTTTCCAGAAAAACATCCAGTTTTCTCATCAGAAAATACCCAAAAATAAATATGGCTGATGTACTTACAAGTAAAATAACATCCTGCATGGATTCACCCCCCAATTCCTTTGATTTTTCTTAAGGCAACACCGCACAATTGTGCCTGCGAGTCTCAGCCGTCTTTTTGCCACACTTCTTCAGTTTGAAAAACGAGAAATACATAATTCCTTCGTTTTCCAAACTTTGAATTGGGACAAAAATCCTGGCTGAGCCTTCTTGTCAAATTATGCGGTGTTGCCTTAAAATCAAGTATGAAAGCACTTTTGCAAATTTCTGTTACTTCCCAACGCCAACATGGTATCTCCTGCTTTCAGCACTGTGTCTGAAGAAATAGATAACTCCAGCTTGCCGCTTTTCTTGATTCCCATAATGTTAATATTGAATTTTTTACGAATATCAAGCTCTCCAATCGAATGGTCCGCCCAATCTTTGGGAATGGGAATCTCAAACATGGCATGATTTTCATCCAGTTCTATGTAATCGAGAATGTGATCCGCACTGTAACGGATTGCTGTCCACTTTGCGAGCTGTTTTTCCGGGTAGACTATTTCATCTGCACCGTTATGCAGCAAAAATTTTTCCTGGACATCCGTTGCAGCTCTGGAAACTACAAACCTCGCTCCTAATTCACTGAGCAGAGAAGTTGTTTCCAATGAACTTTGAAAGTTGTTGCCGATGGCCACAATGCATACATCATAGTTGCGAACACCGAGAGATTCCAAGAAATCGGCATTCGTACTGTCTCCAATCTGTGCATTGGTAACAAGGGGCAGAACAGCCTCTACACGTTCCTCCGAAGTATCTACCGCCATCACTTGATGACCCAAATGATTTAAGTGCAGGGCAATATGCTTTCCAAATCGCCCCAGACCAATTAGAAGAATTGATTTCATAATGTCTCCTTTATCCTACTGTTATTTTTTCCTTTGGTAGTTTTGAAACTTTCTTTTGTGCACTGGACAAGGCCGCAAAAATCAATGTAAGGCCACCTACTCGCCCAAAAAACATCAGCAGAATCAAAACACTCCGTGAGAGCAGATTCAGTTCCGGTGTAATCCCCAGAGACAGTCCGACTGTGCCAACAGCCGAGGCAGTTTCAAAAAGGCAGGGAAGCATGGGAAGTCCTTCGGAAACGCTGATGATAAGGCCACCGGTACAACATAGCGTAATATACATTAGCGAAATTGTCGCTGCGTTTTTTACGACATCATCATCGATGCGACGTCCAAAGAGATGTGCATTTTCTCTGCGCCGAAAGGTGGAAATTGCAGTAGTAAACAAAACAGCAATGGTTGTTGTTTTCAAACCGCCTGCGGTAGACCCGGGACTACCGCCGATCAGCATCAGCGCAATGGTGATAAATTGTCCCGCCTCACTCAAATCAGTTAAATCCACCGTATTAAAACCCGCCGTTCGTGGTGTCACAGCTTGAAAAAGAGAAGACAAAAGCCGCTCCTTTTGGGTAAGATCAGCAAACTCAAAAAAATAAAAGTACATTGCCGGAGCGATCAATAAAACCGCTGTGGTACAAAGAATCACCTTGCTCTGCATCCGGTATTTGCGCAAATGCAATCGATTTGTCCGAATATCATCCCAAGTCAGAAAGCCGATGCCGCCAAACACAATTAAGAACATAATCGTAAGGTTTATGACTGGATTCGCTGCATAGCTGGTCAGGGAGGAAAAGGGAGTGCGCACACCCAACAGATCAAAGCCTGCGTTGCAAAAAGCGGATACGGAATGAAACAGTGCCATCCAAAGTCCCGTTTTCCCGAAATCACGGCAAAACACCGGTGCCATCACGGCTGCACACAGCAGTTCCGTCACCAGTGTCACCCTGACGATAAAGCCGGTCAGGCGAACGATTCCTCCTACCTTTGGCGCTGAAATCGCCTCCTGCATGGTACTGCGCTGCATCAAAGAAATCTTCCGACCGGAAATCATTGCAAAGGATGCGGCCACGGTAATAACCCCCATGCCTCCAATCTGAATCAGCAGTAAAATAACAAGCTGGCCGAAGCCCGACCAGTATGTTGCCGTATCATGTATAATGAGTCCGGTTACACAAACTGCTGAGGTAGAAGTAAACAATGCATCCGAGAAAGGCGTTGCCAGTCCGCTGCGGCTGGAAAACGGCAACATTAAAAGGAAGGTGCCGAAAAGGATTACACCGGAAAACCCGAGAATGATAATTTGAAACGAAGTCAACTTCCTTTTTAACAACACTACTCCCATAACTGCAATCCTCCTTTATACCCCTTTATGTGTCCTTAATCATAAATCAAAGGGAGTAAAGAAGGAAAAAGAGAATGCGTATCTGTATTAAGACCGTCTAAAGATGCAGGACTTATTCTTTTTTATCACGAGCTTGTGCCAGAAATTCAATCAGCCGTTTCCTTGTCAGAATCCCGCATAGAACATTCCGGCCATCAACGATGGGGACAAAATTCTGATTCAGCATTGAAGTTACAACCTGCTCGGAATCTGCATCTATTTGTAACGCAGGACAAAAATCTCTGCGAACAATGCTGCCAAGTCGGTATCCCTCCTGTACTTTCAAGTCTGTTGTCTGGCAAACAAGAAGGTGGCGGAGGAAATCTCCCTCCGTCACGCTTCCAATATACTGTTCCTGATCATTCAGTACCGGAACAGCGGTATAGCCATGTACCATAAACCGTTCCAATCCCTGACGAATCGTATCCTTTTCATGAAGAAATACAGTGGAGATTTTGGGAATCATGATTTTAGCTATGTTCATTTCACCCCTCCAGAATACCGTCCAGCATCAGATTGACCTCCAACACATTAACGGTTTCTTCGCCAAAGATGCCAAGGAATCGATCGTCGGTGCAGTTTTGGATGATCTCACGCACTTCATCTTCGGTCATATCATTTGCCTTTGCAATGCGTGCTACCTGATATTCCGCTGCTGCCGGGGAAATATGGGGATCAAGCCCACTGCCGGAACAGGTGACAAGATCCACCGGAACGGCTGTTTCATCCATATCTGGGTCAGCAGCCCGGAGCTTTTCCACCCGCTCTGCCACGAGCTGTGCATACTCCTCACTTGCCGGAGAGAGGTTGGAGGGAGCGGCGTACATCAGTGCCTTTCCGTTTTCATCCGTATAGGTTGAAACATCAATATTCATAATGCGCCCCCACATATGGGCTTCATCTGTATATTGCTGCCCAAGTAATTCACAGCCATATTTTTTCCCGTCTACTTCAATGATGCTTCCGTCTGCATTGTCCGGGAAAATTAGCTGAGCAATTCCTGTGACAACACCCGTATAGATCACGCCGCACAGCAGAGTAAAGATTAAAAAGATCATACCTGCCTTTGGTAATACACTTTTTATTGTTTTCATGATATATCCCCTCCTTATACCAGGCCGGTGAACACCAGCAGAACATCAATCAGTTTCACAAAGATAAAGGGAGCCGCCAGACCGCCCAAACCATAAACAAGCAGGTTCCGTGACAGCAGCTTTCCGGCAGCAACTTCACGATATTTCACACCTTTCAGTGCCAACGGAATGAGCGCAATAATGATGAGTGCATTATAAATAATCGCAGAGAGGACAGCGCTTTGCGGGGAATGCAGCCCCATAATATTCAGAGCAGACAGTCCCGGATAAAGTCCCATAAACAGCGCCGGAATAATGGCAAAGTATTTTGCCACATCGTTGGCAATGGAGAAGGTAGTCAGGCTGCCTCGTGTCATCAAAAGCTGTTTGCCGATGCGAACAATGTCGATCAGTTTTGTGGGGGAAGAGTCCAAATCCACCATGTTGCCTGCTTCTTTGGCCGCTTGTGTGCCGCTGTTCATGGCAACTGCAACATCTGCTTGTGCCAAAGCCGGAGCGTCGTTGGTGCCGTCGCCTGTCATGGCGACCAAATGACCCTTGGCCTGAAAATCACGAATCATTGCCAGCTTTCCTTCCGGCGTTGCTTCCGCAAGGAAGTCATCCACACCGGCCTCGGCAGCAATGGCCGCAGCAGTAATCGGATTGTCGCCGGTGATCATAATGGTCTTGATGCCCATTTTCCGCAGATCTGCGAATTTCTCCTTCACACCCTGCTTGATAATATCCTTCAAATAAATAACACCGAGAATTTTGTGGTTCTTAGCCACAACCAGAGGTGTGCCGCCCTTGGACGCAATAGACTTGACAACTCGATCACAGTCTGGAGAATACATTCCGCCTGCATGGGTCACATAACTCTGCATGGCATCTGCTGCGCCTTTTCGGATTTCGTTGCCGTCAAAGTCGACGCCGCTCATACGAGTCACGGCAGTAAATGGAACAAAGTGCATATTCTTGTCCTGAAGGCTTCTGCCACGAATTCCAAACTGCTCCTTTGCCAGCACAACAACGCTTCTGCCCTCGGGGGTTTCATCGGCCAGAGAAGAAAGCTGAGCGGCGTCCGCCAGTTCCTGAATATCAACACCATCTACCGGAATGAACTCCGATGCCTGTCGATTGCCCAGGGTGATTGTTCCGGTTTTGTCAAGCATCAGAATGTCTACATCACCGGCGGCTTCAATGGCACGTCCACTCATGGCCAGAACATTTGCCTGGTTCAGTCTGGACATACCGGCAATACCGATGGCGGAAAGCAAGGCACCAATGGTAGTAGGAGCAAGGCATACCAGCAGCGCTACCAGAGTTGTTACAGAGGTTGGATTCTCAATTCCCGCCAGCTTTGCAGAAAAAATGGAATACGTGTAGAGAGAGACTGTCACCAAGATAAAGATAATGGACAAGGCTACCAGAAAAATCTGCAAAGCAATTTCGTTGGGCGTCTTCTTCCGGGCAGCACCTTCTACCATCGCAATCATCTTGTCCAGAAAGCTTTCTCCGGCTTCGTTGGTCACTCTGACAACAATCCAGTCCGACAGTACAGTGGTGCCGCCGGTTACAGCACTGCGGTCGCCGCCTGCCTCACGAATTACAGGAGCGGATTCGCCGGTGATGGCGCTTTCATCCACAGATGCCGCACCTTCTATGACTTCACCGTCTGCCGGAATCTGCTCTCCGGCTTTGACAATCACCAGTTCCCCTTTTTTCAGCAGGGCGGATGGAACCACAGTCACGCTGTCCTTCTGCGATACGGAGGGAATTTTATGTGCGTCCACATCCTTTCGGGATGCCCGGAGAGAATCTGCCTGTGCTTTACCACGACCTTCTGCAATGGCCTCGGCAAAATTGGCAAATAGCACGGTAAACCAAAGGATAATGGCAATCGCCAGTGTATATCCGCTTGGAGCGTCTTTTAACCCGAACAGGGATACCACCCAAAGGATACTGGTCAAGATCGCAGACACAAAAACCAGAAACATGACCGGGTTTTTTGCCTGTGTTTTCGGACTTAATTTCACAAAAGAATCTTTCATTGCCCTGCCGAGCATTTTCCGGTCGGCAAAAGCGCTTTTCTGTTTTGTACGCATATCTGTAAACCTCCTTTACGCAATGCTGCCAAAGAACTCAGCAAGCGGACCAAGGGCAAGCGCCGGGAAGAAGCTCAGCGCACCGATCAGCAATACCACAACAATCAGCAGGAAAACAAACATTCCATTTGTGGTAGACAAGGTGCCCGCAGTCGTGGCAATTTTCTTTTTCCCAGCCAGGCTGCCTGCGATTGCAAGTGTGCCGATGATGGGCAGGAACCGGGCAAAGAGCATCATCAGTCCCAGGCTTACATTCAGAAATACGGTATTCGCATTGAAACCGGCAAAGGCAGAGCCGTTATTGCCGCCACAGGATGAGTAGGCATACAGCATTTCAGAGAAACCGTGGGCACCGCCGTTATGCAGGCTATCCATGACAGAGGGTACTACAGCGGCAAGGCCGCTGCCGACCAGAATTGCAATGGGTGTTGCAAGGCAAACCAGTACCGACCATTTCATCTCATAAGGCTCAATTTTCTTGCCAAGGAATTCCGGAGTGCGGCCTACCATCAGACCGGCAATAAACACCGCCAGAATGGCAAAAGCAAGCATACCGTAAAGACCGCAGCCCACGCCGCCGAAAATAACCTCGCCGAGCTGCATCAGCAGCATAGTCACCATACCGGCAAGCGGCGTGTAGCTGTCATGCATGGAATTTACAGAGCCGTTAGAAGCTGCTGTGGTGAAGGCTGCCCAGGTAGAGGACGCTGCAATGCCGAAGCGAGTCTCCTTGCCCTCCATATTGCCGCCTGCCTGTTCTGCCATTGACATATTGACTGCGCCGTTTTGTGCAAGCTGGGATGTTCCAACCTGTTCCGTAACGGCGATGCAGCCCAAGGCAACAACCAGGCAGAGAAACATTGCCATAAAGATTGCAATACCCTGCTTCTTGTTCTTTACCGCAGAACCGAATGTGAAACACAGTGCCGCCGGAATCAGCAGAATGGAAATCATTTCGATCAGATTGGTAAAGGCATTGGGATTTTCCAAAGGATGTGCGGAGTTGACGCCCATATAACCGCCGCCGTTGGTGCCGGTCTGTTTGATTGCGACCTGGCTGGCCGCAGGACCCATCGGTACGAACTGCTCGGTGACGATCTGTGCATTCGAAACGATTTCGCCATCTACAGTGACGGTTTCGGTGTCTAAGTCAATTACCGCATCCTCAAGGATTTCGCCTTCTGCACTGACGGCAATCGGTTCTACAAGGGATACTGTTTCTGCACTTTTCAGGTTCTGAATCACGCCGCCGCCTACCAGCAACAGAGAAATGACCAGATTCAGCGGGAGCAGGATGTGAACCACAATGCGGGTCAAGTCCACCCAAAAGCTTCCCAACCCGGAGGATTTCACCTTGATAAAGCCACGGATCAATGCAAATAGAACGGCGATACCTGTAGCTGCGGAAACAAAGTTCTGAACAGTCAGACCTAAAGCCTGAGTGAGATAACTCAATGTGGATTCACCGGAATATGCCTGCCAGTTTGTATTGGTAATGAAACTTGCAGAAGTGTTAAATGCCAAATCCCATTTCACACCGGAAAGATGCTGCGGGTTTCCGGGAAGAACTCCCTGCAGAAGTTGAAGCAGGAACAAAAAAACAAGCCCGATACCGGAAAAAATCATTACACTTACCGCATATTTTTTCCATGTCATCTGTTCTTCTCTGTCTACACGCATAACCTTGTAAATCAGGTTTTCGCACGGTGTCAGAACTTTGGACAAAAAAGTTTTCTCGCCGCTCATGACGTTTTTTATGTATGCGCCCAGCGGAATTGCCAAAACAACCAGAATGGCAAGGTATAAAACATACTGAATCATGGTGCTCATGCCTGATCATCTCCCTTCATTAAAATATAGACA
>OGXA01002586.1_pt1 | contig 12738 bp, 8 predicted proteins | sample 1576171 | NCBI WGS metagenome assembly OGXA01 (sample SAMEA3541587, study PRJEB24748) | human gut metagenome | biome: human gut; feature: human-associated habitat; material: faeces | place: China | collected 2012 | reverse complement strand
CCCGCCATGTTCTCCCACTCGTCGCCGGAGTCGCCGGTGATGCCGCCGAGCCAGCTCGACTTTTCACACAGCTCCGGGATGTTGAACGCCTCATAGAGCGACGCATTGACATAGTCCTTCTGTTCCTCCGGCGTACCTGCGACGGCCATGTTCATCATGTTGGCAATGTCACAGATCGCCTCGGTGCGCTTTTCCCAGCTCGGTTCAAAGATGCGCATGACCTGAAACAGATTCGCGGTCATGGCCGCGATCTGCCGGTTGAGCTGCCGGTAGGCTTCCTCCTCCGGGATGAGCTTGCCCCACGCGGTCGGGAAGCATTTCCGCTGCTCCAGTTTTTCCTTTAGCATGGTATTCCTCCTGTTTCTTTTTCTGCGTTACCTCTATTATAGAAAACACCCCATGCCGCGGAAATTCTACAAAACGCGCGATTTTTATCATCCTGCACCGTACAGTTTGTATGGCGGCAAATCGTACAATTTGTATGATTTGATTTTGTGCAAAATTGCTATTCAACCACAAAAAAATCGAATCACCCGTACAATTTGTATGGGTGATTCATTGACAGCCGCATGGCGTCAGAATATAATAAAAAGCGAGAAAGAGATTGGAGGAAGCTCCCATGAAGCTGTGCGCGGACATTCTCTATTGGAGACTGAAGGAAGAACTGAAGACGGTCGAGCTGCACGGCGCGGGCAGTCCGGAGCTAACGCTGAGCCGCCCGGAATTTTATCTTGACCGGACGCAGACGTTTGAGAAAAACCGCGTTTACGTCTGCTCCGCCGATCATCTGCCAGCGCGGCCGTCGCTGCGCGAAAACGTGTGTCTCGTCTGCCTCGGGCAGCATTGGAACCTGACCGCGTTCTATGACCGGTGCACCAGCTCACCAGTTTCAACAAAATCATTGTAGAAACTTGCAAATTCGCGCAAGTTCATCATGTCCAAACGCTTAGTCTGACGCTGTACAGCCAGCATACCGTCATAAGTAAATTTGGCTTCACCTGCCTTACCACGCTTGGTTGTAATTAACACAACTCCATTTGCTCCCTGAGCTCCATAAATAGCTGTAGCCGAAGCATCCTTCAAAATCTCCATAGAAACAATATCCGACGGATTGATAGTAGACAGCGGAGAAATAGTAGAAACCGAGCCATTACCCAATGCATCACCAAGTCCAAAATCAGAACCAGAAGAACCTCCACCCTGCACAATAACGCCATCAATTACATACAAAGGTTCTGCGTTTGAGTTAATAGTAGCCTGACCACGAACACGGATAGAAGATGAAGAACCCGGCGCACCTGAAGTTGTTACAGCCGAAACACCTGCTGCACGTCCCTGCAAGGACTGATCAAGGTTTGTTATGACAGATCCTTTAATAGCATCTTCACCTACAGAAACAGAAGCACCAGACAAGTCGCTTTTTTTCATTGTACCGTATCCGACAACCACAACCTCATCCAATGTTTCAGAATCTTCTTTCAATACAATATTCAAAGAAGTCTGGTTAGTTATTTTAATCGTCTGAGTAACATATCCAATATAAGAAATTTCCAGCGTTGCACCTTCCGAAACATTCAGTACAAAATTTCCATCAAAATCGGTAATTACTCCATTAGTTGTTCCTTTTTCAAGAACATTGGCTCCAATAACAGTTTCACCGGTAGCATCAACTACCTTACCTTTTATTTGCTTCTTAGCTTGCAGAGCAACCTCCAACATACTTGTTTCAGAAGCCCATGCCGGGTGCACATTTCCGATCGAGATTGTAGCAAATGCACCAGCTATCAGCACGCATTTTCTTACATTTTTATCCATAATATATTTTTAGTATGGTTAATAATTTCTTCTTAAAATTCAGATATATGTGAGAAGTTTACAAATAGTTGTCCTACATAATATCAGATTAAAGTCATCCGTGTTACATTCTTTTTACAATCACAAAAATAACGATAACAAAAGACTATTAATAATACTATCTTATCCATAACTAATATAGTTAAAAACAATTACTATATTAATTACTTCTCGTCACTAATTTTAGCACAAAAAAGCTTTATGACACTAATTGTTGTACTATCCGATGCAAATACAGAATTCAGCCCCTGCTGCTCCTGAGCAGGATCGCCAGTATAATCGTCTCCAGGTTTCCAATATTCATATTCCTCAGAAGGATTAGCAAAGCCTCCCCATCCCCAGAAATTACAACCTGCAAACAAAGTGTGAGATGAAGCATTATCTAATACCAAATCGAATATATATTTATAATAAGCATCTCGTGCTTTCACTGACGACGATTTACTGAATTGAAAATTATCTCTAGGATATCCAAATTCTTCCATTACCAAAGGCTTCTGATACTTCTTTGCAACTGCAAGATGTTCGTCGATATACACTTTCGAATTCTGTTTTGCTTTTTCCAGATTCTCCTGCAAACTATCTTTCGGAGCCCATCCCCAATTGTATGGCCAGATATGAATATTCATATAATCCACATTAGCATCTGCATGAATTTTTTCGAACAAGTCCATATCCATCTCACAGCCCCATTTACCTTCGCTTCCGGTAGAAACCAGATGATTGGGATCAAGAGATTTGATCAAGGCAGCAGCCTTACCCATCCAATTGGCAAAATTCTGTTTATATTCTGGTAAGAAAGCACGAGGTTCGTTACCTATCTGCCATGACATAATAGTCGGATCGTCTATATAACGCACATTTGTATAACGATTGGTACGGGTTATCACATCCTTTACATAATTTGCATAAAGAGCTTGGGCACTGTCAGAACATACAAACTGACCGGCAAAATTCATATAAGCCGCATACCCATCAACTGCCGGCTGTGGTGCTTTTCCATAACCAGCCCATTGCAGATACTGTCCATATCCTCCACTCCATTCCCATGAATTATTCAGATAAAGCACAGCCAGCATATCACGCTTTGCCATTTCAGCAAGCAGATAGTCAAGTCCTGCAAAAATAGTATCATTGTAAACTCCTGGAGCAACCTGAAGCGTAGGTTCCACTTTAGCAGCTACTCCTCGCTCGCCATCAGAACCAACCAGTATACGTAAATTATCAATGCCAATACTTTTTAATGAATCAAGCTCGCGACATAGACGCACACGGTTACCTCCTTCGCCTTCTGAGCCTAATATTGCACCATACCAAAAATTAGTACCAATGTAATAATAAGGCTTTCCATTACGGATAAACTGTCCGTTCTCTACTCGTACAAAATTATTCTCTTTCTGATTTTTCGACGTTGTGGTACACGACACAATAACCACAAGTGACATTAACAACAAAAAAAAGTTCTGTTTCCGCATATCTATTAGATTTATTTCAACAATGCAAAAGTAAGAGGAAACTATCTAGAAATATGATATAATTTTATCCAATAATTCACAACATTGTAGATAGTCTAATTACTTACATCTACTCTATGTTCTATAAATCTCCCGAATACTTTCAAATAAATAGTGCCGATAATTCGGAGAATTACCGGCACAAAAACCATTATCCTTTCAACCTTACCTAAAAAAATACTTTATCTATAAACAACATATCTCATTTTACCAATAACACTTCTTTTACAATACGCCCCCACTCCTTCAAATCCTCACTTTTCCACCCAGTATCAGGTGCTGAAGGATAAAGCATCGAGCAAGTTTCGTCTTTGTCAGCTATTGACCAGGCAGCCCAGCTGACAGCATGTTCTTTCATCCACACCTGCCATTTATTCCATTCCTGCAAATCTATATTTCCATCTCCGCTTGCTTCCATGCCGGCACATTCGGAAACAAAAAGAGGAAGTCCTTTTTCCAGCGCATAATCGGCACGCTCACGCAACGAAGTTTTATGAGTAGCAGCATAAAAATGCAGTGTATACATTATATTATGTACATTCTTTATTGGATCATCGGCGGCCAGATGTACATCCTGATCCCAATGAGGAGTACCCACCAGAATCAATGCCTCCTTATCGACGGCACGAATACAAGCAATAACGTCCTCTGAATATTTTTTCACATCAGCCCAGGTATCCTTTACCGGTTCGTTGAATATTTCATAAATAACATTGGGAACACCTTTATAGCGAGCGGTTATCTGACTAAAAAACTCTTTCGCCTCTTCTGTATGTAACCCATGACTATGCCAGTCTATAATGACATACATATCATTGGCGATAGCAGCATCGGCAACAGCCGTCACACATTTCAACGCCTTCTCCGGATTGCTAAGATAAGCCCCTTCGGGCTCTACTCCCATAGCGGCACGAATCAGCGTACAATTCCATTGCTCTTTCAGCGTTTTCACAGCCGAAGCATTATAAAAGCGAGGCCACCAGTTATGCCAGCCCATACTGACTCCTTTCAATACGACCTTTTCGCCTTTTTCGTTTACAAGAAAGGTTCCTTTTACAGACAAACGTTCTACAGCTGCACTAGCATTTACACTACCATATAAAAACATCAGGCAGCACAATACACAAACTTGCAGAATAGGAAATATGCTTTTAATCATGTTTCGGTCCATAGCATTTCAAATTAAAAATCCATTCGATTAACACTTGCAAAAGTAGACTATCATAAAATAAAAAAGCAATACTATTTTATCTGATTGTTGCATTTCTATCACAAACCGCTTTTTATTACCTTATTTATATACGCTAACAGCGATAGTTCATCTTACCATAACATTGACAATAAAAAAGCGATGTTTCTTCTACAGACATTAGTCTTGAAAGGAAACACCGCTTTACTCACCATACTAGCTTTATCAAATAATTGTACGTTTCTTCCGATAATTATCCCTGAACTCTTTCGGAGAACAATTCTTCTTTTTCTTAAAGATACGGTTAAAGTTGGAAAGATTGTTGAAACCGCACTCATAGCAGATTTCAGCAATCGCCATCGTTGAATCTACCAGTAAACGGGTAGCATGCCCCAAACGTAAATCAATAATGTAATCCGACAGGTTCTTTCCGGTGCGCAACTTGAAAAAACGGCTGAACGAAACTTCTGTCATACCTACCATATCAGCAAGCAGACCTAGTCTGATTTCCTCCTGATAATGTTTTCCAATATAATCCTGTACTTTCTGTACTCTCCGGCTATCTGAGTGCACTTCGATTTTCGCGAACGAAGAACTGGACAACGTACGTGCCTGATCTGTAAAAAGTGAAAGTTCATACAGCAAGGTCAGAAAATGCACTACTGCATAAAAACCTTTCATTTCCGGAAGCTTGTCTATCAGCGCATACACTTTCATCACCGCATCCATTGGGAAGCATAAGCCGTATTGCGCCTTGTCGAGCATCTTTCGAATCATATCAAACTGATTGGTATCTATCAGTCCACTCAAAAAAGCGGGTACAAACTGAATGGTTATTTCCCTGATATTTGATGACGAACAGGTATTTTGCTCCCAAACGTGTTCCAGGTCCGGACTTGTGATCAGCACTAAATCGTAATCGCCTATAACCTCTGCCGAATCACCCACTACACGGCGTACTCCAGGCGCACGTTCTACAAAATTCAATTCAAACTCTTTATGCGAATGCATCGGATAGGTAAACTCTTTCTTATGCCGGTCGGCTATATAAAAACAGTCCTTGTCCGAAAGTGGAGTTATTTCGCGTATAAAATTTTCATTTACCAGTTTTTCCATAGCATTTGTTTTCATTATCACAAATATACATAATAAAATGACAAAACCATAAAACCGAAGAAAAAACGTGTTCACGTTTATAGAAAAAACATGCTGATATTTTCAAAGAAATATGCTGATATCTTCAGAAAAACATGCTGATATTTTTTTATTTTCTGTACAAACTTTTATTGCCTGTTCCCGATAATATTTTATCTCGCTTCTACCTTTCTATCAAAATAAGATAAAACCATATCAGTCCGTTCATAAAATAACTACTATTTTTGCAAATAAATTAATAATTGTATAAACCGATTATCAAAAAGATGAAAAGCATGAAAGTAAAAAACAAGATCTATCTGCTGGCAGGATTCTCTTTACTTGCCGGAAACATGTGGGCACAAAACATTTGCATTTCTACACCAAACACTTCGCTTGTTCTGAATGCACCAACCGGTGGTGAGCTGAAGTATCTTTATTATGGAAATAAGTTAAATGAAACTGATTTACAGAATATCAACGAGGCCAAGAACTGCGACCATACAGCTTATCCGACTTATGGTATGAACTGCCCTGGAGAAACTGCACTGGCTGTCAGACATGGCGATGGAAACATGTCAACACAAATGGAAGTGGTAAGCGTAAGTACTGATAAAGAGAATCAGGCTACACTAACCACCGTACGTCTGAAAGATAAGGTATATCCTTTCTATATAGATGTACGCTATAAAGCCTACGAAGATGTAGACATGATAGAAACATGGACTGAAATAAGCCACACAGAGAAAAAACCTGTTTACCTGACACAATTTGCATCTGCCTACTTGCCAATCCGCAGAGGGAACGTATGGCTTTCACATTTATCAGGTTCATGGGCAAACGAAGGTCAGCTTACCCAAGAGCCTTTACAACCGGGCATGACAATTATCAAGAACAAAGACGGTGCACGCAATTCACACACATCGCACGCGGAAGTGATGTTTTCACTCGATGGTGCTCCTCAGGAAAACAAAGGACGTGTTATCGGAGCTGCACTTTGTTACTCGGGAAACTACAAACTGAGAATAGATACTGACGACAGCGACTATCATCAGTTTTATGCAGGTATCAACGAAGAGAACTCTTCGTATACACTTCCTAAAGGAACTGTATTTCAGACTCCTGCCGTTGCTCTTACATACAGTAACGAAGGTCTGAGCGGTGCGAGCCGTAACTTCCATAAATGGGGAAGAACGTATAAGCTGGCACATGGAAACACCGTACGCGACATTCTGCTGAACAGCTGGGAAGGTGTATATTTCGATATTAACCAGAAGGGCATGGACCAGATGATGGGTGACATTGCTTCAATGGGAGGTGAACTTTTCGTAATGGACGACGGATGGTTCGGCGACAAATATCCGCGTAAGAACGACAGTTCTTCACTAGGCGACTGGGTAGTAGACAAGAACAAGCTGCCCGAAGGCATTGAGGGACTGATAAGAGACGCCAAGAAACACGGAATCAAGTTTGGTATCTGGATAGAGCCTGAAATGGCAAACACGACCAGCGAACTGTATGAAAAGCATCCTGAATGGATACTGAAAGCCCCTCAGCGTGATCCGGTACTAGGACGTGGAGGTACACAAGTAGTACTTGACCTGGCTAATCCGGAAGTACAAGATTTCGTATTTAAAGTTGTAGACGACTTGATGACAAATTACCCTGAAATAGCTTATATCAAATGGGATGCAAACATGCCAATCATGAATCACGGCTCCAACTATCTGCCTGCGGATAAACAAAGCCATATGTATATAGAATTCCACAAAGGATTCGAAAAAATATGCCAGCGCATCCGTGCCAAATATCCAGATCTGACTATTCAAGCATGTGCAAGCGGTGGCGGACGTGCCAACCATGGTATTCTTCCCTATTTTGATGAATTTTGGGTGAGCGACAATACCGATGCACTTCAGCGCGTATATATGCAATGGGGAACATCGTACTTCTTCCCTGCTATTGCCATGGCTTCACACATCAGCGCAGCTCCTAATCATCAGACTTTCCGTACCATTCCGCTGAAGTATCGCATTGATGTGGCAATGAGCGGACGACTGGGTATGGAAATTCAGCCCAAGAATATGACCGATGAAGAAAAGGACTTGTGCCGCAAGGCTATAGCTGACTACAAGAAGATTCGCCCGATTGTACAGTTGGGAGATATTTACCGCCTCATCTCACCTTACGACCGTTTGGGAGTAGCTTCACTGATGTATACCAGCCCTGAAAAGGATAAGGCCGTATTCTACTGGTGGAAAACAGAACATTTCGTCAACCAGCATTTGCCTCGCGTGACAATGGCAGGACTTAATCCTGACAAAAAGTATCGCATCACAGAGCTGAACCGTATAGATAATCAACCGCTTGCTTTTGAAGGAAAAGTATACAGTGGTGCTTATCTGATGGCAAACGGACTGGAAATACCTTACAACCATATCGTAGATTATCACAAACAGAATGATTATTCCAGCAGAGTCCTGTATTTGGAAGAAGTAAAATAAGTCTGTAAATTAAGTAAAAACAAGGGCTGTTTCAGAGGTTTTAGTTCTGAAACAGCCTTTTTCGTTGATCAGAATTTCCAATCTGATATGCTATCCAAGACCTTTCATTTACTCAACAGACAAAATGTACAGCATATTTTTTCATATGCTGGTTCCCAACCTCAAAGATCTAATCATTTTAAGTTCTTCACACTGTGGAAATAATACAATCCAACAGATTATTTTCTATAACAGCCCTCAGCCATAACCTATAGTTGTCGTATATTCCCAATAACCAGTCAATGTTCATTTAAACCTAAAAAACATATATGACATAGAAAACAATAAAAGAGCCATATCAAACTCCATTTCGGAATATTGACATGGCTCTTTTAGAATAAATAAGTTTTATAATTTATTCCCAATTATCTGTGCGGAACGGATATAAAGGAAGTTCACGAAGATTTGCAACATTTCCCGGCTGGAAATCTCGGAAACAATAACGTACAGCAACGGGCTGTGCAACCTTATCACAAGTCACCTTTATCTGCAAATTATTAAAGACCTCAGCTTTTGCCGGATAAAAGACCTTGTCACTTCCTGCAACCTCAAATCCTTCCATATCAGACAAACGGTTAAATCCTTCTTCTGCATGATCGAATGACAAGATAACCGCACCATCCTTTACCTCCATCGATTTGTAAACCGGTCCGTAAGCTTCTATACCCGGTACATGATAAGTCTTGCTCAATGCCATATAGGCAAGACGTTTTCCTACATCAGTCTTATTTTTAGGATGAACATTTTTTATTTCATAAGGTTCTACCAAATCGTTTGTAGAAATCATTCCACTGTTTGGAATGATAGACTGTGCCTGGAACTGTGCTTCGCGAAGCAATGCACATCCTGTAGTTTCTGTAGAATTGAATGGAGCTATCTCTACATAATAGAACGGCAGTTCGCCCAATCCCCACTCTTTACGCCAGAGTTCGACCATTGTTTTCAAACGTTCAGCATACGTTTTATGTTTACCTACGTTCGATTCTCCCTGGTACCACAAAAATCCCTTAATAGTATAATTCTGCAAAGGTTTCAGCATACCGTTGTACATCAATGTTGGACTCAGATAATGCCACCAGTCGTGTCCGTCTTCCTTACGGATATCACGTTTCAAGTCAATATCGGGATATTGAGAAACAATCTCACGGGGCAACCATCCTTCTACCATCGAACCTCCCCAGCTACAGTTGATAATACCAATTGGAATATCCAGTACCTGATTCATCATCATCGCAAAGTTAAAGGCTGTCGCGCTGAATGCCGGAGCATTTTCCGGATTACTAACTTTCCAGCTTCCTTTACATTCGTCGACAGGCTGCAATTGTCCGTTCTTTTCAACAGTAGCTACACGGATTCCTTTCCACTTTGATGAAGTAGCGATCGTTTCATTAGCTCCTGCTATCGGACAATTCCAGAAGCCTCTCAACGGCATCTCCATGTTCGACTGACCAGAACAGAACCATACTTCTCCTACCAGTACATTATTCAAAATGATTTCTTCACCATCGGAAATAGAAATGGTGTAAGCGTTGTAACTTGCCGTAGGAGTCTTAATCTTTGCAATCCACTTTCCGTCTGCACCGGCAGTAACCTTGTATGTTTCACGATTCCACGACGGACGGATTGTAACTTCGGCATTTGCATTGGCTTTTCCCCACAAGCAGGCTTCCGTCTGTTGCTGCAAAACCATATTGTCACTCATAATATCAGGCAATGTAACTTTTGCCCATGCCCCAGCCTGCATCATCAGCAGACAGGCACTGATAATCCATTTTTTCATATCTTCAATATTTTAAAATAATTCTTTCAGTTTACCATTTCATCAGTTTCTTAAGGAAGGCGGTCAGCTCTGAAGCCATCTTCTGATGCTGTCGCATGGAAGGGTGGTAACTAGCACCTATCCCTAGCGAACCTGTCTGAGGCGACATATCAAAACGATATATCTCTTTATCTCCCTGACTGTTCATTTCACCCACTACGGCATCCATTGCTTTCTTTACATCATCCAATGGTTTTCCATTCATCATGGAACCTGTCAGCAATACCAGTTTAGCATGAGGATAGACAGCACGGAGTTTTTTCACAAAACTGCGATATCCCTCAGTCAGCAGATTCATGTCATAATTGTCGAGACTTGTATCATTTGTTCCCAAATTAATACACACCACATCCGGTGTATAAAGCGTATGATCCCATAACTCTGTAGAGTCTGTAAAAAGGACCTGTTCGTACATGGCAGGCATACAGTCCTTACTGCCCGAACGAGGTGCACCGTAGTTACGGTATACACCGATTCCGGAACGGGCCACTACCAGATGCTGGGCCTTCAATGCTCTTGCCGTACGGGCTGCATATGTATAAAAATGATTTTCTGTTTCATAGGTAAACGGATCAGAAGGATTTTCTGATTCTACTCCATAACCGCAAGTAATGGAATTACCGATAAATTCAATTCGACGTTCAGGTAACACCGGAGCCTCGGCCAGTCTGCATCCTTTATCTAAATAAAAGCCCTTGAATGCTGGCTTCAGTTCATATCCTTCTATGGCATACATAATGCGAACACGGTGTGTTCCTTCCGGTAATCCTTCTGCTAACGTCTGGATCGAATCGTTTTCAGCGAAGTTAATCCGATAAGGCAATTCATCGTCAACTTCTACCATAAACGCTCCGCTTCCCGGTTTTGCTTTCATCTGTAAGGATGTTCCTTCAAAGTTTGCCAGTATACTGACTCCCGGATAAGTAAAACGGACAATATGAGGAATACTCCGGCTAATTCTTCCCATATAAACGATGTGTGAATCATCTGAGGATATAAATTCTTTATCACACTGACGGATTTCGGCTGAAACCGGAGAGGTAAATCCGGCTATGAATCCGTACAGCAATAAACCATACAAATAGTTTTTGTTTTTCATATATCATAGTATTTTCTGCAAATATAGCACATCTGACTCAAGAGCGTTTGATACTTTATTATCTAATATCTGTCAAATTTAAGATCTATTCACTCTGTTTCGGATTATTTGCTTACTGATATGGTACTTTTTTACCCTTTCTTATAACCATAAACTTCTCTTTTTCTATCCTTTTTCGAATGATAATGTTCGTCAGTAAGATCTACAACAAAAAACTTGTCAACTAAATAATATAAGCAAATAGGAAAAGATAAAATCTACGAGTTTGTACATAAGCCGTTGCAACGGTTAGCAATTCTGCAATGATTCGGTAATGAAAAATGTTAAGACTACAGTTTATAACATAAAAAAAGTCTACAAATCAAAATGATTTGCAGACTTCTGCGGTGCGTACGGGACTCGAACCCGTGACCCCATGCGTGACAGGCATGTATTCTAACCAACTGAACTAACGCACCATTATTTTTTTATTTGCTATCTCTCTCGATTGCGAGTGCAAAGGTACTACTTTTTTTTATTCCTGCAAATCAATTGCCCAGTTTTTTGTAAGAAAAATAATCTTTTTCTTGATTTTACTGCTTACGAATACCGTTTAGGGTAGCGTAAAAGGATGCTTAGCAGAGCTACTATTCCTAATATTATAGGGTAGTACAGATAGCCAATGATACTGATAGGGGATAATTTTGTCAGTTCGGCTGCTATCAGCATTTGTGCTCCATAAGGAATAAGGCCTTGTACGACGCATGAAAAAGTATCGAGAATACTGGCACTTTTTCGTTTGTCTACCCTGAATTGTTCGGCTATGTTGTTAGCTAGAGGTCCGACAGTAATAATGGCTATCGTATTGTTGGCTGTACAGAAATTGGCTAAGCTGACTAATGCGGCAATACTAAGTTCGGCTCCTCTCTTGTTGCTTACATGGCGAGTCAGATGATGCAGAATATAATCTACACCTCCGTTGAAGCGAATCAGCTCAAGCATGCCTCCTGCCATTAATGTAATGATGATAAGTTCTCCCATTCCGGTGATGCCTTCACCCATGGAAGCAAACCATCCGAAAAGGTCGAAGCTTCCATATATACAACCTATGATGCCTGTTGAAAGTACTCCAAGGAGTAGGACCAGAGTTACATTCATACCGGCAATAGCTGTACCCAGGACGATGAGGTAGGGGATAACTTTGCCCCATTCTATCGCATGTATTTCGCTTGCTGACTCTACTTGCGTACCATATATGATATAATAGATAAATACAAGCAGGGCAGCAGGAACGGCAATCAGGAAATTTACCCGAAACTTGTCGCGCATTACGCAACCTTGTGTACGTGTTGCGGCTATCGTAGTATCGGAAATAAAAGAAAGATTATCACCGAAAAAAGCTCCTCCTATGACGAGAGCTGTCATGAACGGCAGACTTACATCTGTCTTCATGGCAATACCCGCCGCAACCGGCGTAAGGGCTACGATTGTTCCCACCGATGTACCGATAGACAATGATATGAAACAGGAAGCCAGAAAAATTCCTGCCAGCAGCAGATTGTCGGGCAGTAGTAGAAGCGTCAGATTTACGGTTGCATCTATGGCTC
>OGXA01002582.1_pt1 | contig 12758 bp, 13 predicted proteins | sample 1576171 | NCBI WGS metagenome assembly OGXA01 (sample SAMEA3541587, study PRJEB24748) | human gut metagenome | biome: human gut; feature: human-associated habitat; material: faeces | place: China | collected 2012 | reverse complement strand
GCGTCTTTGATATGTATTACGTTCATAGGCTTTAATTGTATGTGTCATCGAATGAATCATCGAAGATTTCCGGAAGCAGACGGAACCGTTGCTGGTGCCGGGAAGCAAAGATGTAGGAGATGGTAAAAGCAAAAAGTCCGTCGTCTTTGTCGCTTCGGCTGGTATCACTTTCGGTGATGGTTATCGGAATGTCACCGGATTCATCCATCAGCCAGGCTTCGGTAGCCCTAGCCACATCGTCGGCCAGGTCGAACATGGCTTCGGGGATGTAGCCTGTATTGAGTGTGTGCTTACGCTGCTCGTCTACGTAATAGGTCTTGTATTGTCCGGCGAAATAGGCTGCACTCCGGGTCAGTTCCGGTTCTACCGTATCTCCGCCCATGAAGTAGAAAGTCTCGACGGATCCGAACGAGTTCCGGAACTTCAGGCCGACGGATTCCGGTTGGCCCTGGTCTACTCGAAAAGTCTGCTTCCGGGTGCCGGCCATAATGGTATATCGCAGCAGCTGGTATCCAGGTTGGATAAACCGGGAAGGGGATACGTCTATGGGACAGATGCCGTAATCGGCCACATTGCCCAGAGAACAGGTGGATTTGAGCAACTGGTTTTGGTCGTTGACGAAGACACATTCTGCCGTCACGGGAATAGTCGTACCGCCTGAAGACAAACTTCCGGTAGTAAGGTAGAGGGTTTCCGTGCGGTTAAAAGAGGTTATCTTGTCACGGCCGGCCAAAGTCGTCAGGAAATAGTTGGTCACGAAATCCACTGCACTGCAGGGGATGACAGGACGGCATAACAGCACTGTAAAATTTGTGGAGTTATCCCATAGACTGTCTGCCCGCAGTTCATAAGAGAAATTTGTTAACGGATTTTCCAGTAAATAAGGCTCAAGAAGTGAAAACAAATCTAGGATCCTTATTTTGTTGTTGAAGTCCGGGGTATATGTTTCCTGAAGAATTACTGATTCATTTTTCTTTAAAATGAATGTAACTTTTTCATCTGCGTCGATTTCAAGCTCATTAAGTTGAGAAGAGAGAGCAAATTCTGGTATGTTTTGAGTGACAGAAACCATAAATCTTTGTTTTTCTCAAAGATATCTGGCTCCGAAAAGGGGTAAAAAGACAAAAGGTGCAGCGTCTTCACGACGCCACACCTCCAATATCAATGTAGAAAAAATGTAATCATCTAAAAAAACTCGCAGTTTATCTGCGTTGCATCATCCAGGCAGGCCGTCCATCGGGGCCGATGGTGAGTTCGTAATCTAACTCTACCAGGGTAGCGGCAATCTGGTTGATACTGATTTCTGCCATGTCTGACAGCTCATCCTGAATCTGTTGGGATGTCTTGTAGATAACGCTGTCACTCTCCTTGTCTACCGGAAGATATTCCTGGAAGTAGCGGAGAAGGATATATTTGTCAAATTCGATTTTATCGGTTGCCATGTTCTGTCTCCTTTCTGTCATTTAATGCGATTTCCATAATTTTATACAATCTCTCAAAATCTTCGCGTGGACACATTATTGAGTCACGCCCGTTCATAAATATCTGGTATTCTTCAATGAATAGACCTGTCTCATTATAATAGGCCGTCTTTTGTATCTTGAAGCTGGTTTTATCATCATCCATTATAAACCTCCTTTCTTGCAAAGTAAGATGGAACTGACAAACCAGCAGAGGCAGGCGATAGCGGCCAGCCAATGGATGAATAGAGAGCAGGTGAGAATACTGAAGGAAGCCAGTGTCTGAGAAACAAGCACAGCTTGACAGTTGGAAACTTTCTCTTCCATGATGGAGGAGAACAATGCATTTTCACGGTTCAGCCATAACGATATACGGCTTTCTTTAGCCTGGTTTACAGGCAGGGCAATTTGATTTTTCATTTTTGTACAGCAGTTTAAAATGAAACAATATGTTTGTTAAATTACGGAGAGGGAACAAAAAAAAGTTCCGCTCCCCGCTGCTGTACACCTGAATCAGGCCGTGGGTCCATTAAGACTCCACACGGGACGGAACTATAAGATATAATAGGCTATGCCTTGGACATAAAAAATGCCCGCAGCAAAGTTATTTGGCGAGCCATCTCGCCTGATTCAAATGTACAGCATTGCAAATATGAGGATTTATTTTGGAATGGCAAAAGAAAAAGCGGAAACTTTTTAGGGTTTCCGCTTAATGTCATTCATCAGGGTCATCATTACTTTCGGTGGCATCATCTAAAGCATTATTTTGCTGTTGAATCCATTTGTCTTTTATATTACCATCAGAAAGCATTGATTTTTCAATTGCTAAACTTTCTCTATATTCTAATGCTGCAGCTGCCATTGTCCATGTTACATCAAGACCGCGTTTCTCAACTTCTTTTCTTATTTCAGCAATAGGTATTCTGAAAAATTCTTTTCTAGGGTTGACCTTATTCACCTGATTTTGTACAAAATATTTATGTAGAGCTGTTTCCAGTCCTGGGGCATCCTCAGAATAAATCATTGCATGAACATCAAACGGGAATGGAACGCTGGCATCTCCCAGTTCTCTGACGCGGTCTAAAGGCTCCAGCCTTCTTGTCATACCGATTTTAAATACGTTCTCACCAAATGAACCGATATTAGATATAATATAAACATGCCCGGACTTTGTTTGCTGAGCCATGGATAAAGCCCTTTGGTTTTTAGCTTCTGCTTCTTGCAGTTTAATTTGTAAATCGGCCAACTGAGCTTCATACTTAGCCTTTTGCTCTGCACTGGCCTTTTCGATAGCCTGCTGAGCTTTTTCCATGGCACGCCGGATGGTATCTTCTTCTTTAGCCGCTTCTTTCATTGCACGTTCATATTCACGACGTGCTTTCTCTTCTTCTCTAATTTGCTCTTTAATTCTCCGTTGTTCTTCTCGCTCTTGAAGTTTTAGCTCATTGACTATAGCTCCCCATTTTAATTCATCTAATCGTGCCTCGAGATAAACCTCTGTAATGTGAGCATTTCTAAATGCCGTTCCTAAATTATTCACTAATGAGTAAGCATCACGGATTTTCTGTTCCAAAATACCGTGGTTGTCTTTTTTTATCATAGACAAAATAGAATCCACTTTACCGTTAAATGCATCAAGGACGAAATTTTCAGCAGTGGTTCTTCTATTTGTTTCAACATAATCACATTTTGAAGCATTACCACTCTTTATGAGCATTTTTGTTTTTTCTCTTGCATCTTTTAGCCTTTGCCCTGCTTCATCATATCCAAATTCCTCTGCTAAATCGTCTAACAAAGAAAAAGTTGGTTTGAGATATTCATCACCATACCCCTCAATCACATTTTTCATAGCTTTTGCTACATTTTCGTAGTGTTGGGCCTTTTGTGCAATTTCATAAGCATCTCCTGCGATTGTTTTTGCTTTTTCTTCTGCTTGTTCCAGCATTAATGCGGCTTGTCTGGTTGCATCGGATTTTATACGTTCAGCATCTTCTTTACTCTTTTGTAATAGTTCTCGGTTGGACTTTCGAATTTCTGAAGTTTCATTTTTGGCCGATTCTAAATCAATATTTGCTTGCTGAAGAATATTTTTTGCATTCTCTTCCGCTTCTGCAACCATAACAGACGATTCCTGTCGAGCTGAGTTTATCATATTGTCTGCTCTTTCTTGAGCAGAAGAAACAATGTTTGAAGCTTCGGCTTTTGCTTTTTCTAACCTTTCTGTAGCTTCTTTGTCTGCATCTAAAGCAGAAGAATATACTTCCAGTTCCTGGTTACGTTCCTCTAATAACTTATTGGTGTCTGTTAATTGAGCATTTTTTTGGTGCAGATCATTTAAAGTAGAATTTAACTGCTGTTTTTCTTTATCTAATTCTTTAATAAAGCCTTTGAAAGAGGACAGCCTATATCCTAGGTAAAACAGGATTGAGAGTAAGCATGCAGATATATAGATAAAAAGTAAATCCATAGATATGTATTAATGTTTAGTTATTTCGTTCATAATTTCGCATAATTCTTTCTCGTAAATGAGCCGGATATTTTTTCCTTTGGCATTGAGTTCTTCAATCTTCTTGAGTTTAGACGGGCCGGCACCTTCTCCGACAATGACAATGTTTGTCTTACCTGATATTGTCGTATTTATGTCTGCACCGAATGATTTTAGGATAGAACCGAGTTCATCACGGTCAGGGTAGGCGCAAAAGATGCCTGTAATCACTACTTTTTTCTGGAAGAAAATTGTATCCTTATTTTCTACGTCTTCTTCGGATAAAGGCATCAGGGTGTCATGGTCGTACTTGCGTGCTTCTTTATTTGCCATTACCTCCTTCAGGTCGTAATGTGCAAGGTCTTTCGCCAAGTGTCCCTGGTAGCAAAGGTAAAGCTTTGCACAGGCTTCCGCATCAGCCAGTGCGTCGTGATGGTTGACAAGTTGGATGCCGTTTTCTTCACAGCATGCTTTCAAGCCTTTTCCGTACAGTTCGAGTGTATCGACGTAGTGGCTTAGGTCAATACCGGTCAGGCCATAGTATTTCATACAGCTTCTGAAGACGTTGATGTCTGTGGAGCTGTTGTGACATACAATCGGAAGATCTTCGATGAGGGATTTTAGTAAAGAGAACAATTCAGAGAAAGTAGGGGCGTCGGCTACCATCTCATCCGTCAGGCCGTGTACATGGGTGTTACGTTCAGTCCTGGAGTCTGGTATCGGTTTAATAAGTGAGTAGAACTTCTGGCTGATAACCCCGTTGTGGACTCTTACAAGACCTATGGCGCATGCACTGGTCAGTTCCGGTGTCATGGTTTCAAAGTCTATTGCGACAAAATCTTGTGTTTCCATTTGTGTCTATTAAATTTGTTATAAAAATAATAGTCCAAATGTAATAAAATGTTGAGAGGAGGGCAAAAAATAAGCGGAAACTTTTGGGGGAGTTTCCGCTGGAGGATATGGCATATCTAGTTCTTAAAAATGCTGTTTGCTAGATTTTTTGTTGATTTAAATGAATAACCAGATACCATTGTATTATGGTATGACATGAATAAAGCTGAGTCATGGAGATTTTCAAGTATTTGATACTTGATATAGAACTTTTTGGCTTTTTCAAAAACTAAGCTGTTATAGAATAAGATTATTAACTCCGCAGTTGATAGACTTGATTGCAAAAATGCGATGTAACATCGAATACGTTTGTGTAAATCAATCATTTTTCTTCTACGGTCTTCTTTATTATAAGTTCTACAAATGAATCTGATAATGTCTCGTTTGCTCGTATCTATATACTTTAATATATTGTATAAATGTCGGCAATAATGGCCAATTGAAGGAGCATAGTAAAGAAAATAGTAGAAATAAACAGCTCGGCATATATCCACTTCGGAATTTTGTCCTTTAATTCGTTTAAAATCTTCTTCTCTTATGCTCATATCCTTAATGATGTCATTTGTTAAAATATTTTCCATCACATATTGAGCAGTTGCTTCATCATAAGGATGTGGAATGTTTTTAATATAAATCTCGTCATCAATGATAAACTTATCTCTCATTTGAAATTTATATAAAAGCCTTAAATCCCGTTGTGCGTAGTCGAAAAAGTCATTACCACTGTAAGTGTGGAAATTGCGTTCAAATTTACTTCCATTATATTTTATGTCTCGAAAGTTAGATGAAAGATTTTGTTTAATATTCTGCTGTATATTGAGTAGATTGAAGAATGTATTCTCTAATTGTTTGATTTGTTCCGTATAGCGATTTTCATCTTCAGTCGAAGCTTGACGAGATAATTCTTTTGTTTGTAGTCGAATAGCGGAAAAATAAAGGAAAACTCCAGCTAAAGCCCAGATTGATCCAACAATACCGCCAATAAAATCGCCTACTTGTCCAGTTTGAGCCATATCATCAGCATCCAAGTCTCCCCCAATGCTATATTGGGACCATATTACACAAATAAAGACTATGCTAATTATAAGCCCGATTATAGTACAGATATAGGCTACGTGCCTAGTCGAAAACTTACGTACACCTGATATGATATAATTCCAAAAGCTTTTCATTTTGTATTCATAAAAAGTCAGCCAGAATTTTTATTCTGGCTGGTATTATTAGTCGTTTATTATTTTTTTTAATTCATCATAGGAACTAGACTGTATCTCATACATTGGTATTCTTAGGAGTTCAGCTATATGTTGTGCATGTTCTCTTTCTATAATTTGCATTTGTTTTATTTGGGAAACATCATAATTTTTTCCATCTCTTTGAAATAAATGCTCACAAATGATTTCTGGATTTTCACAGATGACAACTATTTTCTTGGGATTAATGCCAACAAAAACTTCATTTGGAACTTTTTCAATCTTTCCTCCTTTATTTAATAAACAAAAGTGTCCATCCAGTAAATAAGTTTCATTAGGTTGGATAAGTTTACCTAGGTTCATTAGCAAACGGTCTTGTGTTGCAGAGATATCAGCTACTTGTTTGTTAGATGAATCTGCATTGAAATCACTCCATTTTAATACTTCACTAGCCGATAAGTGGGTGATTTTAAGGTCGGATGCAAGATGTTTGCATAGCGTTCCTTTACCTACCCCATGAACTCCTCCTATAAATATGATTCCTTTGTTCATAATCCTACGAAGTTTAAAGTTGGTTCGCTCTCTTCTTCGATGTACTTAAATGATTGTGGTGCAACGAAAGAAGAGAACATTTCAAAAGGATTTATAGGCTTCTTATATAAAATAGGTTCCTCTATCTGAAGTGCATATCCTTTATCACGCCCTTCGAAATATTGGTCAAAAAATTCTTTGGTTATGCCTGAAACGGCAGAAGTTTTTTCCCATAATTTCTCGGGTGTATCATTTAAAATTGCTCTAACAGAAAACTCACCTACAATCATGCCTTCAGGTTTTGTTGAATAAACTAGGACCTTAGTTACATGTTTGGTGAAAATGCTTTTTCTATATTCATATTTCTTTCGTCCTTGAAATATTTCACGGACAAATTCCGGTTTAATCGATAATAAGACTTTCATCTATTTGGCCTCTTTCTATAATATTATTAAACTGATCATCTGTCAGTTGTAAAAATCCCCAATAAGCACCTCGGGATATACCAATCTCTTCTATCAGTTCTTTTCTTATAATTCTACGATTAAAAGCTGCATTATATGTCATTTTTATTATCACAGTGCTAGGATCGTGATAAAATTTATATAGTGTATCTTCATCAAATATACTATATAAATTGGTGTACTTGATATATTCATCATAATTTCTAAATTCTGTTGGAGTTTTTACTTCCTCAACAACACAAACTGAAGTTGCTACACTTCTATAATCAGCTGGACCTAAATTATCTGACGTACGATAAATAACGATGAGGTCCCCACGATTCATTTGTAAGGCCCCTGTCATCCTACACAAATAAATTTTGTGAATGCTATTTGTATGAGCAACGTCTTTCACAAGTGAATCCTTATCTCTCCTTTCCGTATTCAAAATAGAGTCAGGAAATAATGCCGTATGGAATTCAGGATAAATAGACAATAAATATTTGTCCTTTCCTTTAGTATGTAAGAAAGGAAAATCCTTGCATATATCATCTGTATGATTTACCATTGATTTTACATATACGCTTTCAGGATTATCTGGATTGCCTTTGATTGCTTTTTTCTCAAATCCATATTTTTTTAAAAGTTTAATGAGACCTTCATGCTTTTCAAAAATTGTAACATAGATTTCTTCTACTTTTGCATTCAAAGCGTGATGCATTATCATTCTGATAAATTTCTCTCCCACTTTAGTGTTATGAGCTTCTACTTTAAATGTACCTACTTTAAGGCGTTTAGCTTCAGGAAAATTTGGAGTAACGTCTGTTATGGCTTCATCTTCTATTTTCAAGTAAAGGAAAGCTTGCAACAATCCGTCTTCTTTCTTTTGTATGTATGCATTATCTTCACTTTTCTTTTCAAACCATTTTTCAAAACCGTCATAGTCTTCTTTTAGACTGTCAAAAAAAGAATCCCCTAAATTGACTTCTTTAAATTTTACTAATTTCATAATAATCGACTTTTAATTTTGGTGATAACAAAACTATAAAAAATAAACAAACGAATATAAAAATGATTATTAAAAATATAGTTACTATAAAAAGGAACCTCAAAAATAAGAGGTTCCTTATCAATTAGGTCAAAGTAAAGTGTTGAATTAAACAGTGACCGACATTAAATCTTTTGCTAAATCATGTAATCCTCTGGCTATTTTTTCAGCTTGTTGAGGGCGTGGTTTGCTTCTGCCTGCGGCATAGTGTGCAAGCTGCTTTTGGTTTATTCCAGTAATAGTTTGTAGAGCAGAAAAAGAGAAAATACCCTGATAATAAAGTAATAGGCTTTGCACGTCAAATTTGTACACAAGCTCATATTCTCCATCAAAGACCGCAGGATATTCATCTCCGTCCTTTTTGGCGCAATCTACATAAAAGCGGATACTGTCGACAACCTCTTTTTTAAAGTTGTCAAAATCACCAGTAGTAGCTACAATCCACCCAGGGAGCAATTCACATGCACCACTATATCCGTTTTCAGTACGTGCGGTTTCGATAACAACTTTATCCATATAATATTGTATTAAGTTTTCAAATAAAGCGGTCTTATTAAGACCGCCTATGTTGAATTAAAATCTATTAGGGCAAGCGCTCAGGGTTAAAATTTTAACCCTGATTGCTTTTCAATACTCTTTAGCAAAAATCCCCAAACATCGTCTGAAGGATGACCGTTGACGGTTACTTTTCCTTTCTTGACAGGATGTTTGAATTGACGGTGGCTACCTTCTTGATTCGATAGATACCATCCGTCATCCTGCAATTTCTGGAGAATTACTGAAACTTTCACTGTCTTCATGGATCACTGTTTTAATTCAACAGTGCAAAGATAGTAATTTTACTATTATCTACAAATGGAAACGATAAAATAATAGTAAAATAGTTATTATTATCGCCGATTTTAGGCGTAGAAAAACGAAATACCTTATTCCCCGCCGCCCGATTTTGCTTATGTCTGCAGGCAAAATCGGGCGGCGGGCAGCCGTGATGCTACCCACCTCCCTAAATGCTGCTACGGCCATTTGCAGCCCCTACAGCCTACCTTCGTCCCCGTAGCTATAATAACTTTCATCCGTTACTATTACGTGGTCAAGAAGCTGAATATTCATAATTCGTCCTGCTTCTTGCAAAGAGTGTGTCAGACGGTCGTCGTTCTGACTGGGGTGGGAATTTCCTGACGGGTGATTGTGGCAGAGTATTATGGATGTGGCATTGCAAGAAAGGGCTTCACGTAAAATCACTCTTACATCTACGAAAGTAGCTGCCAGTCCTCCTACTGAAATACGTTGTTTACGGATGATTCGGGACGCTTGATTCAAAAAGATAGCCCAACACTCTTCTACTTTCAGGTCTGCCATGTAGGGAAGCATCACTTTGTAAACGTCGGCGCTGGAAGTTATACGCTTGTAGTTGTTCTTCCGCTCCTTGATTCGCTTGTACAGTTCAATAACCGCCAGTGCCATATCTCTGCGTGCCGGTGTCAGCAGGTTGCAAATGTCTTCTATTGATACATTGCTGCCGTTCGCTAACATGGCGTTCACCTGATTGCTTGTTTCCTTGTTGTTGGTAAGCTGATAAACTACTTCTGCGTCGCTCAAGTGGCGGCATTCTCCGCAAATTTCGAATAAATCTTTCATAATGTTGTTTATTAAATTGTTATACAAATAAGGTTTTCGCTAAAAACATTCCACCGATAACGGATGCGCCAAAACTTTCAAGGTGGCAGGCAAAACGAGCGTAGGAGTAACCACGGGTTATCACGTCATCGAAGACAAGCACTTTTTTATCTTTGAAAAACTCCTTGTCGAAGTTGATTACCTGCACGTCGTTTACGTGCTTCCCTGATTTGCTCTCGTGGATTGCCAGCCGTTCACCCTCTACCGTGATATGGCTGTATCCGTTTACTGCTCCCGATAGTCTGGCCACTTCTTCCGAAAACTCTCTGTATCGGATTTCATTTTTTCGCTGGCTGCTGGCTGGGCTGAACAAGGTTTAGCTATGGAAGTCGATGACCTCCTATTTATTCAGGATTATTTCAAATCCATTGGGCGCGTGCCAACAGAGACAGAGCTAAAGGTTCTAGATACTTATTGGTCTGATCATTGTCGTCATACCACGTTTTCAACGGATTTAGAAGAAGTAACCTGTGATGACGGACACTATATGAAACCTATTGAAGAAGCTCTTTCTTCTTATCTAAACACAAGAAATTTTATATATGGAGAAAATACAGCACGTCCAGTTACACTAATGGATATGGCAACAGCGGCCGTTAAAGAATTGCGTAAATCCGGTAAGCTTCAGGAAATGGATGAATCTGATGAAATTAATGCTTGTACTATAAAAATTAAAGTAGGAACAGAGCAAGGCGAAGAAGATTGGTTGCTTTTATTTAAGAATGAAACACATAACCATCCAACGGAAATTGAGCCTTTTGGTGGTGCAGCTACGTGTCTTGGCGGTTGTATAAGGGATCCATTGTCCGGTAGAGCTTATGTATATCAAGCTATGCGAGTAACCGGTGCAGGGAATCCTTGTACTCCGCTTTCGGAAACTTTGATAGGAAAACTTCCACAAAAGAAGATTGTATTGGAAGCGGCTAAAGGGTATAGTTCTTATGGGAACCAAATTGGACTTGCTACAGGAGAAGTTAAGGAGTACTATCATCCCGGATTTGTGGCAAAACGTATGGAAATAGGCGCAGTAGTTGCAGCTGCACCGGCAAAACATGTTATTCGTGAAAAGCCGATACCTGGTGATAAGATTATTTTGGTTGGTGGACGTACCGGCAGAGATGGTATGGGGGGAGCTACCGGATCCTCTAAACAATTAAATGTAGAGTCTATTGAAACTTGTGGAGCAGAAGTTCAAAAGGGAAATCCTATTACGGAGAGAAAAATTCAATGTCTTTTCCGTCGAGGAGAGGTTACTCGTTTAATTAAGCGTTCCAATGATTTTGGTGCAGGTGGAGTTTCTGTTGCTGTTGGTGAACTAACCGATGGAGTAGAAATTAATTTAGATTGTGTACCGAAAAAATATGAAGGTTTAGGAGGAACTGAACTTGCAATTGCAGAATCACAAGAGCGTATGGCCGTTGTTGTAGCCTCTGAAAATGTAGAAAAATTTATTTCTTATGCAGCAGAAGAAAATTTAGAAGCGACTGTAATTGCTAAAGTTACTGAAAATCCACGTTTAGTTATGAAGTGGAAGGGTGACACTATTGTTGATATTAGTAGAGAATTTTTAAATACTAATGGTGCAAGACAAAAGTACATATTACAGCTCCTGCAGATGAAAGTTTTTTATCATCGACTGCTATTCTCACTGTAAAAGAAACTTGGTTGCAAAGAATGAGCGAATTAAATAACGCATCAGAACAAGGGCTGGCAGAACGTTTTGATAGTACTATTGGTGCCGGAACAGTACTTATGCCTTATGGTGGGATTTATCAAAAAACACCGACTGACGGCATGGTAGCTAAGATTCCGGTAAGAAAAGGTGAAACGGATACAGCTAGTTTTATGGCACATGGATTTGATCCCGAGCTTGCAGAATGGAGCCCGTTCCATGGTGCTGTATATGCAATTTTATTATCCATGACTCGTTTGGTAGCTATGGGAGCGGATTGGACTAAAACCTATCTTACTTTGCAAGAGTATTTTGAAAAGTTAACAGATGCTTCTAGTTGGGGAAAACCGGTTGCTGCTTTATTAGGGGCCTTTTATATGCAAAAAGAGCTGGGGATAGGTGCTATTGGGGGTAAAGACTCCATGAGCGGTACTTTTAATGATATGAATGTACCACCTACCTTAGTATCTTTTGCTATTGCACCGGGGAAAGCGTCAGAAGCTGTGAGTCAAGAATGGAAACAAGAAGGAAGTACTTTAGTTCTTTTTGGAATGCCCAAGAATGAATTTGGAATGCCTAATTTGGATGTTTTTAAAGAACATGCCACATTCCTTTATAATGAAGTCAAAAAAGGAAATATACGTTCTATGAAAGCAGTAGGTCATGGAGGTCTTGCTGTTACTGTAGCAGAGGCTGCTTTTGGTAATAAGATTGGGGCTACTTTTAATAGAAATATTCCAATACATAAATTTTTTGATAATTTCTATGGTGCTATTCTTGTTGAAACTGATGAATCTATAGCATTGGAATGGGCTAAGGAAGCTTGTGTAAAAATTATTGGAACAACGGGCGGAACGGAATTTGTTCTTTATGATGAGCATGTTTCTATTGAAGAGTTATTACAGGCATCGGAATCGACTTTAACATCTATTTTCCCAATTAGAGCAGATAGCTCTAGTGAAAGTATTCCAACCCTTCCTTACTATAGTCAATCTTCTGTCTCCTATAGCGGAAGAACTATTACTAAGCCAAAAGTATTTATTCCGGTAGTACCTGGAAATAATTGTGAAATTGATAGCGCACGTGCTTTTGAAAGAGCAGGAGCTGAAACGGATATTTATATTATCCGGAATAGGGATCAGGCAGAACTTACAGAATCTGTTGATGAAATGGTAAAGCGAATTAATGAAGCACAGATTGTTATGTTCCCGGGAGGATTTTCTGCCGGAGATGAACCGGATGGTTCTGGCAAGTTTATTGCTGCTTTATTTAGAAATCAAAAGCTGGAAAATGCTTTAGAAAAATTACGAACTTGGCGAAGAAAGCAATCTCGTCACGGTCTTTGCCTTTGGCTTCCACTT
>OGXA01002581.1_pt1 | contig 12759 bp, 8 predicted proteins | sample 1576171 | NCBI WGS metagenome assembly OGXA01 (sample SAMEA3541587, study PRJEB24748) | human gut metagenome | biome: human gut; feature: human-associated habitat; material: faeces | place: China | collected 2012 | reverse complement strand
CGGCAGACTGCCTGCCGAATGCGGCATTGCTAACGCTCGCCGCATTGTGGAGTGCTCCGGTAGACGGAAATTAGGCTGCACTTCTACAAGATGGGCAGAGCGGCAGCGGATAATAGGAGTAAGTCAGATCGTATAGCAGAACTCAACGCGGCAACGCCGCGCGCGGGTAGTGCAATCGGCAAGCATTGCAGCTCTTCGAGCTGTTCGCTTGCAATGAAAGCCTTTCTCTTGGGGTTCCAAAGGGGGTATTCTCTTTTGCGAAAGAGAATACCCCCTTTGACCCTGCCGCCCGCAGGCGGCATTTCTCTCGCACCTGTGCGAACAAGAAGTAGTCTTTCTTTGAAAAAGAAAATCTCCCTCTTGACAATATCGATATTCGATAATATACTCTCCTCAAGAATATCGAATATCGATAAAAGGAGGCTGACAATGGCGCGGGAGAAATTCAGCACGCTGACCGAGCAGATGTTTTACATCCTGCTGTGTCTGCGCGAGGAGTGCTGCGGCATGGACGTGATGGCGCGCGTGAACGAGTTGACGGGCGGGCGCGTGGCCGTCGGCCCCGGGACGCTCTACAACCTGCTCGAGCAGTTTTTGGCGGCGGGGTATATCGTCGAAACGCGCGCGGAGGGGCGGCGGCGCAGCTATCAGCTCACAGCGGAGGGAAAAACGCTGCTGCAAAACGAGGTGGAGCGCCTGCAAGCACAGGTGCGGGACTACGAGAAGCTATTTGAGAGATAACGCCCTATCGTGGGCGGAGAGAAATGAGAGAAAGCGAGGTTTTTCTGATGCGCAACACCAAACGGGAGCTGAATCCCTATTCTTTTTACGACACCGAGGGCCTTGCGCGCCACTTTGAGCGCATGGCGGCGGAGGGCTGGGCGCCCGACCGCGTGGGCCTGTTCATCCGCTACCGCCGCATTAAGCCGCAGAAGCTGCGCTTCGCCATCACCTACTATCCCGATGACGGTGGTGCAGACGGCGAAGATGTTTTCCTCGAGTACTGTGCACAGGCAGGCTGGCAGCAGTCAGCGGGCGTTGGTGATCTGACCTTCTGGGGAGACGGAGCCGAGGGCGAGGGCGGCGGCCTTGGCGGGAGGACCCGCCATGTGCTCTGCACAGCGGATGAAAACGCTGTGGATGTTGAGACTGACCCTGTTTTGCAGGTGGACGCGATGCACCGTGCCCTCAAATATTACCACAGTATGATGATTTTTTGGTTCGGCTATATGCTCCTCAGGATCTGGGATATCCTGACCGGCCTGAAAACAGACCCTCTGAATACGCTTATCTATGGAATGGGGGATTTTTTGTCATGTATTTCGCCTGTTGTCACGCTGATCTGCGGGACTGACCTTATCTGCTATAACAGCTGGTATCGGAAGGCGGCGCGCACGGCGAGAGAGGAACACCGCTTTTTGCCTGCAAAGTCGCGCCCGTGGCTCCAGATACTGGAGCGCGCGGCGCTGCTGCTGACACTTTTCGGCATTTTGGTGAGAGCTCTGCTGGGAACCGGCAGCAGCAGTGCGGGGAGGCTTTACCTTGCCGCGATCCTGTGCGGGATCACGCCGTTTGCTGCGATGTTTCTCACCTATTCGGCGGTGAAAACCGGTGCGGGCAGGGCGAAGCGCTACATCGTCACGGCCTGCGTGACGGCGGCGGTCGCGCTGGCTTCGGTGGGGGTGCTGCTCACCATGGAGCAGAACGGACTTTTTGACAGCGATGAAGTTCCGCCTGAGCTGTATGATGAAGAATTTCGGGCGACGGTCTACCACGACGCGCTGCCGCTTTACCTCTCCGACCTCGGCATAGAGGATGAGAATGCGCGCTGGTCGTGCCTGAGTTGGGGGAGCTCCTCGCCCTTCGCTGCGCGGTATGGCGGAGAGCAGCGAGATGTGCTTGCCAGTTTGGATGATCCCGAGCATCCGGAGACGGCGCGCGGCAATCCTGCGCGGATCCACTACGACATCGGGGATGTGTATCTTGCATCGTGGTTTGACCGCTGCCTCGCCTCCGAACTGGACTATGAGCAGACTGCCCTTGTCGACGGCGAGCATCGCCGTCTCCCTTACGCCTACCGCGAGGTCGACGCCGCGCCGTGGGGCGCAGAGCAGGCGTGGCGGCTCTACGACGAGGAAGAGGAGCAGTGGCTTGACCACTGGCTCATCACAGGCGGCACGCGCATTGTCGAGTTTGTGTCGGGCAGTGTGCAAATGACCGATGTCCAAAAGGCGACCGTCGGCGAAAAGCTGCTGAATGCAGACGCAAAGTAACGCAAAAAAGGAGCACCCGAAAGGGTGCTCCTTTTTCATACCGTAGGAACAGCAATTACTGCTTGTCGTACAGGTCGATGAGTTTGGTGAGGTGCTCGTAACGCTCCTTGGCCGCGTCCTCGTTGCGGGTGAAGAGACCCTCCGCACGCTCGGGGAACTCGCGGGTCAGGCGGCTGTAGCGCGCCTCGTTCATCAGGAATTCACGGTAACCGCCGGCAGGAGCCTTGGAGTCGAGCGTGAACTTCTTGTCAGCCGCGGGATTGAAGCGGAACAGGTTCCAGTAGCCGCACTCGACAGCCTTCTTCATTTCCTTCTGGCAGTTGATCATGCCGCCCTTGATGGAGTGCATCTCGCAGGGGCTATAGCCGATGATCAGGGACGGGCCGTTGTAAGCCTCAGCCTCGGTGATGGCCTTGATGGTCTGGGCCGGGTTGGCGCCCATGGCGATCTGCGCGACGTAGATGTAGCCGTAGCTCATCGCGATCTCAGCAAGGCTCTTCTTCTTGGTCTCCTTACCGGCAGCCGCGAACTGAGCGACCTGACCGATGTTGGAAGCCTTGGAAGCCTGACCGCCGGTGTTAGAGTAGACCTCGGTATCGAAGACGAAGACGTTGACGTTCTTGTTCTGAGCAAGCACGTGGTCCACGCCGCCGAAGCCGATATCGTAAGCCCAACCGTCGCCGCCGAAGATCCAAACGGACTTCTTGGAGAGGTAATCCTTCTTGTCGAGGATCTCAGCAACGAGCTTGCAGGCGTCGCAGTCGCAGAACTTCTCGCCCTTGGCCTTGAGCTCGGCGGCGTGCTCAGCGAACTTGGGCACAGCGGCCAGCTCGTCGACGGTGGCGATGTTCGCCTGCAGAGCCGCGACATATTCCTTCGTGGCCTCGGCGTTGGCGTTGCCGTCGTCCTTGGTGTTGAGCCACTTCTGAGCGGCTTCCTTCAGCGCGGGCTGGGTCCACTCGATGGCGATGAGCTGCTCGGTCTTGGCCATCAGATCCTCGCGGATCTTCTCCTGGCCGACATACATACCGAAGCCGTGCTCGGCGTTGTCCTCGAACAGGGAGTTGCACCAAGCCGGGCCGTGGCCGTTCTTATCCGTGCAGTACGGAGAGGTAGCGCCGGGGCCGCCCCAAATGGACGAGCAGCCGGTGGCGTTGGAGATGTACATACGGTCGCCGAAGAGCTGAGTGACGAGACGGGCATAGCTGGTCTCGGCGCAGCCTGCGCAGGAGCCGGAGAACTCGAGCATGGGCTGCTTGAACTGGCTGCCCTTGACGGTGAGATCCTGCATATCCTTCTTGTCGGAGACCTTGGAGACGCAGTAGTTGAAGGTATCCTGCTGGGGCAGCTCGCCCTCCTGAGAGACCATCGTCAGCGCGCCGACCGGGCACTGGCCGACGCAGACGCCGCAGCCCATACAGTCGAGCGGGGAGATGGCCATCGTGTACTTGTAAACACCCTTGCCCTTGCCGGCCTTGATGTCGACGATCTTGGCATTGGCAGGAGCATTCTTGGCCTCTTCCTCGGTGAGAGCGAAGGGACGGATGGTGGCGTGCGGGCAGACGTAAGCGCAGTTGTTGCACTGAATGCACTTCGTCTCGTCCCACGTGGGAACGGAAACGGCAACGCCGCGCTTTTCGTAAGCGGCAGCGCCAAGCTCCCACTGGCCGTCCACGTGAGGCATGAAGGCAGAAACGGGCAGGCTGTCGCCGTCCATCTTGTCCACGGGATCGAGGATGTTCTTGACCTGCTCGACGAGCTCGGCCTTGCCCTCGTAGGAGACGGCCTCGTCAGCGTCGACAGCGTTCGCCCAATCGGCGGGAACGTCGATCTTGGTGTAGGCGGTGGCGCCGAGGTCGATGGCCTTGTGGTTCATATCGACGACGTCCTGGCCCTTCTTCAGGTAGGAGTGCGTCGCGGCGTCCTTCATGTACTGGATGGCCTGCTCCTCGGGCATGACCTTCGCGAGGGAGAAGAACGCGGACTGGAGGATGGTGTTGTTGCGCTTGCCCATGCCGATCTTGATGGCAAGGTCGATGGCGTTGATGGTGTAGAGCTGGATGTTGTTCTTGGCAATGTAGCGCTTGGCGTCCGCCTTGAGGTGGTGGTTCAGCTCATCGAAATCCCACTGGCAGTTGATCATGAACACGCCGCCGGGCTTGACGTCGTTGACCATCTTGAAGCCCTTGGTGATGTAGCTGGGGTTGTGGCAGGCGACGAAGTCGGCCTTGTTGATGTAGTAGGGGCTGCGGATGGGCTTGTCGCCGAAACGCAGGTGGGAGATCGTCACGCCGCCGGTCTTCTTGGAGTCATACTGGAAGTAGGCCTGGACGTACTTGTCGGTGTGGTCGCCGATGATCTTGATGGAGTTCTTGTTCGCGCCGACGGTACCGTCGCCGCCGAGACCCCAGAACTTGCACTCGATGGTGCCCTCGGCTGCGGTGTTCGGGCAGTTCTTGTCTTCGGGCAGGGAGAGGTTCGTCACGTCATCGACGATGCCAATGGTGAACTGACGCTTGGGCTCCGCCTTGGCAAGCTCGGTGTAAACAGCGAACACGGAAGCGGGCGGGGTATCCTTGGAGCCGAGACCGTAACGGCCGCCGATGACGGTCTTGTCGGTGATGCCGGCGTTGGCCAGCGCGGTGACGACGTCGAGATAGAGGGGCTCGCCCTGTGCGCCGGGCTCCTTGGTGCGGTCGAGGACCGCGATCTTCTTGGCGGTGGCGGGGATGGCCTCGATCAGGCGCTCAGCCTTGAACGGGCGGTACAGACGGACCTTGATGAGGCCGACCTTCTCGCCGTGGGCGTTGAGGTAGTCGATGACTTCCTCGGCCACGTCGCAGATGGAGCCCATCGCGATGATGACGCGGTCAGCGTCGGGCGCGCCGTAGTAGTTGAAGAGCTTGTAATCGGTGCCGAGCTTCTCGTTGATCTTGCCCATGTACTTTTCCACGACCTCGGGGAGAGCGTCGTAGTACTGGTTGCAGGCCTCGCGGTGCTGGAAGAACGTATCACCGTTCTCATGGGAGCCGCGCATGGCGGGATGCTCGGGGTTGAGGGCGTGCTCGCGGAACGCTTTGACAGCGTCCATGTCGCACATGTCGGCGAGATCCTTGTAATCCCACACGGCGATCTTCTGGATCTCGTGGGAGGTGCGGAAACCGTCGAAGAAGTTGATGAACGGGACCTTGCCGGAAAGCGCGGCCAGGTGTGCCACGGGGGAGAGATCCATCACTTCCTGCACGTTGCCCTCGCACAGCATGGCGAAACCGGTCTGGCGGCAGGCCATGACGTCGGAGTGATCGCCGAAGATGTTCAGCGCGTGGGTCGAAACAGTACGGGCGGAGACGTGGAACACGCAGGGGAGCTGCTCAGCTGCGATTTTGTACATGTTCGGGATCATCAGCAGCAGACCCTGAGAGGCCGTGTAGGTGGTGGTCAGAGCACCGGCGCCGAGGGAGCCGTGCACTGCGCCGGCAGCACCGGCTTCGGACTGCATCTCGACGACCTTGACCTGGCTGCCGAAGATGTTTTTCAGGCCATTTGCAGACCACTGGTCGACCAGGTCGGCCATCGGGGAGGACGGCGTAATGGGATAAATTGCCGCAACTTCACTGAAAGCATAGCTTACGTGAGCCGCAGCATTATTGCCGTCCATGGATTTCATTTTTCTTGCCATAAATGAACCTCCTATTTATTTCACCGTCAAAAAACGGTTCTTCTGCGTGTGAACGCAAAATTTAACGATGACACTATAGCACACTTTTTTCGCTATGTAAACGCCTTGTTCCCGCAAAAACATTCACTATTTTGCAACAATAGGTTCAATTCCTTTTATTTTTCGAGAACTTTTGCGAGGATTTATTGATTTTGTGCAAAATGTGCAAAAATGCGCGGAGGGGGATTTGCCTGATGCAAAAAATGTGCTATACTAATTGCAAACTGTACGATTCGATGCGAAAGAGGGAGGAAAACAGTATGGTCACAGCGGTGCGCTCACTCGGCCTTCAGGGCATCTCGGGCTACGAGGTCACGGTGGAATGCTTTTTATCCGGGGGCCTGCCTGCGTTTGATATCGTCGGCCTTGGCGACACGGCCGTCAAGGAATCGCGCGAGCGCGTGCGCGCGGCAGTGAAAAACTGCGGTGTGAAGTTCCCTGTCTCGCGCATCACGGTGAACCTCGCCCCCGCGGGTCGGAAAAAGGAGGGCACGCTCTATGACCTGCCCATCCTGCTCGGCATCCTTGCCAGCGCAGAGGAGATCAAGCCCCCCGCGAAGGACGCGGCCTTTGTCGGCGAGCTCTCGCTGACCGGCACGCTTCGCGCGGTGAACGGCGTTTTGCCGATGGCGATGGCCGCGGTGCGCGCGGGCATCAGGACGCTCTACGTCCCCGCGGCGAACGCAGCGGAGGCGACGCTTGCCGACGGCGTGACCGTTTACGGCGTGCCGGACGTCGTGTCGCTCGTGCAGCATTTGAAGGGTGAAAAGAAGCTCTCGCCCCAGCCGAAGTGGCAGGCGGAGCAGACGAGCGAGACCGGCCCCGACTTTTCCGACGTCATGGGGCAGGAAAATGTCAAGCGCGCGCTGGAGATCGCCGCTGCGGGCGGGCACAATATCCTGCTCATCGGCTCGCCCGGCGCGGGCAAATCCATGCTGGCGCGGCGGCTTCCGTCGATCCTGCCCGACATGACGCGAAAGGAAGCACTTGAAGCGACCGAGATCTGGTCAGTCGCGGGATTGACCGACAGCTCGCACCCGATGCTGCTGCACCGCCCGTTCCGCGCGCCGCACCACACGCTCTCCGCCTCCGCGATGACCGGTGGCGGGCAGACGCCCAAGCCCGGCGAAATTTCGCTCGCGCACCACGGCGTGCTTTTTTTAGATGAGCTCCCCGAATTCCACCGCGACGTGCTCGAGGTGCTGCGCGCGCCCATCGAGGACGGCGAGGTCACCATCACCCGCGCCGCGGGCAGTATCACGCTGCCGAGCCGCTTCATGCTCGTCGGCGCGATGAACCCCTGCCGCTGCGGCTGGTACGGCCACCCCTCGGGGCGTTGCCACTGCACCAAGCAGCAGGTGGAAAAATACGTCGAAAAGATCTCCGGCCCGATGCTCGACCGCATGGACTTACACGTCAACGTGCCGAGCGTCGAGTTCGAAGCCATGCGTCGGCGCGAAAAGGCGGAGTCCTCTGCCGACGTCAAAGCGCGCGTGAACGCCGCGCGCGACATCCAGAAGCAGCGCTTTTCCGGCACGAACATCACCTGCAACGCGCAAATGACACCCGCGATGGTGGGCGAGTTCTGCACGCTGGACGCCGCGGGCGAAAAGCTGCTCAAAGGCGCGTTCGAGCGCCTCGGCCTCACGGCGCGAAGCCACGATAGATTACTGCGCGTTGCGCGCACGATCGCCGACCTTGACGGCAGCGAGAAGATCGAGGCGCATCATCTGGCCGAGGCCATCCAGTACCGCAACACGGATATTTTACAGGGGTGAATGAGATGAAAAGGTATGACTACATCCAGTTTGGCGCGCTTTCCGTTTTGAGCCATATCGCCCAAGGGGCGGCTTTTATCCTGTTGTTCGCGGCGTTTGGAGGCACGGGGACGACCTCGTCCTTTACGTTTGCAACGCCCGTCGGGCTCGCGCTCGGCGTCGTCTATGTGTCGGCGCTTTCCTTCCTGTTCGGCTGGGGACTGCGGCCGGAGCGGGGCATCGACAAAAACCGCTGTTGGAACGCGGCGATGGCGCTCTATGTGCTGAACCTTGCGTCGCTGCTGGCGCATCCGACGGTGCTTCTTTCCTTCGGCGGCGGATTCGGCAGCATTTTGGCGACGGTCTGGGAGCTGCCGCTACTGCCTGCGCTTGCGGGCGCGGAGGCGTTGCTTTCCGGCGCGATGTTTTATGCTGCCCTTGCCCTGCTCGCCGCTGTGGAGCCGCTGTGCTTTACACTGGGGCTCACCCGCAAAGGGAAAAAGCCTGCCAAATCCGAAGACAACGAAAATTCAGCCGCATTTTCTGCCGATGCGGAAGCGGCCATAACAAATGAGGAGAACAATACCAATGCATGAAATGATCCTGTGCAAGCTCGGCGAGGTCGTGCTCAAGGGACTGAACCGCCGCAGCTTCGAAGATAAGCTGATGTCGAACGTCAACCGCCGCGTGTCGAAATGCGGCAATTTCCGCGTCTACTCCAAGCAGAGCACCATCTACGTCGAGCCGAAGGACGACGAGTGCGACATCGAGGCCGCGTTTGAGAGCTGCAAGAAGATTTTCGGCATCATCGCCGTTTCGAAGGCGCTGCCGTGCGAAAAGGACATCCAGAAGATCATCTCCGCGGCGAAGGAGTACCTTGCGTGCGAGATGCGCACGGCCAGGAGCTTCAAGGTCGAGAGCAAGCGCGCCGACAAGACCTTCCCCTTGACGTCCATCCAGATCTCCCGGCAGGTCGGCGGCGCGCTGCATCAGGCGTTCCCGACGTGCGAGGTCAACGTCCACGACCCCGAGCTCGTCGTGCATATCGAAATTCGCGACGATGCGGCCTATGTCCACGGCCCCGCTGAAGAGGGCGCGGGCGGCCTGCCCATCGGCATGGGCGGCGTGGCGGTCAGCCTGCTCTCCGGCGGCATCGACTCGCCCGTCTCGTCCTACATGATCGCCAAGCGCGGCGTCAAGCTCGAAATGGTGCACTTCTTCTCCCCACCGTACACGTCCGATGAGGCGAAGGAGAAGGTGCTTTCCCTTGCCAAGCTCTTAGTCCCCTGGTGCGGGCGGCTGACGGTGCAGATCGTGCCGTTTACCGAGATCCAGGAGGAGATCAGAAGAAACTGCCCCGAGGAATTCTTCACGCTCATCATGCGCCGCTTTATGATGCGCATCTCCCAGCGCGTGGCCGATCAGGTCAAGGCCAAGGCGCTCGTCACGGGCGAGAACCTCGGTCAGGTCGCGTCTCAGACGATGGAGGCCCTGCGCGTGACCGAGGATGTCGTCGATCTTCCCGTCCTGCGCCCGCTCATCGGCATGGATAAGGAAGAGATCGTGCGTTTGTCCCGTAAGATCGGCACGTTTGATACGTCGATCTTACCCTATGAGGATTGCTGTACGGTCTTCACCCCGCGTCATCCGCGCACGAAGCCGAACCTCGACGAGGTCCGTGAGGCCGAGGCTGTCCTTGATATCGAGGGCCTTATCGACCGCGCGATGACGAATCGCGAGTTCGTGCGCATCAAGCTCTGAAAGGAAGTCTTATCATGGCAGAAAAAACAGTCGAACAGCGCTGCTATGAAGCGCTCAAGGCGCGCGGCGTGACCTTCGCCGCGGCGGAGAGCTGCACCGGCGGCCTCATTGCCAAGCGCATCACGGATGTGCCGGGCGCGTCGGGCGTGTTCATGGGCGGCGTCGTGAGCTATACGAATATCGTTAAGCACCGCGTGCTCGGCGTTCCGGCGGACATGCTGGAAGAGTACGGCGCGGTGTCCGCGCCCGTCGCCCGCGCAATGGCCGAGGGTGCGCGCGAGGCGACGGCGGCGGACTGCGCCGTCAGCGTCACGGGCGTCGCTGGACCCGACCGCGACGAGCGGGGAAATCCCGTCGGCACGGTATTCATCGGATTTTCGTCGCCCAAGGAGACGATCGCCGAGCGCTTTGACTTCGGCGCGGCTTCCCGCGAGGAAATTCGCGGGGAAGCGGCGGATGAAGCCTTCAAGCTGCTGGAAGAAAAGCTGAAGGAAGCATAAGGGCCGAGAGCCGTGAGAGAGGAGAAAACATGAAAAGAAACACCGGACTGTTGCTTGTTGCACTGTTGGCGGCGCTGACGCTTTTGGTGTCAGGCTGCGGAGAAAAGCAGGAAACGCCGGACGGCGCACCGGACGAACCCCTGATGCAGGAGGAAGACCTGACGATCGAGCCGCAGCCGGACGCTAACTTCACGCTGGAGTTGCCGGATGGTTTCCTGAGCCTTGGGGCGGACTACGAGCCGAACGGGAAAACGGAGAATACGACCTACGACAGCGACGGGATGCTGCCCTATGACTTTGCGCGCCATTACGATGCAGACGCGCAGCTCGTCGTCGGGACGGATTACTACCCTGAAACAGGGCGCGAGGTCATCAGCTATCTGCGCACTGGCGCTGTGGGCGTGGGAACGCCGCGCGGCGTCAAGGTCGGCGACAGCGAGAAAGCGCTGCTGACGGAATACCCGGAAGCGCTTTACTGCATCGCGGCAGACGAGTCCGAGCTCTATGACGGCTACAGCGACGAAAGCGGCTACAGTGAGCCTGCGTATGACTTCGACCGCGCCTACGTCTGGCAGCCGCAGACGCCGCAGGACGACGGAAACTATGACGTCCGCGACATTGCGTTTTACCTGAAAGACGGCACGGTGAGCGTGATCACGATGACAAAGCCGTATGCGTTCCGCTTTGCCTACGGTGTGGACCGAGACGCGGCGCTGCGCCTTGCGGAAGAAAACCGCAGCGCGCTGTGCGGGCAGTAAGAGGAAAAGCTGAAGGAATGATTGGCTGTTGGTAAAAGAAGGCTCCGGTCTGCCAAAGCAGACCGGAGCCTTCTCCCAGTATATATGTGTTCAATCCATCAGATCGACGATCTTGCCGCCGTCGTAGACGTGGACGGTATCCCAGTAGCGGATGCCGTTCGCGGTCATCGTGCCCGCGCCGACCTCAATGCTCGTTCCCTGCGGGAGCCAGTCGGTGCACGTCGCGTCGCCGCCGGAGAGAATGAGCTGGGGAATGACCGTGTCTCCCCACTGGTTCACTTCAAATGAACCGCCGCGGAACACAGCATTTTCAACGCCGTCGAGGTACTGCACAGTTCCGCTGCCGCCTGCGATGCAGAGATCGCCGGAGAGCACGAGCGTATCCGTTTCCAGACTGCCCGAGCGGACGAAGAGCGCGGGCGCGCAGCTGTACGAACGCTCATTTAAGAAAATAGCGCCGCTGCTGAACGAGACATCATCGAGTATCAGGCCGGGAAGGTATGGGAGGTTGTCGCCACCGACACCGATGCCCGCGCCGTCGATGCGCAGCGTGCCGCTGCCACAGATGACGACCGTGCCGAAGCCTGTGAAGCAGGCGACATCGGCTGTGCCGCCGTCGGCCCAGCAGTCGCCGCTCACTTCAAGCAGCAGGATACCGCCGGGGATGTTGGGGGAGATGTTGGGAATGTAGCTGTCCTGCGCGGTCAGGTGCGCGCAGTGGTAGCGCTCGCCGTTCCAGACGACGAGCCCCGCGCCGTAGTCGAAGACTGCGCTGCCGCCGGTCATGTCGGCGACGGAAATGCCGCTGTCGCCGTCCTGTAAGGCAAGGTCTTGATACTCCCCATCGTACCACACGCTGTAAGAGGTCGCGTACCCGTCGCCCGCGTTCTGCGCGAGCGGGAGGGATTTGTCCTCCGCGAGAATGCTTACATTGCCGAGGTCGTAGTAGAGCAGGCAGCTCTCGGGCAGCGACGTTTCCTGCGTGTTGTCGACCGGGTTCTGCTCAGACGTGTCCGGCAGCGTCGTTTCGCCGCAGGCGGTCAGGAGAAACGCGAGGGAAAGAGCGAGAAAAAGCGCTTTTTTCATGGCGGGCCCTCCTATTAAAATATGGCGGTCAGAATTCGAGCGCGATCTGCGCGTTGTCGACGGTGGAGACGTCCAGCCCGAATTCGCTCGGCAGGTAGCGCGGGCAGACGTTTTTGCCCGTCGTGATGACGGACGCAGCAAGGCGCGTGCCGATCTCGCAGGATTCCATCATCGTTTTGCCGTAGGTCTGGCCGATGACCGCGCCGGCAAAAAACGCGTCCCCCGCGCCGGTCGTGTCCTTGACATCGACCTTCTTCGCGGGGCAGTAGCCGTCCTCGCCGTCGAGCGTGGCGAACACCGCACCCTGAGCGCCCATCGTGACGACCATGCGGTGGATCTGCGCGCCGCGAATTTTGTCGCGCAGGATGGGAAGCATTTCGTCGGGCGAGAGACCGTCGTAATTTTCCGAAAACAGGATGCCCGCTTCCTGCTGGTTGCAGATGAAGCAGTGCACCGAGCGCAGAAAGTCGCGCCGCTCGATGGCGATGCTCATGTTGGACACGACCGCGTAGACGGGCTTACGGTGCTTTTCCGCCAGCGCGAACGTGCGCTTGACGATGTCCTTTTCCATGTCGATCTCGAGCAGAATGCTGTCGGCCTGCGAAAAAATTTCATCGCCCTGCTCGTCAAGAATGTCGGCAATGGGGCTCAGGTCGGGGCGCTTGGAGATCGACGCGGTCACGTCGCCCGTGTTGTCGAAGATCGCAAGCCACATGCCCATGCCGTCGGGCGTTGTGCGGATGTAGCGCGTGTCGACCTTGTGGCTCTGAAGCTTTTTGACGATGTCCGCGCCCGCGCTCGTGTTGTCGACAAGGCTCACGAACGTCGGGCGCAGCTCGACGTTTGCGATGTCCTCGACGATGTTGCGGCTCACGCCGCCGTGCACCTGCACGACGCGGCCCGCGT
>OGXA01002580.1_pt1 | contig 12762 bp, 17 predicted proteins | sample 1576171 | NCBI WGS metagenome assembly OGXA01 (sample SAMEA3541587, study PRJEB24748) | human gut metagenome | biome: human gut; feature: human-associated habitat; material: faeces | place: China | collected 2012 | reverse complement strand
CAGACCGGCTGGCCGAAGAGCACGATCCACGGCCTGTGCTCGCCCTCCGCGCCCGTGCGCGACAGCTCCGGCGCGGTGCGCTACGCCGTCGGCGTTGTCGGCATGTTCGACAGTGTGCGTTCGCCGGATTTCCAGCGCGATATTGACTTGATCTGCGCCGCGGCGGCGCAGATCTCAACGGCGCTCGGCTATCGGGCGTAAGCAGAGGAATTTTGTGCCGCGGAGGGCGGCAATATCAGAATGGAACAGGGGAGGAGACGCAATGGCAATCAAACGCAAATTCCCGCCCCGCGTGGCGACGGTCTATTGCAGCGGCGGCTGCCGCGCAAAAAAGGATGAGGACGGCGGAAAGATCGTCCAGCGCGGCACGCACGACGAGCTCATCCAGGAGGACGGCATCTACGCCGACTTCGTCGGCGGCAAGAAGGAGACTGCCGGCTGGAAGCTGTAAAAAAGGGAAAAGAGCGCGGAGAGGTTTGATTTCTCCGCGCTCTTTTGGTATGAGGACTCTTACGGCGGCGCACCGGTACGAAAATGGAGAGAATGTTTCTGCGAAGCTGTGCGTTCGCTGTCTTGACATTTATCATGCACAGCATTACAATAAAACCCATAAAAAGCCGCCTTTCGCGGCATTTTTACGGGTCGGCAGTTAGATATAGTTAACTGATGAAATTGCGACATTTGGTTAGAGTGAGCTAACTGCCTTGGGGAACTACCATCGCGTCGGACGGGGGAGAAGACATGCACATTTTGGAACACGGACATGGGCGGGAAAAGACGCTGCTGTTTCTGCCCTGCACGGCGGAACCCGTCTGGGCGTTTGAAAAGACGGTCGCGCTGCTTGCGCAGTCGTGGCATGTCTTTCAGGTCGTTTACGATGGGCACGAGCCGTCTTATCCCGGTGACTTTACCTCAGTCGAGCAGACGGTCGATGAGATCACGGACTATCTTCGCGCGCAGGGTGTGACTTGCCTCGACGCTGCCTACGGCTGCTCGCTCGGCGGCGCGTGTCTGACGCGCCTTTTAGCACTTGGCAAGATGCCGGTCAAGCGCGCCATCATCGACGGCGGCATCACGCCGTATCAGCTGCCGTATCTCATACGAAAGCTACTGCTTGCGCGCGACATGCTGTCGTTCAAGCTCGCCGCGAATAACCGCAAGATCTTAGAGGCGGCTTTTCCACCGGAACGATTCACGCTGCCGGGGCACGACCCCAAAAAGGAATACGACGCCATCGAGGCATACTTAAAGACCTACTCGGATCAGACCATCCGCAACATTTTCTGGTCGGGGAACAACTATGTTCTGCCAAAGACGCCCGCAAAGATCGGCACGAAGATCACCTACTGGTACGGCGACGAGGAGAAGAAGGACCGCAGGAGCAATATCCGCTTCATCAAGCACTATTTTCCGCAGGCACGTATCCACGGTATCCCAAAGATGGCGCACGCGGAGCTTGTGATGATCTACCCTGAGGAGTTCTGCCGCTATTTCGATAAATTCATGTGCAGGTAAAGAGGAAAAAACGATGGATCGAAAAGAGAACATCCGCAATGCTTACCGCCTGACGGGCAGCAACAATTTTTACGACGGCATGATCACCTGCTCCACCGTCTCGGGCAAGGCCGTGTGCCGCTTGGTGTGGGATATGGGCAAGGAGGAGTGCGACGAATATCTGAATAAGGCTTTCACTGGTGTGCCGGAGGACTTTGCGGGAAAGCTCCTCGAGGTTCCCGTGGGCACAGGCATTCTGACGATGCCGCTCTATCAAACGCTGCCGCGCGCCGATATTACCTGCCTTGACTATTCACCCGACATGATGGGGCAGGCGAGGGAAAAGACTGAGCGCATGGCACTCCAAAATGTGCAGTTCCGGCAGGGCGACGTGGGCGCGCTGCCGTATGAGGACGCTTTGATATCGTGCTGTCGCTCAACGGCTTCCACGCCTTCCCCGATAAGGAGGCAGCGTACCGCGAGACGTTCCGCGTGCTGAAGCCGGGCGGCACATTCTGCGGCTGCTTCTATGTGGCGGGCGAGTGCAGAAGGACGGACCGACTCATAAAAAAAGTCTACGAGCCGATGAAATTCTTCACCCCGCCGTATGAAACGGTGCAGAGCCTAAAGGCGCGGCTCGAGGGGATGTACGCTGATGTGCAGCTCGGCAATGTGAAGAGCATCGCGTGGTTCGTCTGCAAAAAGGTGAAGTACGCGGAAAAGATGGAGGAAGGACACCATGAGTGAGAAGATCTCGCTCTCCGGCGTGCCGGAGACGATGTTACAGACGGTTTACGCCCGCGCGAAGGAGACGAAGACGCGCGGCGCGATCACCGACAACAAGGCGGTCGAGCTCATCGACCGCCTCGACTACGATTTTTCGATGGCCGACAAGGACGCGGCGATGCACAGCGGCGTTATAGCGCGCACCATCGTGCTCGATAAGCTTGTGAAGACTTACCTTGCGGGACATGGCGGTGCGGTGGTCGTGAACATCGCCTGCGGGCTCGACACGCGCTGCTACCGCATGAGCGACTATTCGCACTGGTACAATTTAGACCTGCCCGAGACGATCGCCGTGCGCGAAAAGCTCCTGCCTGAGAGCAGAAAGATCTCGCAGATCGCCATGTCCGCGATGGACGACTGGGGCGGCGAGATCAAGGGGACGAGCACGGACGTCCTCGTCATCATCGAAGGCTTGACGATGTACTTATCGGAGAGCGACGTCAAGCGTATCTTCGACGTCATCGCGGCGCGCTTTGACCGCGCGACCGTGTTTGTCGAGACGATGAACCCGATGGTCGTGAGGCGCTTCAAGGAAAAGTCCATCGAGGCGAGCAAGGCGAAGTTCACCTGGGGCGTCAAGAACGGCGCGGCGCTCGCCGCGCTGCTGCCCGAGTTCCGCTTTGCCGAAGAGTGTAGCCTGTGCGAGGGCATGGCGGAATTTGTGTCCATCTACAAGCTGCTCGGCAAGATCCCGGCGGTCAGCAATATCTCCAACCGCATCGTTGTGCTGGAGAAAAAGTGAGGAGGAATATCCATGATTTGGAGTACGGTTTGGGTAGAAGCGGTCGTTTTTACGGCACTTTTCACGGCGCTGGTGATGATCCCCACAATCAAGCATCCGGAGATCGGCGTGCACAACTATCCGCCTGATATTCAGGAGGAATATTTCAAGACGTACGAGCACGTTCCGGTCGCGCCGCTCAGCGGCCGCACCATCGCGTTCAAGGGCTTTGGCATCGTGCTGTTCGCGGTGCTTTTGACGTACGGGGCCATCCTTGCCGGGGCGGACAGCTTTTGGACGGGCGCGGAATTCGCGGCCATCCTCTTTCTGATCGTCGGCGCGTGGGACATGTTTTTCCTCGACTGGGTGCTGTTCGCGCATCTGAAAGTATTCCGCCTGCCGGGGACCGAGCACATGGACAAGGCCTACGCGCAGAAGTGGTTCCACGTGAAGGGGATGCTCTTCCCGGGGTCGCTGTTTCTCGTCATCATCAGCATGCTCACGGGTCTTCTCGTGATGTGGGTCAAGTGAGAAAAAAGGAGAAAATATGTCGTTTTTTGAAAATACCCGCAAGCCCGAGGGCCTTGGCGGGAAGCTGATGCTCGCAATGATGAACGTCGGCCACCGCGCGCTCGCGGACTGGGGCTTGCAGTTTGCGGAGATTGCGAAGAATGCGCGCGTGCTGGACTGCGGCTGCGGTGGAGGCGCGAACATCAGGACGATGCTCAAAAAGTGCCCAAACGGCGAGGTCAAAGGCGTCGACTATTCGCCCGTCAGCGTCGAAAAGGCGAAAAAGGTCAACGAGGACGCCATTTTGAATGGCCGCTGCGTCATTTTGCAGGGGAACGTTGCCGATCTCATCTTCGCGGCGAACCAGTTTGATTTGGTCACCGCATTTGAGACAATTTACTTCTGGCCGGACCTTTTGCAGAGTTTCCGGGAAGTCCACCGAGTGCTCAAACCGGACGGCATGTTTCTCATCTGCAACGAGTGCGGCGGCGACAACGAAAAGGACGAGAAGTGGACAGAGAAGATCGACGGCATGACGATCTATAAAGACGTTCAACTCAAGAACATTTTGGAGCAGACCGGCTTCCGCAATATTCAAATTCACAAGAGCGAAAAGGGTTGGCTCTGCATCACGGCACAAAAGTGAGAAAGCAAGGTCAGGAGCGATGAAGGTCTATGCGTTCGGCGAAGAAACTGCGCCGGTCATTTTGCTGCTGCCGGGCACCTGCTGCCATTGGAAGGGCAACTTCGGCCACGTGATCCCGCTGCTCTCTGACGAGTACCGCGTGCTCTGCGTCAGCTACGACGGCTTTGATGAGACCGAACGGACGGAATTCCCCACGATGCTCGAGGAGACGGCGAAGATCGAGGATTACCTCAAGGCAAACTGCGGCGGACACATCCGCGCAGCCTACGGCTGCTCGCTCGGCGGCTCGTTTGTTGGCCTTCTGGCCGCAAGGGGGAACATCCGCATGGACTACGGCATCCTCGGCAGCTCGGACTTGGACCAGTCCTCGAAATTCGCGGCAAAATTGCAGACGAATCTTCTGCTGTCGCTGATGTTCCCGATGCTGCGCGACGGCAGGTTCAAGTCGCCGCTTCTGCAAAAGCGCGTGGAAAAGCAGATGCGGCAGATGGGTGATTACGGCGCGGCGTTCCTACGGATACTCGGCGGGGCGCGGCCCTATTTGACGCAGCAGAGCTGCAAGAATCAGTTCTATTCCGACCTCATTACGCCGCTGCCCGACAAGCTCGACGTGCCGGGGACGGAAATTCATATCTTCTACGCGCTCAAGATGGGCGAAAAGTACCGCGCCCGCTACGAGCAGCACTTCGCACACCCCATTATCCATGAGCAGGATATGCAGCACGAAGAGCTGCTGGCCTGCCACCCGCAGGAGTGGGCGGCGCTCGTCAAGAGCATCGTGGGGAAGGAGAAGAGCGTGTGAAGTATTTTGAATTCGGGCAGGAGCACTCCGAGCTCATGGTCATGCTGCATGGCGGCGGCGTGAGCTACCTTGGCATGCTTCCCACGGCCAAAAAACTGGCGGAGCGGTATCACGTTGTGCTCGTCGCCTACGACGGCTTCAACCCCGGCGAGCCGGAGACGGAATTTGTTTCACCCATGGACGAGGCAAGACGCCTAGGCGACTATGTGGTCGAGCATTACGGCGGGAAGATCGACATTCTCTACGGCATTTCCTATGGCTGCCGCGTGCTGATGGAGGTGCTGGCAGACAAGCGCCTGACGGTCACGACCACGATCGCCGACGGAATGGGACTTCGAGATTACCCCAACATCAAGAGCAAATGGGGCAAGGACGTCTACTGCTTTTTCTTCACGGGACTTTTCTACGCGGTCATGGGCCATCCCGGCCCGCGGCGGAAGAGATTCCTTGCCAAAATTTCGGGCCGAACGCTCGAGGAGGCCGAGCGCATCCTCTACGGCAGGGCGACGTGGAAAAGCTGGCGGAATCAGGACCATTACCTGATCGGCAAGAAGACGGATTACTCGCTGTTTGCCAAGACGGACATGCACCTCTGGTACGGCATCAAGGGGAGCGTGGACAAAAAGCTGTCGAAAAACCTCGGCGCGCTGAAAGCAAGCGGGTATCCCTTTGCCGTGAAGATATTCACCGACCTGGGCCACGGCGGTCTTGCGGGCGAGCATCCCGAGCAGTTTGAGCAGGAGGTCAGCGCCGCGCACGGGAAGAGCCTTGCCGGAAAGAGTGAGGAAAAATGAGCGTCACGCTGCTGAAATGCCTTCTCCCGCTCGCCTGCGCGGTGCATCTGGCGCTGCTGTACTGCGACCGGATCATCACATTGCTGGACGGCGGGCGATTCGACTTTCGCTTGCTGAACAACAAAAAACTCTCTGCCGTCATGGGCGCAACGCCTACGGAAAGGCCGATGCGCTCGATGGTGCTGGGTGCGTTTGCGATGACGGCGGCCATGCCTGCGTATCTGGCGCTTGGCGCGTGGGTGCTGCCGCAGTCGCCCGTGTGCGGCGCGCTGATGCTTGCGGACGGCATCCTCTTTTTGCTGCAGGGCGTGGCGCATCACGTCTTCTGCGGCGCGGTGGAGTGGTTCTATCTCCACATGAACAAGACCGAGGAGGCGCGGGCCGCCATCGTGGAATTTTTTAAGAAAACGTCCGTGACGATGTATGTCTGTTACTTTGGCCTGCTCTCTTTTACGGTGTCGTTCTTTATCGCTGTTGTCACGGGTACGACGGTGCTGCCGCGCTGGGTGTGCGTGTTCAACACGTTGCCGCTCTTTTTGCTGCTCTTGCCGTTTCACATCGTTTGCACGGGCAATATTGCGAACGCGATCATGTTTGCGGGATTATTCTTTCTGATTTGAGGAGGGGAATACAATGAGCTTTGGTTCCTCGCTGCTGCGTACCGCTTATAAGCTCTCCGGCGCGAAGAAGGCCTTCGCCCTGCCGGAGGATGAGCTCTTAAAAGCCATCGAAAAGGCGAACCGCGGCCGCGGCTTCTTTATGCCGACGGACCATAAGGCGCACTATGAGAAGAAAATGGTAAACGGCTTCCCGTGCCTGATCGTCAGGGCGGCGGAGAAGCCCGCCAGACGTGCGATTTTGTTCTTCTTTGGCGGCGGTATGGTCATCGGTCCCGACAAGGGTGACGCCGCCGTGCTGCGCAAGCTCTGCTACGGAACGGATTCGGACGTGTGGTTTCCCATCTACCCCCTCTGCACCGAGCACTGCATCACGGAGAGCTACGACATGGCCTACGAGTGCTACCGTCAGATGATCGCGCTGTACGGCAGCGGGAACGTGAGCACCTGCGGCTTTTCCTCGGGCGCGGCGCTCGCGATGGGCATGGCCGCGCACAACAGCGCGCTGGGCCGGCCCCTCCCGCAGCCGAAGCACATCATCACCGTCGCCCCCGGCGAGGTGCCGTGGAACGACGAGGAACGCGCACGGATGCAGGCGCTCAATGCGAGCGACGTTGCCATCGACTATGCCTTCATGGCCAAGGGCGAAAAGCTCATGCGCCACGGGCACAATGACGTCCCCGACTACATGCTCGCGCCCTCGCGCGGCGACTATACGGGCGTCGGCGATATCCACTTTTATTACAGCACCGACGAGGTGCTCTACGGCGCGCTGCCGGAATTCAAGGCCGCGTGCGAGCGGGCAAATGTGCCCTACACCGTGACCGCCCGCCCCGGCATGACGCACTGCTACTGCATGCTGCCCTATTTCAAGGAGGCGAAGGAGGACTTCGCCATGATCGTCGAGCAGTTCAAAAAATAGAAGGAAGAGAGAAATGATCGGACAAGTGATTTTGGAGGGCGTCGGCCTCGGCGCAATGCTGATGCTCGTGTGCGCTATCGGCATCCGCAACGGCGCGGTAGGCATGGTGCATCTTTACGAAAATAACGTGCAGGAGCGCTGCATTTCGCTTGGCCTGACGACGCGGGAGAAGATCAATCGCAACCAGCTCTTATTTAAAATCGTCTGCCTGCCTATCTACATCGCCTATGTGCTCATCTTCGTGTACACCGTGAACGGCGCGCGGGGCTTTGGGGAGGGCTTCTGGCAGATATTGCTCATCCTCCTTGTGCTGAACCTCATCGACCGGCTGCTCATCGACGATTTCTGGGTTGGCCACACGAAAATGTGGACCATCCCGGGGACGGAGGACTTAAAGCCCTATATTCCAAGCAGCGTCAAGCGCAAAAAGTGGCTCTTCGGCACGCTCGGTATGGCGGTCATCGCCGCGGTGCTCGCGGGCGTGATGACGCTTTTTATCCACTGAAATATTTTGACAAGCCGCTGCCGCAAGCGGTGGTTTGCCGTTTTTACTCTGAGGTGAGATTTGCATGCAATTTGAAACATTTGGCAGCAAGGACGCACCTGCCGTACTCTTTTTCCACGCAATGGGCGTGACGGGCGCGAGCAGCGAGCCAGTCGCAAGATATTTGCAGGAGAAGTATTTCTGCATCCTGCCGACCTCGACCGTCTACTGCGAAGGGCAGAAATATGCCGGCAAAGCGGATGAGATTCGGCAGGTGGAGATGTTCTTGACATCGCAGGGCGTCACGCGTCTTGCGCTCGTCGTGGCCTCGTCCATCGGCGCGGACCTCGCGGCGGCGTTTTTGTCGCAGACGAAAATCCCCGTCGACCACGCGTTTTTCGACGGCGGACAGTTTGCGCAGATCAGCCACGGCACACGCCGCGTGATGGCGCCGTTTTTGTACCTTGCCATCAAGAGCCTGTACTGGTCGAAGGGCGGTACGCTCAAAAAGATCATGTGGTGCGACGATGACGCCATCAAGCCCTACTTTATCGCCGCGGGCAAGGCGCTCACCTATGGCAATATGCGCTGCCAGATGGCCGACAGCCTCGAAGACAGACCGTTTCCGCCGCTTACAAGGAAAATGCAGGAGCACTGCTTCTTCGAATTTGGCAGCGGAGAGGAGCACTTTAAGTACCGCGAGGCGGTGAGAAAAGCGTATCCCGACGGTCATTTCCCTGTTTTTGAAGATCATAACCACATGCAGTATCAAATTCGCGACCCGCAGGGCTTTGCGGCGATGCTGGAGCGCATCATCGAGCAAAACGAACTGCCGCCGCTGCCGTTTTTGCGAAAGTGAGGGGAGAAGTGTGAAGGAGAACTACATCATTGCGGCGTTCCGCGAGACTGTCGCGCAGCGATTCCCCGAGCAGGGCATCGAACTGAACAGATTGTTGGACGAAAGGCTGTCGCGCCTGCGCTCAATGCATCTGAACGCGTCGAAAGAAAAACAGTTCCATTTGGAAAGTCAAATTTTGCCCGGCATCGCTGCCTACGAGACCTTGCAGACCGTCATGCCCAAGGACGAGGCGCTGCAAACCGTCCACGGCTATGTGGCGGAGCATGCGTGGACGATGAGAAAAACCATCCTCAAGCTGCTCAAGGTTCCGGGGCTCTATCATCTGCCGCCGGTGCTGTTCAGTAAGCTGACGCCAAAATTCTACGGCGAGACGGCGGGCTTTGCGGCCACGGAGTATCAGACCTCCGGCGGCGTCTGGCGCATCGATATGACGAAGTGCCCCTATCACGACACCTGTGTCGAACACGGCTGTCCGGAGCTCTGCCCCTGCTTCTGCGACAGCGACGACATCGCCTATGACGACCTGCACCCGAAGCTCGTCTGGCACCGCACAAAGACGCTCGGCCGCGGGAATGAGTGCTGCAACTTCTGCCTGAAGCTCGCGGGAAAATGAAAGGAGAGACCGATGAAGTACCACATTGAGAAAAACACCGTGCAGGAGACGCTCGTCATCCCGCTCTACGGGCGCAAGATGTGCTCGGAGCTCTACCCGAACCTGTTCCGCGATGAGACAGCTGTCCGTTTAATCAATGAGCTCGACTACGATTTTTCCACGCTCGCGAGAAAGTCGCAGAGCATGATGCAGCAGTTCGGCTTTTTAGAGTGTGCCATGCGGCAGAGCGACCTCGCCTGCGAGGTGCGGGACTATCTGCGATCGCACCCGAACGCGGCGGTCGTGAACCTCGGCTGTGGGCTGGACGCCACAGGCCGCGCCTGTGACAACGGCACGTGCAAAATTTACAACCTCGACTTTCCCGATGTCATCGCCGTGCGCGATGCGCTCCTGCCTGCGCTCGAGCGCGAGAAGAATATCCCCTGCAACTTAAATAACACCTCGTGGTTCCGCGAGATCGACGCGAGCGGCGGCGCGGTGTTCTTCGCCGCGGGCGTGTTCTACTATTTCCTCACGCCGCAGGTCAAAGCGCTCGTGTGCGCGATGGCGGAGGCGTTCCCAGGCGGCAAGCTCGTCTTCGACGCGGCGAACCGCAAGGCGGTCAAGCTGATGCTCAAAACATGGCTCAAGGACGCGGAGATCAAGGACGTCGGCGCGTATTTCGCCGTCACCGACGCAAGGCGCGAGCTTTCGGCGTGGAGCGATAGGCTGCGTGTGTCCTCGCGCGGCTACATGCTGGGCTACAACGACTTGAGGAATCAAAATGTACGGAAATTCTTCCGCTTTTTATCGAAGGTCGGCGACGGCATGATGAACATGCAGATCGTCCGCCTCGACTTTGCAAAGGAGAATAAAAAGCATGAGTGACTTCAATGACATCGGCATCTCGCGTGAGCTTGACTGGCCGCGCATCAAAAAGCTGCTGACCATCGGCCTTTTTGCGTCCGTTTTGCACCTCGCCGGTGACCTGATCCTCGGCTGGGGCGTGGAGGACGATGCGCTTGAAGGCGTTTTACAGATGCTATCGGCCTATACTTCTACCTCGGACGGCGGCCTTTTTGCCGCGGCGCTGCTGGGGCTTTTCGGCGTGGTGCTTGAGGGACTTGCCTGCTTCGGTGTTTACCGCCTGATGACGGCGAAGTCGCCGAAATACGCGCACCGCTACCGCTCCGGCATTTTCGGCTACCTGATGTTCTGCGCGTGCGGCTTCCATGTGCCGGTGTGCATGGCGGTGTTTCTGATGAAACACGGGCTTTCCGAAGCGCTTTTGACGCAGTACAGCGCATACTTCCTGATGCCGCTGCTCGTGCTGTTCTGAATCTTCTTCTTTGTGCTGGTGATGACGCAGATCGTCGCATTCCGAAAGGGGCTGACACCGTATCTGAAGTGGTGCTGCGTCTTCTCTATGACGTTCGGCATGCTCGTGTATTTTCTCGCGGCGCTGCTCGGCAACCGGCCGCTTGGCAACGCCCTGCGCTGCGCGTGGCTCGCCATCGGCAACGTCTGGATGTTCGGCGGGCTGCTCGTGACGATGAAAAAAGCGCAGCGAGCGTAAGACAGGGGAGAAGACCTCACGGCAAACCGACGCTCTGATATCGGCAAGCGTAAAAAATACGGGAGGGAAGACAATGAACGACGATCAACTGCAATTTGACCGCACCTGCCATGTGATCTATTCAAAGCCCTGCAAGGCGGAAATTCGGGAGAAGATCGCGCACTACTATCCGGAATCGCAGCGCGAAGCCGTCTGGGAGCGCGTGCAGATGCAGTATGTCGACTTTTTGAGCGACTGGCGCACCGACCTTGGCGGGGAGAAAAACTTTCACAACGGCCCGGGCGGCAATTACGACTGCATCGCGCTGATGGCGTATTACGTCGTCTGCAGGGACGTGACAAGCCTTCAAGAGATCGGGGAGATGGAGGGGAACCTTTTCCTGCCGTCGTTCCGAAAGCTCAGCAAGCTCAAATTCATCGACATCAACAAGCCGCTTTGCAAAAAGCTCCTGCACCGCGCGTTTTTGAACGCGAAAAAGCAGTGCGACAAGTGGGGCGACTTTGAGATGCACGTCGCGCCGTTTGACAAGGATCAGCCCATCTACTATGAGTTCACCGCCTGTCCGACCGCGGAATTCGCCAAAAAGCACGACCTTCTCGAGGTCATGCCCGCGCTCTGTAATCCGGATTTTACCGGCATGGAGCTCATTCACGCGCGTCTCATCCGCAAAACGACCTGTTCGAACGGCTGCAAATGCGACTACACGATCTGCGGCGACAAGGACCCTTATTGCCGAGAGCATCCCGAGTACCGCGACGAGCAGGGCTACCGCAGGAACAAATAGAAATCAACGCGGTGAAAATAAAAACGGAGCGCGAAAGCCATCGGCTTTCGCGCTCCGTTTTTGTGCGTATTAGGGCGAGGCTATCCGTTTATGAATGTTTCTCGCAAACGTTCGTCCGCATGCTGTGGATTCGGGGGGGGTAAGAAACCCTCTCATCGTCTTTTCGAGGATGATGGGCTTGGAGATGTGGGCGTCCATGCCCGCGGCGATGCTGTTCTGTACGTCGTCGGAGAAGGCGTTGGCCGTCATCGCGATGATGGGGATGGTCTTGCCGAGAGGGTTTCTGCCGCCGCGGATGGCCTTCGTCGCCTCGTAGCCGTTCATGTGCGGCATTTGAATGTCCATCAGGATGGCGTCGTATTCGCCGGGCTTGACCATCTCGAAGGCCTTGACAAAGCTCCGTACTGTCGGGGCAGATCGTGCAGCTCGCGCCGTACATCTCAAGGATGGCCTCGAGAATTTCGGCGTTGAGCGCGTTGTCCTCCGCGCAGAGGAAGCACATCCCGCTGAGCACCGAGGAGCCGTCTGTCTCAAGTGCGGCGTTCGAGCGCACGCGGCCGATGGCGATCTCGAGATTCGAGAGGAAGGAGATGCTGGCAATGGCGCACATGAACTGGAAGCTGAAGCCCGGATATTCCAGCTGGCAGCGGCTAAAAACATAGCCCGCCGCCTCGACCTCGTCCTTGAGCGTTGCAAGCTCATCAAGGTTCGTCGGCAGCGTCCAGCCGTTGGCGTCCAGAAGCGTTTTGTTGTAGGTGATGCCGATGGCGCTGTAGCCCATGGGCAGCATATAGATCCCGCCGTTATAGGATACGTCGCGCAGTCTCGACGGGGTGTAGTTGTCCATGAAATCATAGCCCGACAGGTCGAGAAAATCGCCTTCATCGCCCATGTGGCCCGGCGTATAGTAGGTCGTGCTGTAAATATCGGGCAGCTCGCCGGAAATGCGCATCATATAGGAGAGGTGTTTTCCCCATTGTAGGGGATGATCTCGAGATTGATCTCCGGATACTTTTCATGCACCAGATCGTAGAACTGGGACATATTGCGGTAGGGAGCGTTCATCGCGATGACCTCATGCTCGCCGGAGGCGGTATTGTCATCACTCGTGTTGTTGCCAGCACAGCCGCCAAGCAGCGCCGCCGTGCAGCTCAACGCTAAAATCAGGCTGAGCA
>OGXA01002576.1_pt1 | contig 12783 bp, 16 predicted proteins | sample 1576171 | NCBI WGS metagenome assembly OGXA01 (sample SAMEA3541587, study PRJEB24748) | human gut metagenome | biome: human gut; feature: human-associated habitat; material: faeces | place: China | collected 2012 | reverse complement strand
GCATCAGAGAAAATCTTGCATTTACAAAACTGGCAGAAGATGGTAAACTGCTGAACATGGACGTGTTGCAGGCATTGCGTTCCCTTGAGGGAAAAGGTGTTTTTGACATTATTTTTATGGATCCCCCATATAATAATGAACTGGAAAGACAGGTGCTGGAATATCTGAAAGACAGCACAGTTGCAGATAAGAATACACTTATTATTGTGGAAGCGGATCTTCAGACGGATTTCAGTTATGTGGAATCTCTCGGTTACAGGCAGCTGCGTTCGAAAGAGTATAAAACAAATAAGCATGTATTTTTAGAACGTGCATAATTAACTATAATAATTTCAGAATGAATACATTGCTTCCTGAAATTATCATAAGATTGCTGCCTGCAGGCAGCATTCGTGTTGTTATGCATATGTGTATGTGCCAGAGGAAAGAGAGAGTAAAAATAAATGAAAATAGCAGTATATCCCGGCAGCTTTGATCCGGCTACCTATGGACATCTTGATGTGATCCGGAGAGCAGCAGTTTCTTTTGACAAAGTGATAGTGGGCGTTTTACATAATTCTTCAAAAAGTCCGTTGTTTTCTGTGCAGGAACGTGTTAATATATTAGAAAAGGCGACTCGGGACGTTCCTAATGTCGAGGTAAAACCATTTGAGGGATTGTCTGTGAATTTTGCCAGAGAGAATCACGCTCAGGTGATCATACGTGGACTTCGTGCAGTTACAGATTTTGAGTATGAGCTCCAGATGGCTCAGACCAATCGTGTACTTGCACCGGATGTAGATACTGTATTTCTGACTACAAGTCTGGAATATGCATACCTGAGTTCTACAATATTGAAGGAAGTTGCACATTTTGGAGGCGACCTGAGTAAGTTTGCACCGGCCGAGATAACGGATGCAGTTATTGAGAAGATTCGTCTTACAGCAGACAACAAATAAGTTATTGTTCACATAGAGCGTACAGTAACAGAAATAGAAAATAAGGAGTGTATATACTATGAGCAGCAGAATTGAACAGATTATCGGTGAGATTGAGGAATATGTGGACAGCTGTAAATTCCAGCCACTGTCAACTACTAAGATTGTAGTAAATAAAGAAGAAATTGAGGAACTTCTGAGAGAACTCCGCCTGAAAACTCCGGATGAGATTAAACGTTATCAGAAGATCATTAACAATAAGGACGCTATCCTTGAGGATGCTCAGACTAAGGCAGATGCACTGATCGCAGATGCACAGGCAAGAGCACAGGAACTGGTAACACAGCATGAGATTATGCAGAAAGCATATGCACAGGCAAATGATACGATCAATGCAGCTAACAAACAGGCACAGGAGATTCTGGATTCTGCAACACAGGATGCAAACAGCATTCGTCTCAGTGCGATCACCTATACAGATGATATGATGGCCAATATTGGCAGTGTGCTTAATACAACATTAGAGGATGCAGGTGTGAAATACAAAACATTTATTGATTCCCTGCAGAGCTGTCTTGATGTTGTAAACCACAATCGTCAGGAACTTGCACCTCAGACAGCACAGGCTGCAGCAATTACAGGCTCTTATCATGATAATGACGGAGCGAAAGATGATGATGACGATCTGTTAGATGATCTGGGAGAGAACTAAAAATAAACCCGGTGGCATCCGTCAGGCCCACGGTGACGGTGGCCCGGTTCTCGCCCTCGCCAGCGCCCTGCACCACGGCAACGTTGGCATAGTCGCCGTCCCCAAAAGCCCACGCAGCCTGCTGCAAGTTGCCCCACTTGGTGGAAAAACGGTTGTTTGGATCAGCGGTGGGCCGATAGACCTCGAACGTTAGTTTTTTCTGGTCGTTTTTACCACTGAGCCGCACCCGGAAGCCCAGATCACAAGCCGCGCCGATGGTCATCAGGTAGTCCATGATGCTGCCGCCGGAGGTCTGTGCGGTGTAGGTGGTGTCGAAGCCCACAGCAGCACCCAGCTCCAGCTTGGGCCATGGCTGCATTGCGCTGACCAGTCTGCGCATGGCCTGTTCCGCGTTCTCGTTCTTCACGATGCTGGTACCGGCCCGCTTGGTGAAGATCCACGTCCCCGGGAAGCCGGTGACCACTAAGTTGCTGTCCTGATTCTCGTTGCTCCGGTGGCAGATGCGCATGGGCACATCGCTGTCATTGCGGCGCAGCCAGCGGCCCTCCCGGAGAAGAGCGAGGTTCTCCTCGGTGGGCCGCACTTCCAGCGTCATGCTCCCCTCGGTGTTGTAGGGCTCGTCCCAGTAAAGGCTCACCCACACCTCCACCCGGCCCAGCCGGGCGAGGGTCAGCTCGTCCAATACGTCCAGCGTCACGAGATCACCTCCGGCAGGATGCCCGAAACCATGGGATAAAAGCGCACCGTCACCTGCAGGCTGGTCTCGCCGCTGTCGGCGGTGGCTTTGAGTAAGTTGTCGCCCGGGGCCAGCTCCAGCAAGTCGCTGTCCTCATCCAGCAGGGAGAAGATGTTCTCCTCCGTGCCGTCCTCTGTCCGCTTGACAGCCAGCTTGTCGGTGGTGGTGCGGTAGATTTCGATGACCTGCCCGGGGGTCAGGGTGGTCAGGATGCGGATGCTCTGGCCGGTGACGATGTTCAGCACGGTGGGGTTGACCACAGCGCCGTCGCTCTTGAGGGTGGCCGTGAAGGGCACTGCCAGTGCCCCGGGGTTGACCGCGTTCAGCCAGCCGACGGAGGTGCGCACGCCGAAACGGTGGGGTGTGCTGTAGTTGATGGGCAGCCTGAAGCTGGGCACAAAGCCGTTGATGCAGAAGCTCTGGGCGGTCAGGTCGTACCAGAAGGGTTTCGGGCAGAAGAGCATGAAGGCCAACACCGGGTAGGGGTGGATGCTCTTTGTGTAGGGGGTCTTGGAAAGCACGAAACGACAGAAGAATTTATCCTCGAAATACATTGTGCCGCTGGTGAAATAGGGCAGCTTTTCCAGCAGTAATTCCGCATCCGCATCGCCGTGGGAGCTGTGGCAGTGGATGATGAGCTCACGGCTCACCCCGGCCACGCTCTGGCGCTCCACGCTCACGCCCACCTGGTTCACGCCCTGTGCGGTCTGCACGTCCACGTCTACGCCATTGATGGGGTCGAGGGAGTAGGGCGTGCCGTAAGCCCACCCGATGTCGAGAGTGGCCCCGGCATCCGTGACCAGCTGCAAATGGTCTTTTCTGAATGGCATTGTGGAGCCCTCCTTTCATCGTTTCTGGGCCTTGGCCCGGTCGGCTTCCCAGCGGGCTTCCCGCTGGAGGTCTGCCGCCGTCTGGGCCTTGGAGTAGATATTTTGGATGATGTTGGTGTCACCCTCCCGGTGGTAGTTGTTGGCGGCTGCGGCCACCTGTGCCGTGCCGGATGCGGCCACAGACCGGCTGATGGCCATGTTGTCACTGAGGACAAGGCTGTTGGCCTGCCGCACCATCTCGGCCAGCTTGCTGTTTGCGGCCAGCAGGGCCTCGGTGTTGGCCTCCACAGCGTCGGTCAGGTCTTTGTCCGGGGTGGGGGCTGTCGGCGTGGTGGAGCCAGGTTTTGTGCCTGTGGTGGTCTTAGCGATGTCATCCAAACTGCGCTCCACCTTTGTCTGGAGGCCATCCACATAGGTGGTCACGGTCTTGTAGGAGCGCTCCACGCCGTCCACCAGCTTCGTGCCTGCCTCGGTGACGGTCTTGGTCACCCGCTGGGTGATCTTGCCGGTCTCGTCCTGCAGCTTCTCTGTGAGCACCTTGGTGGTCACGGTGCTGCCGTCGGCACTGGTGGTCTTGCTGGTGTCGGTCATGCTCTCGATGACCTTCTGGGAGGAGGCAGAAGAACCGGAGCTGCTGGGGTTATTGGCAGCTTCCTGCTGCTTTTTTCGCTCGGCCTGCCGGGCCTTGCGGTCGGCGGCAATTTGGTTGGCAAAGTTCCAGGCTGGATTGCTGATGTAATCCACATGGTCGCCCCAGAGCCACGCCACGGAGTTATACATGCCAATGAGGCCGTTGATGAGGATGACAAAGCCCTCGATGCCCGCCGCCACGATGCGCATCAGGCCCTCGAAGATGTAGCTCATAAAGTCCTCGACACCCGCCCAGACGGACTGGAAGCCGTTGGCCACATCCTTGTTTTTACCGGAGAAGTTCAGCAGGGCACCCACCAGCATCCCGATGAGGGAGATGACAAAGAGGATGGGGTTTGCGTCCATGGCGGTGTTCAGGGCAATCTGGCTCGTGGTTGCGCTGGCTGCGGCAGGCACGAACTTTGCCACCAGCCCCATGGCCAGCTGAGAGAGGTTCCCGAACACGCCGGAAAGGGCGCTGCCCAGCTGGTTCAGGGCCCCCATGGCGATGGAGTTGATCTGCGCCTGCTGTTCCTTGGTGCAGGCCTGCCAGAAATAGGAAGCCGCCCACAGGCCCAGCTGCTCGAGGTCGCCGTTTTTGAGGGCAGTTGCCAGCGTCTCGATGGCCCCCAGCGCATCCGTCTGGATGTCGGACTGGATCTGCGCCCATCCCTCGTCCAGCTTGGTGCGGAACTGCTCCGTGATGGTAGCTCCTACGGTAGCAAAATCCGGCCCGTAGGTGGAGAGGGTCTGGGCAATGTTCTGGATGGCCTGCTCTGCCGCCGGTGCACCGGTGTTGATGCCGTTGACAAGGCCCTGCGTGACGTTCTCGCCGATCTCGGTGAACACCTTCGAGGGCGAGTGGATGCCCAGCACGTTCTTGACGGTGCTCACCATGCCGTTGACTTTGCCCTTGACTGTGGACACCAGCGTGTCCCACATCCCGGTGATGCCGTTCAGCAGGCCGGTGACGATGTTCTCGCCGATGTGGCCCCACTCATCCATACTGCCGTCCCACACGCCGGTGAGCTTGGCGATGCAGGCAATGGCGGCTTCGCCCAGGTTCTCGATGCTGCGGAGAATGCCGTCTACCAGAGTGGTCAGCAGGGCCGCGCCACAGTTCAGCAAATCTGGCAGATGGGAGATCAGCGCGGCAGAGAACTTGGCAATCAACTCCGCCGCTGCTGTGATCAGCTGGGGCAGGTTGTCGGTGATGCCGATGATGAGCTGTTCCAGCAGCTGGATGCCGGCATCGAAAATCTCGTCCTGATGGTCAGCCAGATACTGCACCAGCTTGGTGATGACCTGCGTTGCTGCCGATGCCAGTCCGGGGATCATCTGAACAACACCTGTGGTCAGGTCTTCCAGAATTCCGCTGGCTGCGTCCAGCATGGCCGCCGGGCCGCTCTCATTCAGAGCGCTCGTCAGGGTATTCAGGCAATCGGTGCCCCAGTTGGCGGCTTCCTTCAGGCCCGGCTCCATGGCCTCGAACAGGTCGATGCTCAGGTTTTCTGCCGTTGTCTGGAGGCTTTCTATGCTGTGCTGGAAGGTGTCCGTCATGGTCTGGTAGGCGGTGTCGGTCGCTCCGGCACTGTCCACCATCTGGGCCAGCACGCCGTTGAATTTGTCCGCGCCGCCCGATGCCAGCGAAAGAGCACCGGTACCGGCTTCCACGCTGGACCACAGCCCGGCAAAGGCGGTGCTGTCGTTGCCCACGCTGTCGTACAGGATCTGCAGCACATCGCCAAGGCTCTTGCCGTCAGCACTCAGCTGGGCAAAGCTCTTGCCGGTCTGCTGCTGTAAAATCTTGCCTACGGTCGAACCGGTGTCGCCCAGCTCGTTCAGCATGGATTTTGTGTAAGTTGTCGCCTCGGCAGTGGCGATACCGTTGGCGGTCATCACGGCCAGACCACTGGACAGGTTTTCTACGCTGACGTTGTAAGCAGCAGCCAGCGGGATGACACGGCCCATGCTGGACGAAAGTTCGTCCACGCTGGTTTTGCCCAGGTTCTGGGTGGTCAGCAGCACATCCGAAACATGGGTCGCCTGGTCGGCGCTCAAGCCGTAGGCGTTCAGGGCAGTGGTCAGGATATCCACGGCGGAGGTCGTGGAGGTAAAACCGGCGGTTGCTAGTTTCGCTGCCTGGCCTGCAAATTCCACAGCGTTGGCCGTGTCCTGCCCGGCGCTGATGGCCTGGTAGGTAGCCTCGGCAATATCCGTGGCTGCAATGCCCATGGTGTTGGACATGTCCGTGATCTGACTGCCCAGCTTCTGGATCGAAAGCTTGCCAAGATCGGCGATGGTCCCGACTTTGGCAAGCGATGTCTCGTAGACGGAGCCGTTCCGGATCGTGCTCTGGGCAAGATTCGTCAGCTGGCTGCTGGCCGTCTTTACTAGGTCTGCAATCAGCGTTCCGGCGGCGACGGTCATGCTGCTGACACCCTGCGTGAAGCCGCTGGTATCCAACTTGGTGTTGCCGGTAACGCTAAAATCAAATGCCACTGTGTCCACCTCTCAATCGGAGCGCGGGCACAGGGGCACAGGCTGTTATAACTTGATCTCTACCTCCCGCTTACAGGCGGGATTTTTGCATTTGACCCACAAACCGTGGGCGTAGGCCTCGGGAGCCGCCCACACGGGCAGCGCTCTGCCGCAGAAGGGGCAGGGCACCGGGGCGCGGGAATCAACCGAAGCGGTCGAGGAAAGCGTCCTCGTGCTCTTGCAGGGTTTCGCGCCGCTTCACCCCCTTCAGCCCATCCGGCAGGGCAAAACGCTCTTTCAGGGTCTCGTAGTAGTCCCGGTCGGCTCTGTCCATATCGGAGGTATCCTTGCCCCGGATCTCCACGATCTTGCCCAGCGACGTTTCCGGCGGCAGGGCATGAAGCAGTGCTTTGAAGCGCCACCAGTGCACCTTGTCAGCGGTCAGGTCGATGCCGTAGGCCTGCTGAAAGGCCCCCACGATGTAGTCAGCATCGCACCGGTAGTCCAGCACAGGCTCGTCCTGTGGGTCGCTGCTGCTGCCAGTCCCGGTGCGCTCCTCGTCCTCGGGGCCGCCGCCCTGGCAGAAGCGCACCAGAGATTCAAAGGCTTCCTGGTACTGCACTCCGGGCACCGGCTCTACAAAGAACCGCTGAACGGCTTCACAAATCATCCGGGCGCTGTCCTCGTCAGTCTTGGCGCGGCGGGTGCGGATCAGCAGCCAGATTATGGGCCGGAAGTCAGGGTCGATGGCGCGGCCCTCCCACTCGGTGGGCAGGGTATCCGTCAGCAGGTCATGCATTGTCCAGTGCCTCAAGCTCTGCCTTCAGCTGGGCACGGCGGGCGGCCTTTGCCGCTTCCTGTGCCCGGAAATCCACCACGGCGGGATGTGCCTTGACTGCGGCCCGGCGCTGCTCACGGTTCATGGGGGCAGGGATGGCCTGTGCTGCCGAAACCTGTGCTGCCGAAACCTGCGCCCGCTCCTCGGTGGGGTGGATCAGCGCGCTGGCACTGGCCTTTTCTGCGGCCATGGCCTCGGCAAAGGCCTTGCTGACCGTCAGGCAGGCGTTGAAGTTGCTGCCGTCCAGCCCCAGCTTCTCAGAAGCACCCTCGCCCAGAACTTCGTCCAGATAGTCCATAAAGATGCGGCACTGGAAGCGCAGCCAGGCAGGGTAATCGCTCTCGGGAGTGTAGCGGCTGCCCTCCGTCCGAGCACGTTCCTGCTGCCGGGTCTGTGCAGCCAGCATCCGATCCACGTCGTTGGCGTTCAGGGTGGAAAAATCAAATTCAATGCCGTTGATGATCATGGAAAATCCTCCTGTTACAAAAAGGGCCCCCGTTCACCGGGAAACGAGGGCTGTGTGGTGTTGTTATCAGACCTTGGCAGCCTTGGTGGACTGCGTGTCGGCCTGAGTCAGGGTCAGGTAGTTGAACTCAGCCGGAACGCCAACACCCTTCACGTCGCAGGCAAAACCTGCGGAGTTGCTGGCGGAGCCGCTTGCATCGGCAGTGACAATAAAGGCGGCTTCGCCCTTTTCGCCCTTGCCGGTCTTTGCGCTGAAGTAGATATAGGGGAACACCACATCAGTGCCGGAGCCGAACTTGACCTTGTGGGAGAGCAGGAAATCCTGCGCAGGGTCGCCCACGCAGCGGTTGCCGTTCAGGGAGAAGGTGCGCTGGGTCTCGCCCTTCTCGGTGACAGTGCCTGCGCGGATATAGGCCACGTCCTCGGTGGAAGCGTTCAGGGCACCGGAGTGCTCCTTGACACGCTCTGCAAACACGATCCAGTCGCTCTCCTTGGTCTGGGTGGAGGCATCGGTCTGGATTGCAAAGATGAAATCATCGGCCTTTTCGGTGCCGGAGTAGTCCGCGCTGGGCACGATGCCCTTCTTGGTCTTGAGCGCGGTCAGGGTTTCGGAAACAGTCATAGGATGGTCTCCTTTCAAAGTTTGGGTTGATAGTAGACGAGCCGGAGTTGCATCTGCATTTTGCAGCTTCCGGAGCCGTCGGTGACGATGTAGCCGGTGGAGGTGACCTCAATGCTCTGGGCTTCCTTGCCGTGCCCGCATTTGCTCAGATCAGGCAGGATGCCGCAGTCATTTTGTTCCATTACCCAGTCGGCCAGCTGTTCAAAGAAGCCGCTGTTCTCAATGGTGAGCACATCGGTCTCCCCGAACTCCCTTCGGGACAGGAAGAGGTAGTTCTTCGCCAGATCCCGCCCGGAGATGTAACTCTCCACAATGGGGTCGGTGGGGCTGTCCTCAATGGAAAAAGCGGTGGCTTCCTCTTCCAGCCCGGCAATGCGGAAGGCCGCACCGGTGGCATCCTGCTCCTCGGCGATGAGTGGACAGGTCTTGAGCCAGTCCCGCAGGGCCGTAATGGACGCTTTGGGCATTACGTTCCACCTCCCAGCTCTCTTTGGGCAGCGTTTTTGGCGAACTGGACCAGTTCGTCTTTGTGGTCAGCAATGGCCCGCTGGCCCCAGTAGGAGCCGCGCAGGTGGTTCTCCCCATGCAGACCCTGCCCCTGCGTGTGCAGGTAATACTGCCGCCGGGCATACGGGGTGTTATAGACCAGCTTGCCGCCTTTGAAGTCGGATGCCTGGTTGACGCTGTTCTTCAGCGTGCCGGTGTCGAAGGGTACATAAGGGTCCACAGCTTTGGCAACTTGCTGTGAGAACGCATACTGGACCTTCTGAAAGCCCTTGTCCATTTTGGCCTGAAAGCCGGGCCGGAACCTGAGCTTCAGGTCAATAACGGGTGCACTCATTTCCTCAGCTCCCCTCTACATGAAAATGCGGCAGCAGCGGTTCCCTGTTGTCGGAGACCGCCGCCACCGTGCAGCAGATGTGTGTTTTCTCGAGAGCGGCATACTCGGCCTCGGTCAGGATGCGGACAGCGCCGCAGATGAGCTTGCCGCCCCGCTTGAGCGTCCAGTGTGCGGCCTTTTCCCCGGGCGGGAGCTTTGCCCACTGGAAATAGGGCAGATACCCGGCGGCAGGGGGTAGCCGGATGTGCACCGTCCGCTGGGGGTCGCCGCCGGAGGTGTCCAGCTTCTCCCGCCAGCTGCTCCCCGGGATGACGTGGCAGACAGGCCGGTCAATCTCGGTGGCGGTGTCGTGGATGAGGTTCACCACAGTTACGCTGCACTGCATCAGAAACACCCCCGATACAGCAGGCCGTGGGGGTCGTGCCCCAGGCAGCCGGAAAGAATGCTGTGCGCTTCGGTGGCCTGCTTTTCGGCCAGTGCTCCGTCGGAGAACGTCACGGCAAAGCCGTCGTTGTTGACACTGGTCACGCCCGGCGCATAGCCGGTGGCAGCGCGTGCCGCTTCGGCCCGTTCAAGGCTCTGCACGATGGACGCACAGGCCATGGCCAGAGCTTCGGCACAGTCGGCGCAGCCTTTGGTGTGGGCTTCGGCCCGGCCAAAGGTGGCCCGGTCAATGAGCTTCGAGGCCCGGAAGCACAGCGGCGTGAATGCGGCCTCGTCCAGCGTGCCGCCCGCTGTCTGATACTGGTCGTAGGTGCAGTAAAGCATGGGGGCCTCCTTATGCTGCGACCTTCTTCTTAACAAGAATGGTCTGGCCCTTGGTGACCTTGTAGGCGTAGACTTTGCGGCCCTGCACGGCAGATGCGCCGATGAAATCGCCAGAGCCGGAGAGATCCTGCAGGTGGACGGGAACGGCCCACTCATCGATGACGGCGAACCAGTTGGGATGACCGGCCACATACTCCACATTCTCGCCCAGGGTGGAATCCTCGAACACGGTGTAGCCTGCGATCTTGCCCACAGCGCCGGTCTGAACGACCGCGTCGCCCAGGTCGGAAGCCTTGATGAACTCGGGGCTCTTCAGGAGCAGGCCGTAGGTGTCCGGGGAGACCAGCAGCCAGCGGCCTGCGGTGGGCACGCCGATGGAGGACTGCTGAGTGCGTGCATCCACGATGTTGGCGTAGATGGTCTTTTCGGTCAGGGCGGTGGTATTGCCGAAGGCAGTGCCTGCAGTGGTCAGCTCCACGGAGCCGTCAGAATCCATCTGCAGGCCCAGAGAGTAACCGGCGCTGTCCAGGCGGTCAGCAACCAGATTGCCGGGAACGCTCTCTGCATCGAAACCATCGATGATCTCATTCACGGCTTTGTCGTGGTCGATGTTGACGGTGAGGTAGGTGGTGTCACCGCTGGTCTGCTTTGCACCCTTGGCCTTGTCGTAGTCGTTCACCACCACCTCGGTGTCACGGACGGGAACCTTGACGGAACCTGCCTTGGGGCTGCCCTCGTAGCGGTTGTTGCAGATCACGCCGACTTTCTTCACCAGCGTCTTGCGCAGCTTGAGGTCGACCAGATTGGAATAGCGGACCTGTGCTTCATGTGCCATAAGAATATCCTTTCTCTCATTCGATGTTGATATCGGGGTTCATCGCCTTGAAGGCAGCGGTCACGGGATCAACGTCCCCGGCGGGCGGGGTGCCGTGCTCTTTGCCGCTGGAAACGTGAACGGAACCAGCGCCGCCTTCTGCCGCCTCGCCAAAGGCCCAGGGGTTCGCCTTGGCGGCTTCTTCCAGAGCCTTGGAGATATCGGTGGAACGGTCCTTGGAGCCCTTGAGGGCATCCAGATCCAGCAGTGCCCGGACCGCCTTGACGCTGCGGCCCTTGGCTCCCAGAATGGCGGTGTTCAGGGCATTGTCAAAGGCAAAGCCATCAGCCTGTGCCTGTATATCGCCCTTGAGTTTGGCAATGTCTGCCTCGTATTCCTCGGGCTTCTTCTTGCCGTCAAAGGCGGCAAGGCCGTCCTGGGCGGTCTTGAGCTGAGCCTGGGTGTTTTCCAGCTGGGTCTTGTACTGCTCGGCGGCAGTCTTTTCCCGGTTGACATCGTTGCCGTTCTCGGCCATGATCCAGTTCAGCTGCTCCTCGGTAATGCCGGGGATCTTGTTCTTCACGTCTTCACGCTTCATGGTGGAAAAACTCCTTTCTGTTGGTGAAACCACGGTTTGGTGACACGGTTCTCCGTCCGTGTTCGGTTGTGGGCAGGGTACGCACTGCCCTCTGCGATGGCACCGCATGCAGGAATCGAACCTGCGGCATCCGGTTTTGGAGACCGGCGCTCTTCCATCTGAGCTAAAACGGTATGAAAAAAGCGCCCCTGCTCAAACGAGCAAAGACGCTTGCGGTATTTGGTTGTCAGATGCCGGGGACGATTTCCTTAACACCCTTTGCAAATGCGGCGGCCTTTTTCATCAGACTGTTTTCCTGAAGATATTCAAGCCCCTGCAAGGTGATATGCGGTTCCATGGGTGGCTCGATGCGCTCCGGCTGTCGAATGTAGCGAACGATGTTCAGGCCATCAATGTAACCTGATTTCTGCAGCTGAATCAAAAGTGCCTGAAACCGGTTTGGATTCGTACCGAAACGCTCGGCAGTAAAACCAGCGCAATCGAACTCCTCAAAGTCCATGCTTTGCTGCAAATGCTTCAAAATGCGGTAGATGACACGAAAATCTTCCATGATGACACCTCACTTCTTTTTGTTTAAGTCCATATACAGATACGCTTCCGGGTCGCCATACGCTTCCCGAGACCACTGTCGGTCTTGCTTGGCTGACAGGCGGGTCATGTGCAGCCAGACATCTCCATCTGTTCGCAATGCCGGATTCTTTTGCATTTCGTTCCAGATTGCAGAGGGTTCATCAAGCAGAAGCACTTCACTTTTTGTCATCTTTCAATCCCTCGATAAAATGATAGAGCTGCGGGTCTTTCTCTTTCAGGGCAGAGGGCTCCTGATAAAAAGCGCGATACCCTTCACTGAAATATTCCTTCAGCATATCTTCATTGATCTGCATCGTTCCGGCTTTAAAAATTCCATCCGTGGGAGATTCATATAGCCGTCCCTGATACTCAGAAATGAATTTGCTGTTCTGAAGAAGATAAATCGCTTGTGTATAGGTACTATCATCATACACGATTTTAGAAAAATCTTCAACATCAATCCCGGATTTTCGGATGCTGATGTATTTGGAGTTGTGCCGCAGGTCGAGGGAAATCTCCAATGCGTGGCCATACTCGTGAATAACATCACCGCTTTTGCGCTCAGGGTGAAGATAAAGCGTTTTGTCTGGATAATAATAGCCGCTTCCAGCGGCATCTTTCTCTGTCATTACGACCTTGTTGATGATGCTTTCAGCCTTATCGCGCTGCCATTGAGGAATGACGGAAAGCTCTTTTTCAATGCCTTCACGCTCAGACTGTGAAACACTATCAGAAAAATTGAGTTTTTGAAGAATGCCGCGTGGCTCTGCCTTCTTCGCCGCCCACGTTGCCTTCCCGGCTTCGCTCCTGCCAAACCCGGCAACGCTGATGCGGGCGCTGTCGGCCCTGCTGCCGGTGGCGGTGATAAACTCGGCCAGCTCCTGACGGGCCTGCCGGAGCTTCACCGCGCTGGCGGTGGTGTCGGCCCGAGGTTACAGAACAATCGATTGTACGAGGTTAT
>OGXA01002572.1_pt1 | contig 12790 bp, 8 predicted proteins | sample 1576171 | NCBI WGS metagenome assembly OGXA01 (sample SAMEA3541587, study PRJEB24748) | human gut metagenome | biome: human gut; feature: human-associated habitat; material: faeces | place: China | collected 2012 | reverse complement strand
CGTGGGAGTATCACGATGAAATCGACTGGCAGCGTCTGCATGACCAATGCGCCAGCGTTCATGCGGCGACCTTTGCTGCGGCGGCGTTTCACATCGCGGGAGACTATCTCGGCATCGAATTTGACCTGCCTGCGCCGTGGGACGGCAGCATCGACGTGGAGCCGCTGCTGCACGACAGCCTCTGCGGCGGCGTGTACGGCTCCAATGACCTAACGCGCCTCCATTCCTCCACCGTCACGCTGAACGCCGTGAAAGCCAGTCGCACCGGTGAAAAAAGCAGCGTTCTGAGCACGGTATTCCCCAAGCGCGAGTATCTGGAGCGCCGCTATCCCTATCTCAAAAAGCGTCCGTACCTGCTGCCGGTCGCGTGGGTGCAGCGCATTGCGCACTATGCCAGCGAAAAACGGTCCGGCGCAGGCAGCAGCGCTTCCGGCTCCATCAAACTAGCAAAGGAACGTATCGAGCTGATGAAGCGGTATGGAATTATGGACTGATAAAAAGACATTGCGGGGCGCTGCAGCGCTCCGCAAAAAATCTATCCTTGCAGTTTTGAAAGGAATTTGGACAGGAAAACGCTGTCACACAGCTTGTATTTTTTCACACCTAATGATAAAATAGTTCTAAACGATCCGGATCGCATTTTGCTGCAGCCGGCAAGGAGGGAGTCCTGTGAAAAAGAGCAGCACAGATACCTGCTGCCTGACTTTACCGTTAAAACTGGAAAAGTGGCAGGAGGACCGTCTTGCCAAGCGCTTTGAGATCGCGCGGCAGCTCTATAACACGCTGGTCCATGCAGAGCTGAAACGGCTTGTACAGATAAAGCGGACTGCCAAATATCTGGAGAACGAGCAGAAAATACGGGCATTGGACAGGAATAACCCTGCGGATCGGGCCAAACTGCAGGAGTTATACAAAGAGCAGCGGAAAAGTTTGAAAACGGCCGGGTTTACGGATTATTCCTTCACTACAGATATGGGAAAATATTACAAGCACTTCCGTGATAACATCGGCTCCAGTGTCGCCGTTCATGGGATCGCGCCGCAGGTCTGGGCGGCCTTTGATAAGGTTCTGTTCAAAAAGGGCGGCAAGAAGGTACATTACAAAAGACCCGGTGAGGTAAATTCTGTGCAGGGCTACTCCAGAACGGGAAAAAGCGGCGGCACGGAGATCATGTTCCGCGGGCCCTACATCGAGTGGAAGGGCCTGAAGCTGCCGCTGAAGCTATCGCCGGACAATGCTTACGAGACCGATATGCTGCAGCGCAGAGTAAAGCTTGTCCGATTGGTCCGCCGGCCCGGAAAGCGCAGAGACCGCTGGTATGCCCAGCTCGTTCTGGAGGGGAAGCCTGCGATCAAGGCCGATCCCGTTACCGGAAAAGCGGTTCACCCTATCGGCAGCGGCCCCGTCGGGCTGGACATCGGGCCGCAAACACTGGCGTATTCCGCCTCCGGGGCGGCCGGACTCGTCGAGCTGGCAGATCGGGTACAGAACATCGAGCAGGAAAAGCGCCGCCTGCAGCGAAAAATGGACCGGAGCAGAAGGGCAACCAACCCGGATAACTATGCCGAGGACGGCACGATCCGGCGCGGTGTCAAGTTAACACATTATAAGTCCAAGCGATATCGGAGGAGCCAACAGGAACTGAAATATCTGCAGCACCGTCAGGCTGAAATACGAAAGCTCCAACACATCCAATTTGCAAACCATCTGCTGTCCTTGGGTGATCATTTCTATGTGGAAAAAATGGAATGGTCTTCCCTGACGCACCGGGCAAAGGAGACCGTGATATCTGAAAAGACCGGAAAGCCCCGAAGCAAAAGGCGGTTTGGAAAGTCCATTGCCAACAAGGCACCCGCCATGCTGATCGAAATATTGCGGCAAAAATGCAAGTCTCTCGGGCTGCCGAATGTTGTAGAGATCAACCCGGCAGACATCAAAGCAAGCCAATATAATCATTTGACCGGTGAATATGTTAAAAAGTCTCTTTCCCGGCGTTGGAACGAAATGCAGGACGGTGAGCATCTCCAACGTGATCTCTATTCCGCCTTCCTGCTGCAGCATTATGACTCTATGTCAAAAGCTCTTGATCTCGATTCCCTTGCGCGGGACTATCCCGCCTTTGTGCAGTACCATCATCGGGAAATCGAGCGCCTGCACGCTCTCCCCAAAACGCCCGCCAGTATGGGCATCCGCAGAAGCATTGCCTGACGCGAAGGGCAGGCAGATATAAAATGCCGGTGCCGTTCGCACCGGAGAAAACCGGTCGATTGTCCGTCCGGGGCTACCGTTAATGGCAGCAGAGGCTGCTTTGGTAGCAGAAGAGCTCGGGAAAATAGTCAGCGCGCAGCAGATCTTCGTGCTGCGAAAGGCTATCTACCGACTCACAGCGCATTCCACAAATCCGCACGCGGTGCTTTGTGCACATTTGCCGTTGCGATCTGCACGCGGTGCGCTGAGACAAAGCCTTCCACGTATTTGCATCGTTCGCTTCGATCTCGTTGCGATCTGCACGCGGTGCGCTGAGACAAAGATTGCGCATCTGCTCATAGATCGCGGCCTGTGCGTTGCGATCTGCACGCGGTGCGCTGAGACAAAGCTGGCAGCCCGTATCAGAGGGGTGGTAAATGGGGTTGCGATCTGCACGCGGTGCGCTGAGACAAAGATTCCGCTTCCTCCTCTCTGGGCAAGCTGAACCCCGATCTGCGTTCTGCCGAAGAAGTGGACGGCAAGCGCCGCATCCGGGAATTCTATGCCATGCCGCCGGAGGACGCTTACGCGATCCTCGAGGCGATCGCGGAGATCAACGGCTTCCACCACCGTCTGAAAAAATGGAAGGTGACGACAACAGCGCAGCAGGACGAGGCGCTGGCCCGGCAGATCGAGGAGCAGCACCGGGAACGGGTCTCCCCGTTCGCATTTTCCAAATGCGGCATTTCCGAGGGAGCGGAGCTGGAATTCTGCTGCCGCGGGAATGAACATACCGGCGAGCGCTGCACCGTCGCCGACGACAAGCATGTGCGCTTTCAGGACGAAATATGGTCCCTGACCGCACTGGCGAAGCATCTGCTGGGGACCCGGAATTCGGTCGCCGGGCCTCAGTATTTCAAATACAACGGCGCGTGGCTGAACGCCATCCGCAGGCGGCTGGAGAACCGGGAGTAAAGCCGCATCAGACATTCTGTCATCCCTGCAAACGTCAAATTATTCTACACAAGAGGTCCCCCATGCTGCCCGTAAACGAATCCGACTGGAAGCTGTTCCGCAAAAGGCTGCCGGAGTGGCAGGAGCGCTGCATGGAGCAGCTGGCCGAATCCTACGCGGCCCTGCTGGCCGGGCCCGGCAAGGCATCCGACAAGTTCTGGGAGCTGGAGAAGAGGCTTCGCAAGGACAAGAAGCGCGTCGGTGTCGTGGCCGATGTCAGCCGCTCCGAAATGTACTATAACCTGCTCTATCTGCTGGATGACAAGACCATCACGCTCGAGGACCTCGCAGGCTTCAGCCCCGACCTGCGGGAGCGGCTGGCCATGATTGCACGAGATCACTTTGTGTGAAGGCTCCCTCATATAACATAAAGACGGAGGGCTGCGGCTTTATGCTGTGGCCCTCCGACCATACCACACAAACCATGCAAAGCGGCTGCGCTCCGAAACCGGGGCGCAGCCGTTCCTTTTTCCTATTTTGTAACGTTTTCAATGTAGCGCATGAGGATCGCCGCAACCTGTGCGCGGGTGGCGCTTCCCTGCGGCTTGAGCCAATCGCGGCCGTCGTATTCGCGGCTGCCGCCGATGATGCCCTCCGCCACAACCCAGCGCATGGCATCGCTGGCATAATCCGACACGGCGTTCGCATCCGGGAAGCCGGACAGATCAGCACGCTCCGCGGACGCAGCGCCAACCTTCTGCGCATAGCGGAACAGGATCGCCGCTGCCTGCTCTCGGGTTACGCGGCCATTCGGATCAAACTTACCGCCGCCGATGCCGTTGACCACGCCGTTCTCCGCTGCCCATGCGACAGCTTGCGTGTACCACTCGCCGCCCGGAACATCCGTAAAGGGGTTGGCAGCAGCCTGCGGCTGTCCGGCATAGCGCCAGAGGACCGTCACAAGCATCGCGCGGGTCATGCTGCTCTCCGGCTCAAAGCTGTATTCGCCTGTGCCGTTCATAAGACCATTGTCGTAAGTATACCGCACGGCCGAGGCATACCAGCTGTCCGGGCTGGCATCCGTATAGGGGGCTGTTGTCCAAACCGCTGTGGGGTAGCTTAAAGTTTGATCAAAAACTGTCGGTCCCCATCCTGAGGTTCCTTCCCGGTAATAAAACACCATGCCGGGGATCGCAGCAAAGTCACTTATTGCATTGCTGTCAGCGAAGCTGAGCCAGCCGATTTCAGGCAAGTCTCCCATAAAATAGACGTGCTTGAGTGAAATACAGCCAGAAAAGGCGCGCTCACCGATTGTTTTAACACTCTCCGGAAACACGATCTCACGCAGTGCGGCACAGTCTCTAAAAGCGGAAGAATCTATTGTTAATAAGTTCTTAGATAGTCTGACTTTGCTAAGATTCTTGCAGCCGTCAGAATAGTAAACTTCTGTTACGCTGTCCGGCATCCAGATTTCCGTCACACCGTCATGTTCATGAAATCCGTTCACAATCCGCGTTCCATCCTGCAGGACATACTTCCCGCGGAAGCCCCCCGGGCACTCTTTAAACTCCAGGTTTCCGGATAAATTCTTTGTCGTGTATAACCCGCCATAGGAATCCGTAGAATAATAGCGATTATTCGGCTCCACCTGAAATCCGCGGAAATTTGGGCTGCCTAAACTGATGCACCTTTCAATGTTCACCGTAGATTTGGGAATGGTAAGCCCGGTCAGATTGGGGCAATCCGCAAATGCTCTCTCATCGATTCTGTAAAGAGAGTCAGGCAGTGCAACATCGTGGACTAAGGAGCCTTCAAACGCTCCCTCACCGATTTCTCTCGTCATAGCACGGACTTCATAGCTTCCGGTTCTGCCCGCAGGGTACCGAATAAGCTTGGTATCCCGATATAGGGCCCCTGCCTCATCGATCTTATAAAAAGTATTATATTTACTCAGATCAAATTTTGTAATACTTATACAGCCTGCAAAAGCACTTCCGGAAATATATTTTACATTACCCGTGATTTTGATATCTTTCAGGCTTGAGCAGTTTTTGAATGCATTCTCTAAAATACTTGCGGCCGAAAACAGATTTACACTTTCAAGCCGTGTACAGTTTTCAAATGCACCGCTTGGAATATGAAACATACCGGCTTTCAGTGTCACCTTTCGAATATAATCGCTGTAATCGGAAAAGCGGACCTTCATGTCATAACCTTGGACCATCTCTCCATCGCCTTCAAAGGTCAAATCGCCGGTTTCCTTGTTTATCACGGCTACACATGTATCCGTACACGAAAGACGGATCTCCTTGTCAGTTTCTGTCACCTCCGCAGCGGCGGCAGTGGGGAATGCCGGAACAAGAAGCGCACAGGCCATTACGGCACACAGCAGGAGCGCAAGCAGTCTCTTTTTCATGATCGTTCCCTCCGAAATTCAGTCAGACAGCGCCGTACCCTCGCTTCGCCGTCTGCCGCTTTTAGTATACAACGTACTGCATAAAAAGTAAATAATAAATTACAGACTTTTGGGCATAGCATCCAAGAATGTTAAACTATGGCTATCAGCCAGAATCGCAAAACCGGGGCCGGCTCTTTCGAGCCGGCCCCGGTCGCATTTTTCCCGTCAGATTCCGTTCATTTCCTGGAACAGGTAGCAGTAGGAATAGTTCCAGCGGGTCAGATAGAACGAGCCGTTAGAGTAGCGCAGGTAGGCATTGCCGAAGCCGAGACGGTTATACCAGTACGAGACGCTCGTGCCGGACGTGCTGATGCGCAGAGAGGAATTGCCGGACTTATAGAGGTAATACGTCGTCGTGCCGCTCTGGAAGCTGAAACAGCCGTTGGAGTAATCCCAGAGCATGCTCTCGGTCACGTCGGAGGTGATCCGGCCGTTTTCGATGGTGACGGCCTGCGCACCGATCGTCGTGCCGTCGTGCGTCATGGCATAGTAGCCGCCGCTGGCGTAGACCGTGAGAACGTAGCGGCCGCCGGACGTGAGCCTGCTCACGGAGTCATAGGTCGCGGTCTTCACCGGCTCGGTGTAGCTGTCGCCGCAGGCGGAGCAGGTGTAGACGTAATTGCCGTTCTCCTCCGTGCGGACATAGCTGTGGCCCGTTGCCGGGATCGCCTCGGTGTAGCTTTCGCCGCAGGCGCAGGCATAAGTGCGGACGCCGGGCGTCGTGCATGTCGCCGCCGTGGTGACGGTGGCCGTGTAGGCATGGGCGTGGACCGTGACGGCATAGCGCACGCCGCCGATGACGGTGCGGGTCGCGCCCTCGGCCACGCCGGTGATCGTCACGTCATAGCCCGCAGGGACCGCGCGATAGAGCTGCCACCGCTCGTTCGCGTTCGCATTGCCGGGATAGGCGCCCGCAAACGTTGTGCTGTAGCGGTCGAGATAGGTATCGCTGAAGCGGATGGAGAAGGCGCTGCCGAGATCCGTGATCGTGAGGACCTGCGGCGCAGTGGTCAGCGTCACGCTTGCAGAGCGGGTGCTCTCCGTGAGATTCAGGTAACGGCCGTCCGCGCTCTGCACGGTGTAGCCGCCGGAGACCGCCGTGACGGTCCACAGGGCGTTCGACAGGTCGCCCGTCGTGCTGTAGGCCGCGCAGGTCAGGCCGCTCACAGTGCCCGCGCCGTCCCAGGAGCTGTAGTACGTTGAGGCCGTCGCCGTCAGCATCCGGTCACCGCTCACGAGGAGGAACGTCCCCTCGGCAAGCTCCGTCACCTGCTGATAGCCGCCGGAGAGCGCCTCGATCGTCGTCGCAGCGACGGCGGGATCGGCGGACTCCGTCACAGCGGCGTCCTCGGTGTGGAACGTGTAGGTCTCGCCCGGCTGGAGCTTGACCTCGACCGTCGGCAGGATGGCCTCGGTGTAGGTATCGCCGCAGCGCGTGCAGGTGTAAATGCGGTCATTGCCGTCCTCGGTGCACTCATAGGAGTGGCCCAGCGCGCTGACGACATGGCCCGTGCGGCGGTCGCCGCAGGTCGCGCAGGTGTAGGTCGTGTAGCCCTTCTCCGTGCAGGTCGGAGCCGTCACAACGGCCTTGTAGTCGTGGCCGAGCGCAGCAACCTCGTCCGCCGTGTAGGTATCGCCGCAGCGCTTGCAGGTATAGGTCGTGTAGCCCTTCTCCGTGCAGGTTGGGGACGTCACGACAGCCTTGTAGTCGTGGCCGAGCGCAGGCGTCGTTTCGGTATAGGTGTCGCCGCAGACGGTGCAGGTATGGACGGTCTTGCCGCCCTCGGTGCAGGTTGCCTCGCTGCCGGAGACAGTGTAGGTATGGCCCGTGGCCGGGAGGGTCTCGGTGTAGCTGTTGCCGCAGCGCGTGCAGGTGTGCGTCACGGAGCCGTTTTCCGTGCAGGTCGCAGGAACGGTGGTCTCCGCATAATCATGGCCGAGCGCAGCCACTTCGTTCGCCGTGTAATGGTCGCCGCAGACGGTGCAGGTGTAGGTCGTATAGCCCTTCTCCGTGCACGTCGGGGTCGTTACGGCGGCCGTGTAGCTGTGGCCGGTGGCCGGAGTCGTTTCGGTATAGGTGTCGCCGCAGGTCTCGCAGCGGTAGGTCGTCACGCCGTCCCCGGTGCAGGTCGGGGCGGTCCGGCTAACCTCCTGATAGCTGTGGACATGGTCGGCCTCGACCTCGATGACATAGCGGGTGCCGCCGATGACGTAGTACGTCGTACCGGCAGCCACGCCGGTGAAGCGGACCTCCGTCATGGGAGCCGTTCCGGTCTGCACCGTGCCGGAGGCGGCGGCGCGGGTAAACGTCGCGCCGTCATAGCTGCCCCAGGCGATCTCGGACAGCTGCCACCAGTAGTTGCGCGCCGTCGTGAGGGCGACCTGGATGTAGCGGAAGCTCTCGACGGAGGACGGGACGGCGTAGGTCTTCGTCACAGCCGTGCTGCGGCTGCTCGTGAACGTGCCGATCGTCGTCCAGGTGCGGCCGTCGGACGAAAGCTGGACATTGGCGTTCGTGCAGTAGTCGCCGTGCGCCGGAGCGCTGATCTGCACGGCATCAAAGCGGACCTCCGCGCCGAGGTCGACACGGGCATACATGCCGGACGTCTGGCTGCTGGTGGACCAGTAGTAGGTGGAGGTGTCGCCGTCGATAAGTTTGGAGGCGACGCAGTTGTAGCCGCCGTCCGTATAGCCGGAGACGGAGGCCGAGGCGCTGGCGGAGTAGGACACCTTCGTGCCCGTGCCCTGCACCACGGTCAGCTCGCCGCGCGCGATGGCGGCGTCGCCCGTGTGGGTAAAGCTCTGCTCGCCCTCGAGCGTGTAGGCCTCGGTCGTCTTGCCGGTCTTGACGGAGACATATTCGCGCGGCAGCAGCTCGGAATGCTGCTCGCCGCAGCGCGTGCAGGTGTAGATCGTGTCGCCCGCGTCGTCCGCCGCGGCATAATTGTGGCCGAGGGCGGGAACGGTCTCGGTGTAGCTATCGCCGCAGTCGGCGCAGGTATAGGTCACGCTGCCCGCCTCCGTGCAGGTCGCGGCCGTCGAGGCAGTCTGATGATAATCATGGCTTTGGGCAGGAGGATCGGTATTGATGGAGCCGTCGGCGTTGAAGCCGCCGGGCACAACGGACGTGTCCATGCCGCTTGTGTAGGCGCCGTCCATGGCGAGGCCCATGGCGCGCAGCGGCAGGCGGATCTTCCTGGCTTCCTGCGTCTGCGTCTCTGCGCCGGGATAGTCGCTCCACATGCAGAACATGCCGCCGATCACGGAGGAAGCACTCAGGCTCGTGCCGCACACCTTATAATTGCTCCAGTTGGCGGCATAGGTATAACCATTGTCGAAGCTGTCGTTCTTGCCGAGGACATAGTAGAAGTCGCCTGTCGTGTTGATAATACGGAAGCCATCCGAGGCAAGGTTGGCCGCCGTGCGGGGCGTGTAGCCGCTCCAGCCGCCGGACCAGTAGCACACGACGATGTCGCGGTCGAACGTGTAGGTCGTCGAACCGACCGAGGCGCTCATCTTGTTGGCAAACTCGATGCCGTCATTAAAGGCGATGGGCGTCATGCCCGCCTGCTTGACCATGGCGGCAAGCTCGTTGACATATTTGATGAAGTAGCCATACTTGCCGCTGTTCTGCAGGCTGCCGAAGCCCATGGAGCCGCTCGTGTAGCGGTCGTTGGCGTATTCATCCGCGCCGAAGTTGAAGTAGCGGCAGCCCTTGCCCGCAAAGTAATCGACATACTTCTGCAGGAAGGCCTGCGAGAACCGGACGGCCGTGTCGTTCGTCACGTCGATGGTGCGGCTCGAGCCGTTGTAGCTGCAGTTCGTCCCCGTCAGAGAGGACGCGGCATACAGCACCGAGTCCATGTGGCCCGGGCTGTTCAGCAGCGGAATGATCTCGATGCCGGCTTTCTTGGCCGTGGCAAAGAACTCGTCCATCTCACTTTCCGTCCACTCGCCCGAAGATGCCGTCGTGTAGGCGTTGTTGCCCGCGCGGATGGCAGAGGCGACCGCGTTGCTGGAATACGTTTTGCCGCCCACGGTGAGCGACATGTCATCCAGCAGGAAGCGCATACCGTCATTGCCCACCGCGAGCATGACGTGCGTATAGCCGTCCGCCTTTGCCTCATAGAGGAAGGCCTTGACCCAATCTGCCGAAAAATATTTTCGGCCGCTGTCCAGCATGGCGATCTTCAGATAATCGCTGCCGGAAGCGAACGCCACCGTCGGCAGCATGCACAGCAGCATGCAGACCGTCAGCAGCAGCGCTAACAGTTTCTTTCCCGCTTTCAATGGTTTCTCCTCCTGTATCATGTCTCTGTTCGGCGATGCCGAATCCTGATTTGATCATACACGAGACATTCCCATTTGTCAACAGGCAGTTCTTTTAGCATAATTTCAAGTTAACTAACTTCAATCTGACGTATGATAGACTACATTCCTGATTATCTCATTTCTGGCTGCGTGATTTTATTCACGCCGATGCGTCTCGTTACGATACGGAATGTGACGTAAAATTCCGGCGATTTGTTTCGTCCAATGAAGTTGGCGGCGGGTTTTCTGACGAATTTTTTCCACCCCTCTGCAGAGGAATTTTTGAAAATTTTGTTGACATTTTTGCGCGATCCGTCATAATGGAAGCAGAAGCATACCGTTCTCACCGCCGTGCTCCCCTGCTGTGGTGCACCAGTGCCCTCTTCGTTTGAATGCCCCTGTACAGGGCGCTCGATGAGCGCCATTGGCAGACGCAATTGGCGCATACCATTCAGCGAAAACCTGTTCATATCGGCAGTGCCGGGCCCGGCTGTCCGCTCCCCTACAGCAGATAACCAAATCGGGAGCCGTTCCATCTCAGACGGCTCCCGATTTTATGACTTGTTTTTCATCGAAAAATGCGATAGAATGGAGAAAACGGAAAAAGGGAGATGCAGAACATGCAACACGACCCGCGCTGCGGTGCGATCCTCTGCGCGGCGGAGGAGGAGCTTGCACCCTTCCTGCCCCATCTGGCGGAGGAGCAGCGCCTTTCACGCGCCATGCTCACGCTGCACATCGGTCGGATCGGCGGCATGCGGATGGTGCTCGCCGCGACCGGCATGTGCAAGGTCAACGCGGCGCTTGCCGTGCAGACCGTGCTCGACACCGTCTCGCCGGATTTCGTCCTCAACGCCGGGACGGCGGGCGGCATGTCCCCCGCGCTCGGCCTGTTCGAAACGGCCGTAACGACGGAATGCGCCTATCATGACGTGGCAGAGGCGATCCTGACGGAGTCGCACCCCCATCTGCCGTCCGTGTGGTTTGCCTCCGATCCCGACCTGCTCGCAGCCTGCAGGCGTGCCGCGGAAAGGGCCCCCGGCCGCGTCCACTTCGGCAGGACGGTGACGGGCGAGGCCTTCATCACGGACGAGGGCCGCGCAGAGATCAATGCGCGCTTTGCCCCGCTGACGGTCGACATGGAGACAGCCGCCATGGCGCATGTGTGTTATGTAAACCGCGTTCCCTTTGCGGCCATCCGCTCCGTGACGGACACGGCGGATCACAGCGGCATCGGGACCTTTGAGGAAAACTGCGCCCGCGCAGCGGCCGTCTCGGCCGCAGTGGTGCTGGATGTCCTGCGGGAGCTGACCCGTTAATTCTCTTTAGGCTCCGGCTTTTCGTAATGCGGTGCATGCTCCTCCTTCTGCACCTGCAGCAGGAGCTCCTCGCGGGCAAGGATGCGGTTGAGCTTATCGTGCAGTGCTTCGATCATAATCTCCGTCTTCAGATTGACCTTATAGTCATTCTCCGCACGCGCGCGGTCCTTTTCCTCCTGCCGGTTCTGGCTCATCATAATAAGCGGAGCCTGAATGGCAGCCACGCAGGACAGCACCAGATTCAGCAGAATGAACGGATAGGGGTCGAATGCCTTTGCAGCCAGCAGGACATTGAGGATCATCCACGCCAGCAGTACGCCCGTGAACGAAAAAATGAATGCCCAGCTTCCGGCAAATTTTGCGATGCTGTCCGCCGCGCGCTGACCGAGCGAGGTCAGCTTGCCGGACTCCTTCTCCGGGTTCACAGAAACGCGGCTCGAGGCCAGCAGGTTCAGGATCTCCTCGTCCGTCATATCGTGGCGGACATCCGCAAGGATCTCGCTGATGAGTTTTTTGTTTTCTTTCATAAGAACTCCTTTCCAGAGTGCGGCGCTGCCAAACGGTGCGCTGCGGCTATCGTTATTCTGAAAAAAATATTTCGAATGTGAGGGTTTTGACCATGGCAGAACAGACTATTCAGCTTACGAAGCTCGCCTCGTGCGCGGGCTGCGGCGCAAAGGTCGGTGCGGGCGTACTGGCGCAGCTTCTGGGCGGCCTGAAGGTCCACAGCGATCCCCGGCTGCTTGTCGGCTTTGACAAGAGCGACGACGCCTCCGTCTATCAGGTCACGGACGAGCTGGCGCTCGTGCAGACCGTGGACTTCTTCCCGCCGATCGCGGACGATCCGTATCTCTTCGGGCAGATCGCCGCGACGAACGCACTTTCGGATGTCTACGCCATGGGCGGCGAGCCGAAGCTGGCGCTGAACCTGCTGTGCATCCCGGAATCCATGCCGAAGGAAGCCGTGCACCAGCTGCTGCGCGGCGGCTACGACAAGGCCTATGAGGCGGGCGTCATCATCACGGGCGGCCACAGTATCCTCGATCCGGAACCGAAATACGGCCTTGCCGTCACGGGCTTCGTGCATCCGAAAAAGCTGCTGACCAACTCCGCCGCCCGCCCCGGCGACGTGCTGCTGCTGACGAAGCCCATCGGCATCGGCGTGCTCACGACGGCCGCAAAGGCCGGGCTGGCCTCGCCGGAGGCCATGGCGCTGGCGCACCGCCTGATGACGACGCTGAACAAGGCCGCGCGCGACTGCATGGTGCGCTATGCCGTGCACGCCTGCACGGATGTGACGGGCTTTGGCCTGTTGGGCCATGCCTTTGAGATGGCGCAGGGCAGCGACACACATCTGACGCTCTTCCCCGGCGAGATCGACCTGATCCCCGAGGCGCTCGAATTCGCGCGCGACGGCATCCTGCCCGCCGGAATGTACCGCAACCGGCACTATGCCGAGGCGGCCGTCGATCCCGGCAGCACGGAGCTTGCCGTGCAGGACATGCTCTATGATCCGCAGACGTCCGGCGGCCTGCTCATCGCCGCTGCGCCGGAGGACGCC
>OGXA01002567.1_pt1 | contig 12824 bp, 15 predicted proteins | sample 1576171 | NCBI WGS metagenome assembly OGXA01 (sample SAMEA3541587, study PRJEB24748) | human gut metagenome | biome: human gut; feature: human-associated habitat; material: faeces | place: China | collected 2012 | reverse complement strand
ACTCAAGATATTCCTTGATGTAGCTGCGTCCGCACAAGCGGCGGTTTTCCTGCTGTTCTTCTTTCAGCGTAAGAAGTCTTTCCCTCATGAACGGAACAAGAGGCAGTGTCCTCATACTCGATTTGGTCTTTGTGGTGTCCGACGCAACCAGAACGCGCTTGCCGTCAAGATCACAGGAAGTAACCGTGTGACGGATGGTGATGGTGTTCTGGTCAAAGTCGATGGCATCCCATTTCAGACCGATTGCTTCACTCCGGCGCAGACCGTAGAACGCACCGAACAGAATCGGAAGTTCAAGTTTGCTTCCTTTTGCAGCCTCGAAAAGAGCGTTGACCTCATCGGCATCATAGAAGCTGCCGACGTAGCGGTCTTTTTTCGGACGCTCAACCTTATCCGCCGGGTTTACATCAATCAGGTCAATCTTCACGGCATACTTGAGTGCCTTGTGAATGTTGGCGTGATAATGAATGACCGAGGACGGGCTGACACGCTCAAGCTCACTCAGGTAAAACTCCTGAATGTCTTTTGCGGTCAGGTTCTTGAGCGTCACTTCCTTTTCGCGGAAGTACGGTGCTACAATCTTTTTAACCGTAGTCGAGTATGAAGCGAATGTCGGGACTGCAACCGAGCTTTTGATGATGTCGAGCCACTTTTCCATATAGTCCGCGAACAGAATGTCTCCGTTCATGACCTTCGGCTCTTCGGGATTGAAATTGCGTCGTGCGTCCATCAGGATTGCTTCGGCGCGTTTTTTGTTTCCCTTCACAGTAAGCCCGGTGGAAATCCACTTGGTCTTTCTTTTTCCGAGAGAATCGGTGTAGTTCAACACGGCGTAGTAATATCCGCTTTTTTCGCGGAGATGTCCTGCTACCATAATTATCCTCCTTCTTTGTAGCAGAGACACCTACCTGATACCGTGCTTCTATTATACCAGAACCGGGTTCGAATTGGAGGACCTCTGCCGAACATTTTTTGTAAACAAATTGAGTCCAAGCATTACGCCGTGACTGCTTCTCCGCATCCGATGCAGAGAAATGTGAAAAGATGAGCCTTCGGAATACGATAGGCTCTGCCGACTTTGAGGCAACAGATTTTGCCTTCCCGCAGGATGCGGTAGCCGGTCTTTGTGCTGATGCTGAGTATTTCGCACATCTGCTCAATGCTCATTACATCGGGATAGTCTTTCAGCATGAGTTTGTAGGCATCGCGCTGAGAAATGGTTGATGCGGTATTCACCCGTCTCACCTCCACAAGATTTGATTTTGCCTTATCAGCAAAAGGATAGGCAGCAGTCCTTTTTGAGTAGACTGCTGCCCATAGTTTTTGATGATAAAGCCCTTTCGGGCGTTTTCATATTGTTTATCCTTCCGGCATATTTGCAGCTCGCGCCCCTGCCGAATCGGGAATGCTGCGGACTACCAATGGTCAATCGGTATCATGGGACTCTCACCCCTCCGAGGATCGCTCCGAGCCGCCCTTTCAGAGAAAAGACGGAAGTATCATTATACCCGGCATCTGCATCGTCGCAAGCAGCCGCACCACACGGCTGTTATAGCTCTCCGGAGGTCGCTCACTCCCTTGCGGGAGGTCCTGGCGTCGGAAGCTGTGTTGCTTCGCAGAAGCGGAAAGATCCGCAGCACTGAACTATTCAGTTTTCGAGGTACAGGAAGATGGGCTGAATGCCCTCTTCACAATACAACGGACATTTTCTTTCAAAAACTTGGCACCCCCTCAGAAAAAATTTTTTGCTTTTTTTCGAATGGCTGCAATAATCTTGGAGATGCGCGAGGTGGAGAGACCGGTCATCTCCGAAAACTCGTGCTGGCTTCCACCGAGTTTCATGCAGAAGTGGTATACTTGCTGTTCCCGCGTAGTCAAGGTTTTCATAAAATCTGCCTCAAGCATGGATACAGCGACTTCCTCGGCAAGATTGTACGGACCAATCAACCAATAAGGAGTCAAATCTTCGTCTTCTCCACCCTCGATGCTCACATAGTTCAGGGACAGCACCGTTTTTCTTTCCTCTTCACCGTCATCATCAACCGCCCCGGTTGGTGCGCCGGTTGCAGATCGCCTGATCTTCTTTTCCCCGTTTCTCAACACACGGAAGGTCTCTTTGCTTACAGCGCATACCTCGTTCGTGCGCTTTGCACGCACCATGCACTTGCCGTCCTCCGTAGTCCAGAGATCATAGTCAAATTCGGTCGGGGTTTTGGGAATTTTCATTTTTCGTCCTTTCCGCCGCGAAAAGCAGCGGGTGGACGAAAAAAAGAGCCGCATGACGGTGAGCCTGAATCCCATGCCGAATAAACAGAGTTAGAAAACTCTGTTCATGCGGCTCAAGACTCACCATCAGCGGCTTTTGCACAGCTACACTATTTATATTTTGTTATCTCCGGCTGAAAATCAGCGGAGGGATAACCTTCTCATGCTGAGGACATCGAAGACAGTCTCCCGTCCGCAGGACTTACATTTTGCCTGAACATGTCCTCTCGTATCTTCAAACACAACAATCGCGTTGTGATGACAGTAGGGGCATTCGATATATCGACTCTTCTGGCTGACAATAGCCTTTCTTGCCCGAATGATTTTACTCTGCACTTCGGGAGCCGGTTCAACAATTCTCACAGGTCGTTTCATCCCATACCTCCAAGGGGTCAATGTATTCGCTTCTAGGTTTCTGAATGATATAGCCGAGCTGTCTCAGCCTGATTTTTGCGGCGCTCTTTGAAACGCCGAACATGTGGCAAAACAACGAGAGGCAGAGTCGGTCGTGATAGGCAAAGATGCCTTCGTAGGAAATCAGCGGATAGCCCTTTTTCAATTTCCACATTTCCTGACTGACTTCGATCTGTGGCAGGAGCAGGGCTGCGCCCAGCGCGTTTGCCTGCCACTCGTTCCAATCCTCGCGGGTTTTTAGATCGCGGAGTGAAAATGCTTTTCGCTCCGCATATCCCATAATATGTGTTTTCCTTGTCTCATCGGATTCAAGTTGGAAGAGAATTTGGTGCGCACATTCATGAGCAAGTGTAAATCTTCGTTTCCCTTCAAGCTGCTGGCGATTCCGGTAATCGAGAAAACTCCTATCTAAGATAATCTCGTTCTGCTTGAGCTGAACGGTTCTCCTGATACCCCGTTCTTCAATCTCATACTCAGTGTCCACATAGGCAGTCAGACCGCAAATGCTTCCGTCCTCGGAAAGCCGAGCGTATGAGACATGGAGACCAAGATAGTTCTTTGCAAGGAAATCAATCGGCGTCTCACGGGTTTTGAACCGCTCTTCAAGCGAGTTTTTGTTGAGAAATCGGGTAAAATCCTGCGTAACAGAAGCTCCAATTTCTTCAATCTGCTGCTGAGATAGGATCATCAGGCATTCTCCTTCTCTTCCACAAACCAGCGGTTGCCTTCCTGAAAAAGATAGCGTTCTTTTCCACGCACCAGAATTGTGTAGCGGATGCCTCCACCTCCGACCTTGGACGAGGAAGCACGGCACTTATACTTCATCTGTTCGATTTCAAAAATTCGTCCATTCATCCAGCGGATGTAGCGAGGGTGAAGTGCGCCTTCCTCATCTACATCCAAATTGACTGTAACATACATTTTACGGCATTTTGCTTCCATGATTCATCACTCCCGGACTGACAGCCCCGGCATTTGACTGCCGGTGTGGATTATCCTTTCCCATGCGCTTGTCTACTTCAAGTACCCACAGACTTTTTTGAGGAATCCTGCGCATGGCTATTGACAGAATGAGCAATTCAATATAAACTGTGAGTAATTGAACTGCTCATCTGTATTATACGCACTCGAATTGCTCGTGTAAATAGAATTTTGAGCAATTTAATGTCGTACTTTAGGAGCAAGGAGTGATTACCAAAATGACATTTGGGGAGAAGTTCAGAACAGAACGTGAAAAGCTGGGGCTGACACAACAGGAAGTAGCCGATTCTTTAGGGATCAACCGAAGAATGATTACGCGATATGAAAATGGAATTTCATTTCCGCGCACAAAGGATGCCTACAAGAAAATTGCTGATTTTTTCAAAATCGATGTGAATTATCTACTTACAGAAGACGAGGCATTTGTGGTCGAGGCATCTGAACAGTATGGTTCTCGCGGTATGAAGCAGGCACAAAACCTGATCAACGGGATGTCCGGCTTGTTTGCGGGCGGCACCCTATCCGATCAGGATAAGGATGCTGTAATGAAGGCTTTGCAGGACATTTATTGGGAATCGAAAGCCCGAAATATTGAAAAATATACGCCGAAGAAATACAAGAAATCCGAAAATAACTCTGACACATAAAGGAGTACGGTTTATTGGACACATTTCGCTTTAGAATCAGTCTGGAACCATATAACGAGAAGGGAGTGAAGACCCGGTGATGATTCCCTCCGAGGAAATATATAAAAAAGCAAACAGTATCGTAAAGAGCTGCGGGACAAGAGACACGCTCAAGATTGCCCGCGAATTGGGTAGCCATGTTCATTTTTTAGAGTTGCAAGAATTGCTGGGAATGTATACCTATCGGTATAAGGAGCGTCATATTCTGCTGAACGCAAACATGGAGACATTTATCATGCAGATGGTCTGCGGACATGAGATCGGTCATGACATGTTTCATCGTGATCTGGCAAAAGCGGCGGATTCCCTCCCGGAGTTCGTGCTGTTTGATATGCGCACCAAGCATGAATATGAGGCAAACGCATTCGCTGCACACATGCTGATTGAGGATGACACTCTGATTGACAATCTGCGCCAAGGATACGATGTGGTGCAGCTTGCAAGTATGATGAATACAAACATCAATCTGATGCTGATTAAGCTCAATGAGATGAACCGTATGGGCTGGGGGCTGAATATCCCGTATGTTCCTTCATCTGATTTTCTTAAAAAAATCAAAGCCGGAAACTGAATGGGTCAGGAGGACGCGATGACAAAAAAGAAATTGCCAGGTGACTTGCTGAGTAAGACTGTGCTGCCGCTGATTGCCGCACTGTTTTTATTTTCAATTTTCAGCCGGATTTTCACAAGTGGAGACACGATAGACTACTTTCTGGTCTAGATGGCTTGCGGAGTGCCGTTTGGCATTGGGAAGATGTTTACGCTCATTCCGATTGGATTCGATATTTCCGGAACAGTGGGCGTTGTGGCGTTGAACATTGTTCTCGGCGGTCTGATCGGCGGCGTGATTCTGATTTGGAAACTGGCAGTTGCCGTGTGGTATTTGCCGTTGAGCATTTATAGATTTGTGACTGCATGATGCAGTGTGAATTGGAGAACAACTATGAGCAATAAACTTGTAGCATATTTTTCTGCGTCCGGCGTGACCGCGAAGGTTGCCGAGACGCTGGCAGAAGCAATCGGCGCGGACATCTTTGAGATTGAGCCGAAGGTGCCTTACACGGAAGCCGATCTGAACTGGATGGACAAGAACGCCCGCAGCACGATTGAGATGAACGATTCTGCTTCCCGTCCTGAGATTGCCGTGAAGCGGGACAACATGAAGGACTACGACACAATCTTTGTGGGCTTTCCGATCTGGTGGTATGTCGCGCCGACGATTATCAATACATTTCTTGAGAGCTATGATCTGACCGGCAAGACGGTCATCCCGTTTGCGACCTCCGGAGGGAGTGGCATCAGCAAGACGAACGAACGCCTTGCGCCGAGCTGCAAAGGCGCAAAGCTACTGGATGGAAAAGTCTTCAAGGGCAGCGTCGGGCATAATGAACTGGCGGCGTGGGTTGAAGGACTTGGACTTTAAGGGACAGACAAATCGGAAGTTGAAGGAGGGCTGGAATGAATGGGCGTGTTCAGTTTTTTTAAGAAAAGCAAAGTGGAACTGACCGATGAACAGAAAAAGTGGAATAAAATGTGGGATTTGTGGGTAGAAGGTCGTGCGGACTCTCCCTATTCAGAATTGATGACCTATCAAAGCGAAATCAACAATGGCGGACATGACCAATATTTCTTCAATATCGAGAATTCGGGCAATTTGCAAAAGGAAATGGCGGTTTTGAAAACTGTTTTGCCCGCAAAGCTGCGAGACAATTTACAAAATGCATATGATGCATATTTGAAGCTGACGAATGAAGAATCTGACGAGCAAGCAGGAACGATACTGAGTCAATATGATGATGAGTTTTATAAAGTCGAAGAAGATATCAACCGCATACTAAGGGAGTATGCATCTCAAATAGAACTATAAATTCCAGTTTAACGAACAGGAGATGATGATCGCATGAAAATCCTACATGAACTTTCTTGGCTATGGGAAACGCTGGGCATTGCGCTTTTGGCGGCGGCTATCTGCATAACTTGCGCCGCGCTGATCTGCAAGGCAGCGAAGAAGAAACTCAGCAAAAAGGTATTGGCTGTCATAGGGGCTGCGGCATTTGTAGGGGCAATTCTGGCGATCATTCTGATCGCCCGGACACCGATGCCGCTTTGACAGAATAGGAGAAACTGACAATGATTGTTCTTACAGAGCAGATAGAGGTTCCTGCTTCCTATGAGAAACTGGAGGCATGGACCGCTAACTTTAAAGAGCGACATTGGATGTGGGATACAGGAAAACGTTAGATCGTCCAAATCTTTCTGCTGGCTGATGCGCCAACTTCACGACGCCGGTTATCTTCTGATATCGCACAAGGGATTCGGGCTGCCGATTCTGTAGACCGAAGCGTAGCAAGAATCCATACGTATCAGGCGCTTGACACCATAAAGATTGAAACAAGCAATCAGACGGCACAGGAGATTCCTGATGAAATCTCCTGTAATAGAAGCTCCAATTTGTCGAGCAGCGCTTGCGTCGGAGCCATAAGCTGCGGATACCACACGGGAGAGAATCGCAATCAGATTCTCTCCCACGTCATGTTTTTTTCATTCTCTGGGCGGCATTCTGCCGCTTCATCCTCGGTTGCAGCAAAAACACGTCATGTCCCTTGTTGCTCTCATAGATGAAGTCATGCAGTGGCTTGCTGGTGTAATGCGAATAATCGCCATAGACGCCAATTCGCCCGCCGTAATTTATCATTTTTTGAAGAATGTCTCCTGCGAGACCGGAACTGAGGATGAAGAAGTCCTCCTTGATCCGCTTCTTGTCGATCACGATATTCTTTGTCCCAAGTTCATACTTTGCTGTCATCAGCAGGTCAAGCGCAGACTGTGCATCTGTAATCACGATCTCATCACTGCGAACAACTGCGCAGATGGTACCGTTCTTCTCGATTTTCTCTATATTCATTGTTTCTTCCCCCTTCAAATCCCAATTAGTAATATATAAGCGAGGGTGTTACAGCCTTCGCTTTTCCTTTAAGATGAAGGTGATTGGCTGACGGAATTTCCGATTGGGACTCCACGCCCGTAAACAAATGTGTCAGCCAGCCTTCATCATTCTGCATTCGATTCAGCAAGTTGGGACAAATCACTGCTCCCGTTTCACGGACTAATCTGATTGAATCTTGAAGTGCTGGAACCAATCGTATCTCAATTTACGAAGGAGGAGTTTCATGATCGCAGTTGGAATCGACATATCCAAAGCCAAAAGCACCGTTGCGGTAATTGATTCAGACGGTACAGTTCTGGCAAGTCCATTCACAATGGCTCATACGCAGCCGGAGATGGAAGCTTTCGTGACCTATCTGAAGGGACTTGGAGAACCCACGACCATCCTCATGGAGTACACTGGCCACTACCATTATCCGGTGCTCAAGAAGCTTCAAGACGAAGGGTTTCCCGTTTGCATTGTCAATCCATACCAGATGAAAAAATACGGGGATGTCGAGATTCATAAGGCAAAGACGGACAAGAAGGACGCGCTTCGGATAGCAGCCTATGCACTTGAAAAATCTTATAAACTCGTACCGTATAGCTCAATGGAGCAAAAAGTATGAGGACTTGAAATTTCTTTCCCGTCAGTACAGCCAACGAATCACTTATGTCGCGAAACTGAAAGTTCAGCTCATAGCTCTGCTGGATCAGACGATGCCTGGGATCACAAGAATACTGCCACTGAACAGCAGAAACCCTGAAAAATGCGCTCTGCTGCTCTTTATCGAACGATTCAAGTCCTTTGATGAGATTCAAAGAATTGGAAAGGCGCGCTTCCTGGCATCCTATGACGTCTTGGCGAAAAAGGCTTCAGAACGCAGTGCATCCAGCAAGGGACTTAGTATCTACGAACTCGCTGTTGACAGCATTACCACCCGCGGCGAAGACCCTTACATTTGGCTCTCACAAAATCAATGCGTTGACCTGCTTTCCGCAACACAAAATGCTGCCGATGAAATCATTTCTCAGATGAGAAACATCGCCGAGACAATTCCGGAATACAAGGTACTCCGAGCAATGCACGGCGTTGGTGACCGCCTCGGACCGATTATCCTTGCCGAGATCGGTGATGTCCATCGCTTTCACAGCGGTAAGGCATTGAACTCCTATGCCGGCAACGATGCCCCTCCATATCAATCCGGACAATTCGAGAGCAGAAACCGCCACATTTCAAAACGTGGCAGCTCTACCCTCCGGAAGGCTTGTTACGAGGTAATGCAGGCCCTTAAACTGACAAAACCTCAAGACGACCCTGTGTACCTCTTTATGCTCAAAAAAGAGCAGGAAGGGAAGCCTTTCAACGTAGCCAAGATGGCTGGCGTGAACAAGTTCCTCCGGATCTACTACGCCAGAGCAATGGAGCTCTACAAGTAAACCACTTTAATTCTACATCATTTTTTCAAAGCCCGCAATCTGGTGGGTTCATTTAGTACGCCCTTTTTTCTGTGCAACTTCCAGAAAAAAGTTCTTGACAAACATTAGCAAGATTATTTTATTATAGCAAAGCCGCCCCCAAAACACAATCGCAGCGATCCGATGATCCAGCGCTGCAGACAAGCATCCGGCCAGGCCCGTTGGGCCTGACCGGATGTTCTTTCTTATTTCGCCAGCGTTCTCCAGAGGAACGTTACAATCTGTGCACGGGTGCAGGTTTCATCCGGGCTGAAGGCATTGGCCGACGTGCCGAGCGTCACGCCCTCCTTCACGGCCCAGAGGACGGCATCCGCATAATAGGCGGTTTCTGCAACATCTGCAAACCTGGTGCCGCTGCCGGCCGCCGGGCGCTCCTTCGCTCGCCACAGGAACACAACAATCTGCGCGCGGGTGCAGACCGCATCCGGGCTGAAGGTTGTATCGCTTGTGCCATTGGTGATGCCGTTCTCCACGGCCCACAGAACCGCGTCAGAATAGTAGCTGCTAGCTGCGACATCCGCAAAGCGTGTCTTGGCAGATACCGGCGCGGGACTGCCGGCCGCTCTCCAAAGGAACGTCACAGCCTGCGCGCGGGTGCAGCTGCCGTCTGGCGCAAAGGCATGGGCGCTTATGCCCGTGGTAATGCCTTCGCCGACGGCCCAGAGAACCGCATCCTCATAATACGAGCCGCTGGGGACATCTGTAAAGGCGAGCCTGATCTGGAACACAGCCTCCACGGTAGCATCAGAAGCCGGCATGACGAAGGTATATGTGCCGTTTGCCTGCTCTGTCAGCCGGACCGCACGGCTGCTGCTGTCCAATACGGTGAGCTTGTCCAGCGTGAAGCCCAGGGCCGGCGAAACCGTCAGTGTGACCACATTGCCGGAATCCGCGCGGCTTACATTCGCTGTTACATTACCGTTCCGGCTTTCCAGAATGACCACACGGAACCGGCCTGTGCTGACGGAGTCTGTGCCGGGCTTTGTCGCGCTGCCGGCAGTCGTGGTTGTGTGCTGGGTCAGAATGTCACTGCGGCCAACCGGGCTGACGGCATAGCTCTTCACGGTGTAAGCCGTCTTTTCGGAAAGACCGCTGAACACGACGCTCTGCGCGGTCTGGACTGTCTTTGTCTCCAGCAGCGTTTCATCCTGATACAGCATGACGATATACTGCTCTGCGGCAGGCGTGTTCGTCGCCGCCTCCGCCGGATGCAGCTTCACTGTGACGATATTTTTATCAGCAGAGACCTCCGGCGCCGTGTAGGCCGGAACCATGAGCTGCGCGGTGAGCTTGCCGTAGCAGCCCGCCGCCGTCACCGTAAGGGTGGTGCCGATCAGGCGCTCTGCCGGGATGCCCATGAGGGTCTGGGCGCTGCTGCCGTTCGACCATGTATAGGCATATTGGCGCGCAGCACTGCCGCCAAGGACGGACGCGGTCATGGTATACGTTCCGCCCGTCTCCGGGGCAATGGCGATGGCTGCGATGCCGTCGATCTCCGTCTGGCCGGTCACGGCGAGATACTCCGCCTTGAGCCGCTCATACGCCTCGAGCAGGTCCTCGTAGGACGGCTCCTCGCTGCGGATAAGGGCTTCCCCGGCTGCAATGGCCTCCTGCAGCGCGTCCCAGTGGTCGGATGCGCCGTACTCAGCCTCCGTCAGCTTTTTGCTCTGCGCGATCAGATCGTTGAGCATCAAAAGCATCTGGAACACATTGTGCTCGTCCGCGATCTCGTCCATCAGCTCATAATAGAGCCGGTCGCGGTTATAGGCGGTGACGACCGCCTTGTGGTCGATGCGCAGACCGTCCGACTGCATCGCGTCGAGGAAACGGTCGAGAAGCGACTCGGGCAGATTGCAGATGAGCATGAATTCGGCGTCGTAGTCCCTGCCGTCATACGCGGAGGCCGCCGCCTCATAGCCCTCGAGTCCGGCCAGATAGCCGACGGACTGGTTGAGATTCTCATAGGTCATTTCCATGACCGGGATATTAAGCTGGGAAAGGATCGTGCGCAGACGCGCTCCGCGCGAGGTGTCGCTTTCGAGGTTATACAGGACGACGCGGTATTCCGGGATCTCATCGTCCGCCGCAATGACCGGGATGGAGGCGGAAACGTAGTCTACCTCTTCGCCCTCCCACTCCACATGGGGCAGGCGCAGCTTGATGAAGAGCTTTTCGCCCGCCTGAAGCGCCGCCGTGTCGTAGAAGTCGAGCGTCAGCTCTCCCCTAGTCTCGCCGCCCATGCGGGAGTTGGCCTTGGCGACCACGCGGCAGATGCGGAAATTCTCCCAAAGCTCATTGTCCTCGATCTCATCGTCAGAATATTCACCGGAGCAGGCATAGACCGTCACGTCGCAGTAGAACTCGTCGCCCATCGTCAAATACTGGTCAGAGTAATCGACCGTCAGGGAGACGGAGGCCGCGTCGCTCTTGACCGCGCTGACCGAGAACGCTGCGTAGGGCGTGCCCCAATCCGGCGAGGGCTGCACAACCAGCACCGCCGAGCGCGCTTCTTCTCCGCCGGCCGTCAGCACAAGCTGCAGCTTGCTGCCAACCTTCAAACGGCCGACGCCGACATAGAGCGTCTGATTGGTCTGCGAACGGTACAGGCCGCCGGAGACCAGCACCTCCGCCGTTTCAGCGTTCAGCGTATCGCCGTCAAACTGATAGAGCTTGTATTCCGCATATTTGATGCTGCTGTCAAAGCGCATGGATGCGGTCAGATTCGTCATGCCTGCCGTAACCTTCTGCGTCAGAAGGTATGCGCCCGGCTTTTCCTTTTCCGGTGCCTTTGCCGCCATAACCGGCTGCGACTGCGCCAGAATTGTCTTGCCAAGGCCGCCGCTCCACAGGACGGCAATCAGCTTTTCTCCCTCTGTCAGCGCTCTTGTCAGTGTGACCTTCTGCGAGCTGCTGGGCGCAGAGGCAAGATACTGGATGCCGCAGTAATCAGAGGCGTTCGCGGCCGCGTCAAAGCTGTCTCCCGTGTAGCCATAGAGCGTCAGCAGGGCGCTGTCGTCAAATTCCGCGCTCACATAGACGGCCTCTGTGTCCGTGGTAACGTTCTTTGTGACGATGGAAACCGTGGGTTCCGTGGCTTCCTTTTCAATGGAAACCGCCTCGCTGTACTGATAATAGGTGCGGTCGGCGTCGCCGTCATAGCGGTAAAGATACGCCTGCACGGTATTTCCGCCCGTCAGCTTTCCGCTTCCAAAATCGAAGGTGTAGCTTCCGGAGCCGGCATAGGTTCTCGAACCAAGGCGGGTGCGGCTGTCGCCGTCGCCGTTGGTGGACGCGCTGCCGGTCGTCAGGACAAGCAGGCCGCCCTGATACGCCTCATAGCCGCTGACGTTGACCGTCGCAGTGGTGGAACTCACCGTAAAGGACGTTTCCTGGATGGCGATGGAATCCGCTTCCTGTTCTGCCGCGACGGTGACGTCGCCGGCTTCAAAATAGCGCAGGTCGTCGTCCTTCCAATACTGGACAACAACGCGGAGCGTTTCTCCGGCAGTAAGTACGCCTGCGGGGATAGTGATGGTGTTGTCGCCTGCCGCGGCCTTTCTGTTCGCTGCAAGCGGCTTATCATAATCCGCGATTTTGCCGCCGGCAAGACGGTAGAGATACACCGCGTTGATTTCCTTTGTGGGATCCGAGGTTTCCAGCGTGAACGCAAGACTGGTGCTTGCAGCCGTCAGCGTGCCCTGCGGCAGCACGGACAGATCGAGGTTGTCCACGGACAGCCCGTTGCCGAAGGCAATGTTGACGGGCCGATTCAAACGCACCCCCACAAGCGTCCGTTTCCGCCTGTCCGTGAACGTGAGGCGTTCCACCTGCGCCTTCTGCCCGGCAATGTCGAGCGCCAATCCGATGTCGGCGGACGTCTTGCCCTGGAGGGCCACGGATGCCTGAAGCCTTTTCAGAGATCCGGACACGTCGATCTTGCCGCTCCGCCAGCGGAAATCGGACGCGGAGCCGTTCCCAAGGGAGGCGGACAGGCCGATCCCCTGCTTGCCGAACAGGTCATCCAGCCGAAGATTGCCCTTGAAGGTGCGCATGGAAAAAAGCGAACCGGCACTG
>OGXA01002563.1_pt1 | contig 12832 bp, 10 predicted proteins | sample 1576171 | NCBI WGS metagenome assembly OGXA01 (sample SAMEA3541587, study PRJEB24748) | human gut metagenome | biome: human gut; feature: human-associated habitat; material: faeces | place: China | collected 2012 | reverse complement strand
CCCAGAGCCGGTCATCAGAGCACGAACTTCCTCCACGGAGACCTGATTGAAGTCATGCTCGATCGTGTGCTTCAGGCAGGAAGCTGCCACGGCGAAGTCAATGGCATCCTGATCGGAGTAGTTCTGAGAAAGAGCGTAAATGAGTGCGCCGCCGAAGGAGTCACCGCCGCCAACACGGTCAACGATCTGGATATCATAGCTGCGGGAGAGGCAGGCTTTGTCAGTCGCTGTGTCATAGAGCATGCCAGCCCATGTGTTCTCGCTCGCGGAAATGCTGCCGCGCAGGGTGATGGCGACCTTCTTGGTGCCGAAACGGGATACGATCTGACGTGCGACGCTGGTGTATGCGTTATAATCAAGCTTGCCGCCTTCGATGTCGGTATGCTCAGCCTGAATACCGAACACATCAGATGCGTCCTCTTCGTTTGCGATGCAGACATCGACATAGGGCATCAACTCGCTCATGACCTTACAGGCCTGCTCGCGTGTCCAGAGCTTCTTGCGGTAATTGAGGTCGCAGCTGATGGTTACGCCGTGCGCCTTTGCGGCCTTGCAGGCTTCCATGCAGGCCTCGACCATGTTCTCACTCAGTGCCGGAGTGATGCCGGTGAAGTGGAACCACTCTGCGCCGCCGAAGATGGTATCCCAGTCGAAATCAGAGGGATCAGCGGTTGCGATGGCGGAGTCCGCGCGGTCATAGATGACTTTGGACGGACGCTGGGAAGCGCCTTTTTCTACATAGAAGATGCCCAGACGCTTGCCACCTCTGACGATGAAGCGGGTATTGACACCGTAGCGGCGCATTTCATTGACGACGCAGTTGCCGACTTCATGTGCCGGAACTTTGGTGACGAATGCGGTATCCAGACCATAGTTTGCAAGGGAAACAGCGACGTTTGCTTCGCCGCCTGCGAGAGAGGCTTCGAACTTCGTGGCCTGCACGATGCGGAGATAGCCTTCGGGGTTGAAACGGAACATGACCTCGCCGAAAGTGACAAATCTGCCCATGATTATGAAATCCTCCTGTGATCGATTTTGAATTTGGTTATTTGATGTTGATGTTTTCGACAAAACGGCGCGCTTCTGCCGTGATGAGGTCGTAGCGCTCCTGTGCAACCCATTCCTTGTTGACCAAGCAGCCGCCAACACCGACACCATAGGCACCGGCGTTCATGAAAGCGGCACAGTTATCGGCATTCACGCCGCCAACAGCCAGAAAGCGGATATGATTGAGCGGAGCAGAGAGCGCTTTGAGGTAAGCGGGCGCATTGTCGATGCAGGGGAAGAGCTTGACGAAGTCAGCGCCGGCATTATGAGCCTTCTTGGCCTCGGTCGCGGTGTATGCGCCGGGGAGGCTGACCATGTCCAGCTCGACCGTGCGCCGGATGACGTCTTCGTCCGTGTCGGGAGAGACGATGTACTGCGCTCCGGCTTCCTTGGCGGCCTCGACCAGCGCAACGCTGGTGACAGTGCCGGCGCCGATCAGCATTTTGCTGCCCATCAGCTCACGCGACTTGCGGATGGCATTCTGGGTATGAACGAAGGAAGCCGGATCCTTTTGGTTGAAGGTGACTTCCATCAGCTTCACGCCGCCTTCATAGAGTGCCTGTGCAATCTTAGGAACCTTTTCTTCGTCAGCGCCGCGGACGATTGCAATGATCTTGTTCTCAAGGATGGATTCAATGACCTGTTCACGCATGATATATACCTCCATGTTTTTGAATGTTTCATAATATAAAACACATATTCATATCGTGAAAACATTATAGGATGGGAGAATTCGACTTGTCAAGAGGGAAAATGTAAAAATTTTCACTGTTCTTTTGTGAAAAAGTACTCGAAAAAAAAACAGAGACATGCTATACTATTTTAAAATATGAAAAAAGGTGCTGCATTATGGAACAATATTCGATTCAATCCGTCGATCGGACGATTCAGCTCCTGGAAACGATCTCGCTGCATCCGCAGGGGATGCAGCTGACAGAGCTGGCAAGTCAGACAGGACTGAACAAAAGCACGGCTTACCGCCTGTTGGCTTCGCTCATTGCGCATGGATATGTCATTAAGAACAGCCGCAATAACACCTACCATATTTCACTGAAGCTTTATGAGTTGGGCTGCCGGGCTGTCAACTCGGCGGGATTTCTGGCAGTAGCGGCGCCGGTACTGCGCGCACTAGCAGCTGAGACATATGAAGCGATTCATTTTGTCCTGCGGGAGGAGAATTCCGTCGTCTATCTCTACAAGGAAGAGCCAGTGCAAAGCGGAATCCATATGGCCTCGCACATCGGTCTGCGCAACCCGATGTACTGCACCGGTGTCGGAAAGGCTATTCTGGCATTTCTGCCAGAGGCTGAGAAGCGGCTGATCGTGGAGAACACCGTGTATGAGATGTTCACACCGCATACGCTCCATACGCCGCAGGCACTTCTGGCGGGTTTGGAGCTGATAAGAAATCGTGGATATGCCTTCGACGAGGAAGAACACGAGCTTGGCATCAGCTGCATTGCTGCGCCTATCAAAAATAAGCAGGGAATAGCCTATGCCGCCATCAGCATTTCTGCGCCGACTTCCCGACTGGAATATGAGAAAAAGCAGCTTCTCGCGAAAAAAATCTGCGTTGCGGCAGAGCGGATTTCAGAGCTTTTGAATGGGAGCAGGGGATAAGTACCGCGGCTGAAAAGTTAGCTTTTGCGAATTTGAACAAAAAGTGAACGACATTTTTCAACAAAAAGTGGAATCGTATTTCTCTGGCTTGACAGAAAATATACGAGTGATATATTACAGACACAAAGGGGATGGAGTATCAAACATGCAGAGCAAAGCAGAAGAGGCTTACCAGATAATCAAGCATAAGATCATTATGCTTGAGATGCGACCGACCTCAGATGTTTCTGAGGAAGAGTTGATTCAGGAGCTTGGAATCAGCCGGACGCCGATCCGTGAGGCCATTCAGCGCCTTGCCAAAGACCGGTTTGTGATTATCTACCCCCGAAAGGGAACCATCGTAGCCGATATCTCCATGGATCTCATCAATTGCATTTCCGAAGTCCGCCTTTTGAACGAGCCTTATATGGCGCGTGAGACGGTCATGCAGACCTCAGATGAATGGATCCATAAGATGAAAGAGGGATTTCAGGAGTTCCGACCAGAATCCTACGATCTCAGAAAGTACATTGAGCTGGACTATGAGTTGCATCATGAGTTGACGCGCTACTCCAACAACATGTTCCTGAACAGCCTGTTTGCAGTCGTAAACGATCATAACCACCGTATCCGCATTCAGACCTCTACCCGGAATCGCAGTTATGACCGTGCAATCCGCGAGCATTTGAATATACTGGACGCAATCGAGTTGAGAGACCCGGATGCGGTAGAGCAGGCAGTGCGCGCACATATCATGACCAGTAAGAGCGAAGCGTACAGCTTTATTTTCAATATTTTTACGAATCAATAAAAGGCTGAGTGATTGGCCTTTTAATTTTCCGGTGGCTGATATATCAGACGCGTAACACAAGATATATGACATATAAGTACAAGCAGCGTTTTTTAATCAGAACTGGTAATTATGACGAAGAAGCGGAAGAGGAATCGGTGAAATGAAAGAGACGTTTATCAAGATCCACCCCCAGCGACTCAGTAGCGGTGGCGACGCAGGAAGCAGCAAAGGGAACGAAGGTCACCATCTCCGGTCAGACGCTGACGCTGCGGCAGGACATTCCGTTCGGTCACAAGGTTGCGCTCTGCGACATTGCGGAAGGGAAATCGGTCATCAAATACGGTGCGGCGATTGGTCATGCAACCGAAACGATCCACATTGGAGATTGGGTGCATATGCACAATGTGACAACTGACCTCTCCGGTCAGCTGGAATACAGTTACCACCCGCAGAAGCAGAAATCTTCCGGTCGCATCGCAGAACGCGCAGATACCTTTGAGGGATAGCGCAATATTTTTAGCGGGCTCCCTGTAAAATGTTAAATAAGAATGGATTTTGCAATAATGTAGTGCATAATCCATTAACCCAATATAGTCATACTGTTTACGGCTAAATACGGTAAAGTAGATAAAATCGCTATCTTCAGCGAATGGACTGGGAATACGCATATGTCGCAAGGCATACTTTGCAATCAGCAATACGCTTTGAAACAGTTCGGTTTCTCCCTCTTGATAAATAAAGGCGAGTTCTGTTTTCGGATCATACTGAAATTGCAAAAGGTATTTTTCAAAAACAGATTTTTCTGGAGCAGTTTCTAGAATTTGAGGTGTCTCTAAAGCTGAGGTCACTTCTTCGTAGATCAACGTGCTTTCAACAGTCTGACTACCAGGAGCGCTGCTTTCAACTTTTTCTATATTACCGACTGTCTCAAGGTTAACAGAGATGTTTTGCGAAGATACCCCAGTATTAGTGGACTTCTTTTTGAACCATGAAAAGAAACTCATACCTTACACCTCAAACACCAGATAGATAATGCTCCAAAAAAATCTGGCTATTTTATAGAAACTTAGTGCAATTTTACCATATCGTTATATTGATGGCAAGTCCAAATCAACATTATATTTTTGCTAGGGAATCGTTTCGCCTTCTTTCGGCATATTTTTACGGAAAAGGCCCTTGTATTGGACGCGGGATGTGCTACACTGGATTTATAAAGCGGATTTACAGATCAAGGAATTGGAGGTTGCAGCCCATGCTCTACGGCTCGCAGAAGCGATTTGACAAAAACGGCGACGGCAAGCTGAAAGGCGCTGAGTGGCAGCGGTGGTACCAGTATGCTTACGGCAATGAGATCGAAGCGAAGGAAAAGCGCAGACGCGCCGATGCTGCCGCTGAGCAAAAGCGTGCACAAATTGCAGCGGATTTTGCAGATCATGTCTCTGACCTCATTAACTGGATGTATCGCGACCTTGCGCATTTGGAGGGAGAGCGCGAGGATCAGGCCATCCGCACGATGCACTTGGCCCTGTATGTGATCTCCGCCGCGCTCCAGACGCAGAAGATCGATGAGAGTATGCGTTATCTTTTGCGCGCGTTCTGGAACGAGTTTCAGCCCACATTTGATGAGAGCGTTTATCAGGCATTGTGCGCGAAGCAGATTATGTTTGCAGAAATCGGTGAGATTTCTGAGAAGCGTCTCGGTTCGTTCTGGAGAAATCTACTCGACAATCTGCCGCCGGAACGCCGCGTCGGGAAAGATGATGATTTGCAGGAGCCTCTGGACGATATGAGCCGACTCTACAATTATTTCAGCAGCAATAGTACGCCGAAAATTGATTTTGCCGAGAAGATTGAACCGTACTGGGCGTCAGTTCGCTTGCCGGATGAGCCGGAAGAACCAGAGGAAGATGACGAAGATGAGGAAGATGCGGAACCGGAGAAAGAATCCAAGCCTTGGACAGATTTTTATGAAAAGACTGTGCCTGCAGGTAATGGTGGCGGATATTACCAGTTCTGTAAGGTGCAGTTCAAGGACGGCGGAAGTCCATACGCCTATCTGACAGGCGGCTTGCCGCTTGCAGTCGGTGATTTTGTGGTCGTTCCGGTTGGAAACCGGAATGCGGAGAAAACTGGTCGCGTGACGGACGTTTTTGTTTGCAGCGCGCAGGATGCGCCGTATCCGCCGGAAAAGGCGAAGTTTGTGCTCCGGAAATCGGAGCGGTCTGCGGCTCCGGAAAATTCAGAAACATGATCAAAGCAAAGAACGCCAGCAGATATTATAATGCTCTCAGTTCTCTTATATGAAATTGTAAAACAGCGCGGGGCGGCCTGAAAAACAGGCTACACCGCGCTGTTTATATTGTCTTTTAAGAAAAGGCAGTCAGCATTTCGATACATCGAAAAAAGTTAGATTTTATAAGATTATTTCGTATAATATCAATAATTATATTATTTCTGATTCCTATATTTAGGATTCATTCGATTTGTTCTATAGCTTCGTTCAAAAAAATTGTGCAGCTTTTTTCGCCAAATTTGGTATTCACATGGCTGTTTTTTCGGGAGGGATAGTAGCGGAGCTGATTCAACAGTGTTGGATTAGATGTAGTGAGATTTTAAGGATATTTAATAGCTTAACTATACTTTTGTAACACATTTCAAATATCATAGATATTACAAGAACCAGCGTATGGGGTAATAATTTTTTTCATTTTAGCCTCCTTCCAAGAAGAAAAGCACGTCTCGTTGACGTGCTTTTCTCCTTCTGTTAAGCAATTATTTTCATATTTATCCGGTAGCTTTATTAGCTATATGCGCGAGAAAAGATGCAGGATTGGAAAGTTTACCAGCTAGAATTTCTTCTTCTGTTATCTTGGCTAGCAATATCTCGCGTTCTTTTACTCGCTCCCAATCGTAAGTAATATAAATGAATCCATTTCTTTCAACAGCGTCTGGATATGCTGCATCGTTTCGTGCATCTAAGAGCAATGTTCCCTTCCATGTTTCCCCTTCATCTTCACTGATCAGCGCCGTTAGATTTGTACGTCCGCGCCAAGATTTTACGGGGCCTTGCCGCTGAATATCTGCCAAATCAATTCGCTCTTGAAATTGATAGTGATTAACCATAAAAAGGCGACCGGACTGGAGGCGACGAATAAAAAAACGTGAGCAAGGCCCATCGATATGGCTTTTTTGGCCTATCGACCATGTACGACCTTTATCAAAAGAAAAACTTTCTCCAATGCCATCAAAAGTGCGAACCAACATCCAAATGGACCCATCCAACTTTTCATAAAGCATATGCTCATCAAAGCTCCGATTTGGAATATCCGCATGCCCTAATAAAGAAAAACTATTGCCTTGGTCATAGGAGACATAAACATTAGAGAAATATTCATCTTGAAGTCCGTGATCCTCAGAAGGCGGTTCACTGATCCATATCGCACAGGGGAATAACCACTCTCCACTAGAAAGCACCAGCGGTTTGTTAATCATGATACCATTGGCAATGCGGCGGGGTTCAGTAAAATTGAGCTCCGAAAACGGGGCGTCCGGGTTGCAACAAATAGATGCCCATACACCAACGCGTCCATCGTTAAAGCCCCGCCCTTGATTCCAGAGCAACCAAAGGCGGCCCAGAGGATCAATCCATAAATTGGGGTCATATAGTCGGATTTCATTACTTGGGTGTTTTACAATTACACTGTTCTCGGAAAAAGTTTGACCACCGTCGTTGCTTATAATCACTTTGACATAGTTTCCCGGAACTTCAGGCGCTTCGCCCCCATAGAAAACAATATAAACACGACCTAATTCGGTTACTTCAATGGAGGGAGCCGCTTGCCATTTGCGAACAGTGTCCTGAAATTCTGCTTCACAACTGTTCTTAATAACGTACGCCGGTATCATAGAAGACTCTTTATTTTCCATTTTTCTATACCTCATTGTATTCCGTAATTTCAAAACAGGCCGCCTACTATAAGCAACCCCATTTTAAATAGAAAAAATAGGAATGTCAACATTACTTTGAAAAAATAGGGGATATGACAAAAACCCCTGCTCATTTCTGCTAAATGTTACAAAAATAGAATGAGTAGGTTGACGAGAAACGAAAAAACTTCTAAAATCAACTTACCTCCTCATCGTTGATGATGAGCCATCTAAAAAAGGTATCAAGAAGAAAGTGTTATAAGCGAAGGTTCATCATTTTATGTTCTGTGCGAATAGATGGGTAGTATATGAGTATTTGTGAATTTAGGATATTAACCAATAGGAGAGAAAGTAAAATGTTTGATTTGGTAATTCGTAATGGAGCTGTAGTTCTGGAGAACAGCGTATTTTGTGGGTCAGTAGGAGTCAAGAATGGCAAAATAGCTTGTCTTGGTTTTGAAACTCAGCCTTGGGAGGCAAAAGAAATTGTTGATGCTAAAGGTAAAATGGTATTTCCGGGGTTTATTGATCCGCATGTGCATATGTGGGATCCGGGTAGAGGGATTCGGGATGATTGGTTTTTCGCGACCCAGGCCGCCGCTGCCGGCGGGGTTACTACGGTTATTGAACATCCATTGAGTATTCCTCCGGTTAAAGATGCTGCAAGCTTTGAATTGAAGAAGAAAACTGCATTGGAAAAGTCTTGTGTGGATTTTGCATTGTGGGGAGCGTTAGTACCCGGGAACTTGGATCAATTGGAAGAGATGTACCAGATGGGTGCAGTGGCATTCAAAGGATTTATTTCTTATTGCAACCCAGATTATCCGCACATTCCAGATTCTTCTCTTTATGATGCCCTTAAACTTTCCAAAGAAAAGGGATTCTTATTAGCGGTCCATGCAGAGAATGCTGAGATGGCCGCGACAGGCGAAGAACAGATGAAAATGATGGGCCGAAGGGATGCTTTGGCCCATATGGAGAGCCGCGATGAGATTGTTGAACTGGAGGCCATCAACCGCGTAATCTTCTTTACCGAACAGACAGGTGGACATATGCATATTGTCCATATGTCTATTGCAAAAGGAGCGGAATTAATTAAAAAAGCTCAACAGCGTGGTGTAGACATTAGTGCAGAAACCTGCCCGCATTATATTGCAGCCGATTGCCGTTTGCTGGAGGAGCGAGCTGGATTTGCTAAATGTACGCCACCGCTTCGTCGTCCGGAAAATACAAACAATATGTGGAATTATTTAAAAGATGGCACAATCACTATGGTTACATCCGATCATACAGATTATCTTTACGAGGAAAAACTGGCAGCAAAAGATGATATATGGGCTTGTGAAAATGGTATGCCTGGTGTTGCTACGATTGTACCTATTACATTGGATGCCGCCATAAACCAGCATGGATTTTCGGCAAACGAGGCTGCTCGATTGCTTTCGACGAATGCAGCAAAGAAGTTTGGCATTTATCCTCGAAAAGGTGTAATTCAATTGGGATCAGATGCAGACTTTACCATTGTTGACCTGGATGAGGAATGGATTGTTGATGGCAAAAAGTTATATTACAAACAGGGATGGAGCCCATATGACGGCTGGAAAGTTCGTTGCAAAGTAGACAAAACAATCATTCGTGGCAAGATTGCTTTTGAAGACGGACTTATCAAGGCAGAGAGAGGTTCTGGAGTTTTCATTAATCCACGGGAAATCTGAATTTGTAATATAGTAGGGATCCTAAATATAGGTAGAAATAATGCAAAAAATAGACTTACAGGAAATTCAAGAAAGCGGGGCATTCAAGTCTAAGGCGGAATTGATTCGTTTTCTAATTTTGTACATTTTAAAGTCGTCACAAAACACAACGGGTAGTTGGGTCTTGAACAATCAACTTAACCTAATGGGTGTAAAAACGAGTTTAGCGACGGTAGGCCGAATTTTGAAAGAACTTGATTGCGAAGGACTTACCTGTCTTGAAGGCAATCAAGGGCGAGCTATTACGGTAAGGGGGGCGGAATATCTAGCATCACAGCAGGATGAGATTAGGAAAGCTCATCTTAATAATCAACTGCTTGACTCCATGAAAATTGATTCAGTGAAGCAGTTGATAGATCTATTTCATGTGCGGATTATTATGGAAATAGAAGCTGTTAAACTTGCAACGGTTAATGCGAACGCAAAAGACTGGGCGCGACTGAAAAATATCGTTCAGCAAGCAGATGCTAATGTTGACGACCTTGCATCGGTTACAATGCTAAACGCAGATTTCCACAAGGAGATTGCACGGATTGCTAATAACCGCTGTCTTTCGTCTATGGTGGATATCCTGATGGATGAACAGTGGAGTATAGAAGATTGCTTCAATGTACAGCAGGGGTATCACAATGATTCCAACGCACGATATCATAAACTTATCCTGGAGGCTATGATGGAAGGCAATGCTGAAAAGGGCGCAAAGCGTATGCGCCAGCACCTGGATGCCTTAAAAGAGGATGCTCTCAAAAGTATTCAATTGTTGAAAGTTCTGCAATCGTGAAAAGGGGAATAGTGCATGGCTGAGCGAGTAGAAATGATTGGAATCACAAAACGGTTTGGAAACGTTGTAGCAAACCGATGCGTGAATTTCACCTGTAAAGAAGGACATATTCATGGCCTTATTGGCGAAAACGGTGCTGGTAAAACAACCCTGATGAAAATTTTGTACGGTATGTATGTGCCAGACGAAGGGGAGATCAGGATTAATGGAAAAGTAGTACAGTTAACCTCACCGAAGGTAGCAATCAAATATGGAATTGGCATGGTTCATCAGCACTTCACACTTGTGCCATCGCTGACAGTTGTTCAAAACATCATTTTGGGAAACCCACCCAAGAAAATGGGCGATGTCATTGACATGAAAGCGGCTGTTCAGCGAATTCAAGAAATGTCTGAAATTTACAACCTTAAAGTTGATCCTTTGGCAATTGTTGACGATTTACCGGTAGGCATTTGTCAGCGGGTGGAAATTTTAAAAGCGCTTTATCTTGGTGCGGATATCCTCATCCTTGATGAGCCAACAGCAATTTTAACACCTCAGGAGATCCAACAATTATTTATAACATTGGAAGAACTCAGAAGCAAAGGTAAGAGTATTATCCTCATTACCCACAAACTTGCTGAATTAACATCAGTTACCGATGATATTACAATTCTCCGAAATGGTGTAGTCACCGGATGTCTCAAGACGAGCGAGACGAATGAGGCGGAGATTGCTCGCATGATGGTTGGTCATGATACAAAGTTGACTGTTCATAAAGAGGATAATCCGACGGGCGAAATACGGCTATCAGTAAAGGATCTTTTATACTACGACAAGTTTGGCGTTCGTATGCTTGATCATGTTTCGTTTGATGTGAAGGCTGGCGAGATAGTTGGTATTGCTGGTGTCCAAGGCAACGGACAAACAGAGTTGATTAATGTTATTACCGGTTTTGAGAAGGAATACACGGGGCAAGTATTTCTGGGAGACAAGGAATTTCAACCCTCCAGCGGAGTAGCTTCTCGTCGTGAAGACGGTCTTGCACATATTCCGGAAGATCGGCAAACCAGAGGCGCGGCTCTTGACGCTTCGTTATTACAGAACTATACGATGGCGAACTTTGGTGAGCAGGATAAGCGTAGTCAGTTTATTAATTGGAAAACGCAGAAGAAACGTACTGAAAACGCATATGATGTTTACAGTGTGAAATACGACAAAGTGGAGTCACCCGCTTATTCTCTATCTGGTGGCAATTTACAAAAAGCAATTGTTGCAAGAGAAATGCAGACGCAGCCCAAAGTTTTAATAGCGGCTCAGCCCAGCCGCGGTGTTGATATTGGCGCAACAACTTTCATTCATGAGAAGTTGCTTGAAAAGCGAAAAGAGGGAATTGCGATTTTATTAGTTTCCTATGAGCTGTCTGAAATTATGTCCCTTAGTGACCGCATTTTGGTTATGTATAATGGTCGGATTATCGGCGAAACCACGACTAGAGACAGCACAGAAGAAGATATCGGTTTACTGATGGCTGGAATTCACGGAGGAAACACACCATGAATTTTGATTTTAGACAGGAACCAATCAAGATTAAAACAGCGGTTTTTGCTGTTATCCTGGGTCTGTTGGTTGGCGCTGTATTTATTCTAATTACAGGAAATAATCCCTTAGTTGTCTATGGTTATATGGCAAAGGGTGCTTTTGGAGGGCCATCTTCCATCTCTTCAACTCTGCGTTGGGCTACACCGCTATTGTTCTCGGGTTTGGCGGCAACAATAGCATTTCGCGGTGGTATGTTCAACTTTGGCATTGAAGGACAGTTATATGTTGGTGCCTTGGCTGCCGCACTCACGGGAATTTACTTGCGGGGTTTACCAAGTTTTCTTCATGCACTGGCTTGTATTGGAGTGGCTATGGTGATTGGTTGTCTTTGGGCAACGTTGCCAGCTTTGATTCGTGTCAAGTTAGGGGGAAACGAGGCTATCCCTGCAATGATGATGAATTATATCGCGATGTACTTGTGCGATTATCTGGTTCAAAAGTTTTTCCTTCCTGAAAATACATTTGGCCAGACCATTGCCACCGACCGCATCGCGGAAGATGTAATCATACCGAAAATTATTCCTCCTTACACGGTCACATATGGCTTTGTCATTGCATTAGGCTTGATTTTGTTATCACATATTGTGCTTAGATATACTAAATCAGGATATCAAATGTCGATGACTGGTTTGAACGCTGAGTTTGCGCAATACGGCGGAATCAATGTGGACAAAATTCGTTTCCGTTCTATGTTAATCAGCGGTGCCATCGCTGGATTGTGTGGCGCAATTGAAGTAATGGGTATTACCTGGAGATACGAATCTGGGTTCTCCCCAGATTTTGGTATTGAAGGTATTTTGTCCTCTCTTCTGGGCGGTAATGAGCCTTTCGGGTTGCTTATCGGGGCTCTGTTTATGGGAGCGGTCAAAGCAGGTTCATTGGTGGTAGAACGTAGTGCTGGAGTTCCTCGCGCGCTGGCCGAGGTTATCAAAGCATTCATTATTTGCTTTGTTTCCGCAAGACTATTAGCAAATTACTTGGGGATTAACCGGCTTGAAACCTGGCTCAAAAGCAAAATCAAGAAGAGTCATAAAGTTATGGGGGGGAAGGCAGAATGATAAACAGTTGGATTGTTTCAATCTTGAGACTCTCGGCCCCTATTCTCTTGTGTGCTACAGGTTCTTTGTTCTGTGATCGTGCTGGTGTAACTAACATTTCCTTAGAAGGAACCATGTTGTTTGCTTCTTTTATGGGGGTATTTGGTAGTTATATATCAGGTAGTTGGGTAGTGGGTGTGGTTTTTGCTGTTGCTGCAGGTGTCTTAGCATCATTGTTTTTTGCGCTCATTACACTAAAATTCGGAAGCTGTGTGAAGGCATGTCCTTTTGATTCAATCCATGTGGTTGACGG
>OGXA01002557.1_pt1 | contig 12861 bp, 10 predicted proteins | sample 1576171 | NCBI WGS metagenome assembly OGXA01 (sample SAMEA3541587, study PRJEB24748) | human gut metagenome | biome: human gut; feature: human-associated habitat; material: faeces | place: China | collected 2012 | reverse complement strand
GAAGCGCGACCCCAAGGAGATCGGCATCAGCTCCGTGCGCGGAGGCAGCATCGTGGGCGACCACGAGGTGCTGTTCTGCGGTCCGGACGAGGTCATCACCCTCAAGCATACTGCATATTCCCGCAGTGTTTTTGCAAATGGCGCAATAAATGCTGCTGTCTATCTTGCAAAAAAGGAGCCGGGCCTGTACAATATGGGTAACATGATCGCAGAGCTGTAAGGTCTCTGCGTCTTCCACCATTTTGAGCGGCAGGAGGGCTGACGGAATGGAACAGGCAAGACACGCTGCATCCACGAAACGACATTCGCGGCACGAACTGCAGAACCGGCGAAAACGAAAACCCGTTTTTCTGAGGATGATGGGCGTGCTGCTGGTGGCTGGTGCGGCATTGGCCTGCTTTGGCTTCTGGCGCTTCCAGACTCCCGGCATCGTGCTTGGCCCCTTTGAGGACGAGCCTTCGACCGCTGAAAGCGTTCCCCCGCCCGAACCGGAACCGCAGCCTGTTACAACCACACTGCGTTTTTCGGCCACCGGGGACAATCTGATCCATGCTCCCATCTACAAACAGGCAGCCCGCCGGGCAGCGGAAGGCCAGCGATATAATTTTGACTACTGCTACGAGCACCTGCTGGGTTTTTATGCCGCGCAGGATGTAAACTGGATCAACCAGGAAACGCTCTGCAGCAAGGAACTGGAGCCTTCCACCTATCCCTGCTTTTCTACCCCCGGTGAATGCGCAGAGGCTCTTTACCGGGCAGGCATCCGGGTGTTCAGTCTTTCCAACAACCACACCTATGATAAAGGTGCCAAAGGTATTGCAGCAACGCTGCGGTTCTGGGACGAGATGCCGGAAGATGTGGTCACGACCGGCCTGTGGTACGGAGAGAGCGATTATAGTACCATCCCCCTGCAGACAGTAAACGGTGTGACGATTGCCTACCTCTCCTACACCGACCACACCAATGGCATCCCGCAGAGCAGTGCAATGACGGCCAATGTCATCTACACCAGCCAGCGGGATGTGATGGAACAGCAGGTGCGCAGGGCGCGTGAGCTGGCCGATTTCGTGGTGGTGGGAGTTCACTGGGGCGTGGAGGACAGCCACAAAATCACCCAGACCCAGCGGGATCTCGCCCAGCAGCTTTCCGACTGGGGTGCGGATGTTATTCTGGGCACGCACCCTCATGTGGTGCAGGATGCCGAGTGGAAGACCTCTGTGGATGGCCGCCAGACCTTTGTGGCCTATTCCCTGGGAAATTTCCTCAGCACCCAAAGCAAACCGGATCAGCTCATCGGTGCCATCCTGACACTGGAACTGAACAAGACGACGGACCCGGATGGCAGCGTTCACTGCGCTGTCGCTTCCCCGCAATTACATCCCACCGTGACCCATTATGATGCCGGCAAATCCAACGTCCGCACCTACCTCTTCCGGGATTACACGTCGGAGCTGGCGCAGGCGCACGGTGTCCGGGCCGCCTACCCCAGCTTTGGGATAGAGTACATCCAGAACGTATTACAAGCCAATATTAACAGCGCGTTTTTGGCGCTCGCCTGACTTTGCAGCCCTATAGGGCAGATTGGAGTGTTCATTATGTATGGTGTTTCCAAAATCAACATTGAACCCAGCCTGATGATGATCAGTGTGCAGGATGTGGAGTTCAAGGGCAACAGCCTGGCCCGCTACCTGCAGATCTTTGCCGATACCGGCGTTGTGGTGGATATGATCAGCCAGAGCGCCCCTCACGGTACCAACATCGATTTCAGCTTTACCGCATCTGCCAGCGATCTGACGCTGGTGATGAAGGCCATCTCTGCCGCCAATCTCGACAAGGATGCCAAGGCTTCTCCGCTGATCAGTGTTGGTTACTCCAAACTGAACCTCTTCGGTGAGGATATGGTGACCAGCTGCGGTGTAGCTGCCCGGGCCCTGAATGCATTGGCCATGGCCGACATCGAGGTTCTGCTCATTACCACCAGCGATTTGGATATTTCTCTGCTGGTGCGCAGTGAGAACGAGGACTCCGCTTACGATGTGCTGAAGAAGGCCTTTGAGTTGTAAGTGCCCTTCTCTATAAACATTACACAAACGTAAAAAGCCCGGCGGCATCCCCAAATCGGATGTCGCCGGGCTTTTATCATACGCTGGTTCTAAAAGATTACAGGGTCACTTTGTGGTAGATCTTCTTGCCCTTCTTGATGACGATACCGTTCTTCAGCTGATCAGCGGTAAAGCTGACAGTGGGAGCAGCTACCTTTTCACCATCCACCAGGACACCGCCCTGCACGACCAGACGGCGGGCCTCGCCGTTGGAAGCAGCCAGACCAGCCTTTACCATGAGGGTCAGGATGCCGATGGAGCCGTCGGTCAGATCCGCTTCGGTCAGCTGAGTGGAGGGCATGTGCTCAGTGTCAGCAGCTCCGCTGAACAGGGCGCGGGCAGCGTTCTGGGCCTTCTCAGCCTCTTCCTCGCCGTGGACCATCTTGGTCAGCTCGTAGGCCAGGATCTCCTTGGCCTCGTTCAGACGCTGATCCTTCCAGGTGCTCATCTCATCGATCTGCTCCAGCGGGAGGAAGGTCAGCATCCGGATGCACTTCATCACATCAGCATCGCCGACATTGCGCCAGTACTGGTAGAACTCAAAGGGACTGGTCTTGTTGGGGTCGAGCCAGACCGCATTGCCTGCAGTCTTGCCCATCTTCTTGCCCTGAGAATCGGTCAGCAGAGTAATGGTCATCGCATAGGCATCCTTGCCCAGCTTGCGGCGGATCAGCTCAGTGCCGCCCAGCATGTTGCTCCACTGGTCATCGCCGCCGAACTGCATGTTGCAGCCGTAGTGCTGGAACATGTAGTAGAAGTCGTAGCTCTGCATGATCATATAGTTGAATTCGAGGAAGCTCAGGCCCTTCTCCATGCGCTGCTTGTAGCACTCGGCGCGCAGCATGTTGTTGACGGAGAAGCAGGCGCCGACCTCGCGCAGCAGCTCGATATAGTTCAGCGGCTTCAGCCAGGCAGAGTTGCGCAGCATGATCGCCTTGCCATCGGAGAAGTCGATGAATTTCTCCATCTGGCGCTTGAAGCACTCCGCATTATACGCAATGGTCTCCTCAGTGAGCATCTGGCGCATGTCGGTGCGGCCCGACGGGTCGCCGATCATCGTCGTGCCGTCGCCGATGAGGGCGATGGGCTTATTGCCCGCCATCTGCAGGCGCTTCATTAGGCACAGGGCCATGAAATGGCCGACATGCAGGGAGTCTGCCGTGCAGTCAAAGCCGATATAGAACGTGGCCTTGCCGTTGTCGATCATTTCGCGGATCGCTTCTTCATTCGTCACCTGCGCGATCAAGCCGCGGGCGACCAGTTCGTCATAAAGTTTCATAAGTTCCTCCTGTTTTTGTCATAAAAAACGCCCTCTGTCCAATGGACAGAGGGCGTAAAACTTACGCGGTACCACCTCGTCATCCCCGACGCTTCACAGCGGCGGGCTCGGGGAGTGCAGCCACACTCCTGCGCGATATCGGGCGCACCCGTCCGGCCCTACTGCAGGTTCAGGCCGGCCGCTCCGGAAGGTATTTCGCCCCGCTTCCCTGCCGCCTTACACCGACCGGCGGCTCTCTGCGCGTGGAGCACGGGGGTACTTCATTCCATCACAGCGTTTTACTATGGGTATCCTAACAGAAAACCGGTGCTTTGTCAAGTCCGACTTTCCAACATTTCCGCCGCGCTCTGCAGCGTGGTCGGCGTGATGCTCGCGCCGCCGATGATGCGGGCCAGCTCGGCCTTGCGCCCCTCAAAGTCGAGCGGCGTCACGCTCGTGAATGTGCGCCCGTCGTGCTCTGCCTTGGCGATGCGGAAATGCGTGTCCGCCAGCGCCGCGATCTGCGGCAGATGCGTCACGCACAAAACCTGCTTCGTGCGGGACAGAGCGCGGAGCTTCTCGGCCACGCGCTGAGCGGCCCGTCCGGAGACGCCGGTGTCGACCTCGTCGAAGATCAGCGTCGGCACATGGTCCTTCTCTGCCAGCACGTTTTTCAGCGCCAGCATGATGCGCGCCAGCTCGCCGCCGGAAGCGACCTTGCTCAGCGGCTTGAGCGCCTCGCCGAGGTTGGCGGACATGTAGAACGAAACGGCATCCATGCCGTCCTGTGTCAGGTCTGTCTCGGTGAAGCGGCAGGCAAACTGCACCTTCTTCATATCCAGCTGGGACAGCTCGTCCAGCACGCGCGCCGTCAGGGCCTCTGAGGCCGCTTTCCGGCATTCGCGCAGGCGAAGGGCCGTTTCCCGTGCTTTCTCTTCCGCCGCGGCGACCTGCTTTTCCAGCTGCTGCAGACGCTCATCGGAGAACTCGATCTCCTCCAGCTCCGCTTTTGCCCTGGCAAGGTAGTCCAGAATGGCCGCGCAGTCCGCGCCGTATTTCCGGCGCAGGCGGTGCAGCAGGTCAAGACGCTCCTCAAGCTGCTCTAGCTCGTCTGCGGAGTACGACAGGCGGTACAGCCGGTCGCGAAGCTGCTCGGCGGCGTCCTGCGCCTGATACATCAGGTCCGCGATCGTGTCGTGCAGCGGCTGCAGCGACTCATCGAAGCGTGCGCTGTGCGCCAGATCACGCTCCGCCTGCGTTAAGAGTGCGGCTGCGCCCTGCGCCTCGTCCCCGCCGTCCAGACAGGCGGCAGCGTCGCGCAGACCGTCCGAGAGCTTCTCGGCGTTCTGCAGCAGGCGGCGGCGGGCCTCGAGCTGCGTATCCTCATCCGGCTTCAGAGCCGCACGCTCGATCTCATCGATCTGATAGCGCAGCGTCTCCGTGCGGCGGAGCTTTTCACTCTCGTCCATGCGCAGGTGCGACATTTCGCGCTGCAGGCTCTGCATGACGGAAAACTGCGCGCGGTACTGCTCCAACAGCGGCGCATCGGCAGCGAAGCTGTCCAGAAATGTCAGATGGTAGTTCTCATCAAACAGCGCTGCGGAGTCGTGCTGGCCGTGGATGTTGATGAGCTGAAGGCCGAGCCTCCGCAGAATGCCGACCGTGACGGCCACGCCGTTCACGCGGCAGAGATTCTTTCCGTCCAGATAGATCTCACGCTGTACGACGACCTCCGTGTCATAGGGCACACTGTTCTCGGCAAACCACGCAAGCTCCGGCACATCGTCAAAAATGGCGCGAACGGCGGCGCGCGCCGCGCCGGTGCGGATCATATCGCGGTAGGCGCGCTCGCCGAGAATGGCGGAGATCGCGTCGATGACGATGGATTTGCCCGCGCCGGTCTCGCCGGTCATGACGTTAAAGCCGCGCTCAAACAGGATATCCGCCTGCTCGATCACGGCGATATTTTCAATGTGCAGCAGGCGAAGCATGGCGGCTCCTTACTCGAGCATGCGGTGCAGCTCGCGGCAGAACTCCGCGGCAGATTCCTTGTCGCGCATGATGACAAGCGTCGTATCGTCACCGGACAGGGAGCCGACCATGTTCGGCATCTTCAGCGAGTCGATGTTCGCACCCGCGGCTGCGCCGAGACCGGGCATGGTCTTGATGACGATGATATTCTGGGCGTAGTCGATGTTCGTGACGCATTCGCGGAAGATCACGCGGAAGCGCGCGCCAAACCTCTCGCCCTCCACGCGGTGCGGCAGGCAATAGCGATAGCCTCCCATGCCGTCGAGGGATTTTACGATCTGCAGCTCCTTGATATCGCGGGAAACGGTGGCCTGGGTGCTGTGGAAGCCGCACTGGCGGAGCTGATCGAGCAGCTGCTCCTGCGTCTCGATGCACCGGTTCTCCACAAGCTCGATGATTTTTTTCTGACGATCGTTTTTCATGGTTCCCACCTACCTGAATTTATTTTGTATGATCTCGAAAAAGCTGCGTCCGGTCAGGCGGAGCAGCCGTGTGACATGCTCAGAGCGGCGTATGGTAATGCGATCGCCGCTGCTCAGGCGGACAGCCTTGCCGCCGTCCACGGAAAGAAAGGCGTTTTTGCGGCCGGTGCGGGCAAGCTGCACCGTGATCTCGCGGTCTGCAGACGTAACGATGGCACGTGTCTGCATATCGTGGGCGCAGATCGGCGTGAGCACAATATTCTGTGCAGCAGGCTCGACCAGCGGGCCGCCAGCCGACATGGAATAGGCCGTGGAACCGGTCGGCGTGCAGACGATCAGCCCGTCGCCGCTGAAGGACATCATATCCACGCCGTCGCCCTGCACGGACATCTGCACCACGCGCGCTACCGCGCCCTTCGTGATGACGGCGTCGTTCAGCGCGTCCTCCTCCAGAATGACGCGTCCCTCGTGCTCCGCGCGGACATGGAGCATCATGCGCGGCTCGACGGAGAAATCGTCATCCGCAAGGCGGCGCAGCTCCTTGAGCTCGCTGCTCTCCAGCTCCGCCATGAAGCCCATGGTGCCGATGTTCACGCCGAGGACCGGGATTCCGGCCTTTGTTGCAGCCTTGGAGGCATGGAGGATCGTGCCGTCGCCGCCGAAGCAGACGAGTAGATCGGCATCGCGCAGCTCATGGTTCAGCTCCGTCAGAACAACATTGTCCGGCAGCTCGAAGCTGCGGTCCACATCGAAGGCGAGGCAGATGCGCGTTTCCAGCCCAGCCTCGCGCAGGAGCTTATCGGCGAGCGTGACATATTTGAAGTTCCGGTCCCGGTAGGGATTCGGCGTCAAGACGATCTTTTTCATAGCTTATCCCCTGAGTTCTGCGTGCGCCTGTGCAACGAGCGCAGGAACATCCGGCGTGATGCCGCCCTGCGGCTCCATGCTCAGATGGCCGAGAAATTCAATGTTGCCCTCGGGGCCGCGCACCGGGGAAAACGTCAGGTTGCGGACGGTCAGCTCCAGCTCCGCAGCCAGCGCCAGAAAATTCTGCAGGACCTCCTCATGGACGGCCGGGTCGCGGACGACGCCCTTCTTACCGACCTTCTCCCGGCCGGCCTCGAACTGTGGCTTGATGAGGCAGAGGATCTGCCCCGTCGGCTTCAGCAGTGCACGGATGGCGGGCAGGACGATTCGCAGGGAAATGAAGGAAACATCCACAACGGACAGGTCCAGCGGCTCTCCGAGCTGCTCCGGCGTGACATAGCGGATGTTCGTCCGCTCCATGCACACCACGCGCGGGTCCTGCCGGATGCTCCAGGCAAGCTGGCCATAGCCGACATCGATGGCGAAGACCTTCTTCGCGCCCTTCTGCAGCAGGCAGTCCGTAAAGCCGCCCGTCGAGGCGCCCGAGTCGCTGCAGACGAAGCCGGTCGGATCGACGCCGAAGTCGCGCAGCGCCTTTTCAAGCTTCAGGCCGCCGCGGCTGACGTAGGGGCAGGGATTGCCCCGCAGCTCTACAACGGCCTCGTCCTCAACCGGCGTACCGGCCTTGTCCGATTTCTGCCCGTTGACATAGACCTCGCCGGACATGATGAGCGCCTGCGCCTTGCTTCGGCTGTCGCACAGGCCGCGCTCCACGAGAACGACATCCAATCGTTCCTTATGCTTCATTCTGACATACCTCCCAGGCAGCGTCAGCAAGAGATTTTGCGTCCAACCCCGCCAGGCGGTACAGCTCCGGCACCGCGCCGTGGGGAATAAAGCGGTCGCCGAGATTGCACAGCCGCACAGGCCCGCCCACTCCGCGAGCACGGAGCGACGCCAACAGCTCCTTGCCGACGCAGCCGATGCACACGGACTCCTCTGCAACGAGCAGGCGGCCCGTCTTCCGCATGGAGGCGGCGACGGTGCGGACATCGAGCGGCTTGATGGAGGGCAGCTTCAGGACCTCGGCGGAAATGCCGCGCGCCTGCAGCATCTTTGCCGCGGCAAGCACCTCGTTGACGAGCGTCCCGTAGGTGACGAGGGTAATGTCGCTCCCCTCGCGCAGGCACGGCTGCTCTGCGATGTCGGTAAACGCGCCGTCACACCCGCGGGGATAGCGCACGGCAACCGGGCCGGTCATCTCCAGCACAGCGCGGCGCAGCATCTGACCCAGCTCCGCCTGACTGGCGGGGCACAGGACCTGCATGCCGGGCACGGAGCGCAGATAATTCACGTCGAACACGCCGTGGTGCGTCTCGCCATCCCCGCCGACAAGGCCGGCGCGGTCTACGGCAAATACGACATGCAGTCCGAGCATGGCAACATCCTGCAGCAGCATGTCATAAGCGCGCTGCAGGAATGTGGAATAGATCGCAACAACGGGGATCATTCCCTGCTTGGCAAGGCCGCCCGCCATGGAGACAGCGTGTCCCTCTGCAATGCCGACATCGAAGCAGCGCTCCGGATAGTGGGCTGCAAAGGCATCGAGGCCGGTCCCGCGCAGCATGGCGGCTGTAATGGCGCAGATGCGCGGCTCCTGCGCGCCGAGCGCGTCAATCGTTTCGCTGAATGTGTCGGAAAATGTCGGAAGATGGCCGCAGCGCGGCTCCATCCCCTTTTCGGGGTCGAAATGGCCGATGCCGTGGAACACATCGGGGTTCTCCTCAGCAGGCGCGTAGCCCTTGCCCTTCTGCGTGATGACGTGCAGCAGGACCGGATGCCGGCGGTCCTTGACGAGCCGGAGCATATATTCCAGCCGTTTCAGATCATGCCCATCTACGGGGCCATAATATTCAAAGCCCATCTCCTCAAAGAACGTCGTGCCGAAGAGCATACGCTTCCAGTGCTCCTTGAGCCGGTGCGTCAGGCGGTAGAGGCACTTTCCGCCGGGCACCTTTGCCGTGACGGCGCGATAGGCCTTTTTGATGCGGTAATAGCCCGGCCGCGTGCGGATGAGCGCAAGATGCTGGGCAATGCCGCCGACGTTCGGCGTGATGGACATGCCGTTGTCGTTCAGGATAACGATGAGCTGCTCGCTGCTCTCCCCGGCATCGTTCATGGCCTCATAGGCCAGGCCGCCGGTCATTGCGCCGTCGCCCATCAGGGCCACGACGTGATAGTCCTCATGCTGCAGCGTGCGGGCACGCGCCATGCCGAGAGCGGTGGAGACGGAGCTGGAGGCGTGACCGGCCACAAACGGGTCCGTCACGCTCTCCGACGGCTTTGGGAAGCCCGCAAGGCCGCCGAACATACGCAGTGTGCGGAATTCGTCCCGCCGGCCGGTCAGGATCTTGTGGACATAGGACTGATGCCCCACGTCGAACAGGAGCCGGTCGCGGCTCGTATCGAATACCCGCTCCAGCGCAACACTCAGCTCGACAACGCCGAGGTTCGAGGCCAGATGACCGCCCGTCCGGGCGACATTCAGCACCAGAAACTGTCGAATCTCGTCGCAAAGCTGGCGCAGCTGCGCGTCATTCAGCGCGCACAGCGCCTCGCGGGAATTGATGGTATCTAATAAAGTCAAAAATGACACACCCTCAGACTGTCACTTTTTCTTTTTCTTCGGGAGCTTGCCGGTAAAGAGTGACTTGATGTAGTAGATCAGCTTGGAGGTCGTATGCACGATCTGCGTCGCCTTGCCGGTGGCGATATTCTTGCCGCAGGCCTTGCCGGCGATCGTCACGCCGGACACCAGCGCGGACATGATCAGCTGTGCCACCGTTTCGGAATTGAGCATGGTAAGAGCGCGCACGGCCACAACGGCGGAAGCCGAGCCGGAAACGACGCCGCAGATATCGCCCACGACGTCATTGCAGAAGCTCGAGACCTTTTCCGCATTGCGCAGCAGGTGCAGAGCCTCGGCAGCACCGGGGACCTTTTTGGCCGCCATGGCATGGAAGGGCTTCTCCTCCGCCGACATCACGGCCACGCCGATGATATCGAACACGATGCCTAGTGCCACGATCAGCAAAAGTACAAGAAATGCCTCGACAAGCCCTGCCCCCTCCAGCACTGTGGAGGAAAAGAACGAGATCGTCGAGGAAATTACGACTGCCACAAAAAAGACTGTGACGATCCAGCGAATATGACTGTTTTTCTTTTTCCGCTTTCCCCTTGAGGGAGGCTCCGTATGGTTTGCGCTCAAAAATATCTCCTCCGGAAACACTGAAGTCTGTGGGCAGGGCCCACAAGCCAAGAATTTCTAAAGAATGGTGGCAGCAGACAGAGTAAAGCCTGCGGCTTAGGTCGGGTTGGATTTCCCCAGTCGCTGCCGCCCGTCGCCGGACGGCTGTTTCCATTTAAAGCCAAAGCCGGAGCGTTGCCGCATCCGGTACCCGATTGCCACTTAGTCCGCACTGTAATCCTCTGCATGCCCTGAATGAACAGTCAGCCTAGGTGTTTTCCACAGCATTACGCACCGGCTCTATCCTCTTTTGCAGGCATGGTTTCAAGGGGCAATATCGCCAATCGCCGCGGCCACGGCGGCTGACGCGTCGCTCCCCTATTCCCACATACCCACGCAAGGCAGGCTACGCTACACACAGCACACGATTCTGTGCACCGCAATGCAGGTTCAATCCTGCTTCGTACGCAGTCCGGGTACCCGCAGATACGGAACGGCTGTCGCACAAGAGCAGGTCTCCACGGAAACCGGGTCGGTCGGTATATGCCGTTACACCTCGCCCGGAGACCTTAACCCCCAGCACCCACCCTGATCTGGGCGAAAAAAGCAAGCACCAGGGACTTCATCGATATGCCCTTAAAAGGATTTTTAGGCCCTTCTTCGAAACCGGCGCGCTTTGACTAGGATACTGCGCCACCGATAACATCATACCATAACGACGGGAAATATACAAGTATCCTTTGTCGGTTTTTCCAAAAAATATCCCGCGATTTTCTACCGGTACAATGGTTTTTCCAATGTTTTCCTCATTAGCAAGCGAAAATATCGGAAATATTTCAAAATTATGAATATTCAGCCCGCCGAAATAGTTCCATCCGTTCCTGTTCCGCCGGGCCGATCCTGCGCAGCCGGCCGGGCGTGATATACGGCGGATCGGCCCGCGGAAAGGCGAAACAGCGCTTGACAAGGCCGCTCTGCCGTGCTAAACTTGTAGTTGCACAGCGGACAAACGGGCAAAGAATGCCCGCGCTGTAATGACAGGCTGATTGCCGCAGGAGTGACAGCTATGCATTCTTTTGAGAGCGATTATACTGCGGGCGCGCGGGTAGAGATCCTGCGCCGTCTGAACGAGACGAATCTGGAGCAGCTCCCCGGCTACGGCAGCGACAAATACTGCGAGAGCGCAAAGGAAAAGATCCGCGCGGCCTGTGACTGTCCCGGCGCCGACATTTTCTTCATGGTCGGCGGCACGCAGACGAACGCCGTCGTCATCGACTCCATGCTGCCGTCCTACGGCGGCGTGATCGCCGCGCAGACCGGCCACATCAGCGACCACGAGGCCGGCGCCATCGAATTCACGGGCCACAAGGTCATCGCCCTGCCCGTCTACGACGGCAAGCTCCGTGCCGAGGATGTCTGGATGTATATGAAGGACTACTGGCAGGATGCGAGTCACCAGCATTTTGTCTATCCCGGCATGGTCTACATCTCCTACCCGACGGAGTTCGGCACGCTCTACACCAAGCGTGAGCTCGTCGAGCTGGCCAGCGTCTGCCGCTGGTACAATATCCCACTCTACATCGACGGCGCACGCCTCGGCTACGGTCTGATGAGCCCGAAGTGCGACATTACCCTGCCGGAGCTTGCCCAGCTGTGCGATGTGTTCTACATCGGCGGCACGAAGGTCGGCGCGCTGTTCGGCGAGGCCGCAGTCTTTACAAAGCACAACATGCCGCGATATTTCTCCACCATTGCCAAACAGCACGGCGCGCTGCTGGCCAAGGGCCGCCTGCTCGGCCTGCAGTTCGACACGCTGTTTACGGACGACCTGTATTTCCGCATCAGCAAGCACGCCATCAACATGGCCATGCAGATCCGCGATGCCTTCGATGCGCGTGGCCTGCAGTTCTATCTTCATTCGCCGACGAACCTGCAGTTCCTCATCATGGAGAACAAGGCCGTCCGTGCCCTGCAGCAGAAGATTGCCTTCCACACCTGGGGCAAGGTCGACGAGGAGCACAGCGTCGCCCGCTTCGCCACGAGCTGGTCCACAACGCAGGAGGATGTCGACGCGCTGATCGACGCCATCAAAACACTGTAAGGCAGAAAAATTTCGGAGCGCTTTCCGGCTGGAAGGCGCTCCGTTTTTTAGCGTTTCTGCGCCGCCTCGGCGCGGCAGCGGATCATTTCGCCCGCAATGCTGATGGCGATCTCCGCCGGGGTCTGCGCCAGGATCGGCAGGCCGATGGGCAGATGGACAGACGCAATGGCCTCTTCGGAGAAGCCCTCCTGCCGCAGCAGGTCGCGCGTCTTGGCCGCCTTGTTCCGGCTGCCGATGCAGCCGATGTAGGACAGCGGATGGCGCAGGATGCGGTGCAGGACCTCAAAGTCCGCCATGTGGCCCGGCGTCATGACGACGACGCTGTCATACGGCGTGAGCGTGATATGGTCCTCCAGCTCGGCATACGGCGCGCAGATCACATCGGAGAATCTCTCGGTCAGCTCCTGCCGCGGGTCATAGACCGTCACGGCAAAGCCGACATATTCCAGCACCGGCACGAGCGCCTGCCCGACATGGCCCGCGCCGAAGAGGTAGACGCGCCCCGGCTGCGTGAGCGGCTCGGTATAAACAGCAGGCGTTCCCGGCATCCAGACCGGCTGGGCCGCGCACAGGGAACGGTCCGCCCCGTCCGAAAGCGAAACGTCCGTTCTGCCGTCTTCGGCAATGACGAGCTTCAGCCAGCAGGGCGCCGTGGCGTCGAACGCAGCCGCCATGGCGCGCACGAAGTCCGCCTGCTCCGGGCCGAGATAGAGATACGACACGATGACATTGCCGCCGCAGGCCATGCCGATGCCGCCCTCACGCTCCGAGAGATCATAGGCCCGCAGGGCCGAGGTCTGCCGCTGCAGAAGCGACAGGCCCTCCTTTGCGGC